>Ga0182792_1003165_pt1 | contig 10841 bp, 7 predicted proteins | sample Passage237B_FD_130497 | JGI IMG/M metagenome (GOLD analysis project Ga0182792, IMG submission 130497) | Cellulose adapted compost microbial communities from Newby Island Compost Facility, Milpitas, CA, USA - Passage2 37B (version 2) (version 2) ...
CTTTTATATCGCGTAGTTAATAGCTTATTGAGATCCGCCTGCGCTTCCGCAAGCTTGCCAGCACGCGCCAAGCATTCTGCACGAATAAGATATACTTCATCTACCGCAATACCACCAAATGGCGATACCGTTTCCCAGGCGTTCGAAGCCACAGCATAATTTCCTTTAAACGCCTGATAACCGTTGACACCAGGTTTAAAATAAGCCTGCTTCCTAAGATCATTTGCGTCAAAAGAACTGTACAAGACCGTATCCATCTGAGCTATACGGATCAAAGGGGTACCATTGGAAGTCTGTTCATAATAGCCCACGATTTCCTTATTGTACCGCAGAAAAGAATTTGCACCTAGCAGATCGACCTCCGCAGGATTATTAAAATCCATCAGATTATTTTTGATCTGTAGCATTTTGTCTGCATAATAATAAGCCGAATCATATTTTGCCATAGAAAGGTAAGCTCTCGCCAACACGCCATAGGCGGCAGGTTCCGAAGGGCGCATCACGTGGCTGCTCTCGTGAGGCAAAAGCCTCGCAGCACTACGCAAATCGCTTATCAAGGCATTATAGCATTCCAATACAGAGGAGCGTTTTGATTTTTCATTCATGTCCGAAGAGTTACGCAGCACAATCCCTAGATCCGACGCAGCTGTTGTACTTTGGAAAGCCTTGGCATAATTCCATAGCAACGAAAGATACTGATTGGATTTTGCAAAGAGGGCTGTACCCTTGATTCTATCGTAGTCAGCCGCATTAGCTGCTGTTCGTTCAATCCTGTTCAAACGTTCCAATACCAAATTACTGATATAAACAGGTCCGTAGCCAGCAGACCAGTCATTACTAAAATTATACAGATCATTTCGCCATGTATAGTTTAACCGATCCACATCTGTTTGCATATCCAAGACCGACTGCTCTAAAAAATAATCATCAGCAGAGATCTCCCCCATCGATCCAATTCCCCGATTCATCGTTAGCGTATTATCCAAAAGTTTTTGTAAGTCTTCCAGCGTTTTGGGAATCACCAATCCATCGTTGGATTGAATGTCCAGATACTTGCTACAAGAGCTATTTAATAGCATTAGGCCAATGATACATAGTAAGATTGACAAAGCCTTATTTATCTTTTCCATAATTTATTTTAATATTCCAATTGTATTCCGAATGAAAACTGCTTAGAAGGACTAAGTCTATAGGCAAATTCAGGATCAATCTTTTCCTTATTTGCAGACCATATCATCCCTAAATTGCTGGCATTAGCAAAGAGGCGAAGATTCACTTCCTTGGTTATTAACTTATAGCGTTTCCTCCAGCTGAAGTTGATGTATTCCAGCCGCAGGTGATCCCCCTTCAATACATTGATACTTGCCCTAGCGTAAAAAGCATCCGCATCAGTCGATACCGGATAATTCATCGCCGGCACATTCGTGATCTGTTCATCACCAGGCTTTTGCCAGCGCTGCTCAAAATCCGGATAGGCTATCCCAGACTGAAACAAGGTATAGTAATTGGTGGTGGGTTTATTGAAATAATAACCGCCCTTGTAGCTTAAGTTGACCGATAGATCAAAATCACGATACGAAAAGGTATTGATCAAGTTACCAAAATGCGTCGGCTTGGCAGGTCCGATATAAGTGATGGTCTCATTACCCATGGGATTCATGGATGCCGATCTAAATATGGCGGTATAATCTGAGCTTATCTGACCATCCAACAATCCCTGTGGCATACCTTGATTATTCAACCCCATCCATGTATATGCTGCAAGCGCATTGAGCGGAAAACCAACGACAGGATTGATCCGATTACCATCAGCGAGAAAATACACCAAACCTTCATTCAAATTACTGTAGTAAGCCGATGTTTTATTTTTGTTGATTCCCAGCAAAAGATTGCTACTCCACCGCAATGAACCACTGGTATTTATCGAATTCAGTTTGATATCCCACCCCTTGCCCTGCATTTCAGCCACATTCTTTACAATTGTTCCACTGATGCCCCATGCCGTGTAATCGTAAGCTGTCTCTCCATAGAGGTCTTTACCATATTTCCGATAATGGTCTATAGCCCCCGATAAACGACCTTTTATTATAGAAAAATCAGCACCAAAATTGAGCATGCCTACTTTCTCCCAGCGCAGCGACGGATCGTTTAGATTGGAAATTCCCAGCATAGGATATAAGGTATAGCGGTCTGTCCCACTACCCGCAATCGGTTCAGGCGTCTTACGGAGATCAACATTTCCACTATAGCCATACGTAACCCTCAGTTTGAACGCGTCTATCCAGTCCACCTTAAAAAACTCCTCACGATCCATTTGCCAGGAAGCCCCCACAGACCAGAGCGGCGACCATTTGTCGTTGGTGGTTGCCCCAAAGATATTGGCTCCATCCTTTCTAAAGCTTGCAGACAAGCCGTACTTATTCCGATACAGATCATTCCAGTTGCTATAGAGTGAAACAAAGCGATTTGTCGTTTTGGTGAACATAGGCGCCCCCACAATGTTTAAATACAGATTATCCGGCACGGTGGCAAATGCAGTCAGATAATCCACCGGTATCGAAGTGAGCGGCACTTCATTATAGCCATACGCCGTATTTGAACTTCCCGACAACTGATTTTCCCGAGCCTCTGCCCCGACTATACCTTGAAGGCGATGCTCACCAAAGGTTTTGTTAAAATCCAGCTGTGTCCTTGCCGTGTACGATCTACCCTGCTGCTCGTCCAGTACACGGATGGCACCCATGGGTACATTATATTTATGCTGCCCAGTTGTCGGATCAACGGTCATAAACTGATTGATTTTTAAGCGTGTAAAATAACTTTCCTTTTCATGTAGGTTTTCGTTCTCAGCACGCTGATTCTGCCATTGAAAGCCCACATTGGCACTTAAGAAGTCGAATAATTGGTAGCGCAGATTGGTCGTTGCAAATAACTCGTTCAGATGATTCCTCTTGCGGTCGTATTTATAATCCTGCAAGGGATAGTATCCCCAATCCAGGTAGCCATCTGCATAATGCTGGTCGAGGTAGGCCTTGCTGTACATGTTTTCAAAAGGCGCTTCGTTCCCTACTTCATCTCTAAAATAGAGATACGGGACAGATTTACCCACAGTATTAAAAGTTGAATAGTCTGGCTTTCCAGATCGGTCAAGCTGCTGCGTAAAATTAATTGTAAGATCCAGTTGCATCCTTTCAATAGGTCTGTAACTGTTGGAAAGGAGAAGGTTTATCTTACGCGACCTGGCATCCAGATTTGTCAGATCTGTCGTATAACCTACGCCCAATCCATAAGCGTTTGAGTTGCTCCCCCCATTGATATGTAGAGAGAGCTGATTGGAAAAAGCCGTACCGTAAAAGTTATCTGCAAAATTGCGGCGACCGTCCTGGCCGGCAAGCCAGTCGATCGTACGCGCCGAATCTGCTGCCGTTATCAATCCCTGCTTTCTATTGTTAAGTAGATTGACGACTGGAGTCATCGCATAATAAGGTAGATATTGCAAAAAAGTGTTGTAATAGCCATTATCAAACAACATGCGCTCTACTTCAATAAAATCTCTAGAAGACAACTGGTAGAGCTGATTCAGATCAGGTTTCTGTCGAATAATGGACGTATTACTGAAAGAGATCCTCGTTGCTTGAGCTGATCGGAGCGTCCCTTTTTTGGACGTCATCACGATTACACCATTACCTGCCCTTGCTCCCCATATAGCACTGGCGGCAGCATCTTTCAGAATAGAAATAGATTCAATATTATTGGGATCAATATTTCCTATTGCTCCCTCATAGATAAAGCCATCCAGCACGACCAGTGGATCAAGATTGCCATTTATTGTACTCAGGCCACGAACTGAAAAATTCAGTTTCTGCAGGTCGGGGTTATTGATCGGCTGGTTATCAAAGCGGATACCAGACGTAACATTATTCAGACGCTGCAGCACATTTAACCCCGTCTGCTGATTGAGCAATTCACTGGAAACAACCTCGATGGCCCCCGTAATATCACGTGCTTTTACGGTCTGATATCCTGTACTGACAAGCGCTTCATCCAGATAATTCATTTTTTTCTCAAGATATACAGCTGAACGATTTTTAAAATAGTTGGCATCCAACTTTAAACTTACAAATCCCACATGGGAAATCAATAGAGTGTCTTTTACAATATTGAATTTTTTATCCAAACTATCGATAGGTTGAGTTTTAGTTTTGCTTGGTAAAAGAGAAGTCTTAACTGTATCCGTTTTGTAACAGGGTCGAAATACCGAAAGATTAGCACAATCGAGACCTCTTGTTGCGTTTATATTCTTGGCATCACAAGGCATATAATAAATAGCACACAAAAAAATAAGATATAATGATTTCATATTTTAGTTCAATAATTAGGAATGTGATAAATGTAAGGATACTCCTTTTCTTCACTCTGTATAGTCAGTCGAATGCCCTTTGATCTCAAAAAGGATACCTTTTCCACCATAGATAGTCGTTCAAACCCCATTGGAAACGTAATATCAACCTGCATATTTACATACCGATTTACGGAAACCGGCAGGTCTACATAGAGATGCAAAATGTTAAGCAGCGTCGTCAAAGGATAATTCTGAAAGTATATTGGGCCATCTGCAACATTTACATTCATCTGTGTCATACCGCCCTTGGATTTCAAAATTGATATATTGTCCAAGATATCTACCGAATAATAGGAAACTTTGCCATATTTTCGCTCTATATTGACACGGAAATAATCTTTGAAAGCATTCTTGAAATGACTTTCCGCTTTACTGGTTGAGATTGTATCGTTGACAAAAAGTTGATAGCAATATTGATATTCACGTCTCGCACCATTTGACAACATTGTTTCGATCTTTTCCTGCACTCCATCTTCAAAAACATAGTCCGTACTTTCAAAACCTTTCAATTCATTTTTAAAAGCATGCACTAGCATAAAATTGAAGGCACTATTCACCATTTGGTAACTGGAGTTACCATTTTCACGAATGATATTCGGATAAGTTGGTAGATAATCAGGCAAATAACCCGTTATTGCAGAAAGGAACTTCACACCTGTTGTATCGAAAATCGGTGGTGTTGCCATTCTGTTATCCTTATTCCGAAATTCACCGCTCAGCTGTATATCTGCTCTTTTATTTTGGAGAATAGCTTCAATATTCTTTATGCTGACTTCACCGGGTAATGTATTTCCAAGAAAAACACCATCTTGATTGATCCAGGTAATATTGGGTATGGTATTGTGTGGAAAAAGATTAGTCAGTATAGTATCCTCCAATAGGGTCATCAACTTAATTTCAAAATTGAACTTTTCCTTATAGCGATCCAATACGAGCTTAATTCGACTGGCTGTGTCCTTATTTCTCTTGCTATTAACTAATAATACTGTTACCTGCTGTGGATAACGCTTTTGGATATCTTCCATATGTGGAATATTTTCGATACAGCTCGGGCACGTAGTAGCCCAAAAATCCAAAAAGATTAACTTCCCTTTCAGGTCCGAAAACTTGATCACTTTCGTTTTACCACCGAAACTCTTCAGCTCAAAATGCTGATTCCACACCGCATCCGGGATTTTTTCTCCCGGTTTGAGTCCACTTCCGAAACTTAAGAGAGTATCTAACTGAGCTGCGGAACTAACCAGGGACGAAAGAAAAACAAAGCTAAAAAATACAATTGTCCGCACAACACAAATCATCTATAGTCCCCCTTTCCTGCCGGTACAACCAACCTAAAATATCCCTTTGCATCAGTCTGTGTTCGGAACCCAAGCCTGATCAGTTCAACCGTGGCTCCTTCGATCGGTTCCTTGGTCTCCGCATTGAATACCATACCCTCGATCACATCCTCCTGCCGCTCGACATCGGTATACCTTCTTATTTCCATCTGTTGTACCGCCGGATTGGTTGGCTTCTCTTCTTTGGGCAAAAGCAACAATGTCTTACCCACTACCCGATATTCTAAATCGAATACCTGTGTCAACCTGTCCAATGCATCGCCAAGATCGCTGGTCTCTTTTGTCCAGGTAATGCTTTTGCCCAATGGAATAAACCGATTGTTGTAGGCGAAATCCACCCCTGTCTGCTTACTGATCTTTTTGAGACTGGCCTTCAGGCTGATCGTTTCCTCTTTAAGGAGCAATTTGCTATCGAAATTGACCTGTCCACTGCTTTCACTTGCTTTGGCAGTCAGCAACAAGACTGCAATACAGGTATATATAATTGTTGTCCACTTCATAATCGTCCAGCAATAAGTCGCTATGGATAAAGTTTTTTTTACCATCTTTGTATGTTGTTTAATTACAATAAATAATCGTGCTAGGGTATTTTTCACGGTTGTTTCGTCCTAGCCTAGCTAGACAAAACGGAGGGAGTATGCAGGTCAGAGCGCATGCTCCCCTTCTGTATATCACATTTTCTTATCCATCCATATCCTTATTGGTATCACTCGTGTTGCTTAACTTGATTTGACTATTCCGAAATTGTGCAGCCTTGACCGTACAAGATCACTGTACTACCTTCTTCTTTAACTTGGGCATTGGCCAACAGGGCGATCATTTTGAGAATCTCTTCGGGACTTTCCCGATCAAATACGAGACTGAGACGACATGACTCTAAGCCTTCACTTTCTATTTCTATTTTCTTTCCGTACCGCCTATAATATTGTTGGACAATATCGCTGAGCGGTGCATCATCAAACGCCAGTCTTCCGGTATTCCACGCGATATCCTTGTTTACATCCACTACCTCTGTTTTTGCAAATTGATCATCCGCTATCGTATATCGTACCTTCTCATGGGGCAACAGATCCACCGATCGTCCGCTATTGGTTTCTTCTACCTGCACCTTACCTGTCAGGACCGAAACCTCCATTTTAGACTGTCCGGCATACGCATTAATATTGAAAGAAGTCCCTAAGACTTTCGCCTTAAGCGGCCCAGCATGTACAATAAATGGTCTGGTTGGATCTTTCGCCACCTCAAAGTAGCCCTCACCTTCCAGATACACCTCACGCGTGTTACCACTGAACCGCTCCGGATAGCGCAGGCTGCTTCCTGCATTGAGAATCACCCGACTGCCATCCATCAGCATAATGGTGTCCCTCTGCACGATAGGCACGACTGATTCGACCAATAGATCGGTGTGTGAAGCTTGATTTTTATACCAGAGATAAGCTCCAAATGAAAAGGAAACTAATAGTATCGCTGCTGCATACCTATACCAGCTACGTAACCGAGCAGCAGTAGCTTGTCGGTAAGTGTTTCCCTCTATCCGCTGCTGCATCGTATTCCAGTCTATCTGTCCGGACGGCACGGTATATCCGCGTTTCCGTTCCCATAACTGACGCAGTGGCCCATCCAACGCGGTGTTATCTTCGCCATCCAGAAGATCCAGGAGCTCGTCAAGTTCATCGTCCGTACAAGCATTGTCCAGATATTTTCGAAAAATATATTGTATACGTTGGTCCTTCATAACAGAACAAAATGATGTTAAAAAAATCAGTCAGTAGGGATACACATGTGTATAGCCATCTATAGTAAAGACACCATGGAGATACCGGTAGGACTAATCGGCAACAAAAAAATTATAAAAACATAAAAATGGTCAGGAGCATAGCTATCCCGCCGTGCTGTTCCAGGTACTGACGTATATACTTTAGTGCAGCAATCAGGTGGTTTTTTACGGTATTGGGTGAGAGCTGTAAGCGCTCTGCAATCTCGTTCAGGTTTAATCCCTCCTCCCGGCTCAGCTGGTAAACGATCCTTCTCTGGGCAGACAGCCCTGCTAGCGCCCGCTCGACCAAATGTTCGTAATCACGCTGCAAGAGATGTTCTTCGACGGGATTATGGGCTTCCACAAGATGACGCCGAAGCTCTTCCAGAGCGCTGTGATCGTGCTTTACTTTTCGCAGGTGATTCAGGGAACGGTTTCGCGCGATGATAAAAATATAATTATCGATATTTCGGATCGTGTGGAGTATATCTCTGACGGTCCATAGCTTCATAAAGATATCTTGTGTGATTTCCTCTGCTATCACCTTATCCTTGATGATGGTCAGCACATAGCCATAGACCTGCTCTTTGTAGGTATCAAAGAACTGAGAAAAGTCCGTTGCGCTATGCTGATCTATGTGTCTTATGCCCATCATCTAGATTAATGGCACAAGTTTAAGAATTTATAGGCTTAAAAATAGTAGTAGTGGGCAGTTTTTTTTATGTGGCGATAGCCTAGATTGAAATACGAAGCCCTCTATCCGAAAAAGGTAGAGGGCTCATTGGCTATGTATACAAAAGAATAACCCGTTGTGCATTTTAAATAATGCTGATTTTTAAATTGTTGATATTTCTTTGAAATATGTTTTTGTTGATGTATTGAATGACTGTCATGGCTGTAATCTTTGTTAATATCCTTGTTTTGAAGCCGTCAAAGGACTTGGCATAATTACGTTTTACCATAAACTGGTCGCACATCTGGGAGAAAAGTGTCTCAATTCGTTTTCTAGATTTTCTAAACAAGCTGAACTAAGGTTTGAACCCCTTTTGGTTATTTCTTTTCGGCGTATCCAGTCTAATATTGGCGTGTTCAAAAAGGTTTAACTGTATCGTTTGCGACAGGTATCCTTTATCTCCCAGTAGAGTGCAATCCGAAATCTGATCTTTGAGGTCATTCAGATAATGAATATCATGGCCGTGTGTTCGCCAAGCTTCGCAACAGGGTCTTTTTCTCCCTCTCGGAGCTCAATGCGGCGATCATGGAAAAAGTACGCGAGCATAACCAGACCCGTATGCAGCGTGAACCCGTAAGTCGGCAGGAGCGGTTCCTTGCTGATGAAAGGCACCTGCTCAGGCCCCTTCCCGAAAAACACTTTGAAAAACGGTATTATGCGGAGCTGACGGTAAACACCAACAACTGCGTCCTTCTTGGGCGTGACAGCCGGCATTATTCGGTGCCCTTTGCCTATATCGGAAAGAAGACGCAGGTCATCTATACCCGCACACTGGTCAGTATCTACTGCGAGGGGAAAAAGATCGCCGTGCATCCACGGGAGATGGGCGCGGGATACACGACCCGTCAGGAGCACTTTGCCTCCAACAGCGGACACCAGATGCGCCGTAGCCCGGCCTACTACATCGGTCTGGCAGCGCAGCGCTCTGCCGGGCTGGCCCGCCTGATCCGGCGCATCTTTGATACGGAGAATATCCCCGAACTGGCATTCAGGACCTGTGACGGGCTGCTCCAGCTGCAGCGCAAGACCCCGCCGGATATCTTTGAAGAGGCCTGCAGTATAGCCTACGACAATGATCTGCTGGGCTATAAACGCCTGAGCGGGATCATACGGCAGTGTGCCCTTGCCAGGGCACAGCAGACCTCGGAACAGACCGTTTTACTGCCCCGGCACGAAAATATCCGGGGCAAGGGCTACTACAGTTAATTACATAATCAGATAAAACATCAAAAAATGGAAGAACAAAAATCAAAGCTACAGGCATTACGGCTATCGGGTATGGCCGGATGCCTACAGACCCTTTATGAGACCCGGAAAATACATGAACTCTCGCTGATCGATGGCCTGCAGATGCTGATACAGGCCGAAAGCGATGTCCGCTGGAACAACCGCTACAGCAGGCTGCTCAAGAATGCAAACTTCCGCTACACGTCATCTCTGGAGCAGATCGATACAGGAGGGCATCGGGGGATCGACCCGGGTATGCTCAGCACACTTGCCGTGGGAAACTACATCAAAAACGGAGAATCCATCCTGATAACCGGCGCTACGGGCGTTGGTAAATCCATGCTGGCAACGGCTCTGGGCCATCAGGCCTGTAGGCAGGGCTACTCGGTGATGTACTACAATACCCAAAAGTTACTGCCTGCTCTAAAAGTCGCCAGACTGGAGGGGGCACTGATCAAAAGGCTGGAAAAGCTGGCAAAAGCGGATCTACTCATCCTCGATGACTTCGGACTGACCACGCTGGACGGCCAGCAGCAGAATGATATCATGGAAATAATCGAGGACAGGCATGCAAGAAAATCGACCATCATCGTCAGCCAGCTGCCCGTGGCAGCCTGGTTCGACATCTTCCCCGAGCAGACAATAGCCGATGCCATACTCGATAGGATTGTGCATACGGCACACCGCTTTACTATAAAAGGTGAAAGCTTACGTAAAAAAAGGTAACTTTGTCATGCTTAACAAAAAGCACAGGAACTAAAACTGGGTGCATATCGCCGGAATCCCTGGGTGCATATCATCGGAATATGCAGGCGTGTTATTGTCCATAATATTTATTTTTCAACCACAAGCTTGCTCTCACCAAAAGTATCAATATTGGTACTTCGACAAGTGGGCCGATAACGCCCACAAATGCCTGTGGTGAGTGTATACCAAATACGGCGATAGATACGGCTATTGCCAACTCAAAATTGTTCCCTGTGGCAGTGAATGCGATGGATGCATTTTTGTCGTAAGAGACACCCAACGATTTATTGATAAAGAAACTCACGAAAAACATCAGTACAAAATAGATGATTAACGGTACAGCTACTTTTACGACATCCATGGGCAGTTCCAATATTTTATCGCCCTTCAGACTGAACATTAACACGATAGTAAACAGTAAAGCATACAGTGTAATGGGCGATATCTTGGGTATGAATTTTCTATTATACCATTCTATACCTTTTGACTTTACAAGCGTATAACGGCTTAAAAAACCTGCGAAAAAAGGAATACCCAAATATACCAACACACTTTCGGTTACATCTTTCATGGATACGCTTACGTTGAAATCGGCTAAGCCTAATTTGTTGGGCAATACGTTGATGAACAGCCAAACAA
>Ga0182792_1003166_pt1 | contig 10841 bp, 11 predicted proteins | sample Passage237B_FD_130497 | JGI IMG/M metagenome (GOLD analysis project Ga0182792, IMG submission 130497) | Cellulose adapted compost microbial communities from Newby Island Compost Facility, Milpitas, CA, USA - Passage2 37B (version 2) (version 2) ...
GAACATGTAGGGCGACGGATTGACCGTCCGCAGGGCGCGATAGAGATCGAGGGGCGTCTTCTTGAAGGGCTTGATGAAACGCTGCGCACCGACGACCTGAATGATGTCGCCCGCGCGGATATATTCCTTCGAGTTCTCGACGCACTTTTCAAAACGCTCGCGCGTAAAGTTGCCGCTCGGGATTTCGATCTTCGGCGAATCAACCAGCGGGGCCGGTGCGAGTTCGCGCGGCTGCTTGAGAATTTCGTAAAGCTCGGCGATTTCCGCGACGGCGCGATCGTAGGCGGCCCCGGCATCGCCCTTGATGTGGGCGTTGACGCAGAGCCGCAGGGTTTGCTTCGCGCGGTCGAAAATCAGCAGTGAATCCGACAGCATGAAATAGAGCAGCGGCACACCGAGTTCATCATGCGGAGCAACCGGCACGGTCGGCTCGATGCGCATCACGTATTCGTAGCCGACGAAGCCGACGGCGCCGCCGGTGAAACGGGGGAGGCCGGGCAGGGAAACAGGTTTGTAGCCGGCCATTTCCTTTTCGATCAGCTTGAGCGGATCGGCGGGCGTGGGGACTTGGCGGGCGGGCTGACCGATTTCGCGGATCTCGGTCGTCTCTTGTCCGCACGAGAAAACCTTGCGCGGGCGGCAGCCTATAAAGCTGTAACGTGAGAGCTGTTCGCCGCCTTCGATGGATTCGAGCAGGTAGGCCGGTCCGGAATCGCGCAGCTTGGCGTAGGCGGACACCGGCGTCTCGAAATCGGCCATCAGGTCGGTGTAAACCGGCACGATATTGCCTTGGGAGGCGAGTTGGAGAAATTCCTCTCGGGTGGGATGGATTTTCATGCGGTTCACTCGACGGTGGCAATTTGAGTTTCCTGTAACAGAGGTTTCCCTCTCGTGATATCAGCTTTTCCGCTTTTTTTTAGCATGATTGATTACAGGGACTTCGATGGTGTCTTTGCCGGGGAGTATTTCGTATCCCTTCGACCGATTCTTAGGATCAACCGGGCGGAGAGAATCACCAGAATACGGCACCTTAAACTTTATGGTCAAGCGATGCCCGCGGACACTGGTGGTCTTTACGCGAATTTCCTCAACTACATGGTTGAGCAGGTCATGCCGCTCTTTAGGGGCAAATTCGCTCATTTCGGTGATGCGTGATCCGAATTCTGTGACCCAATCCGTCCACTTTTGCCTAGAATGAATGGCGGCAATCCGTGCCGCGGTTTCTTCATTCTTCGCTTTCAGGCTCACCCGATGTTGTTCGATCTCCATTATGATCCGTTCAATTTCATCGGGTGTTCTTCGTCGGATGAGACGGTCGGTTTCGAGCTTAGCCAATGACTCACCAACATCGCGGATCTCGTCCTCTGTCCGTTTCATCTGCCTCTGCAATTTGGAGATTTCAGATGCTCGATCCACATGTGATCCCTTTTCGCCCAGAGTGTTCTTTTTGAACTCCTCTTTGAAGTGAACGGATTCGGAAAGAACCTTTACGACAGTGTCCCAGACCATGGCGTCGGTTTCAGCAATTTTGAGGTAACGGCTGTTGGTGCATTTCAGTTCCTTTTCCGTGCCGGCATTCACGTAATTCCGTTCCTTCCGAGGACAGTAATAAACAGATCTATTCTGCTTCTGATACGTTCGACCGCTGAACCTGCTATGGCAGTGATCACAGACCAAGAAGTCGCGGAGGAGGTAGAAGTGTTTCTGGTTACTTTCTTTGACCCGACGTTTGGATCGGTGTGCTCGGACTCTTGCGGTTTCTTCGGCTAAGAGCGCGGAAATGATCGATGGGCATTCACAACGTATGCTCGTGTCAGTCTTTTTGTCCCTGACTACGAAATGACCAGCGTAGTGAGTGTTGGTCAGAAGTGCTTCAATTGACCCGAGACTCCATACCGACTTTCCCCGGCGTGTCTTGACGCCTTGTTCCATCAGATGGCGTCGAATGCTCTGAACGGTCGCGCCTTTTGAGTATTGTTTGAAAATGAAGTTAACCCATTTGGTCTCGTCCGGATTGGGGATGAGCCTTTTGCCTTCGATCTTGTATCCGTAGGGCGGGGGACCGCCCATCCAGTAGCCCTCACGAATACGGTTCATCTTTCCGAGGCGACTACGTTCAGCTCTTAGGGCGTTATCGTAGGAACTGATCTCGCTTAGAATCCCAAGCATCAGTTTGTCCGTGGGATTCGATAGCTGAAATATTCCCGTATGGGTATGGAGGGTTACATCGTGTTTCAGCAGCTTTAGCCGAATCAGCCCCCAAGTGGTGTCGTTTCTCGAAAGTCTATCTGTGTTGAATACCCAAATCTGTCTTACTCTCTCGGCATCTACCTCCGCAAGTAGCTGGCTGAGTTGGGGACGATTCGCAAAATCGTCATGCCTGCTGGATTCACCACCTTCGTTCCAGATCTTTGGGACCATTCCAAGAGCAACAGCCTTCTGTTCTCCAAGCTGCCGTTGAGTATCCAACGAAGTTCCGTCGTCCTCTTGGGCTGAAGTGCTGACCCGAATGTAAATATGAAGGATTTCAGACAAGGTTAACGACCTTTCTTTGGCATTCGGTATCGTAGTCGATGTATCTTTGAGTGGTTTGGAGGTTCTTGTGCCCCGCCAGAATCTGGATGTCTCTGAGAGACCCGCCAACCAAGGAAATCTTTCGCGAAGTATTCGTGATGAAAGTCCGGCGACCGGAATGGGACGAGCAGCCAACGTATCCCAAGGTGCGATACCACCGCTGGAACATGTTTACCACTGTCTGAGGGGAAACGCTGCTTGAGCGCTCAGACCTGACCACATTCCAGTCGGCTTTGAAGCCAGGAGCCTTCGATTCTTGCTCAAGAAAGCCCTCCATTGACTGACGGAGGGTCTTATTCATGGGGATGATCCTTCCGGACGTTCCTTTGGAAGCAGTATCGGTGAGATTGATCGTATCTCCGAGCTTACCATCTGGATTGACCAGCATGGACCATTTTAAGGAAGCGATTTCCTTGGCTCTGAGACCTGCCTTAACCGACAGAAGCATGATGGCATGGTTGCGGGTTCCGTTGCGCCGTTTAAGGAGGAAATCTGTCATTGATTCCACCTGCTTGTCCGAGAGGAGCTTTGATTGTTTTCCAAGGGGCATTTCCGTGGGGAGTTGGTTAACTGGTTATGTTTTAATAAGTTAAGATTAAAACAACTCCAGTTTACCTGTACACCCGGAAGTGAAGTCTTTTTAAGCATTAATCACCAATGCTTTAGGTAAACTGATGATCTTTTATCTAAAAGATCATCAGTCGGGGGGATGGGAAGTGGCGCGGCGAGACGATTCCGGACAAATCTATGCGAGACCGTCGTCCTAAAACTAGGCGGTGTTTTCGGGCATACTAGTCCCGTTATGAGAAAGACAAAAAAGAACAAAGTCATGAATCGCGGGGACAGTGTAACTGTCGCCGCTTTGCCGTCCAATATCCGCGAAAACTTTAATTGCGCTGCTCGGGTCAGCGAGGACGTCTCCGTGTGGGGCAATTAATGGAGACAATTTATGCATATCGAAATTCGAATCAAAAAGAGCGCACAGGCAGCCACGTTGATTAACTGGCTGAATAGCCCTATCAATGCCATCCAGAGGGACGGTGTCGAAGATCCGAAAAAGAAAGCCACTGTTTGGAGTATAGCTTTCAACGTAGGAACAGAGCTAAAGGACACGTTGTGGATAGTCGAAGGCGACTACCACGTATACAAAGATACAATGTATGAATTTGAGCCTGACATGAAGCTATTGGCTCAACTTACCGGTTCAAAAGGCATTCTGGCGGAGGTGCGTGTACATTTCAGCTACTTTACGGGACGGAACTGTGGGTATGCCGAGTTTCTGAACGGCTACCAGATTGCCTCTTGGCGGGCGGATCGGGACCGACCGGAATTGCTCACGATCATCTCAAAAGATATCGATAAGATTGGGCTTCTAATGAAACCAGAGGAGTTGTTTCCAAGGGTAACCGAAAGAAGCCTAGACCAAAATGTCTACTTTGCTGATGGGATATTTCCGAAAGGTGAAGTCGGGCGTTATTTCTACTACAATTCAGTAATCTCTAAGACATGTAATGACGGCATACCTACCGAAACAGTAGCATGTGAGTCGCGATGCTATTATAAAGCCTGCGATTTCAACATGCTCAGTGATTCATTCGATCATATCTGCCGTTTGTCCGAAGACTGGACAAACATCCTCTGCCGTGGGCTAAACCACGTGTTCGATGCGGAGGGGGAGATCGAGAGTGGAAAAATGTTTCACGAGCAAGCTCGCATCAAGGCGAGAGTCAAAAGGAAGAAGCTGATTAAATTACTCGAGGAACACTATCTCTCGCGGGAATTTTTTACAGCAATTGATCAAAGAAAGAAGTCCGAATCTGAAGAAGATGCTGAGGTTGAGAATTGCCCGGATATTTGCGGAGCCAGTTCCCCTGAGGAATTTCCTTGGGAGAGTGAAGCTGTGCTAGCATGCGCGGCGGCATCAAAACCCAGATTCTGCGATGAACAGAATTAACTAGATCGTATAAACATGAATATTTCTAAAGCGTACGAACATGACATCACCAAGTGGTTGCCGGTTAGAATTCAGTTCAAACTGGATTCCAATCTTCGACCAATTCATGGGAAACCAGAGGTATCTTTGACTAAAGGGCAATGGAGTCCCCTTGAAGGATTGCGAAGAGGCGATCTGTTTAAGGTGAGATTGGAATGTTGTAACGGCTCATCGACAGGCTTCACGAAATTCGGCGGACTAGGTGGGATGCGACGTAGGACAGAGTTGCTATCCGAAACATCGGTATCTTCTCAAAATTATCCTCACGGCACGTTGGCTGAGGCTGTTTGCCTGTTTGCTTCAGCGTTGAAGTCCAGTAGATCAAAAAGACAACGCATCCAGTCGTGGTTTGAAAAGTATCACGTTGAGTCTATGGAGGCACTTCTTGCCGAAAGAGAGGCAGGTTTTGACGAATTGATCGGAGACTCAATCGTCGCGGTATTCCGTGACAAGATTTGGGATGTCGACTGGCGGGAGAATGACAAAAGACCGCCAATGGTCGTGGTTCCGGAATACGTGGATGATCCAGTAACCTTGACTGAATTCTTAGTCTAGTCGGCTTCTGCCCGGAAACTCTCCAAGGCTAACCGAGCGGCAAACTTCCATCCCTCGTTTAAGATACCTCCGGATTTGGCGAATCTGATCTTCGCCAAACCGGAGGTTTCCATTTTTATCCTTTTGCGGTGGGTTTAAGAGGAGGTAGGGAACCCACTTGCTGCGCGGTCGAGATTTAAGGCGCTCAAGCACTCTGTGGCAAAAGTCTGTGTTCACGGCTGGGCGATTAAGATCAATCCAAGTCGTCAAAATAACTAAGATCTCGTAGAGTGTATTCCCTCTGATCTCGACACCTGGAGTTGGGTCATACTTTCCGAAACCCGAACTCATGCTTTTCTGGCTTTGTGCATCTTTGCCAAGCTCTCGAATTCGGTTAAGTTGCTTGGATCGTATGATTCCCTCAACCTGATTGAGCGTGCGAGAAATCGGGACATTCAAGGGGATCGCAAGGTGGATAACATTCTCGTGAGGAGTAATCGAATCGATGACTTGAACCGATGTTTCGCCAAAGAGATTTTTGTGTTCTTTCCACCAGTTATCAAACTTCGCGGCGTGAATGTCTCCCCAAGGCGCGTAGAAATCAGAGGATTTTTCGAGGTTAAGTTGTAGTTCGACGATTCTATGGCTGAGGCGTAAATACTCGAACCAGAGACGGAGATGCTGACGCCGAGAAAAAAGATTTGGGGTGGTCATGCGCAGCTTGATTACGGTGTCAGGAGCGTGGATTTCACTGCTTCCCATCGGGTAAAGCAGATTTTTGCTCCAAAAGCATTGACGCGGCATCAAGGCAACGATGAACAGAAATTTGCCCCAAGCTTGGAGCCTTGAGGCTATCAGCCACTCCTACCAAGATGCACCGAGAAATGCGATAATCTACTGCTCATTATTTGTTTACGGACAAAATCGAACAGGTTTACGATAGCCTCAGTTCAAATTTGAATAAAGGCACAATAGCCCACAACCAGCATACCCAAAGCTACTTTGAAAAACAGTTCCTCAGGTAAGAAGTCCAAAGAAAGTATCAGCCTGCGCACCAAGGTTAAGCAGCGGGAATACATTTCCCTTTTTTCGGGTGCGATGGGCTTAGACATAGGGCTAGAGCGCGCTGGATTCAAATGTCTCTTGGCAAATGAGCTTGATCCTTTAGCCGTTGAAACAATCCGAGCGAATAGATCTGAGATATCAGTTTTCCCAGATTCAGTTGAGAAACTAACCGACAAAGGAATTCGCCAGATGCTAGGTAGGGAAGTGAAGGGAATTGACCTCATTGCAGGCGGTCCACCGTGCCAGGCTTTTAGCGTATTTGGACAAAGGCGTGGCTTGCACGATAGTAGGGGAAGGATGGTGTTTGAGTTTATCCGACTCGTTGATGAGATCCGCCCTAAAGTGTTTTTGATGGAGAATGTTCGGGGGTTACATTCCATGCCGATATACCCGAAGTCGGCGGCGAAAGACGACGGGGCGGAGAATATCCCGCCTGAGCACTTCAAGAATGGGTCATTACTTCGAGAAATCGTTAACAGATTTCACGCAATCGGTTACCGGATAGATATTTTCTTAGTAAACGCCGTGAACTACGGAGCCCCACAAATACGAGAGCGACTGCTAATCATTGGAAACAGGTTCGGTATTAAGCCAAGTTTCCCTCTGCCTACTCACAGCAATAGACCGACAGACAATTTGCCCCCGTTTAATACCCTTGGCATGACTATCGGTGGCTCCTTCACCGATCCAGATCCAGATGTAATGAATTTTAGTCCTCGAAAGTTGAAATACCTATCAATGGTTCCAGAGGGCGGTAATTGGAGAAGCCTTCCGGTCGAAATTCAAAAAGAGTCTATGGGCAAAAGCTGGTACTTGAAGGGAGGGCGCAGCGCATACTGGAGGCGTTTATCCTTCGAGTTTCCATCTCCAACTGTAGTGACAATGCCGAATCATGCAGGAACGAGCATGTGTCATCCGAAAATAAATCGCGCGTTAACTGTAGGTGAGCTTGCCGCCATACAAGAATTTCCTCGGGATTGGAGGTTTCTAGGCTCTGCAAGTGACAAGTGTAAGCAAATTGGGAATGCCGTTCCGCCAAGGCTAGGCGAAGTTGCTGGGCGCGTTATCTCCGACTTGCTTTCAAAGATTGAGGAAAATGCGCCAAGCATAGGGTTCCAGAATTCAGGTGAGGTAGTCCACATTCGCCCTCATGTTAGAACTCGAACCTATTTCAAAAAGGGTAAGACGATCAAGCCACATCAAGGCTATTACCACTCAGACTCCCACCAACTGACGTTCAGCATGGATTACCCTAGCCGTTAATCGATTTTAGCAGCGAATCCCAATCGATGCTTTTATCGTCTGCTCTCACGAATGCTCTGTTATGGTTAATAAAACTTTGCCGATATGCCTCGATGAGCGGCTTTAGGTCTCCATGGACCTGTTTGGCTTTTTTCATACCGTCAAGTATTCCCGATAAGACCCAATGCTGGGTTTGCTCCTCCCCGTTGTTTAGCCATGACCAAAACTCTTTTCCGGCATGAACGTCAACATGGTCAGTTAGGTTCACAACGGTGTGATTTGCGCCACGATTTATTCCACGCAAAATATCATATTTGTCAGTTAAGCCCTCTTGGTTCCCATAAAAGACTCCAACTACAATTTTCGAAAACTTGATTTTCCCTTCCTGTCTTAGCCGGATAATCTCTTCGAAGGTATTGTTCAATTTTACAGCCATAGTTAGCTGAATGGTCCATCTTCCAGCTTTGAGGCTGAGTAGGTCGAGCTTACCGTCGGCGTGCTTTACGACGTGATCAATTTCATCAAAGCATGACTGACGTAATACTGGATGATTTCTTCGAAGGCTGGAGTTTAGTTTCTTTGTTCCGAAGACGTTTGGTAGGATTTTTTCATCTACCAGCTTCCCGAAACCTGTGGCATGTCCTGTGGAAAAATGTCCACCTAAAGTAAAATCGGCTAGGGATTCGAAGTCACTAAAACCATGAATGTCACATAGCAGCGGCAGAAGGAATGGATTTGATGCCATTGAGTCATGGCTAAGTTCGGTGAATTTTTTCTTTCGTTCTCCGACCCACCAAACGATTTGCTTGCTCACATTCTGAACAATTTCCTTCTCGGTCATATTTCACCTGAATGCTGAGAGAAAATGACTTCGCAAGTCGAATGAGCAAAGCCTCGCGGCTATGTAGTAAAAATCTTTGGAGTGGTGGACGAATATGCTCAGCTGGCGCTTAGGGCAGCAGGGCACTCCAAGGGCAACCGAGTGAATGCCGCAGCCGAATCGCGGTCGTGATTAGGATGTTGGTTTGTCCTGCTTCCATTTTCTGAAGCGTCCTGACGTTTAGATCTGCCATCTCGGCAAGCTCTTCTTGGGTCACGCCCGCTTTAACCCGTTCCCGACGCAGGTTTGCACCAAAGCGCTTAAGTTGGGTAGAGGCAAGTTTAGAGGGCACGGCACAGTATGCCGGAATACAGTGGTAAACAACACGGCACGACATGCCGTAAAACCTTTACAGTCACTTAGTGACGGCTTAGTTTGTTTGGCATCTTCGGGGGCATTTCCCCAACCAAACCCAAATCAAAACATGAGCAAAAAATGGAAAATCGTCGGAGTCATTGTGGCAGTCGTCGTCGTGCTTGCCGTTATCGGCGGCTCGTCCACGAAAGACGCCAATAAGTCGCTTGAAGAATACGTGAATGACTCCCGTCGCTGGGAGCATCGTCACAACAACAAGGAGATCACTCTTGAAGGAACGGTTACTGGCGTATCAAAGGACCGCGACAACGAGGACATTTTCGTTCTTGGTTCCTATCAGGACGCGGGCTTTGTCGTTTATTTCGATGCCAAGGACCCTGCTTGGGAAGGCGTGAAAGTAGGTGCCGTTATCAAGCTTAAGGGCAAGGCGTTGGTTACAGTGCCAGGCATGATTTACATCTTCGGTGCTGAACGTCTCTGATGGCATCAGGCGATTGATAGCAAAAACGCGCTGGATGTATTCCAGCGCGTTTTTCGTTAATCGTGGGGGATTACGATGATGGTTAAGAAAGCCGCTGAGTCGGTGGCTTTCTTGATGGATCGTGTAAGGTCGGGACAAGATTTTGCAGTTACGGCTTCAAATGCTTCAAAGCGTGGGCGTTTCGTGTGCCCGATAAGATGCAGCAGTTCGGTCTTGGTCTTCTTGGTTGGTTTCATTGATCAAATCTCGCGCGTGACAAGAAGCCAAGTGTCCGGATCTCGATAAGTGATCGTGCGGGGCTTGGCTGAGGAAATGGTTGGCTGTTGTTGTCTAGGTGCTGCTGGTGCATTCTGGAAAACATGAGCGTTAACTAGCCGAACCAGTTCGGCGGTCATAGGGATTCGATTCTTGCGGCAGATGGCGTGGAACTGGGTTTTGAGTTCCAGTGGAATCCGGAAATTCATTAGTCGAAGATCAGGTGTCTGATCTTGGATGGATGGGGTAGTGGTCATTTGGATTGATCCAGTGATTTCAGAGTAAATCTGGTAATGGATTTGATTCAGTCTCGGTCTGGTTGATTGGTTTTGGGTATAAGGAATTATCAAGGGAGTCTGCGTGAGATTCCCTTTGAACCGTGAGAATGAATCAGGGGTCTATACCCGTCAGATCCAGTGGTAGTTCTCCCAGTCGATGCCATCGCTGGCAGACTTGAACTTGGTAATGTATTCGCCCCATCCGTGATCGATCTGATCATCGATGTGGAATTGAGGGTATCCGAAATAGGTCTTTACCCATTCCTTTTCTACAAGACCTCTGAAGTAGGCTGGTTTGTCAGGAAACGGGTTCTGGAGGATAAGATGGTAGTGGAGCCGATGGCTGGAGGATCGCTCAAAGACCGGAACGACATTAAGCCTTTTGCCGAATCGCTTGAATCGTTTGCCAAAGATGGCGCTGTTTAGGCAGTTCAAGAAATGCCGCATGTTTTGGGATGCTCTAATTTCATCCAAAGCAACCTCACCATCGGCTTGTTTCATGGTTAGGGATACTCCAACGCAATCCGACAGGTTCAGGGATGCTAGGTGTCCCCGAATCGCCTCTTTCAACGCTGAGGCAAGCTGCGGAAGTCTTTGGGAAAGCTGCATAAATCTTTCCTATTTATGCAGCGGACCCCTTCCAAAATTGGGGTTTTTCGAGAAAAGATCCTACTAGGGCTTATTACGAGAATTGCCCGAAAGTGATCTCTGAGACTTTTAGGGTGCTTTTTTGCGACCTTTGCTTGCGTCTTTTGAGCTTGGAAAGGATGGCTCCAATAAGCTGCCCGTAGTAGGTCTTACCTTTGGGTGTTTGGTATCCCAGCTTGTTGAGATAGTCGGCTATTTCCTGTAGCGTAAACCTATGCCAGTAAAGGGACTGGATGATTTCATGCCGCTCCTTGTTTTGATCCGGAATATGGACCAAACTGAGCCCTTCTGTCTCAACTTCTACCGTAAATTCCGCGAATAGCTTTCGCTGGAAGTATGTTATAAGAAACTTACTCCACTGTCACGGATTTGGCGAGGTTGCGCGGTTTGTCCACATCGCAACCGCGGGCCACGGCAATATAATAGCTGAGCAATTGGACAGACACGGTGGCGATGATGGGCAGCACGGCCTCATGGCAGTCCGGAATGGGAATAATCTCGTCGGCCAATCCTGCGGGCAATTCGAGTCCTTCGGTGCAGATGGCGATGATTTTGCCTTTGCGGGCTTTCACTTCC
>Ga0182792_1003169_pt1 | contig 10838 bp, 9 predicted proteins | sample Passage237B_FD_130497 | JGI IMG/M metagenome (GOLD analysis project Ga0182792, IMG submission 130497) | Cellulose adapted compost microbial communities from Newby Island Compost Facility, Milpitas, CA, USA - Passage2 37B (version 2) (version 2) ...
CCGTAGTGGTGGTGTGGGTGCCCTTGCCGGTCAGTTCGGACAGCGCACCGACGCGGGTGTCCACCCCCGGCAGCAGACTGTTGACCAGCGACGACTTGCCCACCCCGGACTGCCCGACGAACACGCTGACGTGGCCGTCAAGGCGTGCCTGCAGCTCCTGCATGCCGCTGCCCTGGTGCGCCGAGACCTCGAGCAGCGGGTAGCCGAGCTGGCGGTAGGTGTCCAGCAGGGCGTCGATGCTCGCGGCGTTGGTGTCGTCGATCAGGTCGGCCTTGTTGAGCAGCAGCAGCGGGCGGATTCCGGCGTGCTCGGCGGCCACCAGGTAGCGGTCGATCAGGTTGGCATGGGGCTCCGGGCGCGGCGCGAAGACGATGACGATCTGATCGACGTTGGCCGCCACGGGTTTCAGCTGACCGCGTTGGTCCGGGCGGCACAGCTCGCTGCGCCGCGGCAGCTGGGCGACGATCACTCCGTTGGCCTGGTTGCCGGCGCGCCACACCACGCGGTCGCCGGTGACCAGCGGCGGCAGGTTGGCACGCAGGTGGCAGCGGTGGATGGCGCCGCCATCCTCGGCTTCCACCTCAACCGTCACGCCGAAATGGGCGATCACCAGACCATACTGCTCGGGCCCCAGGTCGCCGCCCTCCAAGGCCGCGAGGGCCTGGGACTCGCGCCTGGCGGCGCGGGCGGCGCGTTCGCTCTGGATCTTTTCGATGCGCCAGCTCTGGCGGCGGTTGAGTTGGCGTTTGGCCATGCGGGTTCCGGTCGATGCCTCTGGAGATGTGCAGGTTTGGCGGCGGCGAGTTTAGCACGCTGCGCCAGCGCCGCCCGGCTGGGCTACACTGCGCACCTCAGCCTAGGAGCACGCCATGCAGAACCCCCTCAACCTGATCTGGATCGACCTGGAAATGACCGGCCTCGATCCCGAACGCGACCGCATCCTCGAGATCGCCACCATCGTCACCGACAGCGAGCTCAACATTCTCGCCGAAGGCCCGGTGATCGCCGTGCACCAGAGCGAGGAGGTGCTCGCCGGGATGGACGAGTGGAACACCCGCACCCACGGGCAGAGCGGCCTGCTCCAGCGGGTCCGCGACAGCCGCATCGACACCGCCGAGGCCGAGGCGCTGACTCTGGCCTTCCTCGAGCAGTGGGTGCCGGCCGGCAAGTCGCCGATCTGCGGCAACAGCATCGGCCAGGACCGCCGCTTCCTCTATCGCTACATGCCCAGGCTGGAAGCCTACTTCCACTACCGCTACCTGGACGTCTCGACCCTGAAGATCCTCGCCGAGCGCTGGGCACCCCAGATCAAGGAGAGCTTCCAGAAGAAGAACAGCCATCTGGCCCTGGACGACATCCGCGAGTCCATCGCGGAGCTGCGCCACTACCGCGAGCACTTCCTCAAGGTTTGAGCGCCCTGCCTGCGGCCGGGGCCAGGCTTGTCCGCGGACCCGTCCAGTCAGCGACCGTGGCGCCGCAGCGCCCAGGCCACGTGTTCGCGGACCAGCGCCGAGGGATGCGCGCGGCGTGCCTCCAGGGCCTCCAGCACCGGGATGGTGGTCGGCGCGTTGCCCAGCCCCACCGCCAGGTTGCGGAGCCAGCGCTCGTAGCCGGCGCGACGCAGCGGCGAGCCCTCGGTGCGCGCCAGGAACTCCTCCTCGCTCCACAGGAACAGCTCGGCTAGGGTGATGTTGTCCAGGCCCTGACGCGGCTGGAAGTCGCTCTCCGGGCTGGGGCGGGCGAAGCGGTTCCAGGGGCAGACGATCTGGCAGTCGTCGCAGCCGAACACCCGGTTGCCGATCAGTGGGCGCAGCTCCAGGGGGATCGCCCCCTTCAGCTCGATGGTCAGATAGGAGATGCAGCGCCGCGCATCCAGCACATAGGGGGCGACGAAGGCCTGGGTCGGGCAGACCTCCAGGCAGGCCGTGCAGCGTCCGCAGTGCTCGCCCTGGTAGGGGCCGTCCACCGGCAGGGGCAGGTCGACGAACAGCTCGCCGAGAAAGAAGAAGCTGCCGGCATGGCGGTTGAGCAGCAGGGTGTTCTTGCCGATCCAGCCCAACGCGGCCTGCTCGCCGAGGGCCTTCTCCAGCACCGGGCCGCTGTCCACGTAGGCGCGGTAGCCGAACGGTCCGATCTGCGCCTGGATACGGTCGGCCAACTGCTGGAGGCGCGGGCGCACCAGCTTGTGGTAGTCGCGGCCCAGGGCGTAGCGCGACACGTAGGCCTTCTCGGGCTCGCCCAGGCGTCGGGCCATCTGGGGATCGGCGGGCAGGTAGTCCATGCGTAGCGAGACCACCCGCAGGGTGCCGGGGCGCAGCTCGGCCGGCCGCGAGCGCTTGCTGCCGTGCGTCGCCAGGTAGTCCATCTCGCCCTGGTAGCCGGCGGCCAGCCAGCGCTGCAGGTGCTCCTCGTGGCGGGTCAGGTCGATCCCGGCGATGCCGACCTGCTGGAAGCCCAGCTCGCGGCCCCAGTCCTTGATCGACTGGGCGAGGGTGGCGAGATCGAGGTCGGCGCGGGGCGGGGCGGGCTGGGGCATGCTGGGCGGAAACCGGAGAGGGGTGGGTATAATTCTGCCAGACATTGGAGCCGACGCATGCCGACCTCAGCCGACGACCTTCCCCTGCCCCTGTATTCTGCCGCCCAGGTGCGCGAGCTGGACGCCCGCCTGATCGCCGCCGGAACCCCGGGTTTCGAACTCATGCAGCGGGCCGCCCACGCCTCCTGGCGTGCCCTGCGTCAGCGCTGGCCGGAGGCCGGTGCGCTGACCGTGCTCGCCGGGCACGGCAACAACGCCGGCGACGGATACCTGGTGGCCGCCCTGGCGCAGCGCGCCGGCTGGCGAGTGCAGGTGCTGGCGGTCGGCGACCCTGGCCGGCTCGCTGGCGATGCCGCCGCGGCCCATGCCGAGGCGCGGCAGGCCGGAGTGGCGGTGCGCCCCTGGAGCGAATGCGCGGTCCTCGAAGGGGTGCTGGTGGATGCCCTGCTCGGCACCGGCCTGACCGGCGCGGTGCGCGAGCCCTTCGCCCAGGCGATCCGCCAGGTCAACGCCAGCGGTCTCCCGGTGCTGGCCATCGACATCCCTTCCGGGCTGTGCGCCGACACCGGCCGCGAGCTGGGCGTGGCGGTACGCGCGGATCTTACGGTGACCTTCATCGGGCTCAAGTTCGGCCTGTTCAGCGGCGTCGGTCCGGAGCGGGTCGGTGCGTTGCGGTTCGCCGACTTGCAGGCTGATCCGGCGCTGGTCGCCGAGCAACCGGCCAAGGCCTGGCGGCTGGCCGGGGACGCCCTGCCGCGCCTGGCAGCCCGTCCGCGCTGCGCCCACAAGGGCCAGTTCGGCCACCTGCTGGTGATCGGCGGCGACCGCGGCCTGGGCGGCGCCGCCCTGCTCAGCGCGCAGAGCGCCCTGCGCGCCGGTGCCGGGCTGGTGTCCCTGGCGACACGCGAGGAGCACGTCAGCGCCGCTCTGGCGCGGCTGCCCGAGGTGATGGTGCAGGGCGTGGTCTCCACCTACCAGTTGCCGGAGTTGGTCGCCCGCGCCGACGTGCTGGTGGTCGGTCCCGGCCTCGGCCAGGCCGCCTGGGGGCGCAGCCTGCTGTCGGTGGCGGCGGCCAGCGACCGTGCCCAGGTGTGGGACGCCGATGCCCTCAACCTGCTGGCCGCCGGCGAGGTGAAGGCACCGGCCGAGCTGGTGATCACTCCGCACCCGGGCGAGGCGGCGCGCCTGCTCGGCTGCTCCAGCGCCGAGGTGCAGGCCGATCGCGCCGCCGCCGCCCTGGCCCTGGCCGAGCGCTACCGGGCGGTGGCGGTGCTCAAGGGCGCCGGCAGCCTGGTGGCCGCCCCGGACGGCCGGCTGGCGCTCTGCGACCGCGGCCATCCGGCGATGGCCGGTGCCGGGCTGGGCGACGTTCTGGCCGGGCTGATCGGCGCCCTGCGCGCCCAGGGTCTGGATGGCTACGCCGCCGCCTGTCTGGCAGTCTGGCTGCATGCCAGTGCCGGCGAGCGGCTCGGCGCCCAGGGCCGCGGTCTGGCCGCCAGCGACCTGATTCCGGTGATCCGCGAGCTGCTGGAGGCTCACAGCCCATGTCTGGCCTGACCTTCTACGCCGCCGACGAGGCGGCCATGCTTGAGTTCGGCGCACGCCTGGCCGAGGCGACCGGCGGTCGCGGGGTGATCTTCCTTCTCGGCGACCTGGGGATGGGCAAGACCACCCTGTCGCGCGGGCTGATCCGTGGCTTCGGCCATCAGGGCGCGGTGAAGAGCCCGACCTTCACCCTGGTCGAGCCCTACGAGCTGGGCGGCCGGCGCATCTACCACTTCGACCTGTACCGCCTGGTCGATCCCGAGGAGCTGGAATTTCTCGGCATTCGCGACTACTTCGAGGGCGACGCCCTGTGCCTGATCGAATGGCCGCAACGCGGCGCCGGCGTTTTGCCAAAGCCGGACCTGACCATTACCATTAGCGCCCATGGAGGCGGCCGTTCGCTGCATCTGGCGCCACATGGCCCACGAGGTGAAGCCTGGTGCGCCGCTCTGCAGGCAGGGCAGCAACGGCATCATCAATAACCAGTGGGGATTTCTATGCGCATTCGCGCGCGGGCGTTTGGGGTGGGACTGCTGCTGCTGGCCCTGGCAGCGGACGTGCTCGCTGCCGTTCAGGTCAAGGGGGTCCGCCTCTGGCGTGCGCCGGACAACACGCGGTTGGTCTTCGACCTGTCCGGTCCGGTGCAGCACAATCTGTTCACTCTGACCGCGCCACACCGCATCGTCATCGACGTCAACGGCGCGCAGCTGGCCACCCGTCTCGACCAACTGGCGCTGAGCAACACCCCGATCACCGGCGTGCGCTCCGCCCAGCGCAGCCCCGACGAGCTGCGCGTGGTGATCGATCTGTCCGCGCCGGTCACCCCGAAGAGCTTCAGTCTGGCACCCAACCAGCAATACGGCGACCGCCTGGTGATCGACCTGTTCGACCAGGGCGCCGACAGCGCCCCGGCCCTGCCGGCCGGCAGCGCGGCCAGCAAGCCGACGGTACCGGTCACCCCGACCCAGACGACGGCGCCGCGCACGGCAACCGCCCTGCCGGCCGGCAAGCGCGACATCGTCATCGCCATCGACGCCGGCCACGGCGGCGAGGACCCCGGAGCCATCGGGCCCAAGGGGCAGCACGAGAAGAACCTCACCCTGGCCATCGCCAAGGAGCTGCAGCGGCAGATCAACCGCGAGAAGGGCTTCCGCGGCGAGCTTGTGCGCACCGGCGACTACTTCATCCCGCTGCGCAAGCGCACCGAGATAGCCCGCAAGAAGGGCGCCGACCTGTTCGTCTCCATCCACGCCGACGCCGCGCCCAACCGCAGCGCCTTCGGTGCCTCGGTGTTCGCCCTCTCGGAGCGTGGCGCCACTTCGGAGACCGCCCGCTGGCTGGCCGACAACGAGAACCGCTCCGACCTGATCGGCGGGGTCGGCACCGTCAGCCTGGACGACAAGGACCGGGTGCTCGCCGGGGTGCTGCTCGATCTGTCCATGACCGCCTCGCTGGCCTCCAGCCTGGACGTCGGTCAGAAGGTGCTGTCCAACATGGGGCGCATCACCCCACTGCACAAGCGGCGCGTCGAGCAGGCCGGTTTCATGGTGCTGAAGTCCCCGGACATTCCGTCGATTCTCGTGGAGACCGGGTTCATCTCCAACCACAACGAGTCCCAGAAACTGGCCAGCGCCAGCCATCAGCAGGCCCTGGCCCGGGCGATCACCACCGGGGTCAAGCAGTTCTTCCAGCAGAGTCCGCCGCCCGGCACCTACATCGCTTGGCTGCGCGACCAGGGCCGGCTGAGCAGCGCCGGTCCGCGCGAGCACGTGGTCAGCTCCGGCGAGAGCCTGGCGCTGATCGCCCAGCGCTACGACGTCTCGCTGGCCGCGTTGCGCAGCGCCAACAACCTGAAGAGCGACAGCATCCGGATCGGCCAGGTGCTGCAGATACCCGCCACCACCCTGGCGGCCCAGCCATGAGCCCGGCCGCCCGCATCCAGCTGCTCAGCCCGCGGCTGGCCAACCAGATCGCCGCCGGCGAGGTGGTCGAGCGCCCGGCCTCGGTGGCCAAGGAACTCCTGGAGAACAGCCTGGACTCCGGCGCCCGGCGCATCGAGGTGGACGTCGAGCAGGGCGGCGTCAAGCTGCTGCGGGTGCGCGATGACGGCTCGGGGATCGCCGCCGAGGACCTGCCGCTGGCCCTGGCGCGCCATGCCACAAGCAAGATACGTGATCTGGAGGACCTCGAGCGGGTGGCCAGCATGGGCTTCCGCGGCGAGGCGCTGGCCTCGATCAGCTCGGTGTCGCGGCTGACCCTCACCTCGCGCACCGCCGACGCCGAGCAGGCCTGGCAGGTGGAGACCGAGGGCCGCGACATGCAGCCGCGGGTGCAGCCGGCGGCCCACCCGGTGGGCACCTCGGTGGAGGTGCGCGACCTGTTCTTCAACACCCCGGCGCGGCGCAAGTTCCTGCGCTCGGAGAAGACCGAATTCGATCATTTGCAGGAGGTGGTCAAGCGCTTGGCTCTGGCGCGCTTCGACGTGGCCTTCCACCTGCGCCACAACGGCAAGAGCATCCTCAGCCTCCACGAGGCCGCCGATGGCGCCAGCCAGGCGCGCCGGGTCGCCGCGGTGTGCGGGGCCGCCTTCCTCGAGCAGGCGCTGCCCATCGAGGTGGAGCGCAACGGGCTGCGTCTGTGGGGCTGGGTTGGCCTGCCGACCTTCTCTCGCAGCCAGGCCGATTTGCAGTACTTCTACGTCAACGGCCGCTGCGTGCGCGACAAACTGGTCGCCCACGCGGTGCGTCAGGCCTACCGCGACGTGCTGTACAACGGCCGCCATCCGACCTTCGTGCTGTTCCTCGAGCTGGATCCGGCGCTGGTCGACGTCAACGTGCACCCGACCAAGCACGAGGTGCGCTTCCGCGACAGCCGCATGGTTCACGACTTCCTCTACGGCACCCTGCACCGCGCCCTCGGTGAGGTGCGCCCGGAGGACCAGTTGGCTGCCCCGCCGGCGGTCGCCGAGATTGTCCGCCCTACGGGCATTGCCGCCGGCGAGTTCGGCCCGCAGGGAGAGATCGGCCTGGCCGCCAGCGTGCTGGAAACTGCGCCGGCTGCGGACGCCCCGGCCTGGCGCGGCAGCCATGCCGCCGGCTATCAGGCTCCGCGCCCGGCCGCTTCCGCCCTTCCGCTGGGTGAGACGGCCGGGGTTTATCGCGAGTACTTCGCGCCCTTGGCCGAGTCCGCCGCGCCCGCGCCGCTGCCCGATGGACAGGGCGACGTCCCGCCGCTCGGCTACGCCCTGGCCCAGCTCAAGGGCATCTACATCCTCGCTGAGAACCGCCACGGCCTGGTGCTGGTGGACATGCACGCGGCCCACGAGCGCATCACCTACGAGCGCCTCAAGCTGGCAATGGCCAGCGAGGGCTTGAGCGGCCAGCCGCTGCTGGTGCCGGAATCCCTGGCGGTCAGCGAGCGCGAGGCCGACTGCGCCGAAGAGCACGCCGACTGGTTCCGCCGCCTCGGCTTCGAACTGCAGCGCCTGGGCCCGGAAACCCTGGCGATCCGCCAGATCCCGGCGCTGCTCAAGCAGGCCGAGGCCAATCGCCTGGTCCAGGACGTGCTTGCCGACCTCATGGAGTACGGCACCAGCGACCGTATCCAGGCCCACCTCAACGAGTTGCTGGCGACCATGGCCTGCCACGGCTCGGTGCGCGCCAACCGGCGCCTGACCATCCCGGAGATGAACGCCCTGCTGCGTGACATGGAGCGCACCGAGCGCAGTGGCCAGTGCAACCACGGCCGGCCGACCTGGACCCAACTCGGCATGGACGACCTCGACAAGCTGTTCCTGCGCGGCCGCTAGGCCTTGCAGGGCGCCGCGCGGGGCCGGAAACTATCCGGCCCTGTTTGCCCGGGCCTGCCGATGTCTGAATCCTTCCAACCCGCCATCTTCTTGATGGGGCCGACCGCCTCCGGGAAGACCGACCTGGCGCTCGAACTCGCACGCCTGCTGCCCTGCGAGCTGATCAGCGTGGACTCCGCGCTGGTCTACCGCGGCATGGACATCGGCACCGCCAAGCCGTCCCCGGCGGTGCTCGCCGAGTTCCCGCACCGGCTGATCGATATCCGCGACCCGGCGGAGAGCTATTCCGCCGCCGAATTCCGCACCGACGCCCTGGCTGCCATGGCCGAGATCAGCGCGCGCGGGCGCATCCCGCTGCTGGTCGGCGGTACCATGCTGTACTACAAGGCCCTGCTGGACGGCCTCGCCGACATGCCGAGCGCCGATCCCCAGGTGCGCGCCGAGCTGGAGGCCTGGGCCGCGGCCGAGGGCCTCGAGGCGCTGCACCGCGAGCTGACGCGGGTAGACCCGGAGTCGGCGGCGCGCATCCACCGCAACGATCCGCAGCGACTGGTGCGCGCTCTGGAGGTGTACCGGGTCAGCGGTCGGACAATGAGCGAACATCGTCGCCTGCAGACACGGCAGGGTGCGACGGCGACCGGCCAGTTCCCGTATACTGTCGCCCAGCTGGCCATAGCGCCGACCCGGCGCCAGATCCTCCACGAGCGCATCGCGGAACGATTTCTGCACATGCTGGAACAGGGCTTCGTCGAAGAGGTCGAAGCCCTGCGCCGTCGTGGGGATCTGCATGCGGGCCTGCCGTCGATGCGGGCGGTGGGGTATCGCCAGGTGTGGGAATACCTGGATGGCAAGCTGACTCGGGCGGAAATGGTCGAGCGCGGCATCATTGCCACCCGGCAACTGGCCAAACGACAGTTCACCTGGTTGCGGGGCTGGGCTGGATTACACTGGTTGGACAGCCTGGCCAGCGACAATCTGCCGCGTGTCTTGAAATACCTGAACTCGGTCTCCATATTGGGCTGAGACTTCGGCTTTGGCCGTCTATCCTTGGGGGTGAGTCGGTCTGAAGCCATTGTTTACTTACTGAAATTATTGAAAATTGATCCTCGAAAGGAGTGCGGCACATGTCAAAAGGGCATTCGCTACAAGACCCTTACCTCAATACCCTGCGTAAGGAACGCGTACCGGTTTCCATCTATCTGGTCAATGGAATCAAGCTGCAGGGCCAGATCGAATCTTTCGACCAATTCGTCATCCTGCTGAAGAACACCGTCAGCCAGATGGTCTACAAGCACGCCATTTCCACCGTGGTGCCCAACCGCCCGGTGCGCCTGCCCAGCGCGGCTGACAGCGAGTCCGAAGCCGAGCCGGGCAACGCCTGATAGGAGTCCGTCTTGTTCTTTGAGCGCCACCAAGGGGGAGAGCGGGCCATCCTTGTCCATCTGGAAGGTCAGGACCCCGAGGTGCGCGAAGATCCGCAGGAATTCCAGGAACTGGTCACTTCGGCTGGGGCGGAGACGCTGGCGCTGGTCAGCGTCCCGCACCACCGGCCGAGCGCCAAGTTTCTGATTGGCAGCGGCAAGGTCGAGGAACTGCGCGATCTGGTCAAGGCCGAAGAAGCCGAGCTGGTGATCTTCAACCATGTCCTGACGCCCAGTCAGGAACGCAACCTCGAGCGCGCCTTCGAATGTCGGGTGATCGACCGCACCGGGCTGATCCTCGACATCTTCGCCCAGCGCGCGCGCACCCACGAGGGCAAGCTGCAGGTCGAGCTGGCCCAGCTGGAGCACATGAGCACCCGCCTGGTGCGCGGCTGGACCCACCTGGAGCGCCAGAAGGGCGGCATCGGCCTGCGCGGTCCCGGCGAAACCCAGCTGGAAACCGACCGCCGCCTGCTGCGCGTGCGCATCCGCCAGATCAAGCAGAAGCTGGAGAAGGTGCGCAGCCAGCGCGAGCAGGCCCGACGCGGGCGCAAGCGTGCCGACATTCCCTCGGTGTCCCTGGTCGGCTACACCAACGCCGGCAAGTCCACCCTGTTCAACGCGCTGACTGCCTCGGAGGTCTACGCTGCCGACCAGCTGTTCGCCACTCTCGATCCGACCCTGCGCCGCCTCGAGCTGGAGGACCTAGGGCCGGTGGTGCTGGCCGACACCGTGGGCTTCATCCGCCACCTGCCGCACAAGCTGGTCGAGGCGTTCCGCGCCACCCTGGAGGAATCCAGCAATGCCGACCTGCTGCTGCACGTGATCGACGCCCACGAGCCGGAGCGCGATCAGCAGATCGAGCAGGTCAACGCGGTGCTCGAGGAGATCAGCGCCCACGAGCTGCCGCTGCTCGAGGTCTACAACAAGATCGACCTGCTCGACGGCGTCGAGCCACAGATCCAGCGTGACGGCAGCGGCAGGCCGCAGCGCGTGTGGCTTTCGGCCCGCGACGGGCGTGGCCTGGAGCTGCTCCGTCAGGCGATTGCCGAGCTGCTCGGCGAGGATCTGTTCGTCGGTACTCTATGCTTGCCGCAGCGCTACGGCCGATTGCGCGCGCAATTCTTCGCCATGGGCGTGGTGCAGAGCGAGGGGCACGACGAGCAGGGCGACAGCCTGCTGTCGGTACGCCTGCCGCGGGTCGAGCTGAATCGTCTGGTCAGTCGGGAAGGCTGGCAGCCGGCCGAGTTCCTTGCGCAACACACTTTGCAATAAAGCCTGCTGGACTGGTTTTGCGGCCAGCGGCGAGCATCGGTAGCATTGTCGGACGCGCGCCGTGTGGCGCGTCTTTCGCTTGATCAGTATGGAGAGCGCTATGGCTTGGAATGAGCCGGGGGGCAACTCGAACAATCAGGACCCCTGGGGGGGCGGTGGACGGCGAGGTGGCGATCGCAAGGGTCCGCCGGACCTGGACGAGGCCTTCCGCAAGCTGCAGGAGAGCCTCAACGGGCTGTTCGGCAACAAGAAA
>Ga0182792_1003170_pt1 | contig 10837 bp, 7 predicted proteins | sample Passage237B_FD_130497 | JGI IMG/M metagenome (GOLD analysis project Ga0182792, IMG submission 130497) | Cellulose adapted compost microbial communities from Newby Island Compost Facility, Milpitas, CA, USA - Passage2 37B (version 2) (version 2) ...
ATCTGGGCGGCGGACAGGAAGAAGACGTCCATGCGGCCCGCCTGCGCGAAGCCGGAGGCCTCGTGGCTGCCGCGGAAATAAGCTTTCGCCAACCCATGCCCGGCGAACCTGACGCCCGGAATCCCCATCAGCCCCGCCAGCATGGCCCCCGCCGTGGCGATCGGCGATGCGACGCCCACGCCGACCCGGTCGTTGGGCCGCACCTGCCGCGCGCACAGCACGGTCAGCATCTCCTCGGGCGAGTAGGTCTCAGCCATGTGCGCCCTCCGGGCGAGGCGGGCGCAAGCCTGTCATGTGCCGTGCGATGGAAGCGTCGTCCGTCGACGCCGCGAGCCAGGCCCCGATCGCCGGCCTGTCCTCCCCATAGGCGCCCGGCAGCGCAAGCGGCCAGGCGCCCAGCCGGGCGACCGCCAGCGCGTCGATGCACATTGCGGGGATCACCTCCTGGTCGTCGGCGATGCCGGTCAGGGGTTCGTCGACGACCTCCTCGACGGTGGCGATGACGTGGCGCGCGGCGCGCGCCAGCAGCCGCTCCTCGTTCTGGATGGACACGACCACATTGCCGTCGCGGTCGGCGCGAAGGCCGTGGATCATCGCGACGTCGGGGCGCATCGCGGGCGCCACGAAGACGTCGGTCCCCGTCTCGTAGGGATGGGGGATGGACCTGATGTCCGGCCGGCGCTTCAGGAGGTCCGACCCGGCCAGACCAGGGACGTGCACGAAATCGATGCCGGAGGCGCCGGCGACGAGCTGCAGCTCGATGAGCGGGCAGGACGATTCGATCTGGGCGATCTCGCCCGCCTCGATCCTGCGCAGAAGGTTCGGCGGCATGCCGTGCCCGGCGATGATCAGCGCACCGGTCTCGATCCGGTCGAGCGCGCCGCCGGCAGCCAGCAGATCCGGCCCGAAGCCGGACGTGGGCACGCCGACCAGATGGATGCCGCGCCGCCCGGCGGACAGCAGCGCCAGCAGCGCATGCACCGGCGCCGCCTTGCCGACGGCCAGCGTCGCGCCGGCGCGCACGGCGTCGAGGGACTGCAGGAGCTGGGGCGAAAATTGCGGCAATTGACGGGATCCGCGCACTGGATTGCTGTTGTCGGAGAAAGACTAGCAAGCGTCGGGGAGCGCCGGCCAATACCGTCTCTGTACGAAGATTGATATCCAGAAAGTATCAAGAAGTGAGCATAATAATATCCTGAGGCAACCAGCGAACCTTCTCGCGTGGAAGCATGCCCCGCAGCCACCGGTCACTGCGCCTCGTAGCGCTCGACGAAGACGAGGCAGCTTTGGGCCGAGCAGCCCTGCGAGAAACGCGAGCTGCCGATGTCGCGGGTGAGCACGTTGGGGTTTCCGGCAAACTCCAGCGGCATGTCCTCGTCGTTCGCGCCCCGTTGCGGCCTGTACCAGGCGCCTGTCGGCAACACGATCACGCCGGGGCGCACCTCCTCCACGACGTCGGCGCTGGCCAGGCACTGGCCCCGCGTGTTCCACAGCCGCACCGTGTCGCCCTGCCCGATGCCGCGCGCGGCGGCATCGGCGGCGTTGAGACGCGCCCGCTCGCGGCCGTCGCGCTTGTTGCCGGCGCTGACGGCGGAGAAGTCGAGCTGGCTGTGCAGGCGCGTCGGCGGCTGCTGCGAGATGAGATGCAACGCCCCCTCGCCGGCCGCGGACGCGCCCAGCCACTCCTCCGGCTCGAGCCATGCCGGATGGGCCGGACAGTCGTCATAGCCGAGCGCCGCAAGCGTGCGGCTGCCGAGCACGATGCGGCCGCTTTCGGTCGCAAGCGGATGGGCCTGCGGGTCGGCGCGGAAACCGGCGAGATACACGACCTCGCGCTCGAACGGCACGCGGGCGCTGCCGGCTTCCCAGAAAGCGTCGAAATCCGGCATCTCGAACCCGGCCCCGGCCTGCGCGTCGGCGCGGACCTGCGCGTAGATGTGGCGCAGCCACTGCATCTCGTCGCGGCCCTCGGTAAAGGCGTCCTCGACGCCGAGCCTCGCCGAAAGCGCGCGGAAGATGTCGAACTCGCTGCGCGACTGGCCGATGGGATCGAGCGCCTTGTGCATGGCCAGCACCACCTCCATCCGCTTGGTGCCGGCAATGTCGTTGCGTTCGAGCGTGCTGCACACGGGCAGCACGATGTCGGCGCGCCGGGCCGTCGGCGTCCAGAACGGGTCCTGCACGACGATGGTTTCCGGCCGCGCCCATGCCCGCCGGAAGCGGTTGAGATCCTGGTGATGGTGGAAGGGGTTGCCGCCGGCCCAGTAGATCATGCGGATATGGGGAAAGGCGTGGGTCCGGCCCTGATAGGTGAACGGCGCACCGGGATCGAGAAGCATGTCGGCGATGCGGGCGACGGGGATGAAGTCGGGGTTGGGCTTCTGCAACTGGCTCATCGAGGGCGAGCGGGCCGCACCGACCAGCGCGCCGATGCCGCTGACGGACCCGTATCCATACCCGACGCCGCCGCCGGGAAGGCCGATCTGGCCCAGCACCGCGGCCAGCGCGAGCGCGGCCCAATAGGGCTGCTCGCCGTGGCGCGCCCGCTGCAGCCCCCAGCTCACGGTGAGCATCGAGCGCGTCGCCTGCAGGCGGGCGGCGAGGCGGCTTATATCCGCCGCCGGCAGGCCGGTGACGCCCGCCGCCCAGGCGGCATCCTTGACCTTGCCGTCCGCCTCGCCGGACAGATAGGCGAGCAGCATGTCGGCACCGCTGGTGCAGCGATCGAGGAAGGCGCGGTCATGCGCGCCCCGGGCCACGATCTCGCCTGCAAGGCCGAGCATCAGCGCGGCGTCGGTGTTGGGGCGGATGGGCCACCATTCCGCATCCACCCATTCGGGAATGTCGTTGCGGACCGGCGAGACGAGCACAACCTTGACGCCGCGCTGCGCCATCCGGCGCAGATAGGATTCCATCGAATGGCGATCCACCCCGCCCGAATCGATCTGCGCCGTGCGCGACGCAAGCGCTCCGAACGCGACCAGCGTCTCGGCATGCTCGGCAATGGAGGTCCATGTCGTCGACAGGCCGTGGCAGGCATCGTCGCTGCCCAGCGTGTGGCGCAGGATCACCGGCCCGGCGCCCAGGCTGTAGGTATCGACATGGCCGGTATAGCCGCCGGTCAGGTTCAGCATGCGCCGCAGCAGGGTCGAGGCATGATGGAAGCGGCCGCAACTCGTCCAGCCATAGGAGCCGGCGAAGATCGCAGCGTTTCCGTATCGGTCGCGGACGCGGCCGATCTCGCCGGAGACGAGGGCCAGCGCCTCGTCCCACGACACCGGCACGAAGTCGTCCCGCCCGCGCCCGCTGCCGTCGCTTTCGTGGCGTTTCTCCAGCCATCCGCGACGGATGTGCGGAACGGTGACGCGATGGTCGGGGTCGACCCAGTCCTTCACCGCGCCGAGCAGCGGCGAGGGCGACGGGTCGTCCGGGTAAGGCTCGACGGCGACGATCCGCTGCCCGTCCATGACGAGCGTATAGGCGCCCCAGTGGCTGCAGTGGGGAACCCGCCTCAGCATCTCAGGAAAGCCTCATCACGAACGGGTTCGGAACCTCGGCGCCGTGGTTGAGCCACACGCTTTTGGTCTGCAGGAAGCCGTTGATCGCCTCCAGACCGTTCTCGCGTCCGATGCCCGAGCGCTTGTAGCCGCCGAAGGGGCTGGCGTGGCTGGCGGTGCGATAGGTGTTGATCCAGACCGTGCCGGCCTCGACCGCGCGGGCCACCGTGAAGGCGCGGTCCATGCTGTTGGTCCACACCCCGGCGGCCAGCCCGAACAGCGTGTCGTTGGCGATCTCGATCGCCTCGTCGAGGTCGCGGAACGGGATCACCGAAAGGACCGGCCCGAAGACCTCCTCGCGCGCGATGCGCATGTCGTTGCGCACGCCGGTGAAGATGGTCGGCTCCACGAACCACTCGCCGGCATCGGCCTGCGCGCCGCCGAGCACGAGCTCGGCCCCCTCGCCGCGGGCGATGTCGACATAGTCGAGGATCTTGCGGAACTGCGGCGGGGTCGCGATCGGCCCGACCTGGGTTTCCGCCTTCATGGGGTCGCCCAGCACGGCCGTCGCGGCGGCCGCGCGCAGCCGTTCCACGAACATGTCGTGGATGCTGTCGTGCACCAGAAGCCGCGAGCCGGCGATGCACATCTGCCCCGAGGCGCCGAAGATGCCGGCGATCGAGCCGTTCACGGCATCCTCGACGTTGCAGTCGTCGAACACGATGTTGGGCGACTTGCCGCCGAGCTCGAGCGTCACGCCTTTCAGGTTGCCGGCCGCCGCCTGGTAGATCGACCGGCCGGCCGTGTCGCTGCCGGTGAAGGCGATCTTGGCCACCTTCGGATGCGAGACGAGCGCGGCGCCGACATCGTGGCCGTAGCCGGTGACGACGTTGACGACCCCGTCGGGAATGCCCGCCTCGCCGATGAGCCGCGCCAGCTCCAGCGTCGAGGCGGAGGTGAACTCCGACGGCTTGATCACCACCGTGCAGCCGGCCGCGAGCGCCGGCGACATCTTGGCCAGGGCGAGCAGCAGCGGCGCGTTCCAGGGCGTGATGGCGACCACCACGCCCAGCGGCTCGCGCCAGGTGAAGTTGAACATGCCGGGCCGCTCGACCGGAGGCACGGCGCCTTCGATCTTGTCGGCGAGGCCGGCATAGTAATGGACATAGTGCGGCAGGTAGCGGAGCTGCGGGCGCGTCTCGGAGATCAGGCGGCCGTTGTCGCGCGTCTCGGTCTCGGCGATCGGCTGCCCTTCATCGGCGAGCAGGTCGGCAAACCGGCGCAGCGCAGCGCCGCGCGCGGCCGGCGACATGCTCGCCCACGGCCCCTTGCGGAACGCCGCATAGGCAGCCTCCACGGCCGCGTCGGCATCGTCGACCGTGGCCCGGGCGACGGTTGCCCAGACCTTGCCGGTATAGGGGTTGACGGTCTCGATGACCTCGCCCGCCGAGCCGTCCATCCATTTGCCGCCGACGAGGAAACGATAATGCTGCATGGTCAGCCCTCCATCGGCGCCAGCGTGCGGCCGCGAACCAGATCCGCGCCCTTCTCGGCGATCATGATCGTGGGGATGTTGGTGTTGCCGCCGGGCAGGTCCGGCATCACCGAGGCGTCGATCACCCGCAACCCCTCCATCCCGCGCACCTTCAGCGTTTCGTCGACCACAGCCATGTCGTCGATGCCCATCTTGCAGGTGCCGACGGGATGCTGCGTGTTGGAGGAGAAGCGGCGCAGCCATTCCTCGATCTCGGCGTCCGTGGCCACGCCGGCGCCCGGGCGCAGCTCCTCGGCGATATGGCTTGCCAGCGGCTCGGTCGCGTAGATCTCGCGCAGCAGCTTGACGCCGTCGATCATGCAGTCGAGGTCCTGCCGCTCCTGGTAGATGTTGAAGCGGATGCGCGGGTTGGCGGTCGGGTCGCCGGAGCGCAGCTTCACCCAGCCGCGGCTTTCGGGGTGCAGCAGGATCAGGCCGGGCGCGAAGCGGTGCACGGGCGGCCTGGTGACGCCGGGGAACCAGAGCTGGGCATCGAGGCCCACCGACGAGCAGATGATCTGGATGTCGGGGCGGGCCGAGCGCAGGTTGCGGGTGCGCAGAAACATGTTGGCCGGCACCGCATTGGTCCCGAACGGTCCGCCGCCCGTCGCCATCCAGCGCATCATGGCGACGGTCGCCCTGTCGAACCGCAGATTGTTGAGAAAGGTGTCGGCATGGTTGGCCCGGAAAGCGAAATGCGCGGCCGGATGCTCGGACAGGTTCTGCCCGACGCCGGGCAGTTCATGCCTTACCGGGATGTCCATCTCGGTCAGGTGGTCGGCGGGCCCGATGCCGGAAAGCATCAGCAGCATCGGCGAATTGTAGGCGCCGCCGCAAAGGATCACCTCGCGACGCGCATGGGCGGTCTTTTCCCTGCCCTGGTGCAGGAAGGCGATGCCCGTGGCGCGCCGGCCGGAAAGCAGCAGGTTGAGCGTCAGGGCCTCCGTCAGCACCGTCAGGCCCTTCCGGCCCCTTGCCTGCCGCAGATAGGTGTTGGCGGTGCTCTGCCGGTGGCCGCGGCCGACCGAAAGCTCCATGCGGCTGACCCCTTCATGGTCGCCGTCCGACACGTCGTCATGCGCCCTGTAGCCGGCGTTGACGGCAGACTGCGCCACCACGTCGTAGAGCATGTCGGGGGTGTTGCTTTCCGAAATGCGTATCGGCCCGTCGCCGCCGTGCAGCGGGCCTTCGCCGCGCCAGCTCGTCTCCAGCCGCCTGAAATAAGGCAGGACGTCGCGGTATCCCCAGCCGGCGAGGCCCTGCTGGCGCCACAAATCGTAGTCGAGCGGATGGCCGCGCAGGGCGATCATCCCGTTGATGGCCGACGAGCCGCCGAGCGTCTTGCCGCGGCGCATGGGAATCGTCCGGCCATGAAGTCCGGGCTCCGGATCGGTCTCGAAACGCCAAAGATAGCGCGGCGCATCGGCCAGCTTGGTGAAGACCAGCGGCACCGGGATGAAGGGGTGCCGGGGGCGCGGGCCGGCTTCGACGAGAAGCACAGAGACGTCCGCGTCCTCCGTCAGCCGCGCAGCCAGCACGCAGCCGGCGGAACCGGCGCCGACGACGATGTAGTCATATTCATTCATTCCAGTTTCGCGGTGCATTGCACTCTCGCACGGGCGTGAACCGTCACTTCAGCAGGTCGGGGATGAACATCACGATGCTCGGGAAGGCGACGCACAGGAGCACGACGACGATATCGATATACATGAAGTTGAGCACGCCCCTGAAGATGCCGGTCACCGTCGTCAGGCTGCCGACCACGTTCTTGATGACGAACACGTTCATGCCCAGGGGAGGACTGAGATTGCTGGTCTCGATCAGCTTGGCCGTGAGCACCCCCACCCAGACCAGGCTGATCTGCTGGGCCTCGATGATCGGCAGGAAGATCGGCAGCGTCAGAAGCATCATGCCGATGCCGTCCATGAAGGTGCCGAGGACGAGGTAGACCGCAACGAAGACGAGGATGAGCTGCCACGGCTCCAGGTTCCAGCCGAGCACCGACTGCGAGATCAGGTCGCCCATGCCGCTGATGGCGAGGAAGCGGGTGAACATGGTGGCGCCGACGCCGATCAGGAACAGCGCCCCGCACACCATGACCGTCTCGCTGAGGATGCGGCCCATGAGCGGAAAGGTGAGCCGGCGCTGGACCAGCGCGATCAGCAGCGACATCAGCGCGCCCATCGCCCCGGCTTCGGTCGCCGTGAAGATGCCGCCGAACATGCCGCCGAAGACGCCGACCAGAAGCAGCATCACCGGCCACATCTGCAGGAAATGGGTGAGGATCTCCTCCGACGGGACGCGCGGCATGCGGCGCGGCGCGATTTCGGGGCGGAATATGCTGGTGCCGATGATGAGCAGCGAATAGCCGATCGTCGTCGCCAGCCCCATGCCGATCCCGGCGAGGAAGAGCTGGATGATCGACGTCTGCGCGAAGATACCGAACATGATGAGCAGGATGCTCGGCGGGATGAGAGCGCCGATCGTGCCGCCGGATGCGACGATGCCGCAGGCGAAGTTCTTCTCGTAGCCGGCCCGCAGCATCTCGGGGATGGTGATCCGCCCCATCGCGGCGGAGTTGGCCACGGCCGAGCCGGACACGGATGCGAATATCGTGCAGGCGAAGATGGCCGAGACGCCGAGCCCGCCGGGGATGCGCCACAGCAACGCCTTGGCGAGCGCGAACATGCTCGACGTCATCCCCGAATGGAAGCTGATATAGCCCATCAGCATGAACATCGGGATGGCGCTGAGCGTCCAGCTCGAAACGAACTGGAACGGGGTCGTCTGCACCACGCCCCAGGCCGCGCGCGACCCGAGCAGCATCCAGGTGCCGAGACCGGACACCGAGATCATCGCCAGCGCGACGGGCACGCGCAGGAGCAGCATGGCGAGCATCGCCACGATGCCCGCGAAGCCGACAAATGTACCTGACACTACAGTTTCTCCGGACGCGCCACGAATTCGAGATCGCCGTCCCCGTCGTCGGCGCCGAGCTCCATGCCCGGATCGAGATCCCCGCCGGCGGCGAGATAGGCGATCTGATGGAGCGTGATGAGCGTCGCGAGGCCGAACGAGACCGGCAGGATGAGATTGGCCGGCCACAGCGGCAACAGGTAGGAGCTCACGTCGACATATGCCCCGGACCGGACCGACTTCATGGCCTCGTTCCAGGTGCCGTAGGTGAGCGCTGCGTAGACCGCCATCGAAAAGGCGGCGACGCCGACGCGGGTCGCCTTCTGGAGGCGGACGCCGAAATGCGTGTAGAGCGCGTCGATCGTTATCATGCCGTCGACGCGCTCGACCAAGGCAAGGGGCAGGAAGCCGACCGCGAACATCAGGTAGTATGACACGATGTCGAAGGTGCCCGGCAGACCGCGATGGAAGAAGCGCAGGATCACGTCGGCGGCCACCAGGCAGACCATCGCGAGGATGGCCGCGCCCGATATCACGGCCGCGGCGTAGGCGAGCCGCCGAAGTAGGGTGTTGAGCTGCTCCAGCATCTCGTCTGCTCCGACGGCCGGCCTGCCGCGCTTCGATGGCGCCGGTCTACTTGACCAGCGCTTCGAGGTCGATCTTGGACCAGATCTCGCGTTCCATCAGCTCCGCCATCTTCGCGGGGTCGTCGTGCTCGGCGGTGACCAGCCCGTTCCACTTGGCCACCAAGTCCGCAAAACGCCGTACCTTCTCGTCCGCATCGGCGATCTTGTACTGCGTCTTGCCAACCTCGATGCCGGTGGCGACGGCCGTGGTCTCGTAGGCGTTATTGGCCTCGTTGAGGTCGGCAGCGACCTCGAGCACCTGGGCGCCCATGCCCTTGGCGGTCTCGACGGCCTCGTCGGCCTGGCGGCGGATGGCCGGCTCGAACGCGGCCAGCGACTTCGTCGCGGCCTTGCGGGCGGCTTCACGCTGGGCCGGCGTCATCGCGAGCCAAGTCTCCTTGGTGAAGGTGAAGGAGGAGGACGAGTGGCTGGTGCCGATCGGCACAGGAATGATGTATTTCACCACCTCGTAGAGACGGTTCGAGGCGAGGTTGCTGGCGGAGGCGATGGTGCCGTCCATCAGCCCGGTCGACATCGCCTCGTATTCCTCGTTGACGGAGATGGTCTGCGGAATCGCCCCCATCGCCTCGGCCCAGCGCATGAACGGAACCGGGCCGGTGCGCAGGCGCAGGCCCTTCATGTCGGCGAGCGAGTTCACCGGCTTGTTGGTGAGCAGCCAGACCGGCGACGTCGACGAGGTGCCCAGATAGACGAGGCCCATCTTGTCGAACTCGGCCAGGCATTCGGGGCAGGTCAGCGTGTATTCGGTCACGGCGCCGGTCATCGCCTGGCCGTTCTTGCCCAGCGTCGCGAGGTCGCCCACCAGGCTGTTCTCGGGGAAATCGGCCACGTAGTAGCCGGTCAGCACGTTGCCGACGTCGATCACGCCGCTTTCCAGCGCGCCGACCATGCCGCGAATGTCCGCGACCTCGACGCCCATCAGGCGCACCGTGAGGTCGGCGTCCTTCTCGGCGGCCAGCCCTTCCACGAAGCTCGTGTACAGCGGGTTGGTGGCCGGATGTGCGGGCGGCGCACCCGAGGCAGCGCGCAGCTCGAGCGCCGAGGCGGGCATCATGGCGACGGCAATGAACGCCCCCGCAAGCATCACGGACCTGGCGAGATTCTTCGAATACATTCCGGGCTCCCTTGTTAAAGCTTCCCAGTCTGCTGGGATGTTTCGGACCATCGATGACGGGTTCGGACGTCGGGCCGGCGTTCCCTTGTTTTTGTTTGCAGCCGGGCAAGCTCTCAGTTCGAGGAGGCTAGCCACGCGAGGCGATAGCTACCAATACCGTGTTGCTATGGGTTGCGATATATACGATATATCACCGGCAGCATATTGGTCGCGATGTCCCTGCCGTTGAAGACATGGGTTTTCCACTTTCGACCGCGGCGGAGATGAACCTTCCGCGCCGATTCCGCGATCCCCCGCCCTGCCTCGACGGAGGCCGGCGCGGCCGATCGGGGCGGCGGCTCGCAAAGGCAGGGGAAACGACATGGAACTCCGTCATCTCCGCTATTTCGTCGCCGTCGCCGAGACGCTGAATTTCCGGCGCGCGGCCGAGCGGCTTCACATCAGCCAGCCGCCCCTGAGCCTGCAGATCCGCCAGCTCGAAACGGAGATAGGCGTGGAGCTGTTCCAGCGCTCCAACGGCGGCACGCTGCTGACACAGGCCGGCCGCATCTTTCACCGCCATGCGCGCGACATCCTCGCCGCGGTCGACGCCGGCGTGAAGGAAACCCGGCTGGCGGCCGGCGCCGAGATCGGCACGCTGAACGTCGGATGGACGAGCTCGAGCGATTTCGTCCCCTTCCTGCCGCTGACCATCCGCGAATTCGGCCAGCGCCATCCGCGCGTCGTCGTCAATCTCATCGAGATGCCCTCCTTCGACCAGACCCGCGCCCTGCTCGAAGGCCGTCTCGACATCGGCGTCGCGCGACCTCCCGAGAAGGTGCTGGGCGGGGGGTTGCGGGTCACGGAGGTGTGGCGCGACCACCTGATGGTGGCGGTGCCCGCCGACGCGCAGTTCGCCGCCTGTGCGGGCCTTCATTTCGAGGAGCTGCGCGAGGAGAACTTCATCGCCCCGATCAGCGATTCGGGCATGGGCATCAACTTCGTGATGCGCGAAATGTGCCGCCGCAGGGGGTTCACCGTGCGGGTCGTGCAGGAATGCAGCGGCCACTCGATGACCCTCGGCCTCGTGGCGGCCGGCATGGGCATCGCCGTGGTCCCCTCCGTCCTCGCCTCGCTGCAGTTCTTCGGG
>Ga0182792_1003171_pt1 | contig 10836 bp, 7 predicted proteins | sample Passage237B_FD_130497 | JGI IMG/M metagenome (GOLD analysis project Ga0182792, IMG submission 130497) | Cellulose adapted compost microbial communities from Newby Island Compost Facility, Milpitas, CA, USA - Passage2 37B (version 2) (version 2) ...
ATCCCGGACACACCTATTGGGTAACCAATACACAATACGGATGCAGCAGTACCGATACATTTCGGGTGGTATCAACGCGGCAGCTGATGGACTTCGGATTTGTGCAGGACCCCTGTAATCCCATGAGCGTAACGTTTACCAGTACCGGCATGGCGGCCACCGATCCCCGCTGGTCGCTGGGCGATGGCCATACAGTGAGCGGACAGTTCAGCATTGCACACCTGTATGCGGGCGTAGGTGATTATCAGGTAAGTTTCAGCATGCAGGACGGCCAGTGCCGCGATACGATCGCTAAACTGATTCCGGTACGCGTATATTTTGATGAACTGATTACGGTGCAGGACACCTTCCTGTGTTATGGCGGCACCAGACAATTGCAGGCGGCGCCTGCCCTCAGCTATTGCTGGTCGCCGGCCACCGGTCTGAATAATACCGCTATCGCCAATCCGGTTACTTCCACCACGGAAGACATTACCTATCATGTGTTCTCTCAGGTGCCGGGCGATAACCTGATTGTGAATGGCGATTTCTCCGCCGGCAATACCGGTTTCAGTTCTTCTTATGATTTTTACTTTGCCAGCCAGGCAGAGGGTGCCTATGGCATCGGGTCCAATCCGCAGGTATGGCATCCCGGTTTTCAACCTTGTCCCGATCACACTACAGGCACCGGCAACATGATGATCATTAACGGATCGCAGACGCCGGACGTGGTGGTATGGTCGCAGAACATTACGGTAGTGCCCAACACCAACTATGTGTTTTCGGCCTGGATACAATCGCTCGTTGCTGCCAACCCGGCGCAATTACAATTTGCTATCAATGGCAATGTGCTGGGCAACCTGATCACCGCCAGTTTCAATACCTGTCAGTGGACACAATTCTATACCACATGGAATTCCGGCGATCATACCACGGCGGTGATCTCTATCGTGAACAAGAACACGCTGGCTCAGGGTAATGATTTTGCACTGGACGATATTTCCTTTGCCCCCATGCTGATGAAACAGGATAGTGTGCGCATCACCGTTGACAGACCCCTGGTGCATACCACTACCGACACCACGGTATGTATGGGCGAAACGGTGCAATTGAACAGCACGGGAGGCGAATTGTACAGCTGGCAACCCGCGCAGGGCCTTTCAGATGCCGGCATAAGCAATCCTGTAGTTACGGTAAGCGGCCGCCAGGAATATGTGGTAACAGGCACCAATGCCAACGGATGCGCGGGCACCGACACCGTAGTAGTAGATATTTACCCGGTGCCGGCGATTACCAAAACCAGCGACACGGTGATTTGCCGCAACACCCCCGCGCCGTTGTACATTGCAGGAGGCGAAGCTTATCTGTGGTCGCCGGCCGGTACGTTGAGTGATGCCGCTTCTTCCAACCCGGTTGCCTGGCCGCAACAGGACCATACTACCTACACGGTGCAGATCCGCGACCAGTATGCATGTACGCATACAGACTCCGTAAAAGTGTCTATTTACCCGCGGCCGCCCTTTGCCGCTTCCGGTGAACTGGGCGTATGCGAAGGCGGAACCGTAACGCTGCAGGCTTCGGGCGCAGACGTTTACAGCTGGTCGCCGGCCGTTTCATTGAGTGATCCTTCATCACCCAATCCTGTAGCATCACCTGCAGGCACTACTACATATACCGTGTACATGCAGGAAAATGTTTGCCAGTACGATACTACGTTTGATGTGCGCGTAAACGTTCATCCCATACCGGTAGTGCAGGCGCACAAATCGAATGATATCAACTGTAGCTTGCTTACCTCGCAGCTGACAGCCACCGGCGCCGGCACCTATTCCTGGAGCCCGTCCTTTGGTATGGAACGTAATGATGTTCCCAATCCGGTTGTACTCATTGATACAACAACTACCTATGTGGTTACCGGCACCACGCAACATGGCTGCTCAGCGCAGGCATCCGTAGAGGTGCGCGTAACGAAAGACAATATGCCTGTGTACGCCATGCCCAATGCGTTTACACCCAATCATGATGGTCGCAATGATTGCTTCGGCATCCGCCGGTGGGGCGCGATGACCCTGCTTGAATTTTCCATTTACAACCGCTATGGACAAAGAATTTTCTCTACCAATGATCCTGCGCGCTGCTGGGATGGTACGTTCAATGGCAGGGAACAACCCATGGGCGGATATGCATACGTGATCAGGGCAAGATCATTTTGCGGAGAGGTGAAGCGAACGGGCATGGTGATGCTGATCCGGTGAAGTACGCAGCCAGCGCTTACTTAATCACCACTTTATTGTTGATCTTTTGCAGAAATAATTCAACCGCCTTTTTCTTCTCCGCATCAACGATATAATCCACATATTTCGTGTAATACTGTTGCAGATCAAAATGCGGGAATGGATACATGCCTGCTACGGTGTCAATATAATTTAGTCCGTCACGGTTGGCCTCATTGAATGCTGCAATAAAATCTGCAGGCAACTCTTTATTGCTGATCCATCCTGCAAACATAAAAGGCAGCCCGGTATGTGCTTTCCATGCTTCTCCGAGGTCGTAGATATAGGGGCTGATATGCCTTTGCTGCAAGGCGCGGTCTCCAATAAGGACGGCGGCGGTATTGCCTTTGATGCGGGCACGAAAATCGTCGCGGGTATCGGTAAGTACCGGTTGCAGTTGCCAGTATTCGCGCAACAGGATTTTTGCCAGTGCTACGGAAGTGCGGCTCTGGTAGTCGAGCAACACTTCGGTCACTTCTTCAATGGGTACTTCGCTGAACAGGCATACGCTGGCAATGGGTCCGTTGCAGCCGATGCAATAATCTGTAACCAACCGGAAATGCGGCATCCGGTGCAGCAATGCTACCGGCGCCAGTCCGATATCAATACTACCTTCAGCAAGCATACGCGCCACCGCTGCAGGATATTCCTGAACCAGTTCAATCCGGTCCATGATGGCAGCACGTTCAATACCATATACCAGCGGTTTTGCATTGAGATAGTTTACAATTCCAACCTTAATCTTCTCCAATTGATTTAATTTTGCGGCTCAAAGGTACAAGCGCAGCCCTAATAAACAACACTTGTTCATGGAACTGAATTCACTTACCGCCATTTCTCCCATTGATGGAAGATACCGCCGCCAGGTGCAGCATCTGGATGATTATTTCTCTGAATTTGCCCTCATCAAATACCGGGTGCTGGTGGAAGTGGAGTACTTCAGGTTCCTGGCCTCCAAAAAGTTTTTTTCGCTGCCTGCAGCCGTCAACAATGCCTTGCAGCAGGTGGTGGAAAATTTTTCGGTGGACGATGCGCAAAAAATAAAAGACACCGAAAAAATTACCAACCACGACGTAAAAGCGGTTGAATATTTCCTGAAAGAGAAGCTGAAAGAAGCAGGCGCGGACCATCTTACGGAATGGGTCCATTTCGGACTCACTTCGCAGGACATCAACAATACGGCCGTGCCCTTATCGTGGAAGCAGGCCATAGAGTTTGAATACCTGCCGGCATTGCTCAACTTCAACCGTCAGTTGGAATTGCTGGCGCGCGAATGGAAAAACATTCCCATGCTGGCGCGCACGCACGGACAACCGGCCAGTCCTACCCGCCTGGGCAAAGAGATTATGGTTTTTGTTGAACGCATCGAAAACCAGGTGGAACTGTTTATCCAGGTGCCGGTGAGCGCCAAATTCGGCGGCGCCACCGGAAACTTCAATGCGCATGTAGCTGCATTCCCGAAAAAGAACTGGATACAGCTGGCGGATGAATTTGTAGATGGCGTGCTGGGATTGCAGCGTCAGCAATTCACCACACAAATAGAACACTACGACGACCTGGCCGCGCATTTTGATGGCATGAAACGCATCAACAACATCCTCATCAACCTGTGCCGCGATATCTGGACCTATATCTCCATGGATTATTTCAAACAAAAAACCGTAAAAGGAGAAGTAGGTTCCAGCACCATGCCGCATAAAGTAAATCCCATTGACTTCGAAAATGCCGAAGGCAACCTGGGCCTGGCCAATGCGTTGTTTGAACACCTGTCGTCCAAACTGCCTGTAAGCCGTCTCCAGCGCGATCTTACCGACAGCACCGTGCTGCGCAATATCGGCGTGCCTTTTGCCCATACCATACTGGCCATCAAGAGTATTGAAAAAGGATTGGGTAAACTGGTGCTGAATGAAGACGCTATTGAAGAAGACCTTGACAACAACTGGGCCGTGGTAACGGAAGCCATTCAAACCATTTTACGCCGCGAAAATTATCCGCAGCCTTATGAAGCGTTGAAAGATCTGTCGCGCGGCAAGAACGGCATTACCAAACAAACGCTGCACCAGTTCATAGACAAACTGAAAGTACCGGTGGCTGTGAAGAAAGAACTGAAAAAGATTTCGCCGCACAATTATACAGGTGTGAATCCGGAGTTTTAGGTTACAATGGCGCTGTCTTCCACCAGAGCATCTCTCCTCTTGCATCAAACTGTGTAAAGCCATTTTTTTCCAGCACGCGTGCAGAGGCGCGGTTAGAACGATGTGTTTCAGCCACCACCCCTTTCACTTCAGCATGCTGCCTGGCCCATTGCAGCATACCCTGCACCGCTTCTGTCATAAAGCCCTTACCCTGGTGTGTTGGCATGGTGCCATAACCGATTTCAATCAGTCCCTGCCGGTTGGGAGGCCCTTTGAATCCCAGTTCCGCGACGATGACGCCGGAACTTTTTTCAACAGCCAGCCAGAATGTATAGAAAAGCCAGTTACGCCCCGGTGCATTGTTCATCTTCGGCATGGTAAGAAACACTACGCTTTGCTGCACACCGGGTGTTACGGTGCGGCCGGTAATGGCCAGGTGAAAGCGCTGTTCCAGTTTGTTTTCGCCCTGCAGGTACAGCAACAGCTGCCCGGCAGTAAGCGGGAACAGTTTCAAGCGGCTGGTTTCCACAAAATCCGGATTCCTGGTCACAAAGCGGTACAACTCCTTATCATGCTCTTTGATACTGGTTGTTTGCACAAAGCCGCTTTTCAGCAACACTTGCTGCGAAGCGGTATTGGCCGGTTGTGTAATAGCATAGAGCTCCGGCAGATGCAGCTCATCCAATGCATATTGCCGGCCACTAATGGAAACTTCGGTGGCATATCCGTTTCCCCAGTATTCTTTCAGTAATGAATAACCGAGTTGCACATCGCCACTGTTCTCCACGGGAATAATGGCAAACGTGCCCACCACCTTGCCGGTGGCTTTCAATTGTATGGCCCAGCGTCCCATGTACGGAAACAATTCATAAAATGCAATATTCTCTTTGAGAAAGTCCAGGCATTCTTCCCTGCTTTTGGGCGCACGCACATAACGCACCACATCCAGGTCATTGTTGAGGCGAAAAAACACTTCCGCATCCGCCAGGGTGTATTGGCGGACGAGCAGACGATCGGTTTCAAATACACTATGCATCCACATTAGTTTAACTCACAACCGGGAGGGTCAGGCCGTTCACATACGTACAGATGTTATCAGGGGTTGTAAGGCGGTGTTGATGCTTATACCGATTCCTTATGGATCTCGCTTGTGAAATGAAATTCAATATCCGGGTTATTGGTGCGCTCGGTATTGAGGAACCACTCACTTTGCGCCAGGTATACCAGGTGGCCGTCTTTATCGGTGGCGATATTGTTCGACTTGAACCGGGTAAATTCTTCCAGTTTTTTAGGATCGGCGCTGGTAATCCAGCAGGCCTTGTAATAAGGCAGCGGGCGGAATTCCACCGATGCGCTGTATTCCTGCAACAGGCGGTACTGGATCACTTCAAATTGCAGTTCACCCACACAACCGATGATCTTTTTATTACCGCCAAACTGGGTAAACAACTGTGCCACGCCTTCATCGGTGAGCTGCAGCAATCCTTTATCCAGTTGCTTGGTCTTCATCGGGTCCTTGTTCACCACTTCTTTGAATATTTCGGGCGAGAAGCTGGGGATGCCGGTAAAATAAAAATCTTCTCCTTCTGTGAGCGTGTCGCCGATCTTGAAGTTGCCGGTGTCGAACAAACCCACTACATCGCCCGGAAACGCTTCCTGTATCACGTCTTTATCGCGGGCCATGAACGTATAGGGGTTACTGAAACGAACGTCTTTGTCGAGACGCACGTGATGGAAATATTTGTTGCGTTCAAACTTCCCGGAACAAACGCGGAGAAACGCAATCCGGTCGCGGTGCCGGGGGTCAAGGTTGGCGTGAATCTTAAAAATGAATCCCGAAAATTTCTCCTCTTCCGGGCATACCTCTCTTACTGTTGTAGGGCGGCAACGGGGCGTGGGCGCAATCCTGATAAACGTATCGAGCATTTCCTTTACCCCGAAATTATTGATGGCGCTGCCAAAGAATACCGGGGCCACTTTACCGGCCAGGTATTCGCTCACCTGCAGTGCGCCATACACGCCATCTACCAGTTCCACATCTTCGCGCAGCTGCGCCGCATCTTTTTCACCCAGTTTGTTATCCAGCAGGGGGATGGACAGATCATCTATCTGCATCGTGTCCTCATCGGTTGCCTTGGTATTGGGTGTAAAGAGCAGCAATGTTTTGTTGTGCAGGTTATACACCCCTTTAAAATCCTTACCGCTGTTGATGGGCCAGGTCATGGGGTGCAGGTGGATCTTCAGTTCCTTTTCTATTTCTTCCAGCAGATCAAAGCGGTTCTTACCGTCGCGGTCCATTTTGTTGATGAACACGATCACGGGCGTATCGCGCATACGGCATACTTCCATGAGGCGGCGCGTTTGCTCTTCCACCCCGTTCACGCTGTCAATGACCAGGATCACGCTGTCTACCGCCGTCAGCGTACGATAGGTATCTTCTGCAAAATCCTTGTGACCGGGCGTGTCCAGCAGGTTGATGAGGGTATTGTTGTATTCAAAGGTCATTACCGAAGTGGCCACCGAAATACCTCTCTGGCGTTCAATTTCCATAAAGTCGCTGGTGGCGTGCTTCTTGATCTTATTGCTCTTTACCGCACCGGCCGTTTGAATAGCCCCGCCGAAAAGCAGGAACTTTTCCGTAAGCGTGGTCTTACCCGCGTCCGGGTGAGAGATGATGGCAAAAGTGCGGCGTTTGTTGATTTCGTTAATATATTTCATCAGGAGGCGCAAATATACGACGCGGAACGACGTAATCGGACGCGAATCAGGTGAATGGAGACGCAGCTTACGCATCCGGGCCCGTCATAGGGGGCAATGCATGCCCCGTCCGGATGATCCGGCCATACCTCCGGTGTGCACTGTCTAATGCACGGCAACAGTCCAGGTCCGCACAAATTCTTCGCAGGAAACAAGTTTGTTAATCCCTTCTTTCTCCACCAGTTGTTGATTGGTATGCACACTATCGGCAATGCCGCACCAGGGTTCAATACAAACAAAATCGGCGTCTTTGGCCGCCCAGATACCGAGATAAGGAAATCCGGGAAAATCGAATTGTAGTCCATGAGCGCCTTTCCCGGAGCGAAGAGAAACAATAGAGGAAGCGAGGTTTTTGAGCACCACCGCATCTTTATGAAACAGCTCTTTGGAAAGCGGCAATGTATGACTGTTTTGCAGCAGCGGTATGGGTGCGCTTTCAATCAAACCATCTTTGGATATAGGCCAGCGACCGGCAGTTTCTGTTTTGTCAAACACCAGTTCATAATCTGAATAGGCCAGCCCTTTTTCCAGCGGCACATTAAAAGCGGGATGGGCGCCGAGGGAAAAATACATATCCTCCTTTCCGGTATTGATCACGGAATAGGCAACCGCGAGGGAATTTTCATACAGCGTGTATTTTATCCGCAATTCAAAAGTAAACGGATATACGCGCAGCGTTTCTTCATCGCTGCGCAACAGCAACGTAATGGTGTCAGCAGTGTGCGATTCCACGGCAAATGGGTTGTCGCGTGCAAACCCATGTCGCGACAAATGGTATGCTTTATCCTGGTAATAATACGTGTTGTCTTTCAAAGCCCCCACTACCGGAAACAATACCGGCGAATGCTTTGCCCAGTAAGCCGGATCGCCCTGCCAGAGGTATTCCAGGTCGTTTGCTTTGCTGTACAGGCTCGTCAGTTCAGCGCCCTTTGCCTGGATGACGGCCCTGATCAATTCATTTTCGATGGTAAACATAAGCGCCAAGTTATTGAATAATAATGCACGGTGCATGGCATGTGTTTTGGAATGGTCACTAAAACATCCGCCATGCTGATTTTCTACGACATCCTGCTGAAACTGGTACTGTCCATCGCGGTCGGTGGCATTATTGGAGCGGAACGGGAATACCAGAACAAATCGGCCGGCTTGCGCACCATGATCCTGATAGCACTGGGTTCCACCATCTTTACCCTGATATCTGTACAGATCAGTAACACGCTATCACCCGACAGGATTGCCAGCAATATCGTAACGGGCATTGGTTTCGTAGGCGCCGGCGTGATCTTCAAAAGCGACACCGGCGTAGCCGGCATCACTACTGCCGCCACCATTTGGGTAACGGCTTCGCTCGGCATGGCCATCGGAGCGGGTTTTGAATGGATAGCGATCGCCGGCTGCATCCTGTTGCCGCCCATCCTCTATGCATTTACGTATATCGAACGCTGGATGGACCAACTGAACCGCCTGCACGTATATAAAATTGTTTGTACTTATGAAGAGGATATTGCTGTGCGTTACCAGCAGCTCTTTCAAAGGCACGGGCTGAAATGCGACAATGGTATGTTCAAACGGGATGGCAACCACTTTTCCGCTACGTGGACGGTACAGGGCGCCAATACCAGTCATCAGAAAGTGATCCGGGAGATACTCAATGACCCAACGGTTACCAGCTTTGAATGGTGAAATCCGCTTCCTGCCGCGTGCCTTCATTTCCCCCAGAAGTACTACATTTGACTATGCGCCGTCTTTTCGAAATACTGGGTAGCAGTCTCAATCTCACCTGGCAGGAATTCAAATCGCATAAAGTGCGCACACTGCTTTCACTGAGTGGCGTGGCATTTGGCATTTTTTGCATCATCAGCGTACTGGCAACGGTAGACAGCCTGGAATATGCCGTTCAGCAAGACATCAAAGCGCTTGGCTCCAACACGGTGTACATTGATAAATGGGAATATGCCGAAGGAGGCAGTAATTATCCCTGGTGGAAATATGTGAAACGCCCCGAACCGAAATATGAAGAAATGCTGCTGCTGAAAAAGAAAGTACGCGCAGCAGAAAATGTAGCCTTTAGCATCAGCACCACCAACAACACACTGGAATATGGCGATGACGTTGTAACCGGCGTGAATTATTATGGCATCACCGAAGACTTTGTAAACATCCAGCCGGTAGAAGTTCAACTCGGCCGTTTCCTGCGACCTGCGGATTATGATTATGGCAGTAATGTCATTGTGATGGGCTATACCGTTGCAGAAACGCTTTTTGGCAATCCTGAAAAAGCAATAGGCAGGCAGGTAAAAATGAAGGGCGGCAAAACGGCCATCGTCATAGGCCTGATAAAAAAACAAGGGAAAAGCATTGTTGGTGGCTGGGAGTACGACAACAGTCTCCTGATGCCGGTGGGTTTTATGAAGCAGATGGTGCGTGAAAAATACAGCAGTCCCATCATCATGGTACAAGGCAAGGCCACCGTGCCCATGGCGCAGTTGCGCGACGAACTGACCGGCGCCATGCGTTCCATTCGCAAACTGAAACCCACCCAGGAAGACAATTTCGCCTTGAACGATATTGACGCCTTCAGCAGTTTTGCCAGCAACATCTTTGGCGGCATTAACCAGGGCGGATGGGCCATAGCCATTCTGTCGCTGATAGTAGGCATGTTCAGTGTGGCCAATATCATGTTTGTAACCGTGCGCGAAAGAACGCCGCAGATCGGGTTGAAGAAAGCCATTGGCGCTAAAAGCTCTACCATACTCACCGAATTCTTACTGGAATCCTCGTTCCTCTGTATTATGGGCGGCATACTGGGATTAAGCGTAGTGTTCCTGCTGACGCTGCTTTCGCAGGTTGTGTTTGGTTTCAACTTGTTCATTGCCCCTCATATCCTGGTGCTGGCCATCAGTATCTGCATTATTGTAGGTGTACTGGCCGGTATCATTCCCGCTTCCATTGCGGCAAAGATGGACCCTGTTGTGGCGATAAGGAGCAAGTAAAGTTAGCCGGTGTGCTCCCTTTTGTTATAAGTAGAATAGTCAGGCGGTATCCTGGCGCTGCCATAAGAACCAGGCAAAACGTTCATAACAACACCTTCCTTTGTTACATTTGCATCGTGAGCACTACCCTGTTAGCAATAGAATCTTCCTGCGACGAAACTTCAGCGGCCGTATGCCGTGATGGTGTTATCCTCAGCAATTTCATCGCCAATCAAACCATTCATCAGCAATATGGCGGCGTGGTGCCGGAACTGGCAAGCCGTGCGCATATGGAAAATATAGTGCCGGTGGTGGACAGGGCGCTGAAAGAAGCCGGACTGCAGGATGCCTCCGGATTGGCACAACTGAATGCCATTGCGTTTACACAGGCGCCGGGACTTATCGGTTCGTTACTGGTAGGCGCACAATTTGCCAAGTCTATGGCCATGGCGCTGAACGTGCCCCTCATTGCCGTGCACCATATGCAGGCCCATGTGCTGGCCAACCTGATTGATGATCCCAAACCTTCTTTTCCCTACCTGTGCCTCACCGTTAGCGGCGGGCATACGCAGATCGTCTTGTGCAAATCGCCGCTTGACCTGCAAGTGATCGGGCAAACGCTTGATGATGCCGCCGGTGAAGCATTTGACAAATCGGCCAAACTACTGGGACTTCCCTACCCCGGCGGTCCGTTGATTGATAAATGCTCACAGGGCGCCA
>Ga0182792_1003174_pt1 | contig 10828 bp, 6 predicted proteins | sample Passage237B_FD_130497 | JGI IMG/M metagenome (GOLD analysis project Ga0182792, IMG submission 130497) | Cellulose adapted compost microbial communities from Newby Island Compost Facility, Milpitas, CA, USA - Passage2 37B (version 2) (version 2) ...
ATTGCAATGGAACAGCAAGATTACGGTATTTTCCAGGATGCGTTTGGTTTCGGCATCGGTGCGGCTGGTAAGCTGGTAGAGTGTTTCGATAAGCTGGTTCGCCGCGACGGTTTCCGTGGAGTGCAGTCCGCCATCTATCCATACCACCGGTTTGCCGCGTTGCGACAGCTCGCGGGCTTCTTGCTCGGTTATCTCGGCGCGTGCTATTTTTTGGGATATTTCCTGATAGGTGTCGACTTTGGCGAGGTTATCGGGTGACGAGACAATGATCAGGTACTGGTTCCGGCCTTCTGAGGTTGTCCCGGCTACTTCCAGTTTCACCCGATCGGATGCTGCTGCTACCTTTTTGAAGTAGGCCTCGGTCTGGGTATAATTGGTCAGCATGTAATCGTCACCGATATTGAACCCAAAATGTTCCTTCGGGCTCGGTATATGCTGCGCCTGCACCTGCATGATGAACAGGGCTGCGAACAACGCGATTGTTTGTCGTATAAACTTGTGCATGGCTATTGGTAATTGATTACGATTGCAATTATTGGTTCTTAAAACGGACCCCGGTACGGCAGTCGCAGGGTTCGCCGCGCGACTCGTCGCAGGCGTTGTCCTGGAATTGCACGATGCGTGTGCCGTCCGCTTGGGTTATGGCAAACTTAAACAAAAAGTAGTCGTTGGGTTCCACTGTATCCAAATCGATACCAACAATGGCGGCGAGTTCGGCTGGTGTATGCGAAAATGTCTTGGGAAACTCGGTTACTGTTTCGAAAAACTGGTCTGTGCTTCGGATGGTGCTGGGGAGGGGAAATTGGCGGATATTGGGCCAGACCTCGGCAAGGGAGAGGGTGATCGGGTAGGCCGGCGGTGTAGACTCCCGTTTGTTGAAACTCACGTACACGTCGATGGATTGCGCCTTTGCACGGCCATCCGCATCGTAGTAGTCCAGTGTCCATTCGAATTCCTGTTCGGTAGCGAAGCCGGGATCCGCCATGTTGAAAAACGATACGTTAGCCGTTTGGTAAGTAGGCAGCGCGGATTTATCGATATTGATGGTTGCTTTCGGCGTAGCTGCGATGCGGTACTTTTCCCAGTCGTACGTCACGTCCTTGCACGAGTTGGCCAGGAGGAGCGCTCCGGCAATCAAAAGCCGACAGGTCAAGTAGCTGCTAGGATTGAGTGTGCTGTTCATGGTTATCTGTTGTTGCGGTGTTGATTCATTTTTTTAGTTGACATCCCAGAATACCGGTGTGAATTGCTGCGCCCGTTGGATGGCGTCGCGGTCGGCGATTACCGTTTCGTTGGAGGTGAGTTCGGTTTCCGAATAGAAGAAGCGCATCGGATATTCGTCGAGCGGCGCGAGCAGGTCTTCCAGTACGGGTAAGCCTGTCCGGCGGTAGTCGTTATAGGCTTCCACGCCGTTGCCGTAGAGTGCGATCCATTTCTGCATCATCAGCAGGGTTAGCTTGCCGCGCTCGTCCGCCGCCTCATACTGCTCGCCGATGCGGTTGGCGAAACCGGTAATATCGTTTGCGGGCATTGCCTGTCCGCCATTGCCGGTTGATACCGTATTGACCAGCTTGAGGTGGGCTTCCACGCCCTCCATGAGCAATTGTTTGGCATCTTCACCGGTATTCAGCGTCAGTGCCGCTTCGGCACGGATAAATTTTACCATGAAATTGGTGATCAACGGCAGGATGCCGGCTCCCGTGCCGTCGCCGTTGGTAAACAGTGCGATTTTGAACGAGTTGTTGCTGGTGCCCGTGACCGCACCGATGTTGTTGAGGTATAGATTGTCTTCGGTAAGCGACGGGATCATCCCATTGTCGTACAATCCTGCAGCCGGATAGATGCCGACGATCGCGCGGGTATTCAAGTCAGCGGGTGAGGCTGTGCCATCACCTGGATAGCGGCCATAGTAGCCTTCGCCATTGGTCGAGTTGGCTAGTCCACGGCGTTCATCCATCCGAAAGATGTAATAGCGCAGGCGCGGGTCGTCCTGGGCTTTTAGGCGATCGATGAGGGGCATGCTCACGTAGCCGCCCCTTCCGGTATTGTACCAACTGGTAAACCATGGGTGGCGAGCGTTTGGAGATACGGTGGTGCCATACTGGAAGGTGAAATCCTGGCTGTTGTCTTCAATAAGAGGGGCCCCGCTGCTGATTAGGGCCCCTATGCCCGCGGCAGCCCGCGAAGGGTCTACCAAACGGATTTGATTAAATAACTTTAGCTTGAGGGAGTTACCCATCCGGACCCACTTGTCTTTGGATCCCTGGAAGAAGATGTCCGAAGAAGGGGTTACGTTAAAGCCGCGGTCCAGGTCGGCCAGCGCCTCGTCGATGAGTAGAAAGAGGCTGTCGTAAATGGCTTCCCCGTTGTCGAACTTGGGATTCGGCACATCTCCGCCAGCTTCGGAATAGGGGATGTCGCCCCATAGGTCCACCATGACACTAAAGAGATAAGCTTTTTCGAGCTTGGCGATGCCCACATATCCCCATTGTTCCTCTTGGGTACCGACGCGGATGATGGTCTCCAGGTCGGGGATGGTGCCGGTGTAAAACCCGGACCATGGTGTTGAAAACATGGCACCGGTTTGGTTCCACCGATTGAGGTTGCCGGAGGCAAAATGCTGCGATACGGTAGAGGCTCCGCCATTGACCCCCTGGCCGGCAGCTGTGCCATTGAAATGCCCTGCCAGCGAAAGCTGCGTAGAAGGCAGTAGGAGACCGAGGGTCGGTATGGTCGGATTGTTGGGGTCATCGTTTATGTCCACGAAGGCGCTGCAGCCCATCGCCAGTAAACCGGAAAGCAGGATGCCGATGCGACCAGCGAGGCGATGGTAAATCGTTGATTGTTGTTTCATGTCCTATTAGCTAACTGTTGTAACCGATTTGCTTGCTTAAAAACTGAACCGCAGGTTGACGCCATAGCGGCGGCTGGTCGGCACGCCGTAGCCGTCAGCTCCTGCGTTGTTGGCGTTGCCCGTACTGATTTCCGGGTCGTAGTTCATGTATTTCGGAAAGTTGGGGGCGTAGTACCATAGATTCCGTCCACTGATGGATAGGAATGCCGAGCCGAAGGGCGTTTTGGCCAGCAGCTTTTGCGGAATCGAATAGCCTATCGAGATTTCGCGCAGGCGGAACACCGTCGCGTCGAATACGCTGCCTTCTGCTATTCCTCCGGGACCGAAGCCGCCGGAGAAATAATAATCGGTCACTGGTATAGCGGTATTGTTCGGGATTTTGTTGCCATTTTCATCAAGCAGGGGCTGCAACGTATTGACATCACCCAGCACACCCGGTCCGATGTAAAGCAACTCCCGGTCTTCGGTATCGCGTGTCACACCGCGTGCCATGGCTTCGCCAACGTTGATGGAGTAGATGGCGCCGCCCTCTTTCCAATCAAACAACGCATCGAGCGTGAAGCCTTTGTAAGACAATGTGTTGCTTAAGCCGAAAAGGAAACGCGGATTGGGGTTTCCAACCGGACCGCTCGTGCCTGCGGATATCGGCTTACCTGTCTGCGGGTTGACGAGGATGTTGCCCTCGTCGTCGCGCGCATACCTAGCCCGGTAGATCATGCCGTAGGGGTGACCGGGGATGTGTACGTTGCTGCCATAGACCAGCTGCGCATATTCGCCGAGGTCGTCAACCATGTTCACGTTGTGGGTGAAGTTGGCATTGATATCCCAGTTCATGCCCGACGCACTTCGGAACGGGGTGACCCCCAGCATGACTTCCACCCCTTTGTTGGAGGTCTGCCCGAGGTTGATGATGCGGCGGGTGTAACCCGTCGACGGCGGTGAGTCAACCGTGAAGATTTGGGAAGTACTTCTTTTGTGATAGTAGGTCAGGTCCAGCGTCAGGCGTCGACTGAACAAATGCATCTCGGTGCCTACCTCGAACTCGGTGATGAATTCGGGTTTGAGGTTGGTGTTGGTCAGGTCATTGGAAAGTGTCAGGGTACTCACGTTTGATACCACCCCATTTGAAAACGGTGCATCCAGCCCGCCAGCCGATTGGTTGGTGTTGTACACATTCATCGTCAGGTAGGGGGATGCCTCGTTGCCTACGCGGGTATATCCCATCCGCAGGTTGCCGAAGGAAAGCGCCTTGCTTTGGATGCCGAATGCATTTACATAGTTGAATGAACCGTTCACGCCACCGTAGAAATAGCTCCTGTTTTCCTTCGGCAGGGTAGAGGAAATGTCGTTTCGGCCGACCAAGTTGAGGGAGAGGAAGTCCTTGTAGTCTACGGTGATGTCGCCGAAGAATGCGAAATACCGTTGCTTGATCCGTGCGCGGTTGTTTGGCAAGCTGCCCAGGGTTATTGTCGAGGTATTGCTGATATCGTGTATGCCGCGCGTGATGATGTTGTCGCCATTAAATACCGAGCGTTGCGTCATCCGCTGATTGACGTTGTTGCCGAAGATGGCCCTCAGCGAATAGTCTGTTGCAAATTCCTTGGTGACGGTCACCAACAGTGTGTTGTCCAACTCCTGCCGGTAGATGTTGTCGGCGCTCATGGATCCACTGGCGTATACGGACGATCCCCTGCCCAGCACACTGAGCCGCCGGTCGGTGTACCCGTTGAAGCCGACCGAGTTCTGGATGTTCAGCCATTCCAACGGGTCGAAACCGAGGACAAAGTTGCCATAGTAGCGGTCTACGTCGCTAGTAGATGGGCTATGTCTGACTGACCAATAAGGATTGTCGAGCCCCGCACGTGCATACACATTGTCTCCGCCAGGTGTTTCAAAGGGGAGGCCAGTGAGGTCATAGCTCGTCGGCAGGTAATAGAGGTTGCTCATGATGTCCGCGTCGCCGCCGATAGGAGGTGCCGTTTGGTTGGTCATGATGTAGTTGATGGTGCCGTTGGCGTAAAACTTGTTGTCCATGCGGATATTTCCGCCGACGTTCATCGATGTACGCGTGATGCTGTTCCCCGGAACGATACCGTCGTTTTTCGTGCGGCTCAGCCCTACGGTGAAATTCCCCTTTTCGCTGCCGCTATTGATGCTGAGCGCGGTTTCGAGTACGCCTCCGGTTCGGAAAAAATCGTCCTGTGCCTTGCCCGCATACGAGCGATACGGCACCATGGCATAGCTACCATCGGGGTTGAAAAACTCCGGAAAGTCGGTGGGCGAAACCACAGGTGCCAACGGGTGCTGTACGGAGTCCCTGGTACTATAGGCAGACCCCGACGAGCCGTACACCCCTACGCGGTAGTCGAAATTGGTGCCCTGACCGTACAGGTGCTGGTAGTCAGGTAAACCGGCGATCTCTTCCATGGAATACGAGGTGTTCAGGGTGATCTCCGTGCCTTTGCGGCTTCGTTTGGCTGAGGCTTTTGTGGTGATGATGATAGCACCATTGGCTGCGCGCGACCCATAGAGTGCTGCTGCCGCGGCGCCTTTCAAGACCGTCATGCTTTGGATGATGTTGGGGTCTAGGTCAAACGCGCGGTTGGCCGTCGATTGGTTACCCTGGGTATTGTTTTCGCCCACGGGAGCGAAACTCGAATTGTCGAAGGGGATGCCGTCGACCACGTAAAGCGGCTGGTTGTTGTTGCCCAGGGATGAATTGCCGCGTATCGTGATGTTGGTGGAGCCGCCGGCCACGCCGCCGCCGGCCTGGATGTTTACGCCAGCCACCTTGCCCGTAAGTGCCCTGATTGGGTCCGGTTCGTTTTTCTGGGCTAAGTTGTCGGCGTTGACTGTCGATACCGAATAGCCCAGTGTGTTGGTTTTGCGCTGAATCCCGGCGGCCGTGACCACGACCTCGCTCAGCTCGAGCTGGTTGGTGCTCAGTTGGACGTTGATGAGACGCTGCGATCCGATTGGCTTGACCACGTCCATATATCCGACAAAATGGAACATGAGCGAGTCGGCGCCCGCCGGCACGGTAATGCGGTACCTGCCTTCATTGTCGGTACTTACGTTTACCGTTGTCCCTGTTGCCGTGACGTTGACACCCGCCATCGGCGCGTTGTTTTCGTCGGTTACCTTGCCAGTCACGACGCGCTCTTGTGCCTCGGTTTTAAAGACAATGTAGAAACCGTTGCCGTTGTCCTTGACCTGAAGATCCGTTGCGGCCAACGTGGATAACATTGCATCCATAACATGGACGTCTTTGTTTTGCAGTTTCACCACCACATCGGCGTCCACGTCGTAGCCGTCGAGCAGTCCGCTGCGGTAGGCGATGGATACCCCGTAGGTTCGTTCGAGCGTACGCAGCGCCTCTTTCAGTGCCGTACGCGATGTTTTGGAGACTTGGCCGCTCATCGGGAGTGTTTTGTGGCTGGCATAGGTCGCTGTTAGCTGCGCATTCAGCGGTGCAGTCATCACAAACAGCCCCGCAAGCACGCTTCCGGTGTGCGTAAACAATCTGTTCATAGACCTGTTGATTTGTGTGTAAGTAATGTGTGTTATAATAATGTTGCTTAGTTTGTTTTGCCCATAGCATAGCCGTAGGCGGCTAGGTGCACTTCTAGCGCCTCACTTCGATGCAGTGGTGAATCAACGTGTTTGTTTTTCTAGCCTGTGGCCCCCTTTCCGACGCTAGTGGGCCGTAAGAACGAACTGCCTGTCATCTGTGGTCTCGGCAATGACCAGTCCATATAGCGCGACTATGTGGTTCAAAAACTGTTCGCTATCCGCAACCACCGGTATGGATCCCGACGCTTGCCGCTGCAGGAGTTCGGTCTGCAGGACTACCGTTTTGATGCCGAAGGTCTCATTAAGGTGATCCAGCATCTCAGCGAGCGAAGTGCGTTCAAGTTGCAGTCGACGTCGCTGCCAGGCCATATGGCCGCCGATATCCGTATTGGTCGACAATTCAAAGCCATCTTTGGCATATTTTCCGAACTGGATGATGTCGCCCGGCCGCATGGCGATGCGCTTTTCTCCCGCTATCAATCGAATTTTGCCGCTTATTAGCGCAATCTCCGTTCCCGAGGACCGTTGCTGTACATTGAATTCGGTTCCGATCACTTCGACGGTCAACGTATCGGCCAGGTGCACGAGAAAACGCTGGTCATTTTTCTTATGGGCGACACGGAAAAAAGCTTCGCCTTCCAACCATACTTCGCGGTTTTTCCCTTCCTTGAAGACTATTTTTGAATTGCCGTTGAGCGTGGCTTGCGAGTTGTCAGGCAACGTGACGGATTGGACCTCGCCGAAGGCTGTATGGTAGGTTTGTTTTCCTGGAGCTAGGTAGCGGTAGGTGGGCAGGGCAAGTACCGCCAGTAGGATGGCGGCGGCAAAACCCACCCCGGTGTAAACGGCCTTTACCTTGCGCTGGCTTGGAGTCGCTTCGGGCTTGCCGGTAATGGTTTTGATGTCGTTCCATATTTCATCTGCCAAATCCGCTTTCCGCTGACCGGCTATAGTGTCCGTATACGGGGGTGCATTTTCGGGCTTTTCATACCATTCCATCAGGATATGCTCTTCCCGGGGGGTGAGGGTTCCCTCGATGTATTTTTCAATCAGTCCTGCTAACGTTTCGCTATCCATCTTTCCTGTTTGTCACTATATAAGTCAACCCAGGCAGGAAAAACCTCCATGTAAAATTGAAAAATTTTTATAATGCGATTGATTTTGGTGAATTGTTTACTCGATGTCAGCTGCCGGTATGGCGGGGTCACGAATAAAGACAGCAGTATATGTTCGTGTATCTTCGTCAGGAAAAACGTAAAAAGCCGTCTCGTTACTTTCGAGACGGCTTTCATTGTTTTAATGTCTATTGCCCCAGGCTTAGTAAGCCCCGATATAACGGTGTCCCGTACCATTTGCCAATTGGGCACCTTTGGTCAGTTCACCTGTTTTCCAATTGTAAACGAATACATTTCCAGCCAAACTGACCGGAGTCAATGGAACGTACACGTAATCCCCCTCAACGGCGATGCTTTGGTGTTGGTCAAAGTTCAATTGGGTTTCATATTCTGTTGGGATTTTGGTAGCGGTCTTCGCATTCAAGTCTATCAGCGCCAAGTATCCTCCTGTTTTATCAATATCATACAAGACAAAACCTTTACCGCCGCCAAGGTACCTCCATGCTTTGATGCCTGCAACACCATCTACACCCAGTGCCTGAGATAAATCGAACAGATACGTGTTGTCATAATCGTTCGTGTTTTTGTCTATACGGAGGATGTGCGGATAGCCCGTGGTATTCACGCCGGTCGCCTGATAAATATGACCGTCATCGCCAATATGCTGAATCATGGTACGGTATCCATTATTGCCGTATTTACTTTGCGTAGACCAGATTAACTTTGGATTTCTCAATGTCGGATAATCAAGGACGATGGTAACTGTACCGGCAATATTAGCTGCATCACTCGGCCAAGACACCGCTCCGGTATTTGCATTCTGGGTAGGCGTACCATTTGGGTTGACTTTAGAGATATTAGCGCCAATATATACTTTATCCCCCGCCTGATTGATGATCGGCATATCGATACGCCCAATCGAATAACCTGCTGCCAATTGTTCCTCGGTGAAAGGAACTTCAAAAGAATTGGTAGTCATAATGCTTGGATTGTCGAGATCGATGGATGCGACAACAGCAGTAGATGTAATGGACTCGAAAGTCACCGCCGGAAATGTTCCAGTATATGCCGTCTCGGTAGAAATAGTCACACCGACACCCACGCCTTCCTTAGATTTGACCCAACGAGGAGCTGTGCCTAAAATAATGGCAGCATTCACTTCGTTCCCTTCTTTCACATAATTTCCTTCGCCTTCTACCCGATATTTTTGGAAAATACCACCGTCAGCACCGGTATACTGGATGTCGTACAAATATTTGCCATCTGCCGACGTTTGGATGCGGGATGTCCGTGGTGATTCAAATTTCAACCCTTTACCGGCAGGGAAAATATCCAACTCGTATGCAGGGTCGATCGCCTGGTCATGGGTTATTGCATACGCTATGGTACCGCCATTACCATCGCCATCATTTGTTTGTTTTAGTGCCGCCGTCAGGGTAATCCAACGGGTTTCTGGCTCCTCTGGCTCTGGAGGATTTGGATCATTATTCTTACTGCAACCACCTAATGTCAGGGATGCAATCACAGCACCAAAAAGTGCCCTTCTTAATAATAGATTCTTTTTCATGTTATTGCTTATTAGTCATTAATTAAAATTTACCTATCGTGTAATTCAGTTTAAAATAAATTCCTCTTCCTGGTTTCTGCACGCCGAAATTATCGTACAGTGCCGTATTGAGCACATTCTTCACGTCAAGACTGGCGATGAGCTTTCCGGAAGGAAAACGATAACTGGCTCCCAAATCATGGAACAATTGGGCGGGGGTAAGGCTTCCTTCGGATGGATACCAGGCAATATCATAAGCGCCCACATAACCTGTGTTGTAATAAAAGTTCATGACAGAACCCCGCTGAATAAGGTTATCTGCCCGATATTGGACATTCGCGTTTACTGTGAAATAAGGCTCATTGGGAACCTGCAGATTATACCGGTCATCTGGTCTTCCGGCCTCGTCATACGCTCGTTTATACAAGGCATTGAACTTTGAAAAGTTGAGCAGTGCATTTAACTTGTTGGCAAACACATAGACTAGCTCTGCTTCCACTCCTCTCGATTGCGTCCTTCCGAGATTGACAAATGCAGTGGCCTGTATATCCAGGTCGGAATCGGTCACGACACTATCGACTGTTTGTCTGGTGATTTTGTCATATCCATTACGCCAAAACGCATTGCTGTAAAATGAGAGCTTATGTTTGCCAAAATCCAGACTGCCTAACCGAAAACCAATGTTGTAATTGATGTTCTGCTCAGGAAGCAGGTTTACATTGGGTAAAATATTGGTTTCGGGGTTTCCATATTGCTGTTCTTCCGTAGGCATGATATAGCCGTTTTCCATGGAAGCAATCAAAAAAAGTTTGGGTATGATGTTGTAGGAAGCTGTCGCCCCGTAACCAAAATTGTCATTAAAAGATCGTGTCGTTTGCGGGTTGATTTCATAGGTGCCATCCGCATGATACGTTGGCTGAGGGTTGGTCTGCCTGGTGCTGTTCGCCGTATACTTAACCAATAGGTTGGTCTGTAATTTGTTTTTAAATGTTTGCGCTTCGTAATTTGCAGACACGATATTTTTCGTCATCTGCGTTACGGTGATGAGATCCTTATTGACCGGTCTCAATAGATTGGTGTCGTCCCTGTCCGTCCGTTCGATTTTGTGATTCAGGGAAATCCGGTGGCCGGGGACAATGGTATATGCCAGGTTTGAACGCGAATTTATTATTTTCCGATCGACCTCGCTGATTGTGGGTAGTCCCTGCTGAGCGCCATTAGGTGACTTCATCACAACCGGAGGGTCGCCTGCTTCTATCATATAATCCGTATGCAATATGATTGGATTACCATCCCAATTGTATAAGGTGCTGACGGTATCCTGCACATATGTACTGCGGCTACTGTGCACCGCGTTGATATTCAGCGCCAGTCCATCTACAAAAAGATCGCGCTTGGTATAATTGAGGCTAAACACATGCGCCTGGTACTCGGTAAAACGCCCTACATACGGCTGTCCTGTGGTCGTACCATGGGGTATTTCATTATAAGTGTCAGATATATTGTAGCCTAAGAAAAATTGGTCCGCCCATTTGACGTCTGTAAAGCCAGCCTCGAAACGGCCACCGATTGATTTGTACGCGTCATTGAATCTTTTGGCCCTGAAATCCCGGATCAATATCCCATTTCTATCGGTATACTTGGCGAATTTGCCCCACATTTCATAGCTGTTGTCCGTATACGTGTAAAACCCCGATACCCTGCCTGAAAAGCCGCTTTTCTTGTCGCGGAAGGTAGCCC
>Ga0182792_1003175_pt1 | contig 10826 bp, 8 predicted proteins | sample Passage237B_FD_130497 | JGI IMG/M metagenome (GOLD analysis project Ga0182792, IMG submission 130497) | Cellulose adapted compost microbial communities from Newby Island Compost Facility, Milpitas, CA, USA - Passage2 37B (version 2) (version 2) ...
AGCGCCCTCGTCAGCTTCTCGAGCGCGCCTTCGACCGTGCCGCCGAGGACCGCGCCGGGATAGCGCATCTCGGGCAGCTCGGGGGCGAAGGTGACGTTGACGCCGATGCCCGCGACGACATGCTGCACGACGCCGTTCTGGTCGACCGAGCTCTCGAGCAGGATGCCCGCCACCTTGCCCCCGTCGACCAGCACGTCATTGGGCCACTTAAGCCGCACGGCGCGGCCGGGCGGCACGATGTCGGCCACCGCCAACGCCGCGACGAAGCCCAGCTCCGTGGCACGCGGCGCCGGGCAGTCGGGACGCAGCACGGTAGAGCTGTAGAGATTGCCGAGGGGCGAGGCCCAGCGGCGGCCGCGACGCCCCCGTCCGCCGGTCTGTTCGCGCGCCCAGACGACGGTCCCCTCCGCGGCGCCGGCCTCGGCCAGCCGCGCGGCCTCGTCATTCGTGCTGCCGACGCTGTCAAACGCCACCAGCCGCCACCCGTCCGGGAGGACGGGAGGGCGCGTCACTGAAACAGGCCCTTGGCGGCGACCGAGGCCACGACGCTGAGCGGCTGCGGCGCCAGGGAGAAGAGCGCGACGACGAGGGCCGATGCGAGGGCGACGGCGCGATTGACGCCGAAGGCCGGCCGGTCGAATGCCTCGGCCGCCTCGTCGAAGTACATCACCTTGACGATGCGCAGGTAGTAGTAGGACGCCACCACCGACGCCAGCACGCCCAGCACGGCCGGCACGTAGAGCTTGGCCTCGACCGCGGCGATGAAGATGTAGAGCTTGCCCCAGAAGCCCGCGAGCGGTGGAATGCCGGCCAGCGAGAACATGAAGAGCAGCATGGCGAACGCCATCGCCGGCTGGTTGCGCGCCAGCCCCGCCATGTCGGCGATGCTCTCCACCATCACGCCACGGCGCTTCATCATCAGGATGACCGCGAAAACGCCCAGCGACATGACCAGGTAGATGGCCAGGTAGAAGACCACCGATTCGATGCCCTTGGCGCTGCCGCTGGCGAGGCCAAGCAGGATGTAGCCAACATTGCCGATCGACGAATAGGCCATCAGACGCTTGATGTTCTGCTGGCGCAGGGCGGCGAAGGCGCCGAGTGCCATGGACAGCACTGACGCCGCGATGATGATCTGCTGCCACTGCTCGAACAGCGGCTTGAAGGGTCCCATCAGTACCGAGACCAGCAGCGACATGGCGGCGATCTTGGGCGCCACGGCGAACAGCGCGGTCACCGGCGTGGGCGCCCCCTCGTACACGTCCGGCGTCCACATGTGGAAAGGCACGGCAGAGACCTTGAAGGCCAGGCCGGCAACGACGAAGACCAGCCCGACGACGACGCCGAACTCCCCGCCCCTTCCGTCCAGCAGCGCGCGCGAGATCTCGACGTACGCCGTGCCGCCGCAGAAGCCATAGACCAGCGAGGCGCCGAACAGCAGCATGCCCGACGCGACCGAACCCAGGACGAAATACTTCAGTCCGGCTTCGGTCGATCGCACGCTGTCGCGCTGGAAGGCGGCCACGACGTAGAGCGCCAGCGACTGAAGCTCGAGCCCCACATAGAGCGACATCAGGTCGTTGGCCGAGATCATCAGCATCATGCCGAGGGTGGCCAGGGCCACCAGCACCGGATACTCGAACCGCCAGGCGCCCGCCTGCTCGAAGTAGGCTCGCGACATCAGGATGGTGACGGCGGCCCCGATCAGCACCAGCACCTTCATGGTCGCGGTCAGGCGATCGACGATGAAGAGCGACGCGAAGGCCGTGCCTTCATGATACGGCACGAACAGCAGCACCGTCGTGACCAGCAGGGCGAGCGTGGTCGCCACCGAGACGAAGGCGGCCGACGTCTCCCCCCGCACGACGCCGTAGACCAGCAGCAAGCAGGTAACGGCGGCAAGGAAGATCTCCGGCCGTGCCAGCGTCCAATTTTCCAGACCGATAGCCATTGTCGTCACTCCCGGCCGCTCACGGCGACAGCGCCGCGGTGCGGGCGAGCTTGATGGCGGCCTGATAGTCGCCGACCAGCTTGTCCACCGAGGCAGCCATGGGATCGAGGAAGGAGTTGGGATAGACGCCCATCCACAGGGTGAGCAGCAGCAGCGGCAGGAACACGACGATCTCGCGCCGGTTCATGTCGACGATGCCCTTCAGCGAGTCCTTGGTGAGTTGGCCGAACACGATCTTGCGATAGAGCCAGAGCGCATAGGCCGCTCCCAGGATCAGACCCGTCGCCGCCAGCGCCGCCACCCAGGTGTTGACCTTGAAGGTCCCGAGCAGGACCAGGAATTCGCCGACGAACCCCGAAAGGCCCGGCAATCCGACGCTCGCCAGCGTGAAGACCAGGAAGGTGAAGGCATAGCGCGGCATGCGATGCACGAGACCGCCATAGGCGGCGATCTCGCGCGTATGCATGCGATCGTAGACCACGCCGACGCAGAGGAAGAGTGCCGCGGAGACGATGCCGTGGCTCAGCATCTGGAACACCGATCCCTGCACGCCCTGGACGTTCAGCACGAAGGCGCCGATCGTCACCAGCCCCATGTGGGCGATCGACGAATAGGCGATCAGCTTCTTCATGTCCTCCTGCACCAGCGCGACCAGCGAGGTGTAGATCACCGCGACCACCGACAGGCCGAAGATCAAGGGGGCGAAGTACTGCGTCGCCTCGGGCAGCAGCGGAATCGATAGCCGGAGAAAGCCGTAGCCGCCCATCTTCAGCAGTACGCCGGCCAGGATGACGGACCCGGCGGTCGGCGCCTCCACGTGCGCATCCGGCAGCCAGGTATGGACCGGCCACATCGGCACCTTCACCGCGAACGAGGCGAAGAAGGCGAGCCAGAGATAGCACTGCCAGGCAAAGGGCAGGTGCAGCTGCTCCATCGCCACCACCAGATCGGTCGTGCCGAGCTGCCAATAGATGGCGATGATGGCGAGCAGCATCAGCACCGAGCCGAGCAGCGTGTAGAGGAAGAACTTGAAGGCGGCGTAGACACGCCGCGGCCCGCCCCAGACGCCGATGATCAGGAACATCGGAATCAGCACGCCCTCGAAGAAGACATAGAACAGCGCGAGATCGAGGGCACAGAACATGCCGACCATGAAGGTCTCGAGCACCAGGAAGGCGACCATGTACTCCTTGACGCGGACATGGACGGACTCCCAGCTCGCCAGGATGCAGATGGGCGTGAGCAGCGTCGAGAGCAGGATGAAGAACAGCGAGATGCCGTCGATGCCCACGTGGTAGCCGATGCCGAGTGCGGGCACCCAGTCGACCTTCTCCTCGAACTGGAAGCCCGCCTTGGTGACGTCGAAGCGTACCCAGAGCAGCAGCGAGATCAGGAAGGTCACGACCGAGGTGACCAGAGCCACGCTGCGACAGTTCCGGTCGACCGCCTCCTTCGGCCCATTGACGACCAGGCAGAAGACAGCCCCCACCAGCGGGAGGAAGGTGATCAGGGATAGGATCGGCCAACTCATCTCCGGCCTACCTCGCCAGCATGAAGTAGGTCACGAGACCGGCCACCCCGACCAGCATCGCGAACGCATAGTGATAGAGATACCCGCTCTGGAAGCGGCCGAGCGCTCCCGCCACGTCCTGTGCGCGGGCGGCGATGTTGTCGGGGCCGAGCCCGTCGATCACCGCCCCGTCGCCCTTCTTCCAGAACGCGCGGCCGATCGCCAGCGACGGCTTCACGAAAAGCCTGTCGTAGAGCTCGTCGAAGTACCACTTGTTGAACAGGAAGTCGTGGACGCCGGGGAAGCGCCGCACGACGGCTGCCGGCAACTCCGGACGCGCGATGTAGCACAGGTAGCTGAGGGCGATGCCCGCCAGCGCGGCGACCAGCGGCGCCAGCTTCACCCAGACGGGCACCTCGTGCGCATGATGCAGGACCTCGCCATTCAGGGTCGCGGCGATCGATGTCGTCCCCCAGAAATGCTGCCAGTCGTGGCCGACGAACCAGTCGTACGCCACGAGGCCCGACAGGGCCGCCCCCACGCCAAGGACGTAAAGCGGAATCAGCATCACCGCCGGCGACTCGTGAGCGTGCTCCCACGTGTGATGGTCGCCGCGGTACTTCCCGTAGAACGTCATGAACATCAGGCGGGTCGAATAGAGCGCAGTCAGGAAGGCCGCGATGGTACCCAGCCAGAAGGCGATCATGCCCGCCATCGTGTGCACCCCGTACGCCGATTCCAGCAGCGCGTCCTTGGAATAGAAGCCGGCGAAGCCCAGGCCGTCTCCCAGGATGAACGGCACGCCGATGCCCGATAGCGCCAACGTGCCGACCCACATCAGCCAGAAGGTCTGCGGCGCCTTTTCCTTCACCCCCCCCATGTTCCGCATGTCCTGCTCGTGGTGGAGGCAGGTGATCACCGAGCCCGAGCACAGGAACAGCAGCGCCTTGAAGAAGGCGTGCGTCATGAGATGAAACATGGCCGCCGAGTACCCGCCGACGCCGGCGGCGAAGAACATGTAGCCCAGCTGGCTGCACGTCGAGTAGGCGATCACGCGCTTGATATCGAACTGGGTGATGCCGATCGTGGCGGCAAAAAAGGCCGTCGCGCCTCCGACCAGGGTGACGACGGTCGATGCCACCGGCGCGAGCTCGAACAGCGGCGAGAGGCGGCACACCATGAAGACGCCGGCCGTCACCATCGTCGCGGCGTGGATCAGCGCCGAAACGGGGGTCGGGCCTTCCATGGCGTCAGGCAGCCAGGTGTGCAGCCCGATCTGGGCCGACTTGCCCATGGCACCGATGAACAGCAGCAGGCACGCGGTCTCGAGCGCCGGCAGGTCCATGCCCAGGAAATGGATGGTCGTCCTCGCCATGTCCGGGCCCTTGGCGAAGATCTCGGCGAAGCCGACCGAGCCCGACAGCATCCAGACGGCGAAGATGCCCAGCGCGAAGCCGAAGTCGCCGACACGGTTCACGATGAAGGCCTTCATCGCCGCGGCGTTGGCCGAGGGCTTGTCGTAGTAGAAGCCGATCAGCAGGTATGACGCCAGCCCCACCCCTTCCCAGCCGAAGAAGAGCTGGACCAGGTTGTCGGAGGTCACCAGCATCAGCATGAAGAAGGTGAACAGGCTCAGATACGACATGAAGCGCGGGATGCCGGGATCGTCCGCCATGTAGCCGACGGAGTACACGTGGACCATCGACGACACGCCGGTGACCACGATCAGCATCACGGCCGTCAGCGTATCGACGCGCAGCGACCAGACCACGTCGAGCGTTCCCGAATCCATCCACGAGAACAGCTTCACGACGAACAGCTTGCCGGACTCGGGTCCGAACCCGACGTTCACGAAGACGAAGATCGAAAGGGCGGCCGCGATCAGCAGCGCCGCACAGGTGATCAGCTGGGCCGGGCGATCGCCGATGACCCGGCAGAACAGTCCGGCGATCGCTGCGGCAAGCAACGGCAGCAGGACCACGAGCTTGATGGCAAGATCCATGTTCCGCGCCGCCCCTAGCCCTTCATCGTGTTGATGTCTTCGACCTCGATCGTCCCGCGATTGCGGAAATAGACGACCAGGATGGCAAGGCCGATGGCCGCTTCCGCGGCCGCCACCGTGAGGACCAGCATGGCAAAGACCTGGCCCACGATGTTGCCCTGGAAGACCGAAAAGGCGACGAGGTTGATATTCACCGCAAGCAGCATCAGCTCGACGCACATCAGGATGACGATGACGTTCTTGCGGTTGAGGAAGATGCCGAGAATGCCGAGCGTGAACAGCACCGCGGCGACGGTCAGGTAGTGGCCGAGGCCGATGATCATCACACGCCTCCCCGCGTCGGCACCTTGACGACGGTGACGGCGTCTTCCTTCGGCCGATAGAGCTGCTCGCCGATCCGCTGCCGGCGAACGCCCGGCCGCGTGCGCAGCGTCAGCACGATGGCGCCGATCATGGCGACCAGCAGGACCGCGCCGGCGACCTGGAACAGATAGAAGTACTGCGTATAGAGAACGCGGCCGATGGCGCGCGTATTCTCCACCGGCATCATCTGCGGACCGCTCTTGGCGAGTTCCGCGAGCGCGCCCGCATCGCTGCCGAGCACGCCGACCGCCAGCAGGATCTCCGCCAGCAGAACGACCCCGATCAGGGCACCGACAGGAAGGTACTTGAGGAAGCCTTCCCGCAACTCGGTCACGTTGATGTCCAGCATCATGACAACGAAGAGAAAGAGCACCGCCACGGCGCCGACATACACGATGACCAGGATCATCGCGATGAACTCGGCGCCGATCAGCACGAACAGCGCCGCGGCATTGAAGAAGCCGAGGATCAGGAACAGCACCGAATAGACGGGATTGCGCGACACCACGACCATGGCGCCGGACGCCATGACCACGAAGGCGAAGACATAGAAGGCCAGTGCCTGAAGAAGCATGTTCTCCCCCTACCCGCGCCGCTTCACCGGTAGGGCGCTTCGGCCTGGAGGTTGGCCGCGATGACGGGCTCCCAGCGGTCGCCGTTCGCCAGCAGCTTCTCCTTGTTGTACATCAGCTCCTCGCGTGTCTCCGTCGAGAACTCGAAGTTCGGACCCTCGACGATGGCATCGACGGGGCAGGCCTCCTGGCAGAAGCCGCAGTAGATGCACTTGGTCATGTCGATATCGTAGCGCGTGGTGCGGCGGCTGCCGTCGTCGCGCGGCTCGGCTTCGATCGTGATCGCCTCGGCCGGACATATCGCCTCGCACAGCTTGCAGGCGATGCAGCGCTCCTCGCCGTTGGGATAGCGGCGTAGCGCGTGCTCGCCGCGGAAGCGTGCGCTCAGCGGTCCCTTCTCGTAGGGATAGTTCACCGTCACCTTCGGCTTGAACATGTACTTGAGGGTGAGGACGAAACCCACCACCAGCTCGGACAGCAGGAAGGCTCGGGCAGTGCGGTCAAGAGAGGCCATCGTGCGACTCCCTAGAGATTCGGAACCCAGCCGCCGAACTGCAGAACGGCGGCTGTCAGAACGACCCAGCCGAGCGACACGGGCAGGAAGACCTTCCAGCCCAGCCGCATGAGCTGGTCGTAGCGGTAGCGGGGCAGCGTTCCCTTGGTCCAGCTGAAGACGAACAGCAGGAACGCGATCTTGAGGGCGAACCACACGACCCCCGGCACCCAGGTGAAGGGTGCGTATGGAATCGGCGACATCCAGCCGCCGAGGAACAGCACCGAACCCAGCGCCGACAGCAGGATCATATTGGCGTATTCGCCGAGAAAGAACAGGCCGAACGTCATGGCCGAATACTCGGTGTGGAAGCCGGCAACCAGCTCGGCTTCCGACATCGGCAGGTCGAAAGGCGTGCGATTGGTCTCCGCCAGCGCCGACACGAAGTAGATGACGAACATCGGCAGCAGCGGCAGCCAGAACCAGTTCCAGAACCAGCCCGACTGGGCGAGGACGACCTTCGACAGATTGAGCGAACCGACGCAGAGCAGCACGGTCACCAGGACGAAGCCGATCGATACCTCGTAGGACACCATCTGCGCCGCCGAGCGCAGTGCCCCCAGGAAGGCGTACTTCGAATTGGAGGCCCATCCCGCGATGATGATGCCGTAGACGCCGAGCGAGGAAATGGCAAAGAGGTACAGGATGCCGACGTTGATGTCGGCGATGACCCAGCCATCATCGAAGGGCACGACCGCCCAGGCGACCAGCGCCGTCATGAAGGCGATCATCGGCGCGATGATGAACAGGATGCCATTGGCGCTCGACGGGACGATCGTCTCCTTGAGCACCAGCTTCAACCCATCCGCGAAGGGCTGCCAAAGGCCGAAGGGACCGACCACATTGGGGCCACGGCGCAACTGGATCGACGCCCAGACCTTGCGGTCGACGTACGTCATGTAGGCTACGGAGACCAGCAGCGGAACCGTGACGGCCAGGCACTGGGCGAAGATCACGATGCCCTGGCCGAGCCAGTGGGTGGTGAAGAAACGGATGAGGTCGGCGGTCATGAGGAGCTACTCCGCCGCCACGCGCTGCTGCGTCTGACCGGCGGTGCAGGCCGCCATCGTGCGCGACGCGCGGCTGATCGGACAGGTCATGTAGAAGTTGCCGATGGGTGACTGCAGCATCGCGTCGGACAGCTCGCCAGGTGTGCCGAACATTCCCCATGCGCCGGGTTGCTGCTGGTCGATGGCCGCGAACGTCCTGTTCACCGCGACCAGCCGTGCACGGGCCTCGTTCAGCGTGTCGTACGGCAGGGCCCGGCCCAGGTGCTCAGAGAAGGCCCGGAGGATGGTCCAGTCCTCGCGCGCCTCGCCCGGCGGAAAAACGGAGCGGAAGCCGATCTGCACCCGGCCCTCCGTGTTCACGTAGGTCCCCGGCTTCTCGGTGTAGGCTGCGCCGGGCAGAATCACGTCGGCGCGGTGCGCGCCCACGTCGCCGTGATGTCCCTGGTAGATCACGAAGGCCTTGCCCAGACGCCGCGTGTCGATCTCGTCCGCCGCCAGGAGATAGACGGCCTGTATCTCGCCCTTCTCGCAGCCCGACAGGATGCCTTCGACGTCGCGGCCGCCCTCTCCGGGAACAAGACCGAGATCGAGGCCGCCGACGCGCGCCGCCGCGGTATGCAGCACGGCAAAGCCGTTCCAGTCCTCCCGCACCGCTCCGAGCTTCTCGATCAGCTCTCGGGCAAGCGCCAGTATCGCCGAACCGTCCGGCCTCGCAAGCGCTCCCATCCCCAGGATGATCATGGGCTTCCGGGCAGTCTTGAGCTTCTCCCAGAACGGCAGCTTGCCGTCGACCAGGTCGCGCAATGCCGAGGGCCCGACGCCGAGCTGATCCACCGGATAGGTCAGGTCACCCGTCAGGCCGATCCCGCCGATCGGACAACGGCCGTGCAGATACCGACGCCGGATCCGTGCATTGAGCACCGGCGATTCGAAGCGTGGATTGCTCCCCACCAGCAGGATCGCGTCGGCCTCGTCGAGCCCCCGCACGCCGACGTTGAAGATGTAGCTGCCGCGCGGTCCGCCCTCGAGCTTGGCGCCGTCCTGGCGGCAATCGATGTTCGGCGAACCGAGATGCGCCATGAGGTCCTTCAGGGCCACCATGGCCTCGGCGTCGCACTGGTCACCGACGATGGCCGCGATCTTGTTGCCGTCGAGTTTGCCGAGCCGCGCCGCGGCGGCGGCGAACGCTTCGTCCCATGTCGCCTCGACGAGCTTCCCCGCCTTTCGCACATAGGGCCGGTCGAGACGCTGATAGCGCAGGCCGTCGATGGCGTGCCGGCTCTTGTCCGAAATCCATTCCTCGTTCACGTCGTCGTTCAGTCGCGGCAGGACGCGCATGACCTGGGCGCCGCGGGCGTCGATCCTGATGTTCGAGCCCAGGGCGTCCATGACGTCGATCGATTCCGTCTTCTGCAGCTCCCAGGGGCGCGCCTCGAAAGCGTAAGGCTTCGAGGTGAGCGCCCCGACCGGGCAAAGATCGACCAGGTTGCCGGCGAGTTCGGTCGTCAGGGCGTGCTGAACATAGGTCGTCACCTCCATGGCCTCGCCGCGACCCGTGGCGCCCAGCTCCTCCACGCCCGCGACTTCCGTCGCGAAGCGGATGCACCGCGTGCAATGGATGCAGCGGTTCATCGATGTCTTGACCAGCGGGCCCAGCTCCTTGTCGGGGACGGCGCGCTTGTTTTCATGATAGCGGCTGCGGTCGAATCCGTAGGCCATCGCCTGGTCCTGCAGATCGCATTCGCCGCCCTGGTCGCAGATCGGGCAATCCAGCGGATGGTTGATCAGCAGGAACTCCATCACGCCCTTGCGGGCCTTCCGGACGACCGGCGTGTTGGTGAAGATCTCCTGCTTGTCCGCAACCGGCAGCGCACAGCTCGCCTGCGGCTTGGGCGGGCCGGGCTTCACCTCGACGAGACACATCCGGCAGTTGCCCGCGATGGAAAGCCGCTCATGGTAACAGAAGCGCGGAATCTCGATGCCTGCGAGCTCACAGGCCTGCAGGACCGTGATCCCGGCCGGCACCTCCATCTCGACGCCGTCGATCTTGACCTTGGGCATTGTCTGCTCCCTGCCCTACTCGGCCGCCAGCTTCTCGGTGCGCGCGCGGATGCGGCGCTCCATTTCCGGCCGGAAATGGCGGATGAGGCCCTGGATCGGCCAGGCAGCGGCATCCCCCAGAGCGCAAATCGTGTGACCTTCGACCTGCCTGGTCACATCCTCCAGCGCGTCGATCTCGTCGATGCGCGCGTTGCCGACGACCATGCGTTCCATGACGCGCCACATCCAGCCCGTACCTTCGCGGCAGGGCGTGCACTGGCCGCAGCTCTCATGCTTGTAGAACTGGCTGAGCCGCGCGATCGCCTTCACGACATCGGTCGACTTGTCCATGACGATGACGGCAGCCGTGCCGAGGCCCGACTTCTGGTCGCGCAACGAATCGAAGTCCATCAGGACCGTGTCGCAGATCGACTTTGGCAGCAGCGGGACCGATGCCCCGCCTGGAATCACGGCCAGCAAATTGTCCCATCCGCCCCGCACGCCGCCGGCATGCCGCTCGATGAGCTCTCGCAGCGGGATTCCCATCTCCTCCTCGACGTTGCACGGCTTGTTGACGTGCCCGGAGATGCAGAAGAGCTTCGTCCCGGTGTTGTTGGGGCGGCCGAGGCCGGCGAACCAGGCGGCACCGCGGCGCAGGATGGTCGGCGCCACGGCGATCGATTCGACGTTGTTCACGGTCGTCGGGCAGCCGTAGAGACCGGCGCCGGCCGGAAACGGCGGCTTCAGCCGCGGCATTCCCTTCTTGCCTTCGAGGCTCTCCAGCAGCGCGGTCTCCTCGCCGCAGATGTAGGCGCCGGCGCCGCG
>Ga0182792_1003176_pt1 | contig 10826 bp, 8 predicted proteins | sample Passage237B_FD_130497 | JGI IMG/M metagenome (GOLD analysis project Ga0182792, IMG submission 130497) | Cellulose adapted compost microbial communities from Newby Island Compost Facility, Milpitas, CA, USA - Passage2 37B (version 2) (version 2) ...
ATGAGCTGCACCAGATCGGCATGGAAGTTTTGGGCATCCCATACGGCTACGCGATCGGGATTGTTTTTGAATACCGTGTACACCTCGGTTTCAATACGGGTTAATTGCTGGTCGAAGTGTTGCCATTTCGTTTCAGAGTCCGTAGGATCCGAATCATTCAGAAGTATATCAATTTGCTGTTTGATGGAAAGTAACTGTCTAATCATAATGGTCTGCTTTAGTATCTGGGGCAGGGCAATACGGATTACTCATTGTGATTTTATCGCAACTTGCTTTTAATCAGGTATTTATTTTAATTTTTTCTTGGTTTGTTTATTTCATATCGTTACCTTAGCCTAACTAACTAATGGCCGCTCAGCCCTATCATACATAAGTATAGTCGCCGCGGGCAGGCAAAAAGTACCAATAAGCGTATGATTTTTTTTCTGGCATGGATCCATATGACACCTATACCGATAAGCAATTGTTCGAGTCCCTTGCCAAAACCCGGAGGCAACGGGAGATGGACCGGTTGCTCAAAGAAATCATCAGACGTTACGAAAAGCCGTTGGCTACGAAACTACGGTTGACAATTCCCTACGACGAAGATTTAATAGGACTGATAGTGAACGATGTATTCATCGATGTGTGGAGAAAGCGGCGGAAGCTGGCGTCTGTGGAAAGCCCGCGGGCATGGCTGTTGAAGGTGCTGAGCTTTAAGATGAGCGATGCCATCCAAAAGGTGAAAGGCAGGGAGGAGTATGTAGATTTCACGACCAGTGATTACCTGGAGATTCCGGAAAACCATCCCGATTTTGATGAGGAGCGTTATGAGCGGATGGTACAAAAAATCCAGGGGGCCATTGCAAATCTGCCCGTCAAACGAAGAGTCGCCTTTACGATGAGGATATTCGATGAGCTGAGCATCGCGGGAATTGCGCGGATACGGAAGCTGAGCGAGCAGACCGTTAAAAACCATGTAGGCCTCGCCAAGCAGCAATTGAAAAAGATGCTTGGAAGTGGAAAAAGCAGGAAGGAGGGTTGCAAATAATGTACAATCCGACAAATATCAAGAAGATCATCCGGCGGGGGCTGGAAAGGAAGTTGAGTGCACAGGATGCCGCCATACTCAAATCTGCCCGGATGATCTACGAAGAAAATGAACTGCTGGAGATGGAGATGGATGTGTTGGAGGAAATGGCGGCAGAAGGCCCGATGGGTGTATTGGGGCAGCAAAACATCGATGCACGCGCTATTATCCGGGAAGAGCGGAAGCAGTATATCCGTCAGTTACTTACCGGAGGTATGCGGGTATGTGCGGGTATTGCGGTGGTGTGGTTGATCGCTTGGGCTGCATGGGCCGTCAACGATTGGTGGAGTGAGCAGACGGTGCCATCTGCCTACGAAAAATTGGTGGTGGCCGGCAGCCGGATTCCCTCATCCGAATTTGCCTGTACGGTTTACTGGGGCAATTCCATCACGGCAGTGGGCAAGGAGAGCAGCGGGCGCTTGGGCCGTTTTGGAGACAAAGAGTTGCGCCGCCGTGACAATGGCGAACTCGAATTGGTTCAGTTGCCATCGCAATTCGCTATTTCGGCAGGTCACCAGCCAGACATCCGGGTGGTCACCGGTGCGCAGCAGCAGTGTGCGGTGTGGCTTCCGGATGGGAGTTTGATACGGTTGGATGCCGGATCCAGCTTGTCGTTTCCGATGGAAAAGCGGGGTACTCCGAATACGGAAATCAGCGTGGCGGGCCGGGCATTAATCCGGGTACAAGGACACAGCGATCAACATCCGCGGACGGTGTTGCTCCATACCCCCAATGGATCGCTGGCTACGCAGGAGGGCGAATTTACCGTGCTGGCCAGCCGGACGGATACCCGGGTGGTGCTGCTGGATGGGAGGGTAGAGGGGCAATTCCCGATCGATGACGGACACCGTATACTCACTAATATGGGCGATCAGGTTACATACGACCGCTGTTGCACGGATGCCCAGGGAAACATCAACATGACACTCTCTGAAGTTACACGTACGGACCCGTGGCAGGCAGTGGCATGGACCACCCGGGAGAGGAATTACCGGAATGTCCCGCTCAGGGCTTTTGTCCAGGAGATGAACCGGACATATAACCTGGGGGTGAAGAGCGTAAACTGCATCCCCGAAGAAAAGACCATTACGGCTTCGATACATTTCAAGGATCCGGTAGATAAAATCTATGGCTACATCCGGAAGGCTGGGTTAATCATGTACGAGAGTAATGGCATGATCAGTTTCTGCGGTCCGGAGTTTGACCCCGGCCGGATTCGATATCCGGTTGGGATCGATGATTCGCTGGACTTGATGGACGTGTTGCATGGCCGTGATTTGCTGGCGGCGGTGCTAAGTAACCAAGATGAAAAGCGGCATTGAACCAAGCACTGAACACTCCGAAAATCCCCGATTTCAGCCATTGTTTACCCCGTCTGTCGTGCGGTATTTTGTGCCATGATACGCTTTCTGCGGTGATCGCCGGGTTACACCTGGGATTAACAAGAAGAGCCAAAAGCCGAGGCCTAATACGATAAATGGATCCGCTGTCATGTGGGAAGCGTACCCTACAATGGGTTGCTGACATACACAACTAACTTTTGCGCCTTACTTTTGCAACACACAATCTTACTGACAGATGAAGACATTGATCATGGTTATCCATCCCGACATGGCGAATTCGGTCATCAATAAAAGATAGGTTGACGAGTTGGGTAAACATCCTGAAAAATACAAAGTCCGCCTCTTGCATCAGCTTTACCCCGATGGGAAAATCGATGTGGCGGCAGAACAAAAGCTGATTGAACAATACGACAAAGTTGTGTTTCAGTTTCCGTTTTACTGGTTCAATTGTCCGCCGCTCTTCAAACAATGGCTGGATGAGGTGCTTACCTATGGATGGGCTTACAGTAGCAATAGTGGGTACAAGGTTGCGGGGAAAAAAATTGTATTAGCCCTTTCCGTTGGGATCGATGAACACGAGTGCCGCTCGGAAGCCAAGTACAAATACACGTTGGCTGAATTAACCCGACCCTTCGAACTGACTTTTGAATATGTAAAAGCCGATTATAGGCCGTTTTTGCTTATTATGGCATTGAACTGAATAGCGAAAAGGATTGGATAGAACGAAGTGTACCCATCTCGGCTTAGCAACAGAGGGTATTATCGGTACCGAGTACGAAAATGGTGCTGTAGCGTTCTTTCGGTTGCAGGATGGCTTGCAATTGGCCTTATGGCCTTGGACTAGCATAGCCGCGGACACCGGTCTGCCTGTAGGCGGCGGCACGCCCGGTGCGTTTACCATTGGCCATAACGTGAAGAGTAAGACGGAAGTGGATCAAGTGATGGACTAGGCGGCAAAAGCCGGAGCTGCCATCGTCAAACCGCCGCAACAGACGTTTTATGGCGGTTATGCAGGTTACTTCCGGGATGTTGACGGCCATTTGTGGGAGGTGCGATGCCCGCCCTGTGGGTCAATCGCGGACGATCAGGGAGCATCACCGTTGTGTAATTGATCGACGGCATGGCCATGTTGGTCCATCGTCTTGATAAATCACGGTTCAGTCGGTTATATCACGGTATATCCATTCCCTGTAAATAAAACTCGCCCGTAAGTGTATGTGACGGTGCAGGTCCGCAGGGAACGTCTTCTGGGTCGTAATAAAATACGTCTACTGAAAAGCTGCCCTGAACATCATATAATGTGCCGGCACCGGGAACGGCCATGGTTTCAGTTCGGCTGATGGCCAAGGTTACAGGAACAAATGTCTCGCTATCGGCGTCGGGAATGCAATTTCCCAAATAGGGAATCCCAGTATATTTTATATTGTAATGGTTCATGCTCATTCCGTTTGTTACGAGTTCCACAGTATAGGGAAGGGAAGAAGATTCATCTCCTTTTATGTAGGTCCTGGGATGCCTACTAAAATCAAGAGCCTCACCCATAATTTTAAGGGATAACATGAAGTCTATGCCGCCGACAGCCTGCAACAACAATTTTTCATCGTCACCTGGAGTAAAGGCCACTGTAGCATTGGTCTGGTCAAACATGTACGCATTGCCGTCAAACGTTATTTTCATAAAATAGCCGTCCACAATTGTTATGTTGGAAAAGAGAATGGCGGTGGTGCTTCCGCCGCCGGGTCTTTCGGCTTCTATGGTGGCGGCTACTTGCACGGGGTTATTAGGACTGGGTACTTGTGCAGGAGCGGTATAGGTGGCTCCCAGATTCTGCGATTGCAGGCTGCCCTTATTGCCCTGCGTGGGCGCGGTGGCACCATCCAGCGACCAGCGGGTTACACGCATGGCACTGTACCGGTCTAATTGCAGCAGCTGCTCCATAGAGGGTATGGGGGCGAGTTCCTCCTCCTCTTTCGGGTGTATGGGGGTGAGCGGCACCAGTTCATCGTCATCGCCGCCGGCGGCAGGCTTCAAAAAACCGGTAACGGCTATTTGCCGCGTTTGTTTCACGCCCACCACGGCACTTTCAGGAGCCATCCGCAAATCCATCACCCTGCCGTTTGCCCAATCACTGAAATGGATAGTTTCCACGGTGACGGTTCCCGCCGCTTCGTCGGCAACGGCACGCGTATCGCCCAACCACGTGCCGTCGGCTTGCTGCGTTACAATCCATGCGAACATTGCGGGGATGTTGTCGTATTTTGTCGTAATCTTCACGGGCTTCGCAAAGGTGATGCCTTCGGGCGTTAGCCGAAAACTCTTGCCGGCACCGAGCGGCGCGGTGTTGGTGATTTCCTGAATACCGATGGTCTGCGTGCCGGTCAATGCACCTGCGGGAATTTCAACCTTGATCTCTCCGCCGGGCGACTGCACCGTACCGCCGCCTGTGCCTACGGACTGGCTTATGCTAATGCCACCCGCAATGACTTCGCCCTTGGGCGTAACGGCGGGTGTGAGGTTGGAGAAATCCGGCGGTGCAGGATGGTCGGCGTCTTTGTTGCATGAGATGAGTAACAGTCCCAGCGATGCAACGAATACTATGATCATTCCTAAGTTGCGCTGTTCGAAGCAGTGGTTAGCGCAGCCAGCCCCTAAATTGCTTTTGATTGTTTTGAAAGTTGTCATCGTTATGAAATTCTATGCCGTTGATATCAATATGCCCAGGTCCGTACCGTGCCGTCGGTGTCCAAGCGGCGCACCTGATGCTCGTCCAGAACGAACAGGGTGCCGTCCGGAGCGTAACAGATGTTTTTCGCCTTGCGGAAATTGGCGTATGCGGCGGTTCCGTCGTGGGGTGCTTCCTCGTGACCGGCGCGGTAAGGGGTGCCCCACTTGCCGAAGGACTGTCCAGTCAGCACTGTGAGTTTTGCGGCCTTCTCGTCCAAACGGGTGATTTGCCTCGTTGCCTGGTCGTCCATTATGATGGTGGTCGCCACAATCCTGCCCTTTGCGTCCACTGTGAGCGACCAGATGGCATCCGTATTCTGCCCTACGGGGCTGCGTCCTCCCTTCACATTATAATAAATGCGACGGGCTTGCCCGTCGGGACGAATGCGCCATACACTGCTATGCAAGTCGTGCGGCTTGGCGGTAATGAACCCTCCGCCGGCTACCAGTTCGTTGTGTACCGGATCCCACGCAATATGTTCGAGCGTAATACGCTCCTTTGGGTCTAATGCCTTGTTGCTCCAGCTGCGCTCAGCGCTGATGACAGTGAAAATGGCGCCGTCTGGCGAAATGCGGAGTAGTTCTTCGAATTTCTTGTTGCTTACCCAAATGTTGCCAGAGGGGTCTTGCACCGGCATACCGGGATGCTCCAAGCCTTCGGCAACCGTCTGCATGCGCCCGTCTGGAAAGATGCGAACTACTTTCGTCCCTACTCTGTTGGTATTGATTTCTTCTGTAAAAATGGTGAGCAGCGAGCCGTCCGGAGCTATGCTGAATTCGTCGCTTGGATGCACACCGGGATTTGGGCTGCCAATAGGGCGTGACACCAGCGAGGTAATCGCGCCATCGGGCGAAATCTTCCACCAGCCTATACCCTTAACACCACCCTCCGCATCCAGTCCGGCAGAGCCTGCAAGCACCAGGCTGCCGTCCGGCGCAGATTGCAAATGGTACATCTCGCTAAACATCGGACGTTCGGGAGAGAGATAAGGATTCATCGCAACGACTTGCTTGATCGTGCTGTCTTCTGCTGGTTTGAATTTCTTGCCTACCCCAGGGTCGAGCCACCGTACCTGCGGTGGCTGGCTGACTTTCGCGGTGGCTTGCGGTGCGTCATAGGACACGGCTACCGAGGCTAAAACCTTACCGGACATTCCGGAAGAAGAGACCCCGACCGACTTCCCCGAAGAAGCTGAACTTTGCTCTTTTTCAGAAGAACTGCCTTTCTGGTAGGTCTTCGGATCGGTGGCTTTGTCCGCCGCTTGGTCGACCGCTTCTTGGGTTTTCTGCTCCACTTTGCGCTCCACAGCCCTTTCTGCGGACTTCACCACTTTGTCCCCCAGTTTTTTGAGGAACTGCGCCTGCGTAGCGCTGCTACACATCAGGAAAAGCAAAATTATAAAAGCAGCAGGGAACGTTTGCAGGGGCAGAAAATGCCCCATTCCCGTGGTATTACCCCCTCTGGGGTGTTGTTGCTTTCTGGAATTCGCCATTATTTTAAAAATTTTAAATCGTGATGCGTTTTTATGAAACCTTTTATTGATTATCAATGCTTCGCCAGTGTGGTCACGGTATTATTTCTGTCTACGAGAACGAGCAGCAAGCCGCTTGCTATGGCTTCAAAATAGCTGTCAAATACTTCTGTGTCGCCCTGAAAGCGGTTGGTAAACTGTATTTTCCAACTGTTCTGAATGGTGTAGCTGCCTTGGTATTCTACGTGTGAAAACTGCATATCACCAATCATACCGGAAGCTCCCGAGTGGTCGCTTTCGTATTGGTTGCCGGAAAAAAACCGAAATTTATCGGCCACCGCAACGCCCGTAGCGCCTGCATAGCCGCCGTTGGCATAGTAGTAGCTCAATGTGGAGGTATTGCCGGATGACCATGTGCCCGTGAGCAAATCCGATGACAGGGCAAACCGATTGCGCCATTGCATATTGGCCAGTTTGTTCCAGCTGTTGATCTGATCCATATAATCCCAGCTTGAGGAATTGATGTAATTATTTCCAAATTCATTTTCAAAAGCGGATTTGCTGTCTGCAACCACGAGCATATACCGCCCGTTGCCCGTGCCGTAATGCTTTTTAAAGAAAACAAGATGAACCGGCTTGCCCGTTTCATTATCCATAGCGTCTGCGGTTAAGAAAGTGATACTTTCAAAACTCTGGATGCCTCTATCCTGGACGGAGGTAATGTTGGAAAAATGGGGAACCACCAAAATGCTGGCAGCATGATCATTTCCTTCCGCCAAATTGGAATGATACGCATCCGCTTGTTGGTTCGGGTGAAAAATGTAGATTTTCAACTGCCCTTTTGCCACTTCCGTCCAGTTATCTTTTATGTGGCTTACCCAGCCGTCGTCCCATTGGGTGGCCAGCAAGCTGAGGTCAGCATGCTCAAAGCCGTTGGCATCGTCGTCCGGATTAGGGTTATCGTCATCCGCTTTGGAGCACGATGTGGCAAAGAGCATCACAGCTGTGCAAAGCGCCATTGCTGGTTTTAAAACTGCTTGTTTCATTTTTTAATCAATTTTTCCATTACAAAGTTGAGACGTGGATACACACGAAACAATCCCGCGAAAAGTGGAAATTTGAAAGGATAAAATTCCCCCGAAAAGGGGATTGGCGGCAGCGGAGGGTTATCACTATCTTTACAGCATGAAGATATTTATATCTGTCCTTTTTTATATGGCGTTTTATGTTGGCAACTCACAAGATATTGTAAGTGAGAACATTACCGAACGGATAGGACAGATGCGTCTGTTGCCGTTGGATACCGCACAGGTGAACCAAATGCGCAGATTAGGTTTTTCTTTAATGGAAAAAGACAAAAATCTTTCCCGTCGGTTACTCGAAGAGGCATTGGATAAAAGCCTGAAAGTAAAAGAACCGGAAAGCATCATAGACTGCTACCGGCTTTTGGGAATCTGGTATGCAAACTACGGTGATAATGGACGGGCAATGTTGCATTATCAATTATCTTACAAGGTCGCTGAAAAAAATAAAAAGCTGAACCTGATGGCAGGTGTCCTCTATAATATGGGCAACGTGCAATATTGGCGCAGCCGGTACGACAGTTGTATTTATTACTATCAGCAGGCGCAACGCCTCTATGAGACCCCAGGATTTATAAAAAATGCCGGCATAACGCAAAATCAATACGACCGCAGGACTTCGGAGCTGTACCAGAACATCGCAACCGTTTTCGGCACCTTGAGCAATTTTAGGAAAGCCCACGAATATATGGACAAGGCGATTGCCATTGCTCAAAAATATGACAGCCGGGCCGCCCGGGAAAACCTCGCCTTTTTTCAGCAGGAAAAAGCAGGGCTGTATGACGACAGCGGCGAAACAGAGAAAGCCCTGAGGCTGCGGTTGTCCTATCTGCCGGGCATAGAAAGTGCCCAGTTCGACAGACCTTTGGAAAATGCCTACGTTAATATCGCAACCGAGTATTTAGAGCTGAAAAAAACCGACTCGGCCGTGTTTTACGCCGATAAGCATGCCGCGCTCGCCCAAAAGCTTAACGAACCGGAATACACCGCATCCACTGATTTTTTGCAGGCTAAAATTGCGTACCAAAACAAAAATTATCGGAAAGCGGAAATATATATCGAAAAAGCGAAATCCTATTATGAAAACGTTGAAGATTTATTTGGAAAAAATAAATTCTACGGGCTTATCAAGGATATAGCATTTGCCAACGGGCATTACAGGGATGCCTTTTTGTATGCACAAAAATACGATGAAACAAAAGATAGTCTACAAACCGGCAAACAGGCTATCGAATTCATGGAAAGGGAAATGCGTTACGAAACCGAAAAGAAAGAAACACAGATTAAACTCCAGGAAGCAGAAATCAAACAAAAAAAACTGTTCAATTACATTTTTACCGGCTGCACGTTGGGATTAATACTCATCCTTGTGTTACTGTACCGCAACCACCGCCACCGACAAAAAATACAAAAAGCCAAGATAGAAGAATTAGAATTAGGAAAACAATTAGCCGCTACAGAAGCCATCCTCAAAGGTGAAGAGCAGGAACGAAGCCGCCTGGCAAAAGACCTGCACGACGGACTGGGGGGTATGCTCAGCGGAATAAAATTACAATTAGGAGCGATGAAAGGAAACCTGATACTTACGGAAGAAAACGGTGCACTATTTAACAATGCCCTGAACAAACTGGACCAGTCTATTTCCGAAATGCGCCGTGTGGCGCACAATATGATGCCCGAAGCCCTGATACAACTGGGACTGGAGCAGGCGCTGCAGGACTATTGCAGCAGCATCAGTGCATCCGGTACTTTTACCGTCAACACCGAATTTTACGGCCTTGGACAACGGTTGAGTGCTGCTACCGAAGTAACGGTTTACCGGATTATACAGGAGCTGGTCAATAATGCGGTGAAACATTCAAGCGCCAAAAGCATACTGGTACAGGTGCTGCGCCGCGATCAGTGGCTCAGTATTACGGTAGAAGATAATGGTAGGGGCTTTGATGTCGCGCACTGGCAGGAAAAGCCAACGGCCGGATTGCAGAATATTGAATCGAGAGTGCATTATCTCGGCGGAAACATGGATATTAAATCTGCACCGGGAAAAGGTACGTCGGTATATATAGAATGTAAAATCGAGCACAATGGGTAGGATAAACGTGTTGGTGGCAGACGATCACCCTATGGTACTGGAGGGGATGCGCAGTATGCTTGCTGAAATAGATTTTGTAGCAGTGGCGGGTCTAGCGCAAAATGCCTCTCAGGCATTGGAGCTGATTAAGGCCAATAAGCCTGATATTGTCATTACCGATATCAATATGCCTGAAATAAGTGGCATAGAACTTACGGCAGAAATCGGAAAAGAATATCCGGGGATAAAGGTCATTGCGATGAGTACTTTCAACGAACGCAGCTATATTTCCCAGATGGTGCAGCAGGGTGCATCTGGTTACCTGCTCAAAAGCGCATCGAAAGAGGAAATAGAAACGGCGATCCTTACCGTCAACGCGGGCAGGCTGTATATGAGCTTAGATCTGGATATGAGCAAACAGGAGCAACAGGAAATAAAAAAAATTCCGGTGCTGACCAGCCGCGAAAAAGAAGTACTCTTGTTGATAGCGGAGGGGCTTACTAACCCGCAAATAGCGGAAAGATTATTTGTAAGCCCCTATACCGTTGATAGTCATAGGAAAAACCTGCTTACAAAATTTGAAGTAAACAACACGGCAGGATTGATTAAGCTTGCTGTAAGGATTGGATTGGTTTAAATAACCGGCCTACCTGCAGGCAGGGTATGCCCGGTGCGTTTACCATTGGCCATAACGTGAACAGTAATACGGAAGTGGATCAAGTGATGACGTTTTATGGCGGTTATGCGGGTTACTTCCGGGATATTGATGGCCATCTATGGGAAATGGTTTGGAAACCCTTCTTTATTCGTGGAGGAATAAGATGTCTTGATCGCCGGATTTCAAAGTTTAGCTTCAGATATTTCAAAGTTTTACTTCAGATATTTCAAAGTTTAGATTCGTCACCGGCCCCCGCCAGTCTGGCAAAACCACCTTATTGAAATCATAGAGATTTGGCGTTTTGGGCTGGATTCAGCCCCCTGCCGGATCGTAATAGCTTAGGTACCAATCGATAAATTTCTTTACCCCGGCATCCACGGAGGTTTGAACCTCGTAGCCGAAATCTG
>Ga0182792_1003178_pt1 | contig 10824 bp, 9 predicted proteins | sample Passage237B_FD_130497 | JGI IMG/M metagenome (GOLD analysis project Ga0182792, IMG submission 130497) | Cellulose adapted compost microbial communities from Newby Island Compost Facility, Milpitas, CA, USA - Passage2 37B (version 2) (version 2) ...
GGGACCCCGGGCGCTTCGCCGGCGGCTCCATCAAGATGCATCCGGACAAGGGGGGCGCCGCCGTCGACAAGGCGGTCGGTGGCCCGCTCGGCCTGAAGCGCATCGATGCCGCGTTCGGCGTGAGCGAGATCGTCGAGGAGAACATGGCCAACGCCGCCCGCGTCCACGCCGTCGAGCGCGGCAAGGAACTGCAGGACCGCACCATGATCGCCTTCGGCGGCGCCGCGCCCATCCACGCCGCACGGCTGGCCGAGAAGCTCGGCATCCGCCGCGTCATGGTCCCGAGCGGCGCGGGCGTCGGCTCGGCGGTCGGCTTCCTGATGGCGCCGGTGGCCTACGAGGTGGTGCGCAGCCGCTACGTGCGGCTCGACGCCGACTTCGATCCGGCCTTCGTGAACCACCTGTTCGCGGAGATGCGCGCCGAGGCCGAGGCCATCGTGAAGGCGGCGGCGCCCGACGCCCGTCTGGTCGAGACGCGCACCGCCGACATGCGCTATCGCGGCCAGGGCCACGAGATCACGGTCAGCCTGCCGGCGGGTTCGTTCGACAAGGCGTCGCGGACCGCGCTGGTGAAGCTCTACGAGGACGGCTACGCCGCGACCTTCGGGCGGACGATCCCCGGCCTGGATGTCGAGATCATGAACTGGACGCTGCGGCTCGCCGCCGAGCAGCCGGCACGGCCCAAGATGCCGGCCCAGCCGGCCGACAAGCCGGCGCCGGCGCGCGCCGAGCGTGCGGTCTACGACCCGGCCGATCAGGACATGAAGACGGTGTCGGTCTATCATCGCGCCGACCTGACGATCGGCAGCCTGGTGCCGGGTCCCGCCGTGATCGCCGAGGACGAGACCACGACCATCGTTCCCAGGGGCTTCGCCGCCCGCATCAATCCGATCGGTGCCATCCTGATGGAGAGAGTGTAGCCATGAGCTTCAACGATCCTCTTTCGCCCATTCGCCTGCAGTTGATGTGGGACCGCCTGATCGCGGTCGTCGAGGAGCAGGCGCTGGCCCTGATCCGCACCGGCTTCTCGACCTCGACCCGCGAGGCCGGCGACCTGTCGGCCGGCGTGTTCGACCTCGACGGCGCCATGCTGGCGCAGGCGGTCACCGGCACGCCCGGCCACATCAACTCCATGGCGCGCGCGGTGCGGCACTTCCTGGCGAAGTTCCCGGCCGACACGATGAAGGAAGGCGACATCTTCCTGACCAACGACCCGTGGAAAGGCACCGGCCACCTGCACGACTTCACCTTCGTCACGCCGACCTTCCGGCGCGGCAGGATGGTCGCGCTGTTCGCCTCGACCTGCCATGTCGTCGACATCGGCGGCCGCGGCATGACGACCGACGCCCGCCAGGTCTATGAGGAAGGCCTCTACATCCCGCTGATGCGCTTCGCCCGCGAGGGCAAGGTCGACGAGACCCTGGTCGAGATCGTGAGCGCCAATGTGCGTGAACCGATCCAGGTCGTGGGCGACCTCTATTCGCTGGCGACCTGCAACGAGATCGGCTGCCGCCGCCTGATCGAGATGATGGACGAGTTCGCCATCGACGACCTGAACCGGCTGGGCGCGCACATCCTCGAGAAGTCGAAGCAGGCCTCGCTCGAGGCGATCCGCAGGATCAAGCCCGGCGAGTACAAGTTCTCGATGCGCGTCGACGGTGCCGACAAGCCGATCGACCTGGTCGCCACCATGAAGATCGGCAACGACGGCATCGACGTCGACTTCGCCGGCACCTCGGGCGTGTCAGCTTACGGCATCAACGTGCCGGTCTGCTACACCGAGGCCTACGCCTCGTTCGGCGTGAAGTGCATCGTGGCGCCCAAGGTGCCGAACAACGAAGGCTCGCTGTCGGTGATCCGCGTCACCGCGCCCGTCGATTCGATCCTCAATGCGCAGAAGCCGGCGCCGGTGGCGGCGCGGCATGTCACCGGCCAGATGCTGCCGGACGTGATGTTCGGCTGCCTGCACCAGGCGCTGGGCGGCAAGGTGCCGGCCGAGGGCACGTCGTGCCTGTGGAACCTGTTCGCGCTGGGCGGGCCGGGCTCGACCGGCGGCGATCCGTCCGAGACGGTGCATGCCAAGCCGTTCAGCGTCATGAGCTTCCATGCCGGCGGCACCGGCGCCCGCCCTGGCGCCGACGGGTTGTCGGCCACCGCCTTCCCGAGCGGCGTGAAGAACGTGCCGATCGAGGTCAACGAGGCCGTCTCGCCGATCGTCGTCTGGAAGAAGGAGTACCGCCAGGATTCGGGCGGCGCCGGCGAGTTCCGCGGCGGCCTGGGCCAGATCATGGAGGTCGGCACGCTCGACAAGGCGCCGTTCGCGCTCAGCGCCTACTACGACCGCATCGACCATCCGCCGCGCGGCCGCGAGGGCGGCCTGAACGGCGCTTCGGGATCGGTCAGATTGTCGTCGGGCCAGGTACTGCGCGGCAAGGGGCTGCAGACCGTCCCGTCCAAGGATCGCGTGATCATCTCCATGCCGGGCGGCGGCGGGCTGGGCGATCCGCGCCGGCGTCCCGCCGGTATGGTCGCCGACGACGTGCGTCAGGGCTTCATCTCGGCCGACGCCGCGCGCCGCGACTACGGTGTCGCCGTCAACGGCGACGGAACGGTCGACGAGGCCGAGACCGCAAAGCTGCGCGCCGTCGCGGCGGAGTAGGCAAAGATCGTCCTCCCTGCGCGAAGCGCGGGGAGGTGGCCCGCAGGGCCGGAGGGGTCATGAGCATCCGTGCCGACGCTCATGACCCCTCCGCCTGCTGCGCAGGCACCTCCCCATCGCGGTTCCCGCAATGGGGAGGAAATGGTTCGATAGACAGGGAGCTAGTTCAATGCGTGTGAGCGCCGGCCTGCCGACCGGAATGGAAGGCCTGACCTATCCCATCCCGTTCTCCGATCCGGAGAATGTCATCAGGATCGCCCAGGCTGCCGAGAAGTTCGGCTACGATTCGGTCTGGGGCAACGACCACATGACGACCCAGAACTACGTGCGCGCCGAGTTTCCGGTGCCGCCGCGCTTCTGGGAGCCGCTGATCACCTACGCCTTCGTCCTGTCCGAGACGAAGACGATCAAGGTCGGCACCGGCGTCCTGGTGCTGCCGATGCGCCACGACATCGTCGTGACGGCCAAGCAGATCGCGACCCTCGACCATTTCGGCAAGGGCCGGGTCGAGATCGGCGTCGGCATCGGCGCCTATCGCGAGGAATTCAAGGCGCTCCAGCCCGACGCGAAGCTCGACCGCGGCGACATCGTCGACGAAGGCCTGCAGGCGCTGAACCTGCTGTTCGGCGAACGCGTCGCGAGCTTTGAGGGCCGGTACTACAAGTTCCGCGACGTCGAGCTCTTTCCCAAGCCGCTGCAGAAGCGCATCCCGCTCTATGTCGGCGGCAACAATCCCAACAACATCACCCGCACCGTGAAGTGGGCGGACGGCTGGCTGCCGGCGGGCATGCATGTCGACCACCTGCGCGCCGGCGTGAAGAAGCTGAACGAGGAGGCCGAGAAGGCCGGCCGCGATCCCAAGACGATAGAGGTGGCACCGCAGTTCGTCGTGCATGTCGGCAAGACCCGCGGGGCCGCGGTCGAGAGCTTCCGCAAGAGCCAGATGAACAAGCACTTGGTCTCGCTCGCCAAGTCGACGCTGAAGGGCCAGGGCGCGGCGGCGCACGAGGACATCAACCTGATCGGCACGCCGGCCGAGATCGTCGACAAGGCCAACGCCTTCCGCGAAGCCGGCGTCACCCACCTGCTCGGCCTCTACTTCGCCGCCAACTCCGTCCAGGAACTGATCGACCAGATGCAGATCTTCGGCGAAGAGGTGATCCCGAAGGTGAAGGGCTGACGTCTCGTGATCTGCAGGCGGCGATGAGGTCCTTCGCTTCGCTCAGGACGACGGAAGAAGACTCTATGTCGTCCTGAGCGAAGCGAAGGACCTCACCGCCGTTTGCCGCCCGCGAAATTCTTCCGGCTAGAGCGCCACCTTCGCGAACCACTCCACCTGGTCCTCGAACTCGGCCATGCTGTCGGCCGGGATCATGAGGGCGCAGGCGTGGTCGACGCCGATCTTCTTCAGGCCGTCGATCTTCTCCAGGACAAGGTCGGGTGAACCGACCAGGTTGGCGACGACCTGCTGGCTGAGGTCGCGGCCGGTGTAGGCGAGCGACTTGCGATGGGCGACCAGGCCCGATTCCATGTAGCGCCGCTCCGCCTCCTCCGCCGTCTTCGCGATGGTCAGCGAGAATTGCGGCGCGATCTCGATCTCCGACGGGTCGCGGCCGATCGCGGCGGCGCGGTCCTTCAGCGTCCGGATGCGTTCCTCCAGCTCGGGCCACGGCCGCCAGCCGGGCAGCCAGCCGGTGGCGAAGCGCGCCGTGCGCTCCACTGTCGCCATGTTGTGCCCGCCGAGCCAGAGCGCGAACGGATCAGCCTTCGGCTTGGGATACATCTCGATGTCGCGCACGGCATAGTACTTGCCCTCGTGCGTCACGCGGCGCTCGACGAACAGGCGCCGCATCAGCTCGATCCCCTCGTCCATCATCTCGCCGCGCTGCGCTGTGCGCGCGAGCCGCGGCGCCCAGGCGGCGAACTCCTCACGATAGGCACCGAGGCCGAGCGCCAGCACCAGCCGGCCGCCCGAAAGCTGGTCGAGCGTGGCCGACTGCTTGGCCAGCCAGAACGGATCGCGCATGGGCAGCACGGCGAGCGCCGTGCCGACGCGGATGCGGCTGGTGGCGGCAGCGCAGAAGGACAGCACCGTCATCACCTCGTAGAAGTTCGGCGCCTTGTCGGGGAACAGCTCGCGCACATAGTGCTGGCTGGTGATGTGGTCGTTGCCCCACACCGAATCGTAGCCGAGCTTCTCGCAGAGCTGCGCCATGCGCACGAAGTCGCCGGGCTCGATGAAGGGGATGGGGTACATGACCCCCTCGAAGCCGGTCGGCAGGCTGATGCTGAACTTCATTGTCGGTACGCTTTCTCTCTCCGGATGGCGGCCCATGGACCCGTGCCCGCCGCCGCGATCGGCTGTGCATCATCCATGCCGTGGATGGCCACTTTCGTCGAGACCATCGCGAGGTGTCGATACCCGGAACGCCCCCGCTCCAGTTTCGCACCCGCGACCGCCCGTCTTCGTATCCGCACAAATCTGTGCCACACAAACCCGCCGCACATTTCACGCGTTGGGAAGGAGGACGAATGAGTGCGACGGCCGAGGCAAGGGCGATCACACCGCCGCAGATCATACGCGCCAAGGGAACGACGCCGCTGGTGTGCCTGACCGCCTATACGACGCCGGTGGCCAGGCTGGTCGATCCGCATTGCGACATCGTGCTGGTGGGCGACAGCGTCGGCATGGTGCTGCACGGCTTGCCCTCCACGCTCGGCGTTTCGCTCGAGATGATGATCCTGCACGGCAAGGCGGTACGGCGCGGCCTCGAACGCGCGCTCATGGTCGTGGACATGCCTTTCGGAACCTACGAGGAAGGGCCGGAACAGGCCTTTCGTAACGCCGCGCGTCTCATGACGGAGACCGGCTGCGCCGCGGTCAAGCTCGAAGGTGGAAGGGAGATGGCCGCCACGGTGCGGTTCCTGACCGGCCGAGGGATTCCCGTGATGGCGCATGTCGGGCTGACGCCCCAGTCGGTCAATGCCTTCGGCGGCTACGCCGTTCAAGGCCGTGGCGAGGATGCCGGGAGGGTGAGCGCCGATGCAGCAGCCATTGTCGAGGCGGGCGCGTTCGCCGTCGTGCTCGAGAAGGTTCCGGATTCCCTGGCCCGGCGGATCACGAAGGAGGTCGCCGTGCCGACGATCGGGATCGGCGCGTCCGCGGCTTGCGACGGCCAGATCCTCGTGGTCGACGACATGCTGGGCATGTTCACCGACTTCAGGCCGAAGTTCGTCAAGCGCTACGCCGAATTGGGAACGGAAGCCGGCAGGGCAATCGCCGCCTACGCGTCCGAGGTGCGGGAACGGCGCTTTCCCGCGCCAGGGCATGTGTTCGGCGACAGTCCGACTGCGGCCAAGGGGAACGCCGCATGAGCACGCCCATCGTCCGAACGCTGGCGGAGCTTCGAGCAACGGTCGCCGGCTGGCGCCGTGCGGGCCACAGCATCGCGGTGGTGCCCACGATGGGCGCGCTGCATGAGGGGCATCTCAGCCTGGTGCGGGCCGCGCTCGGCAAGGCCGGCCGGGTGATCGTGACGCTGTTCGTCAATCCGAAGCAGTTCAACAGCGCCGCCGATCTCGCCGCCTATCCGCGCACCGAGAAGGAAGATGCGGCGAAGCTCGCTCCTCTCGGTGCGCACATGCTCTATGTGCCCAATGCCGAGGAGATCTATCCCGAGGGCTTCGCCACGACCGTCTCGGTGGGCGGCGTCAGCGAAGGGCTGTGCGGTGCGTTCCGCCCCGGCCATTTCGATGGCGTGGCGACGGTGGTGGCCAAGCTCTTCCTCCAGACCGGGGCCGACTTCGGCTTCTTCGGCGAGAAGGATTTCCAGCAGGTCCACGTGGTGCGGCGCATGGCGCGCGACCTCGACATTCCCATCGAGGTCATCCCCTGCGCGACGGTGCGCGAAGCCGACGGCCTTGCGCTCTCCTCGCGCAATGTCCGGCTCTCGGAGGCCGAACGCGCGATCGCGTCCAGGCTGCCAGAAAGTCTGTTCGCCGCCGCCCGGCGCCTGGCCGACGGAGCGCCCGTCCAGGCAACGCTCGACGACGCGAAGGCTGCCATCCTGGCGGCCGGCTACGGCAAGGTGGAGTATCTCGAGCTGCGCGCCGCGGACGACCTCTCGCCGCTCGACCGCGTCGATCGCCCGGCGCGCCTGCTCGCCGCCGCGTGGCTCGGCGACACGCGCATGATCGACAATGTCGAGGTGCCCACGCGATGAAGTAGATCGACGGTTTTGCATTACGGCGTCTTCCTGAGCGAAGCGAAGGACCTCATCGCCGCCTGCAATCGGCATGAGATCCTTCGCTTCGCTCAGGAAGACAGAAAGAGAGAAGCGGCCGGCTGGTTTTGCTCCCAGATCACGTTGTTCTGATTTCCGACCCCGCCCTATCCGCGCACCGCGGCCAGCACCGCCGCGATGGAAGGCGCATCGTCCATGCCGCCGATGACCACCTCGTCGAGGCCGATGGCGCGATACTCCTCGAGCTTGGCCCGGACCTGTTCGGGCGTGCCGCAGGCAGCGTGGCGGCGCACCACATCGTCGCTGACGAGACGGTCGACCTCGGCCCAATCCTCGGCCGCGTAGGCCGCGGCGAGCGCCGACTGGTCGAGCCTGGCGCCGGAGAGCCGGATGTTCTCCGCATGATGCGCCCCGCGCAGCACGAAGCCGATCGGTCGGCGGATCGGATCGATGCCTTCCTTCTCGGTGGCGCCGAGCTTGGTATAGACGATGCCGACCTTGCGGAAGTCCCGGCCCGGCGCCGCGGCTGCCTCGGAGATACAGGCCTTCACGAAAGGCGGCGAGGTCGCCGCGGAGATCAGCACGCCGTCCGTCTCCCCGCCCGCGAGCTGCAGCATCTTGGAGCGCGACGCGGCGACGACGATCGGCACGGTGCGGCCGCCATTGGCGAGGCGACGCCCCGACACGTGGAAGGCCCTGCCCTGGAATTCCACCATCTCGCCGGCCAGCAGGGCACGGCACACCTTCACGGTCTCGTCGATGGTGAGCAGCGGCCGCGTCGCCTCGAGGCCGGCGGCCTTCAGGTCGGCCGGCGCGCCGGCCCCCAGGCAGAGGATGACGCGGCCGGGGAACATCTCGTCCAGCGTGGCCGCCGCCATGGCGATGAACACCGGATGCACCGAATAGGGGCTCATGGCCATCAGCGCGACCTTGATGCGCCGGGTGGCGCCCAGCGCCAGCGCCGCCATGGTGATGGGATCGCGCAGGAAGAGATGGCAGGCGATCCACAGCGTGGAGGCGCCGCCTTCCTCCGCCACCTGGGCCTGACGCGGGATGTCGGTGACCGGCGCGCGGCCGTCCATGGAGATGCCGAATTCAAGCATGGGCGAAACCGTAGCTGTCCTGGAGGGCGGCGAGCAATTCGGGAAGCCCGCCGCCGACCAGCGGCGGTTCGGGCAGCGCCGTCTCGATCGGACCCGGATCCTTCAGGCCGCTCGCCGTCAGCAGCGTCACGCAGCGCTCGTGCGGGGCGATCGTTCCCTGCGCGCGCAGCCGCTCGATGGCAGCGAAGGGCGCGACGGACGAAGCCTCCGGCCAGATCCCTTCCTTGGCCGCCAGCGTCACCACCCAGCGCCGCAGCGCATCGTCATCGACCGCGACGGCCGCACCGCGCGTCCGGCGCAGGACTTCGAGGCTCTGGACCGTGCCCTGCGAGGCGCCGATGGAAGTCGCGATCGACGGCGCGTTGCGCGGCACGTCGGGCGGCATGGCATCGCCGCTGCTCACGGCCGCCGCCAGGGAGCCCGAGACCTCGGCGGCGACGAAGCGCGGCACGCGATCGATCCAGCCCAGCGCCTTCAGGTCCTCGAACCCCTTCCACATGCCGTAGAGCGCGTCGCCGTAGCACACCGGCAGCACGCACCAGTCGGGCGGCGTCCAGTCGAAGGCCTCGGCGATCTCGTAGGCGATGGTCTTGTAGCCTTCCATGCCGTAGGGGTTGCTGCCCACCACGGGGCCGAAGAACGGCGAGGTCGGGTACCAGCCCAGCTCCCGCACGCCCAGCGACTGCAGCCGCCAGCGGTCGGCCTTGTCGGCGACCTTCACCACCATGGCGCCATAGGCGCGCATCTGCAGCATCAGCGGCCCGGCCGCGCCGACGAAGGTGAAGACGACGCAGGGCAGCCCGGCCTTCGCGGCGAAGGCCGCCGCCGCGGCGCCGGCGTTGCCCGACGAGCTCGACGCGATGACCTTGGCGCCGAACTGCTTCGCCATGGTGATCGCCGACGAGGCGAGCCGGTCCTTGAAGGACCAGGTCGGATTGCGCGACTCGTCCTTGATCCAGACGTCGCCCAGGCCGAGGTTGGTCGCTTCGAGCAGCGGCGTGTTGCCCTCGCCGAGGCTGACCGCCTCATCCGCGCGCGCGGCCAGGAAGGCGTCCCAGCGCCACATGGACTGCGGCCGTCGCCGCAGGTCGTCACGTTTCATCCCATGTCCCGGGAGCGTGTCGTAGGCGACGGTGAGGTTGGAGGGGACCCCGGCCTCGCGGCAGGCGGGGCAGTCGTCGGCGAAGCGATCGACGGGGTAACGGGCGCTGCAACGAACGCAGACCAGCGCGCTTGGTTTGGGCATTTCGCAGTCTAGCCGTTTCGGGGTGGTGCCTCCAATCCGGCAGTGCCAAGGTGCGGCAATTCGGCAGGAGAATGACGATGAATCTTGGTCGTTTGGGCGTGTGGTACGCGACGGACAAGCTGAACGGCGCACAGCTTGCGGATCTGGCCCGTGCCGTCGAGGGCAATGGCTACTCGGCGCTCTGGTATCCCGAATCGCGCGGCTACGAATCGATGTCGCTGGCCGGCTACCTGCTCTCGAAGAGCAGCAGGCTCGTGGTGGGCAGCTCGATCGCCAACATCTATGCGCGCGATTCCTATACCGCCAAGCGCGCCCTGATATCCTTGAACGACTGGTACGGCGACCGGTTCGTGCTGGGGCTGGGTGTCAGCCATATCCCCATGGTCGAGGGCGTCCGCGGCCATACCTACGACAAGCCGATCCCGGCCATGCGCGCCTATCTCGATGGCATCAACAAGGACCAGCCCGCCGATGAGGAGCTGCCGGTGGTGGTCGCGGCGCTCGGCCCCAAGATGCTGGCGCTCAGCGCCGAGAAATCGCGCGGCGCCGTTCCGTATAACGTCACACCGAAGCACACCGCGAAGGCGGCGGCGATCCTGGGCCCGCAGAAGTGGCTGGCCGTCGAGCAGAAGGTGACCATCGAGGCCGACCCGGCCAAGGCGCGCGCGCTCGGCCGCAAGGAGCTGGCGCGCTACATGGTGCTGCCGAACTACCGCAACAACTGGCTGCGCGAGGGCTTCACCGAGGCCGACCTGGCCGACGGCGGCAGCGACCGCTTCATCGACGCCATGTGCCTGTGGGGCGATGCCGAGACTGTCAGGAAGGGCCTGCGCGCGCACTTCGAGGCCGGCGCCACCCATGTCTGCCTGCAGCCGGTCCATGCCGACGGCGACTTCGCGGCCCGCGACCGCATGCTGGAGGCGCTGGCCGACACCTAGACCTGCCACCCTGTCCAACAAACATAATCACGGAGGAAACAATGGACTTCGGCATCGCGCTGCCCACGGCGGCCGATTCATGGAAACAGGTGAAGGAAGCCGAGGAGCTCGGCTTCACCCATGCCTGGTTCTACGACACCCAGATGCTGAGCGCGGACTGCTTCGTCGCCATGGGCGCGGCGGCCGTGAACACCAGGCGCATCCGCCTGGGCACGGGCGTGCTGGTGCCTTCCAACCGCATCGCGCCGGTCGCAGCGAACGCACTGGCGACGCTGAACCAGCTCGCGCCCGGCCGCATCGACTTCGGCATCGGCACGGGCTTCACGGCCCGGCGCGCCATGGGCTTCGGCGCCGTGAAGGTCAGGGAGATGGAGACCTACATCCATCAGGTCTACGGACTCCTGCGCGGCGAGACGGTCGAGTTCGAGATGGAGGGACAGCGGAAGAAGATCCGCTTCCTCAATCCCGAGCTGCCGCTGTTCAACACCGTGGACCCGATCGCCCTGCATCTCTCCGCCTTCGGTCCGCGCACCCAGGCGCTGACGGCGAAGCTCGAGGCCGGCTGGATCGATTTCGTCGGCAAGGTCGAGACTGGCATCAAGGAAGTGAAGGCGATGCAGGACGTCTGGACCAA
>Ga0182792_1003179_pt1 | contig 10822 bp, 5 predicted proteins | sample Passage237B_FD_130497 | JGI IMG/M metagenome (GOLD analysis project Ga0182792, IMG submission 130497) | Cellulose adapted compost microbial communities from Newby Island Compost Facility, Milpitas, CA, USA - Passage2 37B (version 2) (version 2) ...
ACGCTTATCCAAAAAATTCCCTTCCTTAAAGACCGATTTTTTAGCCCTTATTGACACACTTTCCACCAATCCCAAAACAGGTACCGCTATAGGAAACGACTGTTATAAAATAAGAATGTCCATCACATCAAAAGGTAAGGGCAAATCAGGTGGGGCCCGAGTAATCACTTATGTAACCATTGAAGATTCCACGGTTTTTCTTTTGTCTATTTACGATAAGACCGATCAATCATCAATACATGACAAACAGCTACTGAAACTATTGAAATATGCCAAACAGCAGTAACGCCTTTTGTCAAAGCTAATATTCCCTGTACGCTACCGCACAGCAGGTGTCCGATATCGGACAGTTCTATTTACACACCTTTCACAACATACTGTTTTCAAATGATTTATATTTTTGGCACGGCATTATATGCTGGTGGTCGGAGATGAGTGGTCAGTCGTGGGTATTCACGACGGCTTTCACCGGTCACTGAACGCTGATCACCGACCACAAATTAAAAAAATGGACAGAGCATTACCAAAGAAGAAATGGAACAGTAAACGCATCACGATGGTGGCTGGCGGGGTGGGAATCCTAGCGTTGATATTCGCAAGCTATTATTTCACTTCCGGCAATTCGCGGCTCAACGTCGATGCCGAACGTATCACGATATCCGAAGTCAAGGAAGACGCTTTCCGGGAATTTATCCCCGTGAATGGCACGGTGTTGCCCATCACCAGCATTTTCTTGGATGCTTCCGTTGGCGGGCGTGTGGAAGAGAAATACGTGGAAGATGGCGCCAAACTCAAAAAGGGCGACCCGATCATGCGGCTTTCCAATACGGACCTCGAATTGAGCCTCGTCACCCAAGAGACGCAGGTTTACAACAACCTGACGCAAATGCAAATCGCGCAGACCAATGCCCAGCAGACATCCATCGCCAACCGCAACCAAATGGCCGATGCCGAAAATGCATTGAAAGAAGCCAAACGCCTATATGACCTCAATAAAAAGCTCTATGAGCAGAAGGCCGTCGGTTCGCAGGAATACCAACAAGCCAAAAACAACTACGACTATCAACTGGAGCGCATCAAACTGACCAGGGAGAACATCGCGCAGGATTCCATCCGAAGCGTCCAGTCACTCGAGCAAAACAAGCAATTGTATTCCAGCGGCATGTCTGCCCTGCAACTGATGCGTCAGAAAGTGGGCGATCTCATCCTACGTGCGCCGGTCGACGGGCAGCTAACCTCGTTCGACGCCGAAATCGGCCAAAGCAAGGCTGCCGGCGAGCGGTTGGGCCAAATCGACGTACTTACAGGTTTCAAGGTCCGAGCGGACATCGACGAGCATTACATCTCCCGGATTTACCCTGACCTCGAAGGCGAATTCACCTTTGCCGGCAAAAGCTACAAATTGGTTATCAAAAAGGTGTATACCCAAGTGACCAACGGCCGTTTCCAAGTGGATATGGAGTTTGTCAATGAAGTGCCTGATGGCATCCGTCGCGGACAGACGCTCCAGATCCGCCTTGCCCTGAGCGACGAAACGAAGGCTGTCTTATTGGCCAAGGGAGGATTCTATCAACAAACCGGAGGCAATTGGGTATTCAAGCTTACAAAAGACGGCAAAACGGCTTACCGCGTGGACGTGCAACTAGGCCGCCAAAACCCAGACTATTATGAAGTAATCAGCGGATTGGAACCGGGCGATAAGGTCGTGACATCGAGCTATGAGACCTACGATCGGGTGCAGGAGTTGAACATTAGTTATTGACCGGTGGTCAGTGGTGGGTGGTCAGTGGCGGGCTTCACGACATTCGCTGTCGCAGCTATCTCGCTGTGTGGCAAATCGTTGAAAGCCGCTCAGGAGAATCCAATCAAGGCTATCCGAGCCGAGCAGGCTACTGGAAGTAAACCGGATTGCCTGTCCTCACCGATTCATCGCAGGCCAAGGCCACTTGCAAGCTACTGATGGCCTGTTCGGTCGGCACCGACAAATCCAGGTTTTCCCGTATCGCCTTCAGGAAGAACCGCTGTTCGCGGTTGCAGAGTTCCTGATGATCCGGTTCATCCGCCAGGTCAATCCATTCGTCTGGCTTAATGAAGTTGTTGTCGCCGTCTACTTCCGCGTGGTGCAGCCGCAATGACTCGGTTTTGGTATGGGCGGATACGTTAGCTGAATTGCCGCCAGCCCCCGCATCTTTCGCCACAATCGAAATCGAACCCTTCGGGCCGAACACATCTTTCACGAAAAATGCAGCCTCACTCACCATCGGTCCCCATCCTGCCTCGTACCAGCCCACCGAGCCGTCCTCGAAGCGGATTTGGAGCTGCCCGTAGTTGTAATTGCCTGCTGGGATGTCAGGCGTCAACCTTGCTCCTATCGCATTGACCTGCACCGGCCTACTTCCCGTCATCTGGCACATCACATCGATGTAATGTACGCCGCAATCCACGATGGGACTCAGGCTTTTCATGAGGTTGCGGTGTACGTCCCACATCCGCCCGTGGCTTTGCTGGTTCAGGTTCATCCGCATCACCAGCGGCTTTCCCAGTTGCCCACTCAGCTCCACGAATCGTTGCCACGAGGGGTGGTAGCGAAGGATGTAGCCGATGACCAGTTTTTTGCCTGTCCGCTCGGCTGCCTCGGCTACCCGCCGGGCACCCTCCAGTGTGTCTGCCAACGGCTTTTCGATAAACACGTGGCAACCCTGTTCCATCGCCATGATGGCGTATGCCTCATGCGTGTCCGGATACGTCGAGATGCAGACCGCATCGGGGCGGGTCGCGTCCAAGGCTGCTCCGTAGTCGTCAAACCGTGCATAGCCACCCCCCAACTGCGCATTCAACCGTTCCTTGCTTTCGCCCCGGGCTACCAGCCCACAGATTTCAAATCCCTCTTCACGGTGGTAGGCCATGGCGTGCGAAGCGCCCATGTTGCCGCATCCTACAACCAAAATCCGCACGTTGCTCTTGCGTTCCATTTTTGTCATCGTTGTATTTTTATGCATTCGGTTGCTTTAAGGCATCCAACCGTCCCGCCTTGTCCCTGAAAAAGGCCAAAAATGCCACCAATACCACCGCTGCAATTCCCGCAGGCACCAACCATACGCCAAGCCAGTCAAACTGCGTGGGGCTGCCAGCGGGCAAGGCGTACTGCGCGGTGATGATTCCCGATACATACGATCCGATCAGCATGCCCAGACCGTAGGTGGCAAGCGTGATCAATCCCTGCGCAGCATTGCGAATGCGTTCGTCCGCCACCCTGTCTATATAAATCTGCCCCGTTACAAAAAAGAAGTCATAGCAAATGCCATGAAGCAAGATACCGACGTACAGCATCCCCATACCGCTATGCGCATCCCCCAAGGCAAACAGTACATAGCGGATTATCCACGCGACGATTCCAACAGCGAGCATAGCCTTGATCCCGAACCTGTTAAAAGCAACCGGAATCACCAGCAGAAATAGAAATTCCGAAAGTTGCCCAAGCGTCATCTTGCCCGCCGCGTTGTACACACCGACGTCGTTCAAAAACGGATTGGCGAAGCTGTAGTAAAACGAAAGCGGGATACAGATGGCCAACGAAGAAACGAAGAACACCACAAACGAACGCTTTTTGAACAGTACGAGCGCTTCTGCGCCCCATACGGATGCAAACCCGGTACCGCGGGCCCGAACGGGCGGCGTATCGGGAAGCGAAAAGCTTATCAGGCCTAAACATGCCGCTGACCCCGATGCCAGGAAGAACAGCAGCGGGCTGCTTTCGAACCCACAAAATCCGATGAGCAGCCCCACGGCGATCCACCCGACCGTACCGAAGACACGTATAAACGGGAATTCCTTGCCGGTATCTGTCAACTGCTTGAAGGTAATCGAGTTGGCCAATGCCATGGTGGACATGTACAGCAACATGTACAGTAGTAGCAGCCACCAAAATACGCCGTATTGCGTGGTGTTGCCCAATGCCAAGAGTATTGCAGCACCCAATAGGTGCAATATGCCGAGCACCCGCTGCGCCGAGAAATAGCGATCGGCAATCATACCAACGAACAGCGGCGAAACCACCGCTGCGATGGACAGATTGGCATAGGCAGCTCCCACCTCTACGGCCCCGACCTGGAAATTCTCCATCAGGTAGGTGCCCAATGTCACATACCATGCCCCCCACGTGAAATATTGGAGGAACATCACCAACGAAAGTTGAACCCTAAGTTTCAGCGGCACGAAAGACCTCCTTGATTATTAACGGTTAGCAAAGTAAAACCAATCCACATTGAAGAGAAAATTCCTCCTGTCCCGCGCACTGCGGAAAACCACAAAAAGCTTATCATAGCCATACGCACCGTTCACCGGTACAGCGTACGTTCCCCACCCGGCGGTTGCTCCCCGCGACCTGCCCGCAGGAACCGAGACCGATCCTACCAGCGCACCTGTTTTGCTTCCTTGGCGGATTTCGATGGTCCCGCCCACACCGCTTGACTGTGCCCGTATCTCTATCCGTTTGACGTCTTTCAGATCGATGTCCTTAAACGCGAGGTAGCTGCCGTCCGTTATCCCGGTGGCGTACGACATAAAAGCGGTGGTAATGGTCCCGATGCCGACATTGCCCTCGTCAAAATCTTCGGCCTGCACTTCGGGGTACCGCAAGCCGATGTAATCGTGACCCGTCAAGGCAGCGATGCCGTTGGCCCCTCCGTCGTGGTAAGTAGCGTTCAATAGGTATACCCCTTCCTTCCCTTTGCCTCGGTGCCCGTTTAGCTCAATCGATCCGGACAACGGAAGCCTCTCTTTTTTACGTTCCAGCGAGAGGATATAGCGGACCATCTCTACGGCATCTTCCTGCCGCAAATCCGGATGTGGGGACATGGCGCGCTCGCCCCAATTGCCACTACCCCCGTTGATTACTTTGTCGACAAGCGCTGCCGCCGCTCCCTCCTTTCGGGCATATCGCTCCGCGATGGCCTGATAAGTCGGTCCAACGGACGCTTTATCCAACGAATGGCACGACCGGCAATCCAGGCTGGCCACCAATGTCTGCCCCTTGAGGTACTCGTAGCTCGACGCGTCGCCACCGTTGGTCAGCACGATCGCCGCATCCTTCCCATTGGGGATGTAACCGAATGTCAGTGAAATCCGGGTTTCATCCACCTGCTCTTCCGCATCGCTGATTTCCACCCGGTAATCCAGCTCCGTTCCCTCCCAATAGAATGTCCGGTTGCTCCCCGTGACGATGTGTACATCCGGTGGGGTATTGCCCACCTGGACCTGGCGCGTAGCGCTTCCGACCCCCCCATCCGTATCGGTGACCGTAAGCATCACCTCGTAGGTGCCGTTGGCGGCAAAGGTATGCGACACGTCTTTGCCTTCGTATCGCTTGCCTTCGATTGTCCACATGTATGCCAGCCCTTCAGTGCCATCGTGGTCCACCGTACCATCGGCCGAGAAGTGCACGGCAAGGGGCGCTGCCCCGTATTGCTTATCCAGTTGAATCGACGGGATGGGCTTACGGTTGCCTTCGGCATATTCGATTCGAATCAGCTGGGCATTGCTGTTCTTCGAAAACCAGTTGGTTCCGTACGTTAGCATATAGATCGCGCCATCCGGCGCAAACTGCATGTCCACCGGGGCATCAAACTTCCAATGCCCCAAAAAAGGCTCCATCCCCGCAAAGTTGCCCGCACTGTCGAAGCTGACTGCCATGATCCATCCACGCATCCATTCATAGATGAAAAGCTTGCCATCGTAATAATCCGAAAGCTTGTATGGCGCATCCTTGAAATGCTTGCTATAAAATACCGGACCTGCCATGGCGGTGGCACCACCACGGCCCACCAACGGAAAATACTTCGATTTGCCTTTACCATACCAAATCATCGCAGGCTGGGCCGGCGGCAGCTCCCGTAGCCCCGTATTGTTGGGCGATTCGTTTATTGGTTTGGCCGGATCCTTGCCCGGCTCTTCCCGCTTGGTTTCGTAATTATATTTAGGGAATACGTCGTTGTTGCCCAAGAAATACGGCCATCCGAAGAAACCCGGTCCACGTACCTGGTTGATCTCGTCGTAGCTCATCCTTTCCCCGTCCGGTGCGTTGACCTTCGTGTCCGGACCGACCTCGCCAAAATACAAGTACCCTGTCTCGGCATCGATGCTGAACCGGTAGGGATTCCGCATGCCCATCGCATAAATCTCCGGACGGGTCTTCGCCATCCCCTCGGGAAACAGGTTGCCCTCGGGGATGCGGTAGCCACCCTCGGGAAGCGGCTTGATTCGCAGGATCTTGCCCCGCAGGTCGTTCGTATTAGCCGCTGTTGCCTGGTCGTCGGCCAACTGCCTGCCCGGTCGCTCATCCACAGGCGTATATCCCGCTGTCTCCTCCGCGTTGGTGTTGTCGCCGGTCGAGAGGTACAGGTTGCCCTCGGCATCAAATTTCAGGTAACCCGCAGAATGGCAGCAATAGATTCGCTGCGTGGGTATTTCAAGGATGACGGTTTCCGTCGACCGATAGAGACTGTCATTTCGGAACTCAAACCGCGACAGCCGGTTTACGGCGCTATCGCCCGCTACTGCATAATAAAAGTACAGCCAGTGATTCTGTTCGTAATCCGGGTCGGCCACCACCCCCAACAAACCGTCTTCAATCCCACTGAAGACATCGAAGTTGGCTACCGACCGAAGCGCTTTGGTCGCATCCTTAAATAAACGCACTCCGCCCTTGCGCTCTACGAACAGCACGTCGTTGCCGGGCAGGATCACCATCTCCATCGGTTCGTCCAATCCCTCGGCAAGCACGGTGCGCGTATAGCGTGTACTGTCCGGAGCTACGGCCGCTAGGCGATCATCCTTGCCCCCGGAGCAGGAGAATAGGAAAGTAAGCGAAAATAAATAGAAAAAGAAGCGTCTCCTGCCGTCTTGATCTACCTTCATTTTATTACCTTATTTAGGGATTCAACCAATTGAGCCGGGTCGTCAATTAAAATCCAGTCTGGCGAAAAACCCATCAGCACATTGGCCTCCTCCAGTCCACCAACGGTACCATTCACCATCAGTTGGGTTCCCGTTGCTCGCACGCGATCAGCCAGCGACGGCTCATTTTCCAACCAGCGTAGCCATAACCGGATCACATCTACCTCAGCGGCGGCATACGCTTCGATATCATCCGGAGAAGGAATAAACCCCAGCTGCCTTGAAGCCGGAAGAAGCTTTCGGAACAACTTAGCTTGGTCTGCCGACCGGACACCAACCACAACATTTTCCGCCGCCCCATATTGATTGACCTCAGCCGCAACCCGTCGGGAATAGGTTTCTTCCAACTGCTTCAAGTCCAATAACAGGACCACACCCTCCGCTTTAGCCCACACCAAGACGTCTTGGAAAGAAGGTATCCGCTCGCCGGAGTACCTGGGGTCAAACCATGATCCCGCATCCAGCGCTTTCAGTTCCTTCATGGTCAAATCGGCAGCTAGCCCCTCCCCGTTGGTCGTTCGGTCCACTGAGGCATCATGGAGGATAAACAGTTTGCCATCACTACTAATCCGGACATCGATTTCGACCATGTCGGCACCTGATTCAACGGCATTTTTATAGGCTGACAACGTATTCTCGGGCCGTTTCATGGTTCCGCCGCGATGGGCAATAACCTTGGCACTTCCATCGTTGGCTATTGACTGGTCTGTGATCAGACGACTAGGAATAAACTCGATGAAACATACCTCATTGGGTTCCATTAAAAGCTCCTGCTTAGATGTATCCCCTCCATATGCGCCAATCCTTTTCCTCGAAACACCGTTCACAATAAAAACCTCCCCCCGGCCAATGCCATATTCTGCGATACTAAGTTCAAACTCGACCATTTCACGATTGGAGCTGATGCTTGCCAAAGCAATGGCCAAGCAACCATCAGGTGCTTTCCACGCCCCAGTGTAAATCAGCGGATACGCTTTCTTAAAAGCGGTCACTTTCTCTTGCCGGCCTGCATATATCGACAGCTTCGAGATATCCAGTACCGCTTCAGGACTAACCAACACTGGTGGCCTCACCAATGTACCATACAAAAAATATTTTTTGCCAAGCTGCCTCACATGCGCCATCCGTGTGATGCAGTCGATTTCCCTCGGTCTAATCGTATCCAAGAAAGGCTGGTAATTGGCTATCATAGGTTGCATGCCCCAAACGAAAGACCGCGCCTGCTCCATCATAAACTGTTCGTTAAAAGCGGTATCCAGCGGTGTCTCGGCGTCTGGGGGCAAAAATTCCGATGGCCACATTTCGTCATACGGCGGACTTAACAAGGAAGAATAGTTGCCAAATGTGATTCCATATTCATGATAAACAGCTTGAAAAAGTGGGATAGTCTGCCAAGGGTGGATACCGGTATACCGCTCTTTGCTTACCTGCAAGACCAAAAAAAGATCCAAATAGGGCAACCAATTCTCCCCGGCACCTTCTCCCGCCAATGCGCGCACCCCCGCTTCCGGGAATTTATTCCGTATCAACCGATCCAGCTTTGCGGCATGCGAAACCCAATAATTGCCGCCACCTATGGGATGGCCGTGTGAGGGATCATAACAGATCCTACTGATACACGCTTGGTCCATATAAACACCGCTTACATTGAGTAAGTTTACCGCAGTATCGACCAACGACGCGTATTTGCTTTTCCAAAAATCTGTTGCCAAGCACATGTTGGCCAACGCCTTATCGGTGAAAATGTTATAGACATAACTCGACAAACTGCCATCTTGATGTTTAACCGCGTACCGGGCTGCGCCCTCATCTTGCCAGCTTTTGGTAGACGGTCCCCATTTTAACGCATTCATGTAGACCAATGCGTTAACATTGTGGTATTTTGCGTCATCTATTTGGTGGACAAACCGCTCCACGCCGTCCCTTGGCGGAAAATATTCAGGAAACGAATCGTCGTAAGATCCGTTGTGCCACCAATGCCATAGCACGCTTACCGGCATTCCTAAACGCCTGGAAAAATCCTGCGCTGGCGAAAGAACATGATTTGCCCTGCCCCGGTTCCAAACCCAAAAACCAGTGTTCTCAACCCAATCGGGGACTTTCCCATTCCTAAACCGGCTCTCCCGGCACCACCGTTGCCTTTCGGCCCACGTCTTGTAAAGCTGGGCGGCGGTTAGCCAATCCCCGCTTAGAAATCCGACCGAAAACCCGTACACGGGGGTGTACCCCGAAGACGCACCATCCGGTGCCGGGAGGTTATCCACACCATAAACCAATTGTATGGATTCGTCAAGAGACAAAGCAAAATCCTTCGTGTAGGCTAATGAATCATCGCAAGCGAAATAAAGCCCCGTTTGATTCGACCCATACAGCGCCAAAAACTGCATGGACATCAGCCCTGGATAAGACCATGCCAGTCTGCCCCCAGTATTTTTCAATGCCGCCAATTCGTCACGCGGCGAACGGATTAGCGTACCCATCCAGTCGGGAACCGCCAATTCCTCATCGCCGAAATCGGTTAAGCCAGCCAGCCGTGGAAATACGACATTCCTCAAATTTTCCTTTTGGATTCCGTCAAAGGATATGTGCCAGGATGACATCGCCGAGTCTGGAAGCAAACCCACTTTCACCGATACCGTGGATGAATCAGGCATTCCTGCTATCTCTTGCCAATAAAGGACGAGTTCCTGTTGGCTCTTCTCATACCAAAACTTACCGGCAGACAACGCGTCTATCCGGGCTTCCTGCCCCTCAACCACCAAAACAACCTCCCAGGGAGATCCCGATTTGGGCATTTGGTTCTTCACCAGCACAACCTCCGAAGCGCAAATCTCCACTAGTTCGCCAGTCAGCTGGTTGAAGCACACGCTGAATTTCCCGTTACCCAGCGTGATGGGGGAATCTCGAAAAGCACGGTCCTTGCCATATGCCGAAACGGCCAGAACCAACATGCCCAAACACACCAAAAACCGCTGCCTGAAGACTATCCAAACCATGGTGGTGATCTTTAGTCTACTGAATCGATGGTCAACTTATAAGCATGGACCTTTGCCAAGCCCGCGGTGGGATTGGGATAGTACACATAGACGATTGCCTCATTTTCCGAAATCTTGCCCACGGCAACATGGCCGTACCTTCCATCGTTCGTTGTAGGCCCCGATTCGGGCGACGAAAACAGCCTAAATGAGGCATAGTCTTCATCACCGGGCGTTTTGCTGTAGTCGTCGGGATTGGTTAAATTGAAGATGTTGAGCTTCATGGGCCCGCCCGTGGAGTAACTTTGCTCCAACATCGCCAAAAATTTACCCTCCAGCAACGGGAAAACCTTCGCGTCAAGCAGGCGGTATCCGAAATTCCTCGGGTCAACTTTATACGTCTGTGCGTTGGTACCCGACTTGAATACATGGAAGTTAATCCGGTGCAAATCGGGCCATGATCCGACGGGGTCATTCGGATACCCCCCTTCATCACACCAACCGATATACAGGGTGTTGTCTTCTACAGACGCACGTTGGACAACGGCATTATACCAACCGGAACCGGCTTCGGCGTATGTGAAAACCTGCGGCCGCGCGCTCGTGGGCGAGCCGTTGTTGAATTCCCACATCGCAAACTGAGGTGCCTGCTGTGCCGCCCCGTAAAAATGGGCTGCTGATGCATACACAAATGCTCTCCCGTTTGCCAAATCGCCTACCACGTTCATCCGTTTGCCGGTGTTGTCCGGCAAGTCGGCACCGGCCGCGCTGTTTAATTTAATATACGGCACCCCATCTAGCGTCGGCCAATAATCCAGCATGAATCCGGCGCCACCGCTGTTCAGGCGGCCCATGATCAAATTCCCGGCCCCGTCGGCATCAAGGTTCCAGGA
>Ga0182792_1003180_pt1 | contig 10820 bp, 6 predicted proteins | sample Passage237B_FD_130497 | JGI IMG/M metagenome (GOLD analysis project Ga0182792, IMG submission 130497) | Cellulose adapted compost microbial communities from Newby Island Compost Facility, Milpitas, CA, USA - Passage2 37B (version 2) (version 2) ...
CGGTTGAGACCGAACATCATTTCATTGATACCCCCGATCGAATAAATTTCGACTAAACGTTCACATTCAGGATCATGGCCATTTTCCCAGTGTGTGGTATGTCCAAAGCTCGCCGTATGGTTGGCGATAACCAGTGCTCCCTCAGCCCGTGCGATCGCGTAGAGTTTCTGCAGTGTATCCTGATTGGGGTCAGTACATCGGAGGATGGGGCCTTTATCGCCCGGATAAATAAAATTCCGGTGGCCCAGTTTCGGACTGGTCCATTCCCCCCCAATAAAGGTTACGTAGCGGCCGGGTTCGTAAAAGTCGTTCGCCACTTCAGAAAAATAGGTCCATTGCCCTTTGGTAATCGCTTCCGTATGATCGGTGAGGGCAAAGACGTCCAGGAAGGATTCATCCCTGGCAAACGTATGTATTTCTTCGGGCAGGCGAATCCCGTCGCCGAATATAGAATGACAGTGCAAATCGCCCCAGAATAGGCGATATTGTGGTTTGTTTTCGGAAACGACAATGGGATTGCTGATCCCAGTAATACCCGTTTCCGGGTCTTTCACCCGGATATATTTTACTCCTGGTCTTGAAAAGCGAAACCCTTCCAGTCGGCGGACAGGTCTTCTGTCTCCTTCGAAGGGCCCGGAACCTTCCTTAAAGGAAAACCTATTCAATCCTTCAAACCCGTCTTCGCCAATAATTTCCACCTCCTTGTCCCAGGCCGGCAGGACATTGTCCATGTAGTGAATTCCGCGGGAAGACTGATTAAACGGTCCGTTTACGGTAGCCCCGTTCCGCTGCCAGATAGGGTGCCACTGGGTGAAATAGGGCTTGGTCAGCAGGCGTATGCCTATCCAGAACTCTTCTCCTACCGCTACGGTTGACGGCACGGTGACCTGAATGCCCTGCAGGTGTTTCTCCTCCACCGGGACTGCGGGAGAGGATTCTATAGCGTTTTCAGGGGATAGGGACAGTCCGGCACCACCGGTAATGACAAGCTTTTCAAGAAAGGAGCGGCGTTTCATGGAGAAAAATGCTTTACAAAATAAAGGTCTCAGGAGTATAGAAAGTATAATCTAAAAAAAATCTCCTAGATGTTGCGGGTAATATTTCCACAGGGGACAAAAACAGAATGGTTAACAGCATCAGGGGTGGAAGAAAATATCAACTCAAAGGGTTATGGTTCAATGGTTTTCCATTATGCAGGCTGCGCCGAGGGGTATATGAAACTCCTGAAAAACAAGTTTCTCACAGCTCACTTCCGAACGGGAGCAAACTGTGAGAAATCTGGTTTAACTGTCTGGCAGGTTATTTTATCCCAAAGGGATTGGTAAAGACCCGATAGGTGTGACCGTTTTCCTGTCTGGTAAGTTCTGCTCTGACGTAATTCTTAATCCCGGCCGTTTTTTTTAGATCGATCTGATTCCCTGTATGTACAACGGTACCCATAGGCCAGGGTTGATTGTCAACCCGATAATCGCCGGTAATATTCAGGGAGGAGGGGGCTGAAATCCAACGTATGGAATCGTAATTGGACGCTGTTACGGTAATTGTTCCTGCCTTTTCATCCACTTCTATTTTCTGGATACTGGGGAATATTCCCGCCGATTTTTTCGCGGATCGATTCTCCGGGTTGATTTGCAGAAATAGAATTGCCCGTCCAGCATGGCCTGTCGCACAGCGTCAGTGGATAGCTCGTCAAGCATAAAAACCGTAAATGTTTCTTTTTGGCCGTCGTGACCCGTTTTTTCACGGTCAAAGGTATGCATGTCGTCCCCGCCGAACCCCCAAATGGGCCGGTCAGGCATCAGCCGCGCTAATAGCTGGTCCCATAGTCCCTCGTCATATTTTTCCGTTTCGGTGTCGTTGTTGGTTACCTCTATACCGACCAGATAGTCGTTTGAGTGCTTTGAGAACCGCTCGAAGTACCATTGCAGGGGTTTTCTTTCCCACCAGCTATGGTGATTGGGTATGCCGGGGTGATTGATTACGGCCAGCCCGTTTTTGTCCTTTACATCCAGCAACTGGTCATCCTCCCAGATTTCCTTTCCGTTTTTGTCCACAATTCCACCATAGGGAGCTTCCTTTCCGGTCCTTTCATACCACACTCCATAATCGGAAAAGTAGCTGTTGATATGGTGGCGGAAGGTTAGTTCATTTCCTTCAATGCCGACCATACCCAGCTTTTCGGGGGTCGGAGCTCCATATTTATCCCACGGCCAGGTTGTATTTGCCGGATAGTTTTTGGGGAGTGGACCGATGGGGTAGGGACTTGCCAGTTCCTCAGGATGGTGCCCCCATGTAACCCGAGCATTCGGCCAGTTCCAGTCGTGATCGGTAATGGACAGCACGGTGTACCCCATCTTGTGGTACGTTTCGACCACTTCTTTTACTGAATGCCACCCGTCACTCTGCAAGGTGTGGCAGTGCAGATTAGCTTTATGGTGTCTGAAGGTATCCCATTTCACTTTGGCGTACGGATTGACAACAATTCTTCGGGCTGGGGCACCCTGAGACCAGGCAAAATGGCCGGTTAAGCCCGACAGAAGAGCTATGAGAAATAGACCAAATAATCCGAATGATTTTTGAAGCATAAGTATTTTAAATTAGTAGCCTGGGTTTTGCGGCATCGTTTGAGTTAGGTTCGCATCGATAACTGCTTGCGGAATTGGAAACAACTGGTCTTTTTCGGCCACGAGCTGTCCTCCGTTTTTATTGTATTTACGCGTACGTTCAAGCCACTTACCGGTTCGGAGTAAAGTCCAACGGCGATCTTCCTCCAGCACCAGTTCTCTGGATCGTTCATCCAGAATAAAATCGAGGGTAACATCGTCAGCTGTTATTTCGGATGCGTTTGATCTTTTCCGGACGATGTTGAGGGTTTGCGCAGCGCCGGCACGATCCCCCATCAGCAACTGGGCTTCTGCCTTGAGAAGATATGTCTCGGCTAAGCGTAGATATACGAAATCGTTATATCTGTTACCACCAGCCAGGTCTGAAGGATTCGAACCCGCTTCTGCTTTTCTCGAATACGGCCAGTCTACCCTCAGCGTGGTGCCGGGTGTAATGTCATTAGTCTGGTCTAGTAAAATGGTATCCCCATAGGAGTAACCGGGTGGTAAGATGTCTGCCGGAAATGGAGCGTTCTGTTGGGCGTCCTTAAAAACGAAATATTTTCTGATCGCGAAATCGGAGCCCCGGTCATCTTGTGGTTCGTAAAGTTCAAGTGCCCACTTGGTCATTGACATACGAGCAACGCCCCGTCCTCCCCGTTCGACGGTCAGCTGGAAAGGCGTGACGCCATTTATCTGCATGGCAAAATATCTGCCGTTATGGAAAAAATTGAGGTTATGGTAGCTACCACCGGGCACATTCAGCGCATAATTCCAGACCCACAATGCTTCCTTGTTCCCTTGATGGCGATTCTCATTTCCTTCGGTAAACATATCCATAAAGGGCACACCCGGTTCACCTTGTTTTGTCCCGTAACGAGAGGTAATAAGACTGTATGCGGGATCTTCGATAGCTTTATTTGCCCAAAAAAGAGCTCGCTCAGGGTTGTTTAACGTGAGGTAGAGTTCCGAAAGAAAGGTCTGGACGGCCCCCTTGGTTATTCTTCCACTTTGAGAGGGTTCTGAGGCAATGTGTTGTTCAGCGAATTCCCAGTCTTCCAGCATGAGATTTCGAACCTGGGCGACAGGAGTTCTCTCCCAGTCCGTTCGTATGGTTGTACTACTGGATTCCTCCGTACTTATCGGCACGTCTCCCCAGCCGTAGGTGAGGTGACGGTAGGCCCAGGCTCGGATAGCCCGTGCTTCGGCTACTACCCGGTTTTTATTTTGCTCCGGCGAGGAACCGCCACCCGTCCAGTTGATCTGTGCGTTCTCCGCCCGGTTGATAATCGTATTGGCCGTATTTATAACCTTGTAAAGAAAGGTAAACTGCCGAAGATACTGGAGATGGTTGGGGTTATTTATGTTTCCCCAGTCCTGAGCAATATGTTCAAAGCCCAAATAGGTGTAATTGGTTACCATATTATCGGTTCCCACCATCATATTGGCTAACATGAAGTCATTTCCGCCAGTGCGTTCGTCCCGGAGGAGTGAATACAGTCCGTTTAATCCGGCTTCGAACCCTGCCATGTCTTTATAAAGAGTTTCCGAAGTTATCAAATGGGGAGGGGCTTCCACCAAAGATGCAGGGTCCAGATCGGAACAGCTTGTCAGGTGAATGACTATGAGAATACTGAAATATCTTAACGCTTTCATATCGATTCAGTGCTTATGTCCCTACTAAAATGTGATGTTTAAACCCAGTAGAAATTCCTTCTGCAAGGGGGTAGCAAGTTGTGAATTCAGTTCCGGATCTAGCCCGGTCCAATTGGTGGCAGTGAATATGTTTCTGCCTGAAATGTAAATACGGAGCCGGTCGAGCTTTAGACGTTCGATCAGTGGACGACTTAAATCATAGGAAAGAGTTATGTCCTTTAGTCTGACGAAATCGGCTTTTTCATACCAGGTTGATTTTATTCCGGCCATTCTCTCCGCGCCGATTTCATTTCTTACCCATTTGTTGCTCGGGTTTTCGTCGGTCCACCAGTCTTTCACAATCGTGTTTCTACGAATTTCAGCCCAGGTTTCTTCGTCGGTCATCAAACCACTGGTACGGGTTGATCCGTGGACGCCGTGAATGAAGAAGTTCAGATTAAAGTTTTTATAGCTAAGTGTATTCGTGAACCCCCATAGAAATCTCGGGTCACGTTGCCCAATGATTTTACGATCGTCACCCGCTGTAAGTTTATCGTCTTTATTCAAATCCTTGATTTTGACATATCCAGGTTTTGAACCCCATTTTGCAGCTTCCTCCGCTTCGTCCTGCTGCCAGATTCCATCCACTTCGAAGTCGTAGTTAACCAGGATGGGCTGCCCTATAAACCATCCGTTCACAATGTCATCCAATCCGTCTCCATACAGGTCAACGATCTTATTCTTGAGAAGTGAAAAATTGATCGAACTGAACCATGTGAAGTTATTCGAGGTAATATTCCGTGAATCGACAGATAGTTCTATACCCTGGTTCTGGGTTTTTCCGATGTTTTGGGTAATGGAGGAAAGGCCGTGTACCGGTGAAATGGCCCGATCGAGCAGAAGTTCAAAGGTGTTCGTTTGGAATAGATTCAGTGACCCGGTAACTCTGTCATTCAGGATTCCGTAGTCAACACCAAGGTTGTACGTTTTGGACGTTTCCCAACCCAGATCCTCCTGGCCGAGTACACTGGGTATATATCCAGCTACCTGACTCCGATTGTATACCATATCACGGGAGGCGAGTCGTGAAATTGTCTGGTAAGGCCCCACGGCCTGATTACCGTTCAATCCCAGGGAGGCCCTGATTTTCAATTCGGTAAATAATCCTTTTGCCGGAAAGAAGTCCTCATTGGCAATGTTCCAACCAAGTGCTACGGAGGGGAATATCCCCCATTTGGTATTTGCACCGAAACCGGAAAAGCCATCGCGTCGACCAGTTAACGTGATCAGATATCGACTGTCGTAAGCGTAATTGAGTCTCAGCATTTGTGAGATTAAGTGAGAATACTGATAAGAGTAGGAGGGTTGAATTAGCTGAGCCTGAGAGGCAGAATAAATGCCCAGAAAATCATGGGGAAATCCTCTGGCCGTCAATCGATTGTCGCCTGATTCATTTTTTTCGAAACCATAAACGATCGTGCCAAATACACTATGTTTGTCAAACGCTCTTTGATAGGACAATACATTTTCGACTACCAGGTTGTTGGATCCTCCCCGGTTGGTCTCCATACTCCCGTTTTGCGTAAATCCTGAGGTCGAGTTGCGTCCCCTGTAGATATACATTTGGGAGAAAGAACTCCGGATTCCTGTATTCAGTTTATAGTTTAACCCTTTCACGAAAGGGAAATCAATGGATAAATAATTGTTGCTGATAATCTGAAAGGATTTATCCAGGTTTTCCCATAAAATGGATTCCAACGGGTTACTAATGTCCTGGTTTCCAGGCCATGGAAATACCGACAAGTTCCCGTTGTCATCATACGGTCTGACCAGTGGATTCGAGTAATATACCCACTCGAAATTGGGAGCAATACCGCTTTTATTGATGGATGAAACCTGTGTGCGTGTGCCGAGGGTCATCCATTTGGTCAGTTCCATCTCGAAATTGGCCCGTCCCGATAACCTTTTATAGTTATCATTGATGGAAATACCCTGGACGTCGAGCAGACCACCTGAAAGGTAATACTTCAACCTATCTGTTGCGCCGGAAATGGAAAGTTCATGGTGTTGACTATAGCCTTTGCGTGTGGAAAGCTTGTACCAGTCAACCCATTCACCACTATCATAAACCTCCCGTTCAGTTTGGGTAATCAAACCTGAACGACGTTGTTCCTTGAACTGGTAAAATTCTTCCCCATTCATCACTTTCGGAAGATTCGTATGGCTTTGTGTAGCCAATTTGACATCGTAGGAAACTTTAAGACTGCCTTTTACCCCTTGCTTGGTGGTTACAAGAATAACTCCATTGGCCCCCCTTGAACCGTAAATTGCTGCTGACGAGGCGTCTTTGAGTATTTCAATTGACTTTACGTCATTGGGGTTAATATCCATAATATTGCCACGGTACGGGACGCCATCTACAATGATCAAGGGTGAATTATCTGCTTTGATCGAATTCCGTCCACGAATCATGATGGCCTGGTTTGGTTCGGCACCAGCGGAAGTTGTCTGCACCATTACGCCTGGAACAGCTCCCTGGATGGCTTGTGCGATGTTGACATTGGGAATCATTTCAAAGCGTTCCTGAGGTACCGACGCAACTGTACCGGTGAGATCACTTTTCTTTTGCGTACCATATCCAACCACGATCACTTCCTCCAGAGCTTTTGAATCGCTTTTTAAAACAACTTGGAGATTTGTACTGTTTGTTACCGGTAGCTCCTGCGTAATGTAGCCTACAAAACTGAATATGAGTGTAGCTCCTTCTTGTACATTTAATTGGAAATAGCCGTTTTCATCGCTGATCGTACCCTGTTGAGTGCCTTTGATCAGAATATTTACACCTGGCAGCCCCTCACCTTTTTCATCTACCACTTTGCCTTTAACGGGCGGCAGTTCAAGGGAAATTGGTCTCTCACCTTTAAACGAGACGTCCAGTAACACCTTATTTGCATCCACCCTTTCCTTCACATAAATCAGTATCGACCTCTTATTGATCTGCCGGTAGCCCAGATGGGTGTTGGAAAGGATTAAGTCTAACGTGGACTTCAAGTCCCGTTTCATTTTCGGTAAACTGACGTCCGTATACGTTTCTACCTCGTTCATCGGCATGACAAACGATAGACCTGTCTTTTCTTCAATCCGCTTCAAAACTGTTTTCAGGCTCTCCTGGTGAGCGCTGATCGTCACGGTCATCTGCTGAAGTTCCTGGCTGATTCCCGGGTTCGCTGTCATCACCTGGATACTACTCCATACCAATACCATATAGGCAAATGTGATCCGCATGGCTGATCGGATTAGGGCGTGCTTTCGGGCGGTGGACCACCGTTGTGGAAAACACGCGACTTTAGTTAAAGATAATTCCATAACTTTACGCGTTTTTAATAGTTAGTCACTTGATTGTTAAGAACAACGGCCATTCGGCTCCCACCCCGGATGGCCTCTTTTTTTGTTTTCCTATGTCATGGTTAAGCTGTTTAGGTTTGTTTAATCATTACATCCAAAACCTCCCGTGATGTGGATCCGTCCGTCGTGCTTTTCGTAGCGCGCCTGCCGAATCCCGCAAACCATCTCGAGAATTTCCTCGAGACTCTCATTGTCCAAAAACCAGGCACTTATACGGCATTCTTCGATGGCCGGGTTGTCAATCTGGATTTTCACCTCAAAATGTTCCTCCAGTAGTAAGGCGGTCTGTTTCAATGTGATATCGTCAAAAATAAGGCGGTCCGATTTCCATTTGATCTCAGCAGCCGAATGGAATTCGGTCTTCTCAAACTGATGGTTCTCGGTATTTACAGTGAGTCGCTCGGCAGGGCGTACCAGGCTAAGGGTCTGGTTTTCATCATTTACCTGCACCAGCCCTCTTTCAACGGTAACCACTACATTCTGATCGCGTGCGTTAACGTAGAAGGCAGTTCCTAATACATTGGTGGAAATCTTACCGGTGCGAACAATGAACGGTTTGCTTTTATCGGTTATGATGTCGAAGTAAGCGTCCCCTTTCAGATGCACTTCCCGTACTGTATTTCCAAAGTCCGGATAATAAGTTAATTCGCTGTCGTCGTTCAGCAAAACTTTACTGCCATCCGGCAGATGGATGTAATCTTTTCGGGTAAAACGGATCAGGCTATCACCTGATGAATCGTCTGTCACTGACATTTCCGGTTGGGCCGGTTTTGCGGAAGGGTAAAGCAACCACCAACCCAGGCCCAAGGCTATCAAAAAGACTGCTGCCACGCGTAGCCAGGAGGATAATCCCATGCGATTCGTCTCCAATACCTCGGGCTTCAGGTCGGCCCTCCTTTCACGTATCGATTCGAACAGCCGGTCAGGGTCGAAACCTGGAGCACCGTCACTCACCGCTCCGGTGATCTCTTCTTCCATAAAACGCATCAGGTCGGCCCGGAACAGATGCTGATAGAACCCTGAACGGATCATTGCCCTAAGCTCTTCGTCTTCCTCCGGAGTTGAGCTTCTTCGGACAAACTTCTCCAGTAATTCGTTAAAGCGCAGTTCATTCATCTGGGAAACGGTTTAGGAATGATCTCCTATGCTAATAGAGTTTTTAGCACGACGCATAGGGACAGTCGACTCGAAAAAAAATTTTAAAATTCGTTAAAATAGTTCTATTCCTGAGGGGGAGATGGGGTGGCGTCCCAAATTGAAATTTCTAAACTGCCAGGATCAGGAGGTAAAAGCTAAGGTGGGGAGATAGGTTTTGTCGCAGGAACTGAAGCGCCCTGACCATGTGATTCTTGACAGTGCCCTGAGATAGTTTTAATTCGCGTGCGATTTCCTCGTGGGTCATTCCTTTGTCCCGGGAAAGAGTAAAAACTAATCTTTGCTGGGCAGGTAACCGGTCGATGAGTTCTTTAATGAGCGATTCGGACTGCTGATTCCGTATGATGTGATCCGTGTTGTCAATTTGCAGCTCAAGATCGTCAAGAAATACCCTGCAACTACGTGTTTCGCTGGCCCATCGGCGGAAAAGCGCATAAACCTGGTGACTGGTAATCGAAATCAGGTAATGCTCCAGATTTCTAACATGGGTAAAATGTGCTCTCTTGTCCCAGAGGATACAAAATACTTACTGGACTACGTCATCAGCAAGATCCGTCGAGCGAAGATAGCGGTAGGCAGTTCTGAACACGATCCTGGCGTAGCGGTCATAAGCCGCTCGAAATGCACCCTCATCTCCTTCAGAAAGTCGTCTGAGTATATCTTCCGGAAGATCGGTTCGGGGATTTTCCATGCCAGCCAGCAAATGGTTTAGTGTAAGTGTTTCTAACTCACGGCAAAAAGCGCTCAATAGCAATATGAAAAATAAGGAAAATATTATGAATTTTTACTTGCAGAGCCCGTAAAAATGCTTGAAGGATGAGTTGTAGACAGTGTATTGGCAGCTTTACTCGAATAAGGCGATCTGCACGGGTCTAAGGGAGGCCGGTACGTGGAAATCGGGTTCCGGGGTCTGGGGATCTACCCAGCAAATCCATTGAACGGGATTTTCTTCTGTAAAGGGTTTGCGGTATTCTGCCCGGTATAATCCCATGTAAAATGTCAGGTACCCCTCGTTACCGGGTGATAGTTTTTTCAGGAATGCCATTGGGATTACCCCTTCCACAACGTATCCCGACGGGGTTTGTCGGGTCGCAGTGCGAAGACCTTCCAGGTTCCAGCGGTCGTCGAAATTGCGGTAGAACTGTCCGTGATAGTCGAGATTATCGCCGGTGGGGCCAAGTTCGAAGCAGTAATAACTGGCCATTGTGGAGTCGGGGGACAGGAAAATTTCCACGCGGTCACCGTCAGCTACATCCAGTTCGCGGGTAAAGGGTTGTGTGATGGGGGTACTATCAGCCGCCTCAAAGCAAAAATAAAGGGTGTCCCGGTCAGCGACAGCTCTGAAGCGGGTTTTACCGTAGGGAGAGTCATCCCAGGGCGATTTGAAATCTTCCGTCTCGAAAAAAGAAGAGACGGCGGACCAGTCACCTGGCTCGCCGTCTGTATGGATAGTAACACCTGCGACAACCGGTATGGTGGGTATCTGATCGGAATCCGACTGACAAGAAAAGATAAAAAATGTCAGAATCACCAGGAGGTATCGCATAAGTCAGTTCAAGGCTTTTGGGTACGTGGGTAATCTTTCAGAATCTTACCATATTCATTGACAAAGGTAATATCTCCATGGTTACGGATATACTCATCGTCGATATAAACGGCGAAACTTGTCACGTGCCTGATCCCCCTTTGGGAATATATATCCAAATCTTCCTGCATGACCTGCGGATGCCAGTCGAGTGCCTTCGCAGGTTTTTTCCAGCCACTCTGAAGTGAAACATCCAGCCAGTACTCGAGCACCTGAGCCGTTTCTGCCGGGAAAACCTTCAGATTGTCATCGAGGTATTTCAGATGCTGACCATGGGTGATCGTCTGCCCTTTATTCCAGCCAGTGGTTGCCGTATCGAGTAGGGATTTGTCCCAGCGGCGATAAATTGGTGCGAATTCAAGGAATATTCCTTCTTCAGGTTTGACCTTCCGCGGGGCTTCCAGGGTAGTGACATAGGCCAGGTGCGCCAGCATGGC
>Ga0182792_1003182_pt1 | contig 10814 bp, 10 predicted proteins | sample Passage237B_FD_130497 | JGI IMG/M metagenome (GOLD analysis project Ga0182792, IMG submission 130497) | Cellulose adapted compost microbial communities from Newby Island Compost Facility, Milpitas, CA, USA - Passage2 37B (version 2) (version 2) ...
AGCGAGTCGGCGCCCAGGTCGTCGACGAACGAGGCGCTGTTGGTCACTTCCTCTTCCTTGACGCCGAGCTGTTCGACGACGATTTTCTTGACGCGCTCTTCGATGGTGCTCATGGGTTTGCTGCTCCAGGCGGAGTGGTTGTCGATCGGACCGCCGCCGATGCGGCGGTGCGGGTTTCACTGTCCACAGGGCGGATAGTGTAGTCAAAAGCCGCGGCGCCGGGCACTGGCCGGCAACCGCAACCGAATCAAAAGCTTACGCGGCTTTTGAAAGCGTGGCGAACGCCGCGGTCAGGCCATGTACATGCCGCCGTTCACGTGCAGCGTCTCGCCGGTGATGTAGCCGGCGTCCGGGCCGGCAAGGAACGCCACGGCGCGGGCGATGTCCGCCGGCTCGCCGAAGCGCCCCAGGGCGATCTGGCCGAGCATCGCGTTCTTCGCGTCCTCGGGCAGCTCGCGGGTCATGTCGGTGTCGATGAAGCCGGGCGCGACCACGTTCACGGTCACGCCGCGGCTGCCGATTTCCTTGGCCAGCGACTTGCTGAAGGCGATGATGCCGGCCTTGGCCGCGGCGTAGTTGGCCTGGCCGGCGTTGCCGGTGGCGCCGATGACGCTGGCGATGTTGACGATGCGGCCCTTGCGCGCCTTCATCATCCCGCGCATCACCGCCTTGCTGGTGCGGTAGACGCTGGTGAGGTTGGTGTCCAGGATCGCCTGCCAGTCCTCGTCCTTCATCCGCATCAGCAGGTTGTCGCGGGTGATGCCGGCGTTGTTGACCAGGATGGAGACCGGGCCGAACTCCTTGGCGATGGCGTCGATCAGCGCCTCCACCGCCGCGGCGTCGGTGACGTCCAGGCGGCGGCCGTGGCCGCCCTGCGCGGCCAGGCGCGCGCCGATGGCCTCGGCCCCGGCATCGCTGGTGGCCGTCCCGACCACGGTGGCGCCGCGCGCGGCCAGCTCGTCGGCGATGGCGGCGCCGATGCCGCGGCTGGCGCCGGTGACCAGCGCGATCTCGCCGGTGAGGGGCAGGTTCGTCATCGTGGACCTCGTAGCGTGTTCCAGGGATGGGCCGGGCGCGCGCGCCGGCGCGGGACCGTCAGCGCCAGTCTTCCAGCGCGGACTGGAAATCGGAAGCCGCACCCAGCGCGCGCGCGTCCAGCGACTTGTCGATGCGCTTGGCCAGGCCCGACAGCACCTTGCCCGGGCCGCATTCGGCCACGCGCGTGGCGCCGCGCGAGGCCAGCGCCTGCACGCAGCCGGTCCACTGCACCGGCAGGTAGAGCTGGCGCACCAGCGCGTCGCGGATGGCATCCACGCCCTCGTGCGCCCGGGCGTCGATGTTCTGCACCACCGGCAGCGACGGCGCCTGCCATTGCACCCCGGCCATGGCCTCGGCCAGGCGGTCGGCCGCCTCGCGCATCAGCGGCGTGTGCGAGGGCACGCTGACGGCCAGCTTCACCGCCTTGCGCACGCCGCGCTCGGCCAGCAGCGCCAGCGCCCGGTCCACCGCGGCGGCATGCCCGCCGATGACGACCTGGCCGGGCGAATTGAAATTGGCCGGGACGACCACTTCGCCGGCCGAGGCCTGTTCGCAGACCTCCTGCACCACCGCGTCCTCGGCGCCGAGCACCGCGGCCATGGCGCCGGTGCCCGCGGGCGCGGCGTCCTGCATCAGCTGGCCACGCAGGCGCACCAGGCGTGCGCCGTCCCGCAGCGACAGCGCACCGGCGGCGACCAGCGCGGTGTATTCGCCCAGGCTGTGGCCGGCCAGCTGCGCCGGCTGCGCGCCGCCCTGCGCCTGCCACGCGCGCCACACCGCCACGCCCGCGGCCAGCAGCGCCGGCTGGGTGAACTCGGTGCGGTTGAGCGCCTCTTCCGGGCCCTGCTGCGACAGCGCCCACAGGTCGGCGTCCGCGCCGTCGGAGGCCTCGGCGAAGGTCTCGCGGATCAGCGGATGCAGTTCGGCCAGTTCGGCGAGCATGCCCACGGACTGGGAACCCTGTCCGGGGAAGACGAAAGCGAGCGTCGGTTGGGTCACGCGCAGGCGCAGGTGGCGAAAGTGCGGCGATGATACGGGCGAACCGTCGCGTTTGTCTGTACCACGGCGTATGTGATGCGCGCGGGACGCAAGGAAGCATCGCGGCGTGAAGCGCGGGCAACGGAAAAGCGAAAGCCGCGCGACGCGCGGCTTCTTCGATGGATCGCGAACGGGCCCTGCGGGGCGGCGCGCCCATCGCCTCGCGCGGCGACGGCGGCGCGGGGACTCAGTACCGCAGCAGCGCCGAGCCCCAGGTGAAGCCGCCGCCGAAGGCTTCCAGCAGCAGCAGCTGGCCGCGCTGCACGCGGCCCGAGCGCACCGCCTCGTCCAGCGCCAGCGGCACCGAGCCGGCGGAGGTGTTGCCGTGGCGGTCCACGGTCACGACCACGCGGTCCATCGGCATGTCCAGCCGCTTGGCCGTGGCCTCGATGATGCGCAGGTTGGCCTGGTGCGGGATCAGCCAGTCCAGCGCGTGCCGGTCCAGCCCGTTGGCCTCGAGGGTCTCGTCCACGACGCCGTCCAGCGCCTTGACCGCATGCTTGAACACCTCGTTGCCGGCCATGAGGATGCGCACGCCGGCATTGGCGGCGCCGGTGTCGAAGCCGCTGGACACGCCTGCCGGGCAGCACAGCAGGTCCTTCTTGCTGCCGTCGGCGTGCAGGTGGGTGGAAAGGATGCCGGTCTCGGCGTCGGCGCGCAGGATCACCGCGCCGGCGCCGTCGCCGAACAGCACGCAGGTGGTGCGGTCGGTCCAGTCGACGATGCGGGTGAGGGTCTCGGCGCCGATCACCAGCGCGGTCCGCGCGGTGCCGCTGCGCACGAACTGGTCGGCCACGCTCAGCGCGAACACGAAGCCCGAGCAGGCCGCGTTGACGTCGAACGCCGCGCAGCCGGCGATGCCGAGCTTCTGCTGGATCAGGCAGGCGGTGGACGGGAACACCACGTCGGGCGTGGTGGTGCCGACCACGATGAGGTCGATGTCGGCCGCCTCGATGCCGGCGGCCTCGATCGCGCGCAGCGCGGCCCGGTAGCCCAGGTCGCTGGTCGTCTCGCCCTCGGCGGCGATGCGCCGCTCGCGGATGCCGGTGCGGGTGCGGATCCACTCGTCGCTGGTGTCGACGACCTTGGCCAGGTCGTCGTTGGTCACCACCTTCTCCGGCAGGTAGCTGCCGGTTCCGGCGATGCGCGAATAGATCCGTCCGCTCATGCGCGCTCCCGATCGAGGCTCCCGCGGGAGCCGGGACAAAAGGCCGATGACGGGCGCGTGCCGGGGGCGCGCGCCCGGGTCAGGCTCAGTCTTCCTCGACCACCGAGGTCTTGGTGGTGATGACCTTCTTGCCGCGGTAGTAGCCGTCGGCGGTCACGTGGTGGCGCAGGTGGGTCTCGCCGCTGGTCGGGTCGGTGGCCAGCTGCTTGGCCGTCAGCGCGTCGTGGGAACGGCGCTGGCCGCGACGGGACGGGGTGACACGGGATTTCTGCACAGCCATGGGATTGCTCCAAACTCGGTTGATTGCGTGTACTGGTGAGACCTCGAAGCCACCCGCCGGTGCCATCCAGGGCGCCTGCGGCGGCGGCGCGGCCGTCCTACTTTTTCTGCTTCAGGGCCGCCAGCGCCGCGAACGGGCTGGCCTCCCGGAGTTCCTCGCCGTCCGCCGGCCAGGTCCGCTCGACAGGCTCGGTACCCGGCGCGACCGGTATCACCGGCACCGCCAGCACCAGCTCGTCCTCGACCAGGTCGGCCGGGCGCAGCTGGCCGTCCTCCGGCACCAGCAGCGGCTCGTAGCCGGGCGGCAGCGCGGCCTCCTCGGCCTCGTCGCGGATCAGGCCCAGCCGCTGCACGGCGTTCACCGGCAGCACGAACCGCTCCAGGCTGCGCTGGCACACCAGCGGCAGGCCCGCCTCGATCGTCAGTTCGACGTAGGGCACCTGCAGCGCATCCCGGCCGAACTCCAGCACGAAGCTGCACTCGCCCCCGGTGTCGGCGAGGCTGCCGCCGAGCCGGGGCATGGCCGACAACGGCATGCGCCCCTCGAACCGCCGCCTCGCAGCGACCATCCGCCAAGCATCCAGCGTTTCGGGTACCTGCACGACGGACGCACCTGCGGACATAAGCCGCTGAATGTTAAGGACCGCGCCGCCCCCTGTCAAACCGCCGAACCGGCCCGGTCATCCGGCGTTGCCGCCGCGCCGGCGCGGCCACACACTGGCCGCCCCGCCCCGCTCCGCCCCGCTCCGCCCCGCGTCCCCGCCCCGCGTTCCCGCCCCGCGTCCCCGCCATGCTCGTCCTCGCCTCGACCTCGCCCTACCGCCGCGAACTGCTGCAGCGCCTGCGCCTGCCGTTCCTGACCGCCCGCCCCGGCGTGGACGAGGCTCCGCAGCCCGGCGAGGCGCCCGCGCAACTGGTCCGCCGGCTGGCCCAGGCCAAGGCCGAAGCCGTGGCCGCCGCCCACCCGGGCGCCTGGATCGTCGGCTCCGACCAGGCCGCCGAGCTGGACGGGCGCCCGCTGGGCAAGCCCGGCGGGCGCGAAGGCGCGCTGGCGCAACTGGCGGCGATGAGCGGACAGGCCGTCGCCTTCCATACCGCCGTCTGCCTGCACGGCGGCGGCCGTACGCTCGTCGCGGCCGACCGCACCGTGGTCCGCTTCCGGCGGCTGTCGCCGGCCGAGATCGAACGCTACGTCGACGCCGAGCAACCGTTCGACTGCGCCGGCAGCTTCAAGTGCGAGGGGCTGGGCATCGCCCTGTTCGACGCCATCGAATCTTCCGACCCGACCGCGCTGGTGGGCCTGCCGCTGATCGCGCTGTGCGGCCTGCTGCGCGAGGCCGGGTTCGCGCTGCCCTGACGGGCGGCCCGCTCGCCGCTCGTCAATCCGCGCCACGCACCCGGCACAGGCGGTAGGGAAAGCCCTTGCTGCCGATCCAGCTGCGGTATTCGCGGCAGGCGGCGGCGTCCAGCGCCAGCCCGTAGCGCGCCAGGATCGCACCGGCGCGCTCGAGGCCCGCGCGCTCGGCCTCCGCGGCCCCGGGCCCGGCCGCCGCCGCGAAGCGGCAGCGCCGGCCGGATTGCGGCGGCACCAGTTCGATCCGGCGGCTGCGCCGGTCGACGGCGCGCATCACCGCGCAGCCGCCGCGGTCCAGCCGCAGCCACCCGGCCCAGCGATTGAGCGCGTCGATGCGTGCCGCCAGCCGCCGCGCCGCCTCGGCCAGGTCCGCCGTCGGCGACGACAGCATGGCCAGCACCTCGCCCTGGGCGGCGATGCGCCTCACCCGCGCGGCGTACGCGGGTGACTCGGGGAAGTTCGATCCCACCGCCGCATAGGTGGACGCCGGCCACAGGAACGGTACCCGCCACGCATGCGGATGGTCGCCCACCAGCAGCACCGCCGCCGGCGGCGGGCCGTCGGGCCGTTCCACGCGGAACGCGTCGCGGTGCCAGCCGGCGTGTCCCCAGCCGTTCCAGCCCGCCAGCGCGACCGCGGCCGACAGCGCGACCGCCCCGGCGGCGGCCCGGCCGGCCAGCCGTGCCGGCAACGCACCGTGCACGAGGCGCCACAGCATCAGCGGTGCCAGCAACTCCAGCACGACCAGGTAGCGGTGGATGCCGAACAGGCCCAGCCACAGCGCGAAACCGGCCAGGAAGAACACGCCCGACATGCGCGCCGCCGCGGCTCCGCCGAAACCCGCGTCGGCGCCGCCCGCGTGCCGGCTGCCGCCGCGCACGCGCCGCACCAGCCAGGCCGCCGCCGCCACGGCCGCGCACAGGTACAGCAGCGCCCACGCCACCTGCGGCAGCGCCACCTCGCTGGCCCGGTAGGGATCGGCGGTGAACAGCAGCGGCCACAGCAGCGCCTCCCCCGCCCCGGCCGGCACCCAGCGCCGGTCCACCATCGACACCGGCTGCGCCAGCGGCGCCTGGAACCAGGCGTTGAACTGCGGGAACAGCGGGTTGCCGAACGTGCTCCACAGCGTGGCCAGCCACGGTCCCGCCAGCACCGCGAACGCGGCCAGCGCCGCGAGCGTCAGCCGCGTCGCGGCCCACAGCCGCGCGGACCAGGGCGCGGGCGCGGCCAGCACCGCCAGGCCCAGCGCCACGGCGTAGCTCGCGTTGGTGAGCTTCAGCGCCACCGCAGCGCCCAGCAGCAGGCCCGCCGGCAGGATGCGCGCGCTGCGCCAGCGCCCGTCCTCGTCCGGCAGGGCCAGCGCCAGCGCGCCAAGCACCAGCGGCGCGGTGGTCGCATCGCCCATGGTGTTGCCCAGCTCGGACAGGAACGCGGCGCTGGCCAGCCCGGCCAGCGCCAGCAGCGGCGCGCGCCGGTCGCGGCGCGGATCGCCGGCCAGCACGCGCCAGGCCACCCAGGCCACCGGCAGGAAGGCCAGGCCGTGCACCAGCCCCAGCAGCAGCCCCGCCAATGGCGCCGGTGCGTGCAGCGCCAGCAGGTAGTACGGCACGTCCAGCAGCGGCGGGAAGTAGCTCTGCATCTGCGCCGGCGCCAGGTCCGTGCCGACCCGCCCCTCGAGCAACGCCCAGGCGTTGTGCAGGTGGTAGTTGCGCAGGTCCCAGTTGGCGTCCTGGCCGCGCAGCAGCGCGACCACCGCGCACAGCAGCGCCACCGCCGCCGCGGCCACGGCCCGCCCCCGACGCGTGGCGAAGCCGCGTGCGGCGCGCCACCGCGGCGACGCGGCGGCGCGGCCGCGCCGCGAAGGCACCTCAGCCGCCATCGGCGACGCCCCCCGAGCCGCGCGGCGTGGCAGCCGGCGCGGCGTGGCCGTCGCTGCGGTCCAGGCTTCCCCGGGTGCGCGGGATGGCCAGGTAGGCCAGACGCTTGGCCTCGATCCGGCCGCGGGTGACGGTGTCCAGGATCAGGCCGCAGGCCTGCAGCAGCGCCGCCAGCAGCGCCAGCGCCGAGCACAGCACGGCGGTCGGCAGGCGCGGGACCAGGCCGGTCTCCAGCCAGGTCAGCAGCAGCGGCACCGCCAGCAGCAGCGACAGCAGCAGGCTGGCCGCGGCGCCGACGGAGAAGAACAGCAGCGGCCGCTCGGCCTTGAACAGCCGCGCGATGGTGGCCAGGATGCGCGCGCCGTCGCGCCAGGTGTTGAGCTTGCTGGCCGAGCCTTCCGGCCGCGCGCGGTAGGCGGTGGGCACCTCGGCCACCGGCATGCGCAGTTGCAGCGCGTGCACGGCCAGCTCGGTCTCGATCTCGAAGCCGGCCGCGTGCGCGGGGAACGACTTGGCATAGCGCCGCGAGAACACCCGGTAGCCGGAGAGCATGTCCTCGAAGCTGTCGCCGAACAGCAGCGCCACGCAGCGCGTGAGCAGCCGGTTGCCGGCGCGATGGCCGGGACGGTATGCGGCCGGGTCGCGGTCCACGCGCGCGCCCACCACCATGTCCAGGCCGTCGTCGAGCAGCCGCCGGACCAGGAGCGGCGCGGCGGCCGCCTCATAGGTCGCATCGCCGTCGACCAGCACGTAAACGTCGGCCTCGATGTCGGCGAACGCGCGTCGCACCACGTTGCCCTTGCCCGGCAGCGCGACGGCGTGCACCACCGCGCCGGCGGCGCGCGCCAGGGCCGCGGTGCCGTCGTCCGAACCGTTGTCGAGCACGTGGCACTGCGCCTGCGGCAGGCTCTCGCGGAAGGCGGCGACCACCTGTCCGACCGTGGCCGCCTCGTTGCGGCACGGCACCAGCAATGCGATGCGCAGCGCGCCGTGGCCGGCGCCGGCATGTTCCATTCCCCTGCTCCCCCCGGAGTCCGCGCGCATCTTACCGACCCGCGCCTGCGCCGACGATCCGCACCGGCAGCCGCGGCCACTCCTCCACGCTGCCGTCGGCACCGTGCAGGCGCAGCCCGAGCCAGCGGCGCCCGGCCTGGCTGTCGGGCAGGTCCACACGCGCGCGGAAGCCGACGCGCGGATGGTTCGGGTCGGTCGAGCCGGCGAAATGCCCGCGCACGTCGAAGGGCTGGCCGTACTCGGCCTCGGCCACCACCGCGCCGTCGAGCGTCACCTCCACCCGCGCCAGCCCGACGCCCTCCTTGAACGCCCAGCCGCGCACCTCGAATGCCGTGGAAAGCGCCTGCCCGGGACGCGGCGCATCGATCCACGCCATCGCCGGCGCCACGCATGCGCCGGCCGCCGGCCGGGCCGGCAAGCGCACCAGCAGGAAGCGCTGCGCGCCGTGGTCGACCAGCACGGTGCGCGACGGCGGCGGCAGCGGGCCGAGCACCGCGCAGACGTCGTGGTAGCGGCGCAGCAGTTCCTTGTAGGGCACGTGGCCGGGTGCGAGCACCAGCAGCGTCGGGGCGGACGGCGCGGCCCCGGTCTCCAGGCCCCACAGCCGCAGTTGCGGCGCGCGGCCGTGGGCGTGGTTCAGCGAGTGGTCCAGCACCGGGATGCGCGCATCGCCCAGCGCGAAGCCGAGTTCCGCGCCGAGCTTGAAGTCGTCCGCCAGCAGGCGCGTGCCGGGCGGCATCCGCGCCAGTTCGGCGCGCACGGCCTCCGCCAGCGGCCCCCAGCCGGCGAAGTTGCGCGGGTAATGCTTGCCGCCGGCCATGGCCGCGCGCAGGTCGGGGGACGAAACCGCCAGCAGCCAGCCCAGCGCCGCGGCCAGCCCCAGCGCGCCCACCGCCCACACCAGCCGGCGCCAGCGCGGCGCGGCCCCCGCGAGCAGGGCCGCGGCGGCCGGCAGCAGCGCCAGGTAGGCCGGGGCCGGCCAGTGGAAGCTGACCCGCTCGCTGTCCGTGAAGAACCCCAGCAGGAAGATCCCCGCGAGCACGATGGCGCCGAACAGTCCCAAGAACCGCCACTGCGGTCGCGTCGCCCGCACCGGCCGCACGTGTCGCCAGGCGGCCATGAGCAGCAGCGCGAACAGCGGCGGCGTGGCCAGCAGCGCCTGCACCGGCAGGAACGCCAGCCCGCCGGCGTGCAGCGCCCAGGGATGCCGGTCCACGAGCTGGAAGCGCAGCCCGGCCTCGCCGTTCTCCAGGTTCCAGAACAGCAGCGGCGCCCACGCCAGGACGCCGACGGCCAGCGCCAGCAGCACGCGCGGGTCGCGCAGCAGCCGCCGGCCCTGCGGCAGCCACAGCATCGCCACGGCCCCGGCGACGATCACGCCGCCGAAGCGGTAGTGGCTCAGCGCGCCCAGCGCCAGCCCCAGCGCCAGCTCCAGCACGGCCAGCGGCGCCACCTCGCGCAGCAGGCGCGCGCCCGCGTGCAGGCACAGCACGGTGGCGAAGGCCAGCGGCACGTCCGGCAGCGCCATCGTGCCCAGCGTGCCCAGCAGCGGCAGCAGCACCGCCAGGCTGCCGGCATGCCAGCCGGCGATGGCGCCGAACCAGCGCTGTCCGATCCGCATCACCCACCACGGCAGCGCCGCGCCGAGCAGCAGGAACGGCAGGCGCAGCGCCAGCGGATGCTCGCCGCCCAGCGCCGTGCCCAGCCGCGCCAGCCACGCGGTCATGCCCGGCAGATCCGAGTACGCCAGGGCCAGGTGTCGCGACTCCTGCCAGTAGAAGGCCTCGTCCACGAACAGGGGCAGCCGCGCGGCCACCACCGCCTTCACCGCGCAGGCCACGGCCCAGGCGGCGATGAAGGTACGGCGCGCACGTAGTTCTCCCTGCATTCCCGCTACACTCCGTTGCGACCCCAAGGACACGGCTGCGATGGCGCACACAGGCGACCCCACCACCGCGATGCTACCCGACACGCTGCGCGAGGCCCTCTCACGCGCGCAACGCCAGGTCAACGAACTGGTGCTGGGCAAGGCCCACGAGGTGCGCCTGGCGTTCGTGGCGCTGCTGGCCGGCGGCCACGTGCTGATCGAGGACCTGCCCGGCCTGGGCAAGACCACGCTGGCGCACGCGCTGGCCGCCACGGTGGGCCTGTCGTTCCAGCGCGTGCAGTTCACCTCCGACCTGCTGCCGGCGGACGTGCTCGGCGTGTCGGTCTACGACGCCACCGCGCGCCGCTTCCAGTTCCATCCCGGCCCGGTGTTCACCCAGGTGCTGCTGGCCGACGAGATCAACCGCGCCCCGCCGCGCACGCAGAGCGCGCTGCTGGAGGCCATGGCCGAGCACCAGGTGACGGTGGACGGCGTGACCCACGCGCTGCCCGATCCGTTCTTCGTGATCGCCACGCAGAACCCGGTGGACCTGTCGGGCACCTTCCCGCTGCCGGACTCGCAGCTGGACCGCTTCCTGCTGCGCTTCTCGCTGGGCTATCCCAATGCCGAGTCCGAGCGCGCGCTGCTCACCGGCGCCGACCGCCGCGCGCTGATCGCCCACGCCACCCCGGTGCTGGCCGACGGCGACGTGCAGGCGCTGCGCCGCGCGGTCGAGGACGTGCACGCCAGCGAGGCGCTGGTCGGCTACGTGCAGGCGCTGCTGGCGCGCAGCCGCCAGCATCCCGGGCTGCGCGTGGGCCTGTCGCCGCGCGCGGGCCTGGCGCTGCTGCGCGCCGCGCGCGCCTATGCGCTGCTGCTGGGCCGCGGCCACGTGCTGCCGGAGGACGTGCAGGCGCTGTTCATCGCGGTGGCCGGCCACCGCCTGGTGCCGGAGGCCGAGGCCGGTTCCGCCGCGGCCCTGGCCAAGGCCGTGCTCCACGCGGTGCCGGTGGACTGATGCGCGCGTGGATGCGCGGCCTGGCGGCGCGCATGCATGCGCTGGAGCGGCCGCGCGCGCCCGAGCCGCTGCCGGCCACCCTCGGCCGCCCCCGCGGCTACGTGCTGCCCCCGCCCGTCGGGCTGTTCTTCCCCGCCCTGGTCGTGGCCCTGGGTGTGGGG
>Ga0182792_1003184_pt1 | contig 10798 bp, 8 predicted proteins | sample Passage237B_FD_130497 | JGI IMG/M metagenome (GOLD analysis project Ga0182792, IMG submission 130497) | Cellulose adapted compost microbial communities from Newby Island Compost Facility, Milpitas, CA, USA - Passage2 37B (version 2) (version 2) ...
CTGCGCGTGCTACCGCTGTTGCTTTTTTCCGAGCTTCTGTTGGCAGACACGTTGGGGCGCGACTGCGAACGGCTGGTAACGGCACTGTTTCGGCCGGGGCTGCTGCTTTGCCTTTGGGGTGAAACGCGCTCGTTGCTATGTGACGGAGCCGAAGAGCGTTGTGTTGTCCTTGTGGTTGGCCTGCTGGCTTCGTTTGAAGCCGGTCTCACGGCCTGACGCGAAGGGGAGCTGCTGACATGCTGGCGGCTGCTCATCTCGGAGCGGCTGCTGGCTGCGCTGCGTGTAGCGTTTGCACGGGTGGCAGGCGAAGCCGTGCGTGTGCGTTCCGCTTGTTGTGTGGGCCTCACCGCGTCTCCGCGGCTTCTCGTGGAGCTGCGGGCAGCTTCCGTATTTCTTCCGCTAGGAGCGGTTGAAGCGCGGCTTTCGCTGGCTCTCGGTGAAGCGCTGCGCCCCGTCACTGAACTACGGGAGGCCGTGGCCTCGTTCCGGCTATTGCCGCGTGTGCTAGCCGTACGCACCGTAGCCGCATCGGATACCCGCGAAGGACGTGCCGATGCCCGGCTGCTGCGGTCTACTTCCGGACGGTAGATGCTGACCGAGCGGCTGCTTACCGCAGCCCTTCCAGGCCGGGCTGCATTGTTTATTTCCCGTACGGCAACTCTGCTGCGGGTTACCCGTTCGATTTCACCGCGTTGTGGACCGCTCACATAAGTACGGTTGTTGTACACATATGTGTTGTTGATGATTGTTGTGCGGTTATAGATGGTTACGCGGTTCCGATAGGGCGCATAGTAACTATAGATCCTTGGACTGCAGATATAACGTTGCGGCACGAATACCCAATGGTGGTGGGGAATGCCGATATGGACATGGATGCTCATACGCGGTGCCAGCGGCGCCCAGCCGTAGTAACCGCCACCGCTTCGCCAGCTTACCCAAGCAGGCCCCCATTCGTAGCCGGGTACCCAAGCCCATCCATAATAATCCGTGTATAGCCAACGCCCGTAATGGAACGGAGCCCATCCCCATGCATAATTGGACACCCAGGTGTTGCCGTAGGTGGTCATCACCCAGTGCCCGTTGGTGGCATAAGGCTGGAAGCCGGGCTCGGCGTCGGGCAGCCAAATGTATCCGTGTTCCGGGTCGTTTATCCATTCCCCGTACGGTGCAAGTTCGTCGTAGAACAATTGGAAAGAAACGCTCATGCCGGGCTGAGCCTTCACGGTATCGATCGCTGCAGTGACCATAAAGGCTAATGCAGTAAATAATGATAGTCCGGCCTTCTTTAACGTTTTCATGACATGCTGATTTAAATGTACAACATTTTTGTTCGTTTCTGGTGGTATGACTAGGCGACGGGACCAATGGTTTAATGGTATACGGATGTTACCAAGATCGTTACGGTACTGCTTTTTGAGAACATTTTCCCGAAATACGCGTTTAGCATAAGGAAATTAGCTGCATTTTAGCTAAGTTTGCAGCTTTTAATTGCAGAGATTGCCGATGATAAAGAAGATACAACGCATGCTTATCGAATTGGCCAATATCCATCGATTTGTCATGCGTTTCTATCGTGAAGTATTCCGGCCGCCCTATGAGTTCAAGGAAATCATCCGGCAATGTTATGTGGTGGGGTGGAAGTCATTGCCGTTGATTTCACTCACAGGCTTTATTACCGGTGTGGTATTTACCAACCAATCCAGGCCTTCACTTGCCGAATTCGGGGCTACCTCTTGGCTACCCGCACTGATATCCATCGCCATTATCCGGGCGCTTGCACCGTTGGTCACGGCGTTGATCGCTTCGGGCAAGGTAGGTTCGCAAATCGGTGCGGAGCTTGGTTCCATGAAAGTTACGGAGCAGATCGATGCAATGGAAGTATCGGGAACCAATCCATTCAAGTTTTTGGTCGTCAGCCGGGTATTGGCGACAACCATCAGTATCCCTATCCTTTCGTTCTATACCGCTGCGGTGGGCCTGTTCGGGGCATTCCTGAGCGTCAACCAGCACGAGAACACCAGCTTTCGGGTTTACTTTGATCAGGTTTTCGAGGCCGTTACTTACTTGGATGTGTTTTCGTTGGTGCTCAAAGCCGTGGTGTTCGGATTTACGATAGGTATCGTGGGTTGTTATCAGGGATACCATTCCTCCAAGGGAACGGAAGGCGTGGGCCGGGCCGCCAACTGGGCGGTGGTGATGGCCATGTTCCTCGTGTTTGTCGAGGAAATATTGATTGTGCAAATTATACAGGCGATGCGCGCATAAACGATGCTGAAGACGGGTGGACATATCGACTATAACACGCAGGTAATCACGGTCAAGAATGTCAGTAAATCATTCGGTGATAACCACGTGCTTCGGGGTGTAGACCTCGAACTGCACAACGGCGAGAACCTGGTGGTGCTGGGCAGGTCCGGCACCGGTAAATCGGTGTTGATTAAACTGATCTCCGGTCTGCTGAGACCGGACAGCGGCACTATCGAAGTGTTGGGAGAGCATGTCGATGAATTGGATGAGAAGGCGCTGCAGCAGCTCCGGCTGAAAATCGGGTTCTCATTCCAAAACAGTGCGCTGTACGATAGCATGACGGTACGCGAGAACCTGGAATTCCCCTTGGTCCGAAACAAACGACACCTCTCGCGTACCGAAATCAACCATGAGGTAGAAGATGTGCTGGACGCGGTGGGATTGCTGCAAACCATCAACCAGATGCCTTCGGAGTTGTCTGGTGGGCAGCGGAAGCGTATTGGTATTGCACGTACCTTGATTCTCCGGCCCGAAATCATGCTGTATGATGAGCCCACGGCGGGTTTGGATCCCATTACTTGCATCGAAATCAATGGACTCATCAACGAGGTGCAGGAGAAATACAAAACGTCTTCCATCATCATCACCCACGATCTGGCGTGCGCGAAAAGCGTGGGCGACCGCATTGTGATGCTTTTGGAAGGCAAGTTCGAACGCCAGGGAAGTTTCGAGGATATCTTTGATACGGATGATGAACGGGTGAAACCGTTCTATGATTATAATTTCATTACATAGAATTATGAGTGCGACAGAAAATAAGCGTTCGGTCATCGTAGGGCTGTTTGTGCTAGTGGGTTTGATTATATTGGTGGCAGGCATCTTGGTGCTGGGCGGCCAGCAAAACCGCTTTTCGAAAACCGTGACGGTGACAACCGTATTCAGCGACGTCAGCGGTCTGAAAGCCGGAAACAATGTGTGGTTCTCTGGCGTGAAAATCGGCACGATCAAGAGTATTCGGTTCAAAAACCTACAGGAGGTTGAAATCGTGATGGTTATCGAGGAAAAATCCCATGAATATATCCGTAAGGATGCGGTAGCTAAAATCAGCTCGGAGAGTTTTATTGGAAATAAATTGATCGTCATCGAAGGAGGTAGCAGCAATGTACCTCCGATTGAAAATGGTGATGTGTTGCAGGCGGCAGCCGATGAAGGGTTGGATGCCATGATGGCCACCTTACAGACCAATAACAAAAATTTGGTTGAAATTACTAAAAACTTCGGTGAAGTGAGTGCGCGCATCGCCCGTGGCGAGGGGACGTTGGGGACATTGATCAGTGATTCCACCATGGCGGCAGATATCAAACGGATGGTTCATCACCTCAACCAGACCACAGCCAACACGGCAAGGGCGTCGCAGGCGCTCAATCAATTGACCGTAAAGCTCAACCAAGAAGGCACACTCATCAACGATTTGCTCACGGACACTGTGGTATACGGCAACCTGCAATCAGCCGTAGCTGAGTTGCAGGGCATTACCCAAACGGCTTCTGCATTGGTGACGAATTTGAACCGTACGGCTGGAAAACTCGACGATACGGATAATGCAGTGGGCGTGCTGCTCAATGATCCCGAGGCCGCCGAGACCATCCGGCAGACGCTGCAAAATTTGGAGCAGAGCACGGAAAAGCTGGACCAGAATATGGAAGCTCTACAGCACAACTTCCTGTTCCGGGGATTTTTCCGGAAGCAAGCCCGGCAGGCGGAAAAAGAGGCGAAGCAAAAAGAAGAAACGAAGCAGAATTGACGCTTGGCTCAATGCGCTAACAGTTCGGGTAGTTCGACTACTTCCATTTCACCGCCATCCGTGATTTTAGCGAATTTGATGGGCACGACTTCGTTGACCAACAACGGATCGTACAGCGTGCGTACCTTGACGTAATTGCGGCTGAATCCATGCATGTAGCCATCTTTGACATCCCCCTCGAACAATACTTCCCCTTCCTTGCCCAGTTGGGTTTCGTAAAATGCCCGCCGCTTCTTTTCCGAAAGGATATGCAGCATCCTGCTGCGTTCGCCCCGTTGGGCCCCGGGCACCGCTCCTTCCATCTGTGCAGCAATGGTATTCTCCCGCTCGGAATAGGTAAATACATGCAGGTATGAAATATCGAGTTCGTTGAGGAAATGATAGGTTTCCAAGAAATCTTCACGGGTTTCGCCCGGGAAGCCGACGATGACGTCCACTCCGATGCAACAATCCGGCATCAATGCCTTGATTTTGGCCACCCGACCGACATACAGCTCCCGTTTGTACCTCCTCCGCATCAACCCCAATACCTTGTTCGAGCCGGATTGCAGCGGAATATGGAAATGGGGGACGAACCGGCTGGAGTGTGCCACAAATTCGATGATTTCATCGCTGAGGAGGTTGGGTTCAATGGATGATATCCGGAAACGATCGATGCCCTCGACATCATCAAGTGCCTTGACCAAATCGATGAAACGGTCTTCCCGATTGCCGTTGCGTATGCCGAAGTCACCGATATTGACTCCCGTAAGTACGATTTCCCGTACGCCAGAAGCAGCGATGTCCTTTGCCTGGGTCACGATGTCCGCAATGGCGCCGCTACGGCTTGCACCCCTAGCCAAAGGGATGGTGCAGAAGGTGCACGAATAATCGCACCCATCCTGTACTTTGAGGAAAGTACGTGTGCGATCGCCGATGGAAAAAGCCGGGATGAATTGGTTGGTTTCCGCAATCGGCGAATTATACACGACCGCTTTGGGCTGCTTGGTGAGGTCGTTGATGTGATGGACAATGTTGAATTTTTCGGCAGCACCCAATACCATATCCACGCCGGGTATCGCTGTGATTTCGCGCGGCTTCAATTGTGCATAGCAGCCTACCACGACAATGTAAGCGCCCGGGGAATGGTGCAATGCTTCTTTTACCACCTTACGGCATTTTCGGTCGGCATTCTCGGTAACCGAACAGGTGTTGATGACATAGATATCCGCCTGGCTGTTGAACGGGGTAGCCTCGTATCCGGCCTGTTGGAAAATACGGCCAATGGAAGACGTTTCCGAAAAATTCAGCTTGCATCCCAATGTGTAGAAGGCGACTTTTTTGCTCATTCTGAGGGGCAAAAGTACGGAAAAACTAGAAATAAACGAAAGCCACTTAAAAGGAAAAGAGGGTGTCTCAAAAGATATTTTTGCATTAACCACAAAGGACTCAGAGCTTTTCACAAAGGGTACAAAGTATTTGTAATCAGCAATTTATTCTTTGTGCTCTTTGTGCCTTCTTAGTGTGCTTTGTGGTTATAAGAACCTTTTGAGACACCCTCTCTGTGGGAAATACAGGGCTCGAACCTGTGACCCCTACCTTGTCGAGGTAGTGCTCTGAACCAACTGAGCTAATTTCCCTGGTGCGACAAAAATAATCTTTTTCGCCGATGATGCAAAAGCATTTTATTTTATCGGCCGATTTGTCTTATTCCCCCCTGAACATGGCGTGATTGACCAGTTCCGGTAACGGGAATTATGCGTATTATTGCCGCGGTTTTATAAGCTAGCGAAGTTCTATGCAGACGTCCAAACAAGCGGCCCTCGGTTTCATCTTTGTCACGTTGCTGATTGATGTCATGGGGTGGGGATTGATCATACCGGTGATGGCTGATTTGATTGCCGAACTCAAAAGCATCCCAGTCAACATAGCCAGCACATACGGTGCTTTACTATTGTCGGCATTTGCTATCACCCAATTTCTGTTTTCGCCGGTAATCGGCAACCTGAGCGACCAATACGGCCGGCGGCCGGTCTTGTTGGTTTCTTTGCTGGGATTCGGGATTGACTATATCATATTGGCTTGGGCACCCACTTATGGATGGCTCTTCGTAGGGCGCGTTATCGCAGGCATTACCGGAGCCAGCTTTACCACGGCATCCTCCTATATTGCAGACATCAGTTCAGACGAAACCGCCAGGGCCAAGAATTTCGGTCTGATTGGTGCGGCATTCGGTTTGGGGTTCGTCCTCGGCCCGGCACTGGGCGGTTTATTGGCCACATGGGGCTTAAGAGCCCCCTTCTACGCTGCCGCGGTGCTGTGCTTGCTCAATTTCCTGTTCGGATATTTCATTCTGCCTGAGTCGCTCGAGAAACACAATCGCCGGGCCTTCGATTGGAAAAGGGCCAACCCTTTGGGCTCGTTAAGGTTTCTGGCCAGACATGCTGAAATCGGTGGCTTGGCCCTGAGTTTCTTCCTCATTTACCTCGGGGCGCAGGCGGTGCAGGGAAGCTGGAATTTCTTCACCATCTACCGGTTTGATTGGAGCGAAGGCATGATTGGGGTGTCATTGACCGTCGTGGGCGTGTTAACGGGATTGGTGCAGGCCGGGCTGACACGCGTGCTCAATCCGAAGATTGGGAACGAGAAGAGCATATACCTAGGGCTTTCCATGTATGCGCTGGGGCTGATTTTGTTTGCCTTCGCGTCGGAAGGCTGGATGATGTTTGTTTTTCTCGTACCTTATTGCTTGGGTGGTATCTGTGGCCCGTCGCTGCAATCCGTGATTGCCGGTCAGGTATCGAAAAACCATCAAGGTGAATTGCAGGGTGCGCTCACCAGCCTGATGAGCCTGACCACGATTATAGGACCGTTGTTGATGAACAGCACGTTTTCCTATTTCACCACTGACAGCGCGCCGTTCCATTTTCCTGGTATGCATTTTTTGATTGGGGCAGCATGCATGTTGGGTGGTTTATTGATTGTCAATAGGGTGATGAACAAGGAAAAGGTAAATGTGATTTGATATTTACAAATTATTAACGCAACTTTGGTGCGAAATGAGGGGTCGTTGCTCAAATACGTTCAGGCTGTTTGCCCGGGTTTCCGCCCTAGCGATGTCCTTGTTGGTCATTGGTATCCCCATTATGCGTGCAATGCACCACCATGACCACGAGGAAAGCGGTTTTGTAAGCCATCGTTACTACAGTGGGGATAGCCAAGGTCTGGCCGACTTGAAGCAATGCGATTTCTGCGAATTTTTTACCCACTTTGCGCCTAAGGACACCGATCCGGTGGTATCTTTTACCTTCGGCACTCCGATGACCCCTGTGTCGGCTAGTTGCGGAGACTTGGTGTGCAAACGACCCTCTAAGGGCCTATTATGGGGATATTCCAATAGAGGTCCCCCAATTCCGATTTCCATTCATTGATTCCTGTTAGTGATGGCTAGTCGCAAGCCGACAGTTTTGCTGTCGTTCCATTAAAAGCTTGCTGTACATTAGTCATTCATTGGGATGGAACCCTGTATGAGCTACTGCTCTAAAAAAGAACGTGAACTGAGCGACCGCTGAAGGCAGCCACGAAGTGGGCTGGACTAAGAGATAGTTTATTCTCATGAAAATGATTTCCTGTATCCTTGCCGGATTACTCCCGTTTTTCGCTTATGGGCAAGGCTACCGTCTTTCCGGGCGAGTGGTGGATGGGTCAGCTATGCCGATTTCTGGTGCAGACGTTGTGCTACTTGATTTAGGTGTTCGGGCAGTCACCGACGAAGAAGGCATTTTCTCCTTCGCGGGACTGGCCAGCGCTGATTACCGCATAACGGTCAACAAGGCGAGATTTGAATCCCAACTGGTGACGATTGCTGTCAATGGTAGTGACCGGCAGGTAACTATTCGGCTGGTTGCCATCGCACAGATGCTGGATGAGGTATTCGTGGTGGCGGACCCTGTACTCCGGAGGCAGCAGGGAGAGTCATTGAACGTGGAAATCGTAGACCAGGATTTCATCCATCGTAACCTTGGAGGCAGCTTGATGAATACGCTAGAGCGCTTACCCGGCATACAGACCATAGGAATCGGTTCGGGGCAGTCGAAACCGCTGATTCGGGGTTTGGGATTCAATAGATTAGTGGTAGTGGACAATGGCATCAAACACGAAGGGCAACAATGGGGGGCCGATCACGGTCTTGAACTCGACCAGTTTGCTGCGGGCGAGGTGGAATTGATCAAGGGAGCGGCTTCATTCTTGTATGGCTCGGATGCGATAGCAGGCGTGGTGGACGTCAAGTCTGCCGCTATTCCTGCCTTGGATACGGTTTGGGGGGAAGTGACCGTGATTGGGAAAAGCAATAACAACCAATACGGCACGTCGGCAAACTTGGGTGTACGGCGGGCTGGATGGTTCGCTGACGGCCGTGCCACGTACCAGCGCTATGGGGACTACCGCGGGCCGACAGACACCGTGCATATCTACGATTATCCTGTGCCGCTTCACGGAAACCGGCTACGCAATACTGCAGGTTATGAAAGCGGCCTACATCTACGTGCCGGGTACATCAGCGCACGCTTCAGGTCGGTCATATACACCACTAATGTCTACAGCAAGAGTGGTTTTTTTGCCAATGCGCATGGCTTGGAGCCAAGGCGCGTGGACGCTAGCTTACACGACCGCTCGGATAGGGATATACTTCTGCCAAGGCAAAACGTAAACCACTTCAAGGCTATCAGTCGCAGTGCGCTTGTCACGGGATTGCATCAACTCGTCATGGAATTTGGATTCCAACGGAATTTCCGTCAGGAGTTCAACAACTACGTCAATCATGGCTATATGCCCCCGCTTTACCCAGACACATTGGAGGTGCCTAGGGATCTCGAAAGGCAATTCAATAAGTATGTGTATTCCGTGAATTTGCGGGATCGCATCAGATACGGGGGCCATGAGTTGACGATTGGCGGAAACGGGGAGTTTCAGGACAATGCCATCAACGGATGGAGCTTTTTGGTGCCCGGTTTCAAACAATTGACTTTCGGGGTGTTCGCCTATGAAAAATATAGGTTGGGCAGTCGAGTATTCCTCCATGGTGCAATTCGCTATGACCATGGGCACCTTCGTACCGAGGCGTACAAGGATTGGTTTCCGTCCGGTACAGGGGCTATGTCCGAATACCTCGTCAGGGCAGACGCAATCGATCGCCGGTTCGATAATTTTGTTTGGTCGGTGGGGCTCAATGTCAACGGTGAGTCGTTCAGCATGAAGGCGAATATGGGTAAGAGTTTCCGTATGCCGATTGCCAAGGAGCTAGCCGCCAACGGGGTTAATTATCATTATTTCAGCTATGAGCGCGGAGATGCAAGTTTATCGCCGGAACAATCCTATCAGGCAGATGTGACATTCGCTTGGAATGCCAATCGGTGGTCCATACAGGTAAGTCCATTTTACAATTATTTCCCGAATTACATTTACCTGAACCCGACCTCGACGTTTGACTATTTCTATGGTGCTGGTAATCAAGTTTTCCAGTATGCACAGAGCCGGGTTATCCGGTACGGCGGTGAAGCCGAGGTCACGTATCGGTTCAGCGAGCGCTTGGATATTTCGCTTTTGGGCGAATACACCTATGCTGAGCAACTGTCCGGCGATAAAAAGGGATATACCCTGCCGTTTTCGCCGCCGCCATCCTTGCTGATTAATGCCAATTGGTCGCCACGTCTCGGTAAGGTATTCCGCGAGCCCTATCTATCGGTTGACTATCGGTTGGTGGGCAGCCAGGATCGCATCGTCCCGCCCGAGCGCAAGACGGACGGGTACGGCACGGTGGCTGTGCGTATGGGCACCGGCGTTTGTTTGTTGCGACGTACGGTGCAGCTTAGCCTGCAAGCACTGAACTTGCTGAATGAGCGGTATATGAACCATACAAGCTTTTACCGGCTGATTGGACTTCATGAGGCCTCCAGAAATATTGTTTTGTCCCTAAATGTCCCGTTAAACTTTTAAACCATGCCATCAGGATTACGACAACGGTTTACGGAAATGGTGACCTTCGGTTCAATGCTGTCGGATTTACCGGATGATTTGGGCAAAGAAAGCAATACAGGTCGAATAATAAAATGACAATAAAGATGGTAAAAAAGATAATCAGTGCTATCGTATTTATACCGTTGGCGCTTTCCTGCGGTAAGGATAATGATACCGTCGATACGGTATACCCGTCTATTGATATTTCCTCATCGGGGACATTCCCAGTACAATGTAGTACCATAAGGCGCGGCGAGTCCTTCGTATTCAAGGCAAGTTTCAGTGACAACGTAGCGTTGGGCTCCTATGGCTTGGACATCCACCATAACTTCGATCATCATACACACAGTACCGAAGTGGAAGAATGCGATATGGGACCGGTAAAGGATCCGGAGAATCCTTTTGTGCTGATTAAGTCAGTCGATATCCCCGATAGCCCTAAAAGGTATGACGCAGCTATGGAAATCGAAGTTCCTGCGGATATCGACCCGGGAGACTACCACTTCATGATTAGGGTTACCGATAAGGCGGGATGGCAAACCATGAAAGGGTTGAGCATAAAAATCCAATAATGTAGTCTGATTAAACGAGACGAAAGATTAAAATCCAAGACAATGAAACTTGCATGAGCCGCCATTCACAAAAGAGGGTGTCTAAAAAGTATTTTTACATTAACCACAAAGGACTCAAAGTTTTTCACAAAGAACACAAAATACTTATATTCAGCAATTTGTTCTTTGTGTGCTTTGC
>Ga0182792_1003189_pt1 | contig 10787 bp, 14 predicted proteins | sample Passage237B_FD_130497 | JGI IMG/M metagenome (GOLD analysis project Ga0182792, IMG submission 130497) | Cellulose adapted compost microbial communities from Newby Island Compost Facility, Milpitas, CA, USA - Passage2 37B (version 2) (version 2) ...
CTCGGTGAAGCGCAGGTCCAGCTGCGGGCGCTCGGCGCGCTCGCCGCCGTCCAGCGCGATCGCCTCGCTGTACTCGCGGATGCGGACCATGTAGTGGCGGAAGTTGGCCTCCAGCATCTGCTGCTGGAAGTTCAGGCGCACCTGCGGCTTGCCGATCCAGTGGGCGATGGCGCTGCCCGCCACGCAGTACAGCACCGCGGCCCAGACCATGTAGCCGGCGATCTCCCAGGTGCCGCCGCCCGGCAGGGGCATCGTCAGCGAGCCGCTCAGGGTCCACAGGATGCCGACGAAGCTGACCAGCGTCACCGCGGCGTTGAGGATGCCCATCGACAGCGTCACCGTGTAGGTGGTGAACAGGTTCAGGTCTTCCTGGATGCGCTGGTCGGGGTTGTCGGGCAGGTCGTCGCTGCCGGCGGTGTAGCGCGCCAGTTCCAGCCGGTAGAAGGCCTTGTCCGCCAGCCAGCGGCCGACATAGTGGTCCGTCATCCACACGCGCCAGCGCAGCTGCAGCAGCTGCGTCAGGTAGAACTTGTAGACCATGACCACGATGTAGATCAGCGCCAGCCAGCAGAAGCGGCCGATCTGCTGCCAGAACACCGCCTGGTCCCTGTTCTGCAGCGCGTCGTAGAACACGCGGTACCACTCGTTGATCTGCACCAGCATGTACACCGCGCCCAGGTTCAGCAGCACGATGGCCGCGAGCAGGCCGCGGGCCTGCCATTTCTCTTCCGAGCGGAAGTAGGGCGCGGCGAGCGCGCCGATGCGGCGCAGGGTGGTGGCCAGGGAGGGCTTGGCGTCGGTCATCGTGGGCTTCGGGCGTGTGCGTGCGGGAGGCCGGCCGCTGCCGGCCGGGCGCGTGGGCGCATCCTAGCGGCGGCCGGCGTGCGAAAGCTGAAGCGGGGCTTAGGGCGCCGCGTTGTGCGCGGCCGTCGCCCCGCGTAGGATGGCCCGCATGCGCAGAAGACTACCGAGACACCTGCTGCCGCTGGCGCGGCTGGCGGCCCTGGCCTGGCTGGTGGCCGCCTGCGACGACAAGCCCCGGCCGCCAGGCGCGCCGGTGCCCAAGGCGGCCTCGGCCCCGCCGCACTGAGCCGGGCCATGGCCGAGGCCGGCGATCCCTGGCGGCTGCAGCGCTTCGTCGAAGCGCAGGCGCCGGTGTTCGAGGCCGTGCGCGCCGAACTGGCGGCCGGGCGCAAGCGCACCCACTGGATGTGGTTCGTGTTCCCGCAACTGGCCGGGCTGGGGCACAGCGAGATGGCGCGGCGCTACGCGATCGCTTCGGCCGACGAGGCGCGCGCCTACCTGGCGCACCCGCTGCTCGGGCCGCGGCTGGCCGAGTGCGCGGGCCTCATGCTGCGCACGCCGACGGCCAACGTGCGCGACGTGCTCGGCCCGCCCGACGACCTGAAGTTCCGCTCCTCGATGACGCTGTTCGACGCGGTGGCGCCGAACGGCGCGTACGGCGCGTGCCTTCAGCGCTTCTTCGCGGGCGGGCGCGACGAGGCCACCGTGCGCCTGCTGGCCGGCGGCTGAGCGGGCCGGCGCCGGCTGCTCGCCGCTGCCGCCGCCACGTTGCGCACGCCGCTGGCCACGTGCCCTGCCGGCACGTGCCGCGCGGCCGAGCTGACGTGGCCCGTCTGGTCGTCGAAGAAGAAGTCCGGCTCGAACTCGCGCAGGAAACCGCCCTTGTCCAGCCCGCCGAGGAACATCGCCTCGTCCACGCGGATGTTCCAGCTCATCAGCGTCTGGATCGCGCGGCGGTGCGCCGGCGCGCCGCGCGCCGTGACCAGCGCGGTGCGGATGCGCATGCCGGTGCTGGCCGCCTGCTGCAGCCGGTGCAGCGCGACCAGGAAGGGCTTGAACGGCCCGGCGCCCAGCGGGATCGCGGCCTTGTCCACCTCGTTGGTCTGGAAGGCCTCCAGCCCCTGCGCCTGGAAGACTTGCTCCGCCTCGTCCGAGAACAGCACCGCGTCGCCGTCGAAGGCGATGCGCACCTCGTCGGGGTGCAGGCTGCTGGCCTGCGCCGCCTCGACGTTCACGTGCGCGGCCGGAAAGCCCGCCAGCAGCGCCTCGCGCACGTCCTCCGCGTTGGCCGAGAGGAAGATGTCGGCGTTGAGCGGGTGCAGGTAGCGGAAGGGCGGACGCCCCTGCGTGAACACGCCGCGCTGGATGCGCAGCTCCGCCGCCGCGCCGGAGTTGAAGATGCGCATGCCCGAGGCCGGGTCGTTGCGCGAGAGGATCACCACCTCCACCCGCTGCACGCCGTCGTCGTTGAAGCGCAGCAGCTTGCGCACCAGCGAGTAGGCGATGCCCGGCGCGGCCGGCACGTCCAGCCGCTCGAGCTGCAGGCGCATGTAGGCATCGGGGTCGCCGCCCTCGAACAGGCGGTTCTCCTCCTCGAGGTTGAACAGGGCGCGCGAGGAGATCGCGACCACGAGCTTGTCGTCCAGGGTGACGGGCATGGGCAGGCAGGAAAGGAAGGGCTGGGCCAGCGCGCATTGTCATGCGGGCGCGGCGCGGGTTGTGATGTTGGCGACAGCCGCGGCGGCCGGGCTTTGCCACCATTGCCGCTTCCCCGGAGACACACCATGACCTCGCCCTTCTCCTCCACCGCCCTGCACCTGTGCGGCCCGCTGCGCCAGCCGCGCCAGATGCTGGCCGAGCAGCGCTACGACGGCCACAAGTCCATCCACGACGACGCCATGGCCGAGGGCCTGGGCCTGTGCGCCGGGCCCATCGAGGGGCCCACGCACTTCAGCCAGTTCGATCCGCTGCTGTTCCACCTCTTCGGCCGCGCCTGGTTCGAGACCGGCTGCATCAGCGCCCACTACCAGAACATGGTGGTGGAGGGTGAGTCCGTGCGCGCCTTCGTCGAGCCGCCCGCGCCGGGCGCCGCCTTCGTGCGTCTGCACGCCGAGAAGGCCGACGGCACGCCGGTGCTGACCGGCACGGCCTCGGTGGGCGATGCCTCGCCGCATCCGCACGAGCTGCAGCAGCGCATCGCGAAGCTGCGGCCGCCCAAGGGGCTGGTCATCAACCGCGACCTCAAGGTGGGCCAGCGCGGCGCGGTGGTCGAGAAGATCCGCATGGGCTACGACCAGCACATGGGCGACCATTACCCCTTCACCCTCGCCGACAAGCTCGAGGCCATCACCGAGCCCTGCGACTGGTACACGCCCGAGGGCGGCAAGGCCTCGCCCTGGGGCCGGCCGATCATCCCGACCGAGATGATCAGCGTGCTGCTCGGCTCCACCATCGCCGACGCGCAGCTCGGCGGCCGCAAGCCGGCGGTGGGCCTGTTCGCCGGGCAGGAGATCCGCCTGATCCGGGGCCCGCTCTTCGTCGACCAGGACTACGAACTGGAGCGCGAGATCATCGCGCTGAGTGAGAGCGTGCGCACCGAGTCGGTGTGGGTGCGCACCAAGGTCTACGAGAGCCTCACGCGCACGCTGGTGGCCGAGATGATCCTCAACGGCGCGACCATGAAGGCCTCCTACCCGGACTACGAGGCCGAGGCGAAGCAGCTCGGCCTGGCCTGAACGCCACCAGGAGAAAGAACGGATGGCAGACATGCTCGACACCGGCACCCCCGAACTGCTGGCGCGCCTCGACGACGGCGTGCTCACCCTCACCCTGAATCGTCCCGAGGCGCGCAACGCCATGACGCGCGCGATGAACGAGGCGCTGGCGCGCCAGCTCGCCGAGGCCGAACTCGATCCGGCCGTGCGCTGCGTCGTGCTCACCGGCGCGGGCAGCGGCTTCTGCGCCGGCGGCGACGTCAAGGGCATGGCCGCGGCCGGCGACGGCACCGTGGGCGCGCTCACCATCGACGAGGCCATCCACCGCCAGCGCGTCAACCAGCGCGCCACGGCCGGCAGGCTGTACCGCATGCCCAAGCCCACCATCGCCGCCCTGCCGGGCGCCGCGGCCGGCGCCGGCCTGGCGCTCGCGCTGGCCTGCGACCTGCGCGTGATGGCCAGCAGCGCGATCATGACCACCGCTTTCGCGCGCGTCGGCTTCTCGGGCGACTACGGCGGCAGCTACTTCCTCACCCGCCTGGTCGGCGCGGCCAAGGCGCGCGAACTGTACTTCCTGAGCGAGCGCGTGACGGCCGACGAGGCGCTGCGCCTGGGCCTGGCCAACTGGGTCTGCGCACCGGAGGAACTGGCCGGGCGCGCCGAGGCCGTCGCCCGCCGCCTCGCCGCCGGCCCCACCGTCGCCTACCGCTACATGAAGGAGAACCTGAACCGCGCGGTGAACGGCGAACTGGACGACTGCCTGGACCTGGAAGCCACCCATCACATCCACTGCGGCCAGACCGAGGACCACCGCGAGGCGGCGCGCGCCTTCGTCGAGAAGCGGGAGCCGGTGTTCAAGGGGCGGTGAGGCGGCGGAGCCTGTCCGGCCGGACGCTCCGAGCCGTCAGGCCTCGACGCCGATGTGCGTCAGCAGGCTGCGCATCGGCGGCGACAGCCGCTTCCAGTCCTGGTAGCAGGCGCACAGCCGCCGCTGCGCCCAGCGCTCCTGCATGCCGAGCACCTCGAATCCATGGCGGCGCCGAAGCCTGCGGGCGGTGGCGCGGGGAACCACGCCGATGCCCACCCCGTGCGCGACCATCGCGCACAGGCCGTCGAAGGTGAGCATCCGGATGCGTACGTCCAGGCTGCCGCCCAGGCGGCGGGCATGCTCCTCGAGGTGGTCGGGCAGCGCGCTGCCCGGCGCCGACGCGACCCAGGGCTCGCGCAGCGCGTCCGCGAAGCTGGCCGACGTGCCCTTCGCCAGCCGATGCCCCGGCGGAACGATCAGCACCAGGTGATCGGCCGCGACGGGCCTGACTTGCAGGCCGCAGGCATCCACCGCGTCCGAGACGATGCCCGCCTCGGCCAGGCCGGCCGCGACGGTGCGGACGATCCCGCTGCTCGTGCGCTCCATCAGTTGCACGTCCACCCGGGGATGGCGCCCCAGCCAGGGGGCCAGCCGGCCGGGCAGGAATTCGGTGAGCGCGGCCGTGTTGGCCAGCAACTGCAGGCTGCCGCGGCGGCCCAGCGCGAAGTCCTGCAGTTCCTGCTCGAGCAATTCCCTCTGGCGGAGCATCTGCCGTGCATGCTGGGCCAGGGCCTCCCCGGCTTCGGTGGTGACCACGCCCCGGTGGCGCCTTTCGAGGAGCCGGACGCCTGCATGCTCCTCGATGCTGCGCAGCCGCTCGCTGGCGGAGGCCAGCGCGAGATGCGCCGCCTGCGCGCCGGCGGTGATGCTGCCGGCCTCCACGATCGACAGGAAAAGCCGCAGGTCCGAGAGATCGAGTCGCATGGGGGAAAGGCGCCGGTCAAGCCTTCGGAGCATCCGGAGGCAGGCTGCAAAGTTCCGCATTGTGCGGCAGCGGGCGCGTGCGTCCAATGCGGCGCATGCCCGAACTCTCCCTTGCCTCCTTCGTCGCCCTGAGCGCGACCTTCCTGGCCGCCGGCTGGGTCAAGGGCGTCACCGGCATGGGGCTGCCGACGGTCGCCATGGGCGTGCTGGGCGCGTGGCTGTCGCCGGTCGTGGCGGCCTCCCTGCTGGTCATCCCGTCCTTCGTCACCAACCTGTGGCAGATGCTGGCCGGGCCCGCCGCGCCGCGCCTGTGGCGCCGGCTGTGGCCCATGATGGCGGGCATCGTCCTGGGCACCACGCTGGGGGCCGGCCTGTTGGTCCGTGCCGACGCGGCGTGGTCGGCCGCCGCGCTCGGCACGGCGCTCATCGCCTATGCGTGCTGCGCCCTGGCCATGCCGCGGCTGTCGATCGCGCCGCGCGCCGAACGCTGGCTGTCCCCCGTCGCGGGCGCGCTCACCGGCGGCATCACGGGCGCGACCGGCGTCTTCGTCATCCCGGCCGTTCCCTTCCTGCAGTCGCTGAACCTGGAGAAGGACGAACTGGTGCAGGCGCTGGGCCTGTCGTTCACCGTGTCGACGCTGGCGATGGCGGCGGGGCTGTTGTCACATGGCGCGCTGCGCATGGGCCAGCTGGGCCTGTCCGCCTACGCCATCCTGCCTGCGCTGGCGGGGATGTGGCTGGGCCAGTGCGTGCGCCACCGCATTGCGCCGAAGACATTCCGGCTGTGCTTCCTGCTGTTCCTGCTGCTGCTCGGCATCGAACTCGTCTCGCGTCCTTGGCGCTGACGGGCCGGCGGGCCCCGGCCTCACGACCTCTGGCCGTTCCCGACAAGGAGATATCCATGCCTTCCATCCGATCGAACACGTCGGCCGCCCGGCGCCTGCTGCGCAAGGGTGCGGTTCTCGGCCTCGCGCTGACGCTCGCCGGCTTCGCCGGCGCCGATGAATCCCTGCTCGCCACACCCGAGCAACTGCATCAACTCGCCCTGGAGGCGCGCTCGGCGCGCGACTACCAGGCCATGATGGCCTTCCTGCGCGCGGCGGCGCGGGCGGGCGACGTCGCTTCGCAGGAGCTGCTGGCCACGCTGCTGGTGGCGGGGCCGGCCCTGCACGGCGCCGCCGTTCCGGTCGACCTGTGCGAAGCGTCCCGCTGGGCGCGCAGCGCGCTCGCGCAGGGAAGCTGGCTGGCCAGGCACCAGTTGTTCGTGCTCAGCGGCGCGCGGCAGTCGCAGCCGGCCGCGGCGCGATGCCTTGCGCCGTAGGCGTCGATCAGCCAAACAGTGAGCGCGTCAAGGCTCGCAGGTATCGCCGTTGGGACTGGTCGTCGAGCTTCCAGAGCGCGCCTTGTTGTACTGCATGTACCGTTCAGCACGCTGGCGCGTGTTGGCCGTCATGGCCTCGATCTGCCCTGCCAGCTTGGAGAAGTCCGAGTATTCAGGGAACTGCAGCATGCCGCATTGGGACGATGCGGCCAGACCTTCGCCGGCACGTTGCAAGGCATCCTTGTCGTCAAGGCTGACCACTAGAGTGCGTTGGGTTGCTCTGGCATCCTGCATGAGTGCCTTCGTCTGTACATCGCTGAGCTTGAGCGAATGAATCCACGCTTCGATATCGTCACGCACGCCGTTGCTGTTGGCGTCGGGTCCGGCAAGGTCCGCGGAGCGGTCCAGCTTGGGGTTGGCGCCGCCTTGCTCAAGTGCGGCGATTTGGTCGCGCAGGGTGGGCGGATGGGCGCCAATGTCCTCAGTGCATCCGAATGGGGACATTGCGATGAGCACCGCCATGCTCAGTCTTCGCAAGTGTTACCCCTGGGATTTGTCGTCGAGCTGCCGGATCGAGCTGCGTTGTATTTCATATAGCGCTCGGCACGCTGGCGGGTGTTGGCTGTCATGGCCTCGATCTGCCCTGCCAGTTTGGAGAAGTCCGAGTATTCGGGGAACTGCAGCATGCCGCATCGGGAGGATGCGGCCAAGCCTTCACCGGCACGTTGCAAGGCATCCTTGTCGTCAAGGCTAGCCAGCAGAGTTTGCTGGAGGGTGCGTGCCTTCTGTAGAAGCGCCTTCTTCTGCGATTCCGACAGAGCCTGGGCGGCGATCCACGCCTCGATGTCGTCGCGCACGCCGTTCGCATTGGCGTCAGGGCCGGCAATGTCGGTGGAACGGTCCAGCTTGGGGTAAGCGCCGCTTTGCTCCAAAGGCCGGGTTTGCGCATCTGCAAACCACGGCAAAGCCCCTGCGCTGCACGCCAAGGCGAGAGCCAACGCACTGCTCCGAGCAGCGGATGGTGCACGTATCACGGCTCGCACGTGTCGCCGTCCGGCAATGTGTTCGAGGTTCCAGAAGCCGCCTTGTTGTAGAGCATGTACCTCTCCGCGCGTTGGCGCGTATTGGCGGTCATTGCTTCAATCTGGCCGGCAAGCTTGGAATATTCTCGATAAGGAGAGAAGTGGCGACTTCCACAATTGAGGGCCGCCATCAATTCATCACCGGATTTCTGCACGGCACCCTTGTCATCCAGATTGATCAGTAGAGTGCGCCGTGTCACACGCGCATCTTGCATGAGCGCTTTCGTCTGCGCATCGTTGAGTTTCAGCGAATAGATCCACGCTTCGATGTCGTCACGTACGCCGTTGCTGTTGGCATCTGGTCCAGCAATGTCGGTGGAGCGATCCAGCTTTGGATAGGCGCCGCTCTGCTCCAGTGCGGCGATCTGATCGCTCAGCGTGGGCGTGCCGGTTGCGGTACCGGGCGGCGCGGCGGTTCCTCCGCCGCTTGCGGCCGCCGTGCCGGTGCTGCCCGTGGGGCCCTGAACGGCGGGTGTGCCATTCACAGGCGCGGCGCCGCTGCCACTGCCGCCGCCGCAGGCAGCCATCGACAGCGTCATCACCAGCGCGCCGCACCAAGCTCCAAGGCGGTGTTTTCCGGGAAATTGAATGTTCGTCATGGCCTGGTTCTCCCTGCAGTAGTTGTGTTCATGGCGAAATTGGTGCGACCTGTTCGAGCGCGTCGGTGATCAGCCCTTTCGTGTGTGCGCGGGGCGTGGTCGTGCTGCCGGCGCCAGGGGCGGTGCGCGCCACGCGGCTGGCGTCCAGATAGGTGCCGATGTAGGTGTGGCCGCTCAGATCGCCGCCGCGGCCGTTCAGCCAGAGATTGATGGGCTGCACCGTCCAGGCGCCGAAGTTGCGCAGGCCATTGATGACTTCGTCGATATCGGCCAATGTGTGTTTGCCCCGCACGGTGGGCGAGGCGGGGGCCACGTGCACCACGCTGGCCTTGGTCAGCGGCCGGGTTTGCCGCAGGCCGTCGTAGGCGACGTTGACGAACAGGTTGCCTTGCGAGTGGGCGACCAGCACGAAGTCATGGCCTTCGTCGGCCAGATCTTGCAACGGACCACGGATAGCACTTGAGTGCTGGGTAGGCGATTGGCAGCGTGATCGCTCTCACTGCCGCACTATGACTCACAGGTATTGCCATCGGGCAATCGGGTGGAACTGCCGGATCGCGCGGCGTTGTATTTCATGTAGCGCTCGGCTCGCTGGCGCGTATTGGCAGTCATGGCTTCGATTTGGCCAGCAAGGTTGGAGAATTCACGATAGGGAGAGAAGTGAAGGCTGCCGCAATTGGTTGAGGCCATCAGCCCTTCCCCCGCTTTCTGCAGGGCCGTTCTGTCGTTCAAGTCCACCAGCAGCGTGTTTTGCAGCGCTCGTGCCTTTTGTAGCAGGGCCCTTTTTTGCAGATCAGACAGCGATTGCATGTTGATCCACGATTCAATGTCATCGCGAACGCCGTTTGCGTTGGCATCCGGCCCAGCAATGTCGCCGGACCGGTCCAACTTGGGATAGCCGCCGCTTTGCTCCAATGCGGCGATCTGCTCGCGAAGGGGAGGTGAAGTGGCTGTGCCTGCACTTCCGCCGCCGGGACTGCTGCCAGTTGCTCCATTGCCAGGATTGCTGGTCGACGTGGCTCCGCTACCGGGCAAAGATGTTGTACCGCCACCACTGCCCCCGCCGCAAGCTGTCAAGATAACCAGCGTTGTCGCGGCAAGTACGCTCCGCATCACGTTGCGGCAGCGCGAGGCGGCTCTATCCGCTTCTTTTCTCATGTCTGTTCCTCCTGAATGTTCTCGTTTGTCAAGGCGATGCAGGGGCCACCTGTTCAAGCGCGTCGATGATCAACTCCTTGGTGTGGGCACGCGGCGAAGTCGTGGCGCCTGTGCCGGGCGCAGTGGCTGCGCCGCGGCCTGCGTCCAGATACGTGCCAACGAGCGTGTGGCCGCTCAGGTCACTACCTCGACCGTTCAGCCAGAGGTTGATGGGTTGCACTGTCCAGCCGCCGAAGTTGCGCAGGCCGTTGATGACCTCGTCGATGTCGGCCAGCACATGCTTGCCCCGCACCGTGGGCGATGCGGGGGCTACGTGCACCACACTGGCCTTGACCAACGGACGCGATTGCTGCAGGCCGTCGTAGGCGACGTTGACGAACAGGTTGCCTTGCGAATGGGCAATCAGCACAAAGTCATGGCCTTCGTCGGCCAACTCTTGCAGTTTCGTCAGGTGAGCGGCAGTGTCAGCGGCGGTGGGCGGGCTACTCATGAGTTGGGCCAGGCCCTTGACGAAACCCGCCAAGGTCGAACTGACCAGCGAGTCGATCAGATCCGACAGGCCGGTGGCGCCGTCGCGCAGCCCGGCGAGCAGGCGCTGTGTGAGCGAGCCTTCTCGTCGCACCTGACCGCTGAGCAGTTCCCAATAGTGTTCCCACCGCTCGGTTAGCACGCCGTCGAGTTCGTTTCCGCGCTGAATGAACACCTCGGCGAGGTCTTGCGCCGCGGTGTTGCCATTGGCCGTGCCGGTCTGGTTGTAGAAGTTTTCATAGCGCAACAGCGTGTCGCGGTATTTGGGGCCAACCAGGCTGCGTATTTCCGACAAGCCGTCTCCTGCCTGCTCTTCCGTATTCCACACCCCATTGAAGAATCCCACCACCACGGTCGGCGGAGTGACGGTGATGGTGCCCTGGGCGGACGAGAAGTCCTCCTTGCGCTCGAACGCCCAGGTCGCCTTGTAGGTGTGGACGGTGGGTTGATCGGGCGCGGTGTACGAGCAATAAAGATCGCCGTTTGCGTCGGTATGGGTCCGGCAGGCCAGGCGCCAACGCTCGGCTGCGGGCTCCAGTGTGACCTTGACGTACTGTGCACCCACGCCTCCGGCGGGACGAGCCAACCGGATCATTGAGGGCAGGGGGCGGGATTTTTTGACAGGGACGGTGATGGATTGCGCGCTGAGGGCCGGGCCATTGAAGCGGGTGGCGCACATTGGGAGGGAGTGAACCGCCCCGGTTTTCGCGGAGGCCGGTTGGCTTGAGTCAGGCCGGGCTGACCTGCTGCTCAAGATTGCGATAGTAGTTGGCCTCGAACTCGGCCGGC
>Ga0182792_1003191_pt1 | contig 10778 bp, 10 predicted proteins | sample Passage237B_FD_130497 | JGI IMG/M metagenome (GOLD analysis project Ga0182792, IMG submission 130497) | Cellulose adapted compost microbial communities from Newby Island Compost Facility, Milpitas, CA, USA - Passage2 37B (version 2) (version 2) ...
TACGTTTAAAGAAAGAGAACATAACCTTCACGTATTCCGCAAAATGGCGTAATCCTAACACTTGTCCCCAGGAAATAAGAGAACACCTTGCCTTCCCCTCCGAAAAAGCCCCCGGCCAGCGGCCATCACAAACTGCGCATTATCGGCGGGCGCTGGCGCAGTCGCACGCTCAGCTTTCCCACCGTTGACGGCCTGCGTCCATCCGGTGACCGCATCCGCGAGACACTCTTCAACTGGTTGGCGCCCATTCTGCCGGGCTGCCGCTGCCTCGATCTGTTCGCTGGCTCCGGTATCCTTGGATTCGAAGCGCTGTCTCGCGGGGCGGCGCATTGCAGTCTGGTGGAGCTCAATCCCCAGGCGGCGCGACAACTGCGCGCCAATGCCGAGCAGCTGCAGGCGGACAACGCCGCGATCTTTCAAATGAACGCGCAAGAGTTTCTGGCGAAGCCAGTGACAGAGCCTTTCGATGTGGTGTTTATGGATCCACCCTTCGCGGGCAATCTGTGGCAACCGGTTATGGAACTGCTCGAAAAGGGATGGCTCCGCGAGGACGCATTGATTTACGTCGAATCCCCGCCCGATCTGGCGCTGAACCCACCCGCCACCTGGTATAGCCATCGGGAGAAGCGCGCCGGACAAGTCTGCTACCGTCTGTACCGCCGTGAGACAAACCGCAACCCGCCCGTGTAATATGCGCCTCTCCATGCGGGGCTGCCCCCTTTTGTCCAATCGCCACGGAGCCCGATATGTCGTCCGTCACCAGCAAACGGGTGGTTTACCCCGGCACTTTTGATCCTATTACCAACGGCCATGTCGATCTGGTACAGCGTGCGAGCCATTTGTTCGATTCCGTGGTAGTAGCGGTAGCTGCCAGTCCGAAGAAAAAACCCCTGTTCAGTCTGGAAGAGCGCGTGCAGCTGTGCCGCGATGTATTGACGCATCTCGACAACGTGGAAGTGTGCGGTTTCGATTGTCTGCTCGTGCAGCTTGTGCAAGAAAAAGGCGCATATGGCGTAGTGCGCGGCCTGCGCGCGGTATCGGATTTCGAATACGAATTTCAGCTCGCCAATATGAACCGCGCTCTCGCACCGGAAATGGAAAGCTTGTTTCTAACGCCCGCAGAACACCTTTCTTATATTTCTTCCACGTTGGTCCGCGAAATCGCCTCTCTCGGCGGCAATGTTCATCAGTTTGTGCCACCGGTGGTGGAGCAGGCGCTTAAGGATAAATATCAGTCTTTGGGGCTGAATGTTTAATGCGAAGGCATTGTTCACGCGGCATTTTAAGCGGAACAAAATTCAGCAGATTTAAATTAAAAAACTTAAAAAAGTTTGATCGGAATCTTGCTCGTAGGGCGATGCTGCGGAGACTTCTGAAAGCCTCGCCGCCTGGATGGCGGCGAGGCAGACCCCATGGATGGGTTCACGGCGGTTTCAGAAGTCTCCGCGGCGGCGCCCGCTCTCTTACGAAGCGCAAACTCGCCGCCTTCAAATCACCATAATCCCATCAGCTTCAATCAACGCCCCCCGCGGCAATTCCTTCACACCGATTGCTGCGCGCGCCGGATAAGGTGGCTTAATAAAACGTCCCATCACTTCGTTAACAGTGGGGAAATGGCTGAGATCGGTGAGAAAAATATTCAGCTTAACGATGTCTTGCAGATCGCCGTCAGCTGCGCGACATACCGCTTCGAGATTTTTAAAAACCTGCTCCGCCTGCGCAGCAAAATCCCCTTCCACCATCTGCATCGTTTCTGGTACCAACGGAATCTGGCCAGACAAATATACAGTGTTGTTCACCTTTATCGCTTGCGAATAAGTGCCTATGGCGGCCGGTGCTTGGTCGGTGGAAATAACGGCTTTATTGGTCATGATTCTGCCCTTAAGAGAAATATTGGGATTGAAAGAAGTGATTAATTTTTTGCGCGAGAAACTTTGGTGACGGAGCGCATGGTGCGGACCCGACGCATCACATCTGCCAAATGCACGCGATTGCGCACTGCAATGGTAAGCGTAATAACACTGTGCTGAGCGTCGCGCTCTTTTACCTGAATGCCTTCAATACTGGTGCGGGTATCTGCAATGCGCGTCGCCAGTGTGGCAATGATGCCGCGCTCGGATTCCACTTCCACCCGCAGCTCGGTGAGGAACTCTCCCTCGACCTTGACCGACCAATTCACATCGCTGATGTCTTCTCGTTTGCTGCGCAAATCCGCCACGTTTTTACAGGTATCGCGATGCACCACAAGACCTTTTCCAGTACTGATGTGACCGACAATGGGATCGCCGGGAATCGGGCGACAGCAGCGCGCAAAACTGATCATCAGACCATCGGAGGACTCGATCGTGATGGGGGCAACTTTTAGTTGCTGATCCTCCGCTTCGGGGCGCAGAGTTTTGGCGACGGAAAGCGCAACTCGCTTGCCCATGCCAATGCTTTCATAAAGCTCATCCAGGGAATTGGCATTGTGCACAGCCAGTAGGTGGGCAATCTGTTCCTGATTAATAAGATCGAGCGATAAATCCAGATTCGCCATAGCGCGACTGAGCATGCGCTTGCCCAATTCCACCGACTCCATATGGCGCTGATTTTTCAAATAATGGCGAATCGCGGAACGGGCTTTGGCGGTGACAACAAAATTGAGCCAGTTGGGGTTGGGTTGCGAAGATTCAGACGTAATGATTTTGATTTTCTGGCCGCTCTGCAGGACCTGCGACAAAGGAGCTGGGCGGTCGTTGATTCGGCAGGCGACACAACTATTGCCCACCGCGGTGTGCACCGCGTAGGCAAAATCCACCGGCGTAGCACCGGCGGGCAATTCAATAATTTCGCCTTTAGGCGTAAATAAATACACCTCATCGCGGAACAGATCGATTTTGACGTTTTCGATAAATTCCAACGAATTGCCAGTGTGTTGCTGAATTTCCAAAATGCGTTTAATCCAGCGATCGATGCGCGCTTGCGCCACATCTGTCGACTCTTCCGAATTCACCGATTTATACAGCCAATGTGCCGCCACGCCGCGGGACGCCAACTCGTCCATTTCCTTGGTGCGAATTTGCACTTCAATCGGCACACCGTGCATACCAATCACCACCGTATGCAGCGACTGATAACCGTTGATTTTCGGAATGGCGATGTAATCCTTGAATTCCCCCGCCATGGGTTTGTAGAGATTGTGAATGGCGCCCAGGGTGCGATAACAGGTGTCGACATTTTCCACGATGATGCGGAAGGCGTAGACATCCATGATTTCGTTGAAGGATTTATTTTTCGTGCGCATCTTGTTGTAGATGCTGTACAGATGCTTTTCCCGCCCGATTACCAGCGCGCTTATGTCTTCGCGCTGCAATCGTGCCTCAATAGCGGATTGGATATTTTCCACCAGCGCTTTGCGATTGCCGCGCACGCGTTTAAGCGACGCTTGCAGACGCGCCGCACGCAGGGGATACATGGCGGTAAAACCGCGATCCTCAAATTCAATACGCAGATCATTCATGCCCAAGCGATGGGCGATGGGCGCGTAGATTTCCAGAGTTTCTTTGGCGATGCGACGTTTTTTATCCGGCGGCATGGCGCCGAGGGTGCGCATGTTATGCAGACGGTCGGCGAGCTTAACGACAATCACGCGGATGTCTTTGGCCATAGCCAGGGCCATTTTCTGAAAGTTCTTGGCCTGCTTTTCCGCCTGGGATTCGTATTCGATTTTGGCGAGCTTGCTGACGCCGTCCACCAGCTCGGCAATCACATCGCCGAATTGTTCGCCTATCGCGTCTTTGCCGATGCCGGTGTCTTCAATCACGTCATGCAGCATGGCAGCCATCAGACTTTGATGGTCCATGTGCATAGAGGCGAGGATATTGGCAACGGCGAGGGGGTGGGTTACGTAGGGTTCGCCGCTGCGGCGGAACTGGCCGTAGTGAGCCTGTTCCGCATAGTAATAGGCCCGTTTGACGCAGTTGATCTGCTCGGGCTCGAGATAGGAGGAGAGCCTGTGACTAAGTGAGTCGATGGTTAACAAAGCGGCCCTCCCACAGGATCAATCCATGCCGGAATCGGACAGATCCTGGTGATGGTGTTCACGCTGAGGTACTGGAGGACGCTCATCCGGCTCATCCAGAATACTGGCGGTAATGAAGCCTTCTTCAATTTCACGCAAGGCTATCACCGTCGGTTTGTCGTTTTCTTCCGGCACAAAGGGCGTTTTACCAAAAATCGCCAATTGACGGGCGCGCTTGCTGCCCACCATCACCAGTTCAAACCGGTTGTCTACGTGGTCGAGACAATCTTCAACAGTAATTCTTGCCATGTTTTGTTCCGCTTTATTGAGTGCTTGAAGCGCACGTTGGTGACACAAGTTGGCCTTAGTTTAACCAACTTTTGCCGCGGCCCTAAAGAGTTGGGGCGGGCGCGGGAGTGTACGCAAATTGGCCAGTCAGGACAACAGGCTGCTCAGCAGGGAGGCATGCCGCTCGGTCTGCCGGTCCAGCCGCAGGCGCTGCGCCAGGATAATCGCTTTGAATTCGGAGAGGGCAGTAGCGAAATCTTCGTTGACGATCAGGTAGTCGCTTTCCACGTAGTGGGAGATTTCATTTTTCGCCTCCGCCATGCGGGTCGCGATCACTTCCTCCGAGTCCTGGCCGCGGCCGGTGAGGCGGCTGTGCAGGGTTTCGCGGGACGGCGGGAGAATGAATACGCTGACCGCCTCTGGAATCAACCGGCGCACCTGCTGGGCACCCTGCCAGTCGATCTCCAGAATGACGTCAATTCCGCTGCGCAAAGTGGCGTCGACCCATGCTTTGGAAGTGCCATAAAAATTATTGAACACCTGGGCGTGCTCCAGAAACTCCGCCGTCTCCAACATGCCCAGAAACACCTCTCGGGTGACGAAGTGATAATTCACTCCGTCCTGTTCCCCTGGACGCATGGACCGGGTTGTATGGGAGATGGATACCTGGATGTCGGCGGTGGATTCCACCAGGGCCTTCACCAGGCTGGTTTTACCCGCGCCGGATGGGGCGGAAACCGTATAGAGAGTGCCTCTGGAAGTCATGCGCAAACCTGTTCAGTCTTGGTTGACGGGAAACCGTTCCGAGCAACGGCCGGTTTCGTTAAGTGTAGTGGAAAGGGGACGGATTATACGGATTCAACAGCGCTGACCAAAAGCGCGGATCACTGATCGCTTGACCAGAGTTCTTGGAGAAACTCGCCAAAGACCTCTTCAGACTGGTCAAAATAGATCCCCATATGATGGCGCACTCCGTCAAATACCACACGCTTATGGGTAATGCCGATTTGTTGAAATGCATCGGTAAGCGCAACAAAGGCATTCGGCCTGTCCTCGCTGCCGTTTATCAAAAGAAAGCGCGGGTCGAGATCACGTAATAATTCTGCCCGCGCCCGCACCCATTCAAACAGCGCAACATCGTGATTCCATACTCCGCCACCCCAACTGGCAGCGCCGCCAAACCGCTCCGGATATTGCAGCTGTAACCGCACAGCGCCGCCACCGCCCATGGAAAATCCGGCTAATAATCGGCGGTTGCGCGCAGGGTCCAGACGGTAATGCTGCTCCAGGTACGGCAGCAACTCTTCGACGATCAGGATGGCCATGGCACCGCGGTAGCCAGTCAAGCCACCATTGGGAAACACCACCAGCGGCTCAGGCAGCCCTTTGGCCGCAACGACTTTACGCAGCAGCCCCATAAAGGCGTACAGATCCGTCGTTTCATTACCGCCGCGGCCATGCAAAAAAATAATCAGCGGTGCCGGTTTGTTGTGGGCCGGCGGCAAAATGCTGACCCCCACTTTGTGGCCCATAGCCTCGCTGGGAAATGCCAAATGCTGCAGCCGTGGAGGAGGGTTTTCCCATTCATTTACCCAGCTTGCAGGCTTTGGTGTGACAGGCAGCGGGCGCACGGCACTGGGCTGGAGAATTCCCCTAACCCAGGTCGCGGTACAACCCGCCAAAACCAAAACGACAACAACGATGAAAAAAATCGTGAATGTTCGAATGAACATAACGATGGGTAATTAGCAATTAATCGTCGCCGTCTGTCGCATCCTCTGCCTTCTCTGGTTGTTTGCGACGCTCACGAATTTCGATCGCTTTTACCAGCCCAGTTACCAGAAGCTCACTGAGCCAACTGCCATTACTGAGATAAAAAATTCCTACGTCGAGATGCCGCGGATGCCAGCGATCAATCCAATTCACACCCGTCACAAAACTTACGCTGTCAATTTCGCCGCGGGCAGAACTCTGCTCCACGAGTTTATACAACACCAGATACCCCGGACTGACTGCGGCGTAATCCTCGCGAAAACCAATTTTGAGCAGGAACAATCGGCGTCCGACTCGCACACCAAATTGCGCAGCAATAGGAACGTCGTTCAAATACAGAATATTGATCTGGCAAATATCTCGCTCGCCATACTCTTTGAGAAGGTGCCGATAAAAAGCAAGTTTTCTCGGCTGCTTTTTGATGCTAGTGCCACGCTCACCTTTCCAGCCAGAGTCTTCCACTGCAAGAAAATCTTCAAAGGCCTGGGGCAACGTCTCTGCAGAAGTGGCGCATACCAGACGCAACTCACCCTGCTCTTCCGCTTTACGCAGCTTTTTCAACAAACCCTTGCGGAATTTACTGCTGTAACTATCCCAAAAGGTGGTAAAGCCTTGGGAGAAATCGATGTATTTGGAAGCGTGCGTATTGCGTGGCTTTTTGTCAGGTGGCAATAAACTGACGGCGCATCCATTGTCCAGCACACATTGCCAACGAATAAATGCGAAGAATGGCAATTCACGTCGCAAGGCCGTCTGCAGTAATTGTCGATAAGGCGCGAGCGGCCGGTCTGCAACCACATCGTTTACCCCCATCTCATTTGGGTAAAACAGCTGCATAACAGGCATTCTAAGACCGCCTTTGCGCAGAAAAACACGCTCAAGCGGCAAAACCGCAAATAATTGGTTCGCATCGTAGAGTGCAACAAAAAAGACCGAGTCCGCGTTTTCCAAATTCTCCAGCTCTGCGTGATACCACACAGGATAATGAAGAAAATGGTAACCGCAGGCGCTCGCTAATTTGTCCCATTCTGGTTGCAACTCAGCAAATCCCGATTTGCCAGTGAATATTCGAGTGCTTACCGCTCTGCTCATTTCCGTTGTCATATCAAGCACGCCGCTGCTCATACTGTCGCATTTCCTCATAAACCTGAATAACCGCTTCTCCTGTCATCATTTCCACGTGATCCGCATCAACCTCACGGATTTCCAGACCGCCATGAATAATGGATTTCAGGTCGTAGTCGCGTTTTGCTTTAAAACCAAACCCGAAATTGGTTCTCGTTGCTTTCACCAGCAGCACATCAAAGGGATAGTGATGCGCCGATGCTTCAAACTGTACTGCTGCACGATCAAACGCCTTTTCCCGCCCTTTTTGCACAAGCTCCATATCTGGCCTCAATGAGTCTCCTTCGCCAGCAAATTGTTTGAGCTTACGCACTACACGCTGCATGACGCGCTGCAAAGAGATCAGCCCCTCTCGTTGGAAACGGCGCTGAATATCGGTAAACAACTTGCGGATGGAACGGTAACCACTGGTAGACAAATAAGAGTCCAACAAAACGACGTTTGATATACGTACGCCTTCTTTGCGCAAAATATTGGCTGTCTCCAAGGCAACCAATCCACCAAATGACAACCCCACCAAAGAGAGGGAAGAATAGTTCCCTTGGCGTCGGATGGCATCAACATAGGATTGCACAAGATTATTGAAGGAATAATGCAAGTGTGAGGTTGCTTCAATAATCGCAAATTCCTGTTCCGCAAACACACCGAACACTGGGCGATCATTGCTGAACTGAGAGGCGAAATCGCGATAGATTTGCACACCACAAAGGCAAAATACCGGTTCACCATCAGTCGCACTATTGAGTTTCACCACACTCGCCGCACGGTGGGCCTCCTCACCAAGACTGTCACGCATTGCCCGCAAGGTCGGTGACTCAAAAAACATGGTGGATGAAAATGTTAATCCCGTGGCCTTGTGCATATCACTGATAACCTGCAGCGCCAGGAGTGAATGACCACCTAATTCGAAAAAATTGTCATCGATGCTCAGGCCGCTAACACCAAGGGCTTTTTCCCATACGGCGAGCAGACTGCGATCCAAATCGTCGCGCGCATCGGATTCTCGAATCATTTTTTGTTGTTCGTTGACCCGGTCCTTTCCAGTCGCGGCCAAAACTTTGCGATCCACTTTGTAATTGGCCGTCATGGGAAATTCGGGGAGCCAGATAAAGTGATGTGGCACCATATGGACTGGCAGACGCTCATTGCAAAAACGCTGCAATTCCACCGTCGCGACTTCCTCGCCCAAATAGAAAGCGAGCATGCGTTTGTCGCCTTCATTAAAATCCGCAGCGACAACAGCTGCCTGTTTGATTTGCGGATGCTGGGCGAGCACATACTCAATTTCCGACGGTTCAACACGGAAACCGCGGATCTTGATCTGGTTGTCAATGCGATTAACGTATTCCAGAACTCCGCCGTCGCGGCGAATCACCGCATCTCCTGTGCGATATACGCGGCCCTCCTCCAAACGCGGATTGACGATAAATTTTTCCGCCGTCAATTCGGAATTGCGATAGTAGCCGAGGGCGACGCCTGCCCCACCGATTAGCAGTTCGCCCGCAGTGCCATCGGCAACCGGCTCTAGTTTGTCATCGACAATGTGAACAGTCGTTTTGCGAATTGGCCGGCCGATATAGATTTTGCTGTCGTCTTCGCGAATTAGCTGGCAGGTAGACCAGACAGTAGTCTCGGTTGGTCCGTACATATTCCAGAGCTCGTTCGACACCGCATGCATCAGCGGGCGAAGATCGATGGGAAGCGCCTCGCCTCCGACCAGAATTTTTTTGAGCGGTTGGCGCGGGCGCCAGCCGTGCCCCAGGACCATCCGCCAAGTAGCTGGCGTAGCCTGCAACACGGTGATGCCGCGCTCATTTACCAGATGCTGCAGCACCTCCGGCGTCACAGCTTCCTGCTCCGAAGCCACAATGACGTGGGCGCCTACGAGCAGAGGTAAAAACAGTTCGAGGATGTGAATATCAAAAGAAATCGTAGTAATCGCGAGCAGAACATCGTCAGAGCACATACCCGGCTCTTCCGCCATCGCCAGTAGGAAATTAATGAGATTGCCCTGGGTGATCGCGACACCCTTCGGATTTCCCGTGGATCCAGATGTGTAGATCATGTAGGCCATATCGGCCGGGTCATAGGTTGCCACAGCCAGAGGCTTAATCACGTCCGGCTCTGACCCTGTACAAAGCTCTTGCAGAGTCACCATGGTGCCGTCAAAAGCGAGATCATCCCGCGGCTCGTCCACTACCAGCACGTCAGCTTCTGCGTTTTCCAGAATGTATCCCTGCCGATGCACGGGATAACTGGGATCGACCGGCACATAGGCGGCGCGCAGCGACCAGATCGCCAACAACAGCGGCACCAACATTTCCGAACGCGACACCGCGACGCCGACTTTAGCCCCAGCCGTTATACCCCGGCTCGCTAGAGCCGCCGCAATCACCTGCGCATTACCAGCAAGAATGCGATAAGGCAGAGTCGTTTGGGAAAAACTGACAGCAGGAGCCGTCCCGGCATGCTCGACCCAGTGATCAACGTAGGCGAGAAAACCTCGCCGCTCCCAGGTGTCACTGGAAAAATCCGCAGGAAAATGAGACATAAAGCAGTACGTTATTGTTGTTGAAACCTCGATCCCTAGGTCAATTCTCCTTTTCTGGAGACGGTGGGATCACCTGAATAAGATTATCGCTTACCAAATATAGCTCCGATGAGCGCAGTTCCCTGTTCAACCGGATTGGCGCGAATTTTCCGTTCTTCTTCAGCAATCTGACCAAATAGCGCCTGTAGTCCCTGATTTACGGCATATTGCTCCAGATCCAGGTCCGGTTTATTGGCCAGGGGGAGCGTTTTATAGGTCGTCAAAATCTGCTGGTATTGTTTATAAAAACCCACCTGCTGCAGTTGGTTTTGCATGATGCCCTGGTAGCGGGTGCGCAGTTGCGCCTCAGTAATGGAACGGAAATAATCCGTTGCCGCAGTATTTCCTCCGCGTACGATGCCGATCGCGTCGGAGATCGCCATGCCTTTTAAGGCTTCCAGGAAAACGCCTTTCGCTTCAGCAGCCGCCAGCTCGGCACCGCGGTTCATAAGGCTTTCCACCTGATTTAAAGGACCGCCCAGCCCCAACTGCTTCAAGGTGTCCGTCACTGGTTGCACGGATTCAGGCAGGCCGAGCCGCCAATAGTTACTCTGGCCATAACCGCCGGACGAGGCTAATTGGTCCGTCGCCCGATTGACGCTCAACTCCAGCACATCTTTTACCGCAGTATTCAGTTGTGCGGGGCTGTAACCCATGGCTTGAGACATTTGGGCTCCAGTATCCAAAACCTGCGTCATATTGGCGCAGCCGGTCAAACAACCCACAAACAATAGAGGAATCAAGTAGCGAACCATAAGTAACCTTATGCTAATGATGGGTATAGACGTGCCGCGGCATCATACAGTGCCAGGGACGTGAATTGTCAAACCGATGAAATGCCAACAAACGCAAAGTTCTGCAGCACAGTTACTCGATGTTCTGCACTTGTTCACGCATCTGCTCGATAAATACCTTCATATCCACCGCCGCCTGGGTGTTGCTGCTGGCGGTGGACTTGGAAGAAAGCGTGTTGGCCTCGCGATTAAGCTCTTGCATGAGGAA
>Ga0182792_1003192_pt1 | contig 10772 bp, 10 predicted proteins | sample Passage237B_FD_130497 | JGI IMG/M metagenome (GOLD analysis project Ga0182792, IMG submission 130497) | Cellulose adapted compost microbial communities from Newby Island Compost Facility, Milpitas, CA, USA - Passage2 37B (version 2) (version 2) ...
GGCAGTCTGCGGTACTTCCACTTAACCGCTTCTGAATAGGATTTACCTCCAAATAATGGCATGGTATTATGTACTAATGGAACGGCCAAAGGTGTCATCGGCAAACGCGGCCCATAGGCTAATTTACTGACGAAAAGATAATCATTGACCAACATGGTTCCTTCCATAGATTCGGTAGGAATAGTATAAGCTTCTATAAAAAAAGTTCGAATTAAGGTAGCCGCAATAATGGCAAATAATGCAGCATCTAACCACTCCCGCCAAGCCGGTTTCTTTTTTTTGTTTTCTTTTTTCTTCCTCCAGAAAGCTAAACGCATTTTATAAACAGGTTAAATTAAACAAATGGTACCGTTGCGAAAGTAATAAGTAATCGCGGTAATTTTTCTTTTACTGGTTAAATTTAGAGTGTTTGCCTTATCAATCGGCCAATTGCTGAATTACTTCGGTTAGCAAACCGGTAGTTTGATGGCATTAGTCCAATAAAGAATGGTTAGGATGTCTATTGGTATTCCTGTGATCAGATGAAAATTAAAGACCTTTCACACGCATTCCTGATATTGAGTTGCTTTATTTTCTTTAAAACTTTTATTATTCCTTTAATTCAAAATCACCAATTACGCCTTACCGGTTTCTAAGCCAGAGTGCTGAGCCATCCTAAATTCCAAATTCAGGAAGTGCCATCCAAGGCATCAAGGTGTTTTGGAATTTTCGCTAATCGCTCTGATAATTTGGAATAAACTGTTTTCTTCCTTTTGAGAAAAATTAATATCCATATGCATCTCAGCAAAATCATTCTTCATAGCCCCACCGTAAAACACCATATTGGTTGGAAGGGCTTGCATTTTGCCTGAAGCCGATAAACTCCCGAAACGGGAATCCAATACAGGTGACATAGCAGTCCAGTCAATAAAAATACCCATGGGGTTATATATAACTTCTGCGGGTATATCCGCACGAGGAGCACCAGGCCCGGAGAAGAAGTGTCGTATGTTTTGCTCCTTAGCGGTCAGCACAGCATAGCCATCACTTAGGGCTAAAAGTGTCTGTGAACCTTTTATGCTATAAAGATTTTCGGTCTCCTGGATTATTATTTCCTCATCAATGAACTTCTGTAATAATCTTTCCATTGCCTGCTGATCTGCCACCTTGAACGAGAGCATCCAGTTGGCCGATGTTTCTTTACGTGTAAACGTATCGGTCTGTCCATTAAAGCTGAAGGTATCCAATATCACATTGCTCATCACATCAGCGGCACTGAAGAGAAAATCGCCGGTAAAACATTGCAATATACCATCAATACTTAACCCCTGGCTTTCCAATGCATCATTGAGGAAGGTGATCGTTCCCAAAGTATCCAACATCGACCTGATGCCCATTGGATTGATATGATAATTTATTACTGCTGCAACTTTACCCGGCGGTATTCTTTTTACCAGATCATCGTTATGGTTTTCCGTGATCAATTGCTTCATGATGCCCTGCATGGAAGGATTGCTGTAGTACTTAAAATCCCCGCTGATTTTTCCCTTTTCAAAGTTGATACCACCAGTCATATAAGCATCGCGGGTAAATGTGGATTGCGCTGTAAATGCGGCTGCCATTCCCATGGCATTTTGAGGCATGCTTTGGGAGAGCCGCTCATAATTGATCCAGAAACCAAGATCGAAATTGTCTTTCTGTAACAATTGGAATTGTTCATTGCTGGTGACCGCATCCTTTTCGTCCATCTTCAAAGTGGCATCCAATGTTTCCTGTAGGATGGCAGTAGTATTGCTTTCTTCAAACCCATAATTGCCCGGAGAAATCACCAAAAGTGCTGTTTTATTGTTCCATCCGGCTATCAGATTATCCTGGAGAGTGGCACGTTGAAATCCATCTTCCGTGGTTTCCTGGAGGCCCGGAAATTTTGTCTTCAAAAACGCAGCCCATTCTTTCTGGTTATTCAGTGGGATTATGACCACAAACTTCAGCTTATCTGTTAGGCGCTGATCCGGCAGGGCAAAGACATAAAAACTATTCATCAGGTCGATGCCTGTATTCTTTATATCATCCGACTTCAAGTTTTTAAACAAATCGCCGCTGAATAACACCTCCCAGGCAATTTTTTTACCCAATTTGCTACCATTCAAGGACACTACGGCTATTGCATCAGCAGGGATATATTTTTTTCGATCTGCTGCAACGTTACAAGCGCTGAGCAGCGCAAAACCAATTCCAATGATGCAGATTATCAAACTGCGAAAGATAGATTTCATGAGCTTGCTATTTAAAAGTTTAAGAAGAGGGGAATGACAAAAATAATAAAGCCTTGTGTAATATTACAGCAAGGCTTTTAAAAATCGATGGAGATCCAATTATTTACATCTTAAAAAGGGAGGTCATCATCCTGCTTCGGGGCAGACGATCCGGAGGATGATGCCTGTGGAGCAGAATAATTAGACTGCGGTCCTGGAACCTGATTGGCAGCTGCATGCTCAGCAGACTCTACACGCCAGGCATTAAGATTGGTAATATACCGTACCTGACCATCGCGTTCCCAACGGTTACCGCGGATATTAAAATTAACTCTGAGCATTTCTCCTTCACTGAATTTATCAATAACGGAACAATTATTGTTGACCAATTGAAAGGAAGCATAATTTGTAAATACCATTCCACTTGGGCTTTCCTCAGTAAGCTCTAAAACAAATTCTCTTTTAGAAAAGTTCTCTTTGATTTGCTGTGTGGGAAACTTAGCATGCAGTCTTCCTGTTACTTCTAATGCCATAAAAAAAGGAATAAAATGTGTGATAAAAATGAAACTACGAAGATAATTAAAATCTTTCAGGATATAAACAGCAAAAACAGCTTTTCAGGGAATAGGGAAATTATTGGCAATAAATTATAATTGAAAACGATTTTAGTTTAATGAGAAGCAACCTTAAGCCCTACTACAGATGCAATAAGGGTAAACAAGAAAAAAATGCGCCAGAAATGCACGGGTTCTTTAAAGAATAAAATGCCGGTCAACACGGTACCTACAGCGCCAATTCCGGTCCACACGGCATAACCGGTCCCTAAAGGCAACGCATGTGTTCCACTGGTAGCCTTATAGAGCAAAAACATACTGGCGGCTAAGGTCAGCAAAAACCCGGCAATCCAGCCTGCAAATGCGCGTCCGGAAGACTGGTTGGCAAAATTCAGACAGGTAGTAAAACCAACTTCAAATAGTCCTGCAATAATTAAAATCAGCCAGTTCATAAACATTATTTTTCTCCGGACAAAGATAAGCCTCTGCAGCTGTCCATATTCCAAAAATTAGATTTTTAAGATAATGCATTGAAGTTGATCCCGCTTGATTACCTAACCCAAGGCCAATTCCGTCTTTTCGACAACGACAGTTCTTTCCTCATTCAAAATGATTATTTTTGAAATCATCTGAACCGGAATTGAACAAGACAATAGCAGTTATACTCACCTTTTTATGTTGCTGGCAAATGGCATTTGCCCAGGAATTGATTCGTTCGATACCATTGTCTGCTCCCCGACTCATGACTTCGGACAATGGTGGTAATATCTATATCGTATTAGCTGATAACAGTCTCGTGCGCTATACCTCTGAGGGCGACAGTACTGCATTTTACCGAAGCATCTCAAATGGTGATATCGGTTGGATAGATGCCTCCAATCCATTAAAAATCCTCTTGTACTTCCCCTCCTTTTCCAAGGTGGTTATTTTAGACAAAATGCTTTCTCCTAAATTAGAGTTAGATCTTACCAAGCTCAATTTGATGCGCCCACAGGCAATTGGTGTTTCATCTGATGGAATGATCTGGGTATATGATATTTTCCAGGCCCGACTGAAAAAAATAGATGAACAACTTACAGAGGTGATCAGTAGTAATGATTTGCGCATGGAAACCGGCGCTTTACCCAATCCCAGCTCATTATTGGAGCAGGATTATAAGGTTTATATGACAGACAGCGTCAACGGCATTTACATTTTCGACCGTTACGGCAGTTATTTGAATACACTGCCTTTTTATACAAAGGCTGCCATTCAAATCATCGGAGATCAACTGGTGTATAGAACTCAGGATTCGCTCTTTGCTTATCATCTTAAATCGGGGAAGGAAACCATTATAAAGCTGCCACAGGCATCAGAAATCATTTCGGCACGTATAGAGCGGGGCAGATTATTCCTGTTGTATAACAACCATCTGGACATCTTCCGAATGCAAACAAGCGCAGATTGATCGGCTGGGAACTACAGCAGAAGTTCGCATTTTAATAAGTATGCTTTAACGATCCTTTAGCTTGATCGTTCTTATAAATTTCTGGCCCTGTATCAACACTTTCAAAGAACGCCTTTTCAGAGAAATAGGAGGCAGGTTTTTACTATGTGCTTTAATAGCGGCTTTGTAACTGGAAATTACATTGCGGTAGGTAAGCAGACCGGTAATATGATCGCTTTCTTTTGCCAAAACCGGAATAACCTCTATATCTTCATCCGCCATGATCTCTGCAGCTGCGCGTAAGAAATTGCCTTCTTTCAATGGAATAAGCTTTGGCATTATGATGGCTCCTAAAGTAGTTTCCAGCTTATAAGATTGAGTATAAATGTCCGCCGTTTTCAGTATGCCCTTAAATGTACCACTCGTTGTGCAAACAATACAATAATCCGGAAGGGGTGTGCGCTGTTCCTGCTGCCATGCTTTTAGCTGTGCAATAGTGAAGGAATCACTGAAGATGAGATTATCTGTGGTCATGACCGCTTCCACAGGTGTTTGCTCTAACAAGTCGGCTTCATAAGAGGTAGGGGTGCGCACCCCACGACGGGATATCTTTTCTGTCATTATGGTATTTTCCATTAGAAGGAAGGATACGATATATGCCGCGCTACACGCTGCCAACAAGGGAAGTAGTGCATTAAATTGCCCTGTAGTCTCTAGGGCAAATACAATAGAAGTGATGAAAGCCCGCGATGAACCTGCAAACATTGCCGCCATACCGGTTAGCGCCGCCAGCGACATAACAATACCAGACTGCGGGAAGTACTGCAGTATAAGTCCCCCTATGATGGCGCCTAAGGCGCCGCCAATGGTAAGCAAGGGCGCCAGTGTTCCACCCGAAGTGCCGCTTCCTAAGGCCACTGACCAGGAGATGAGTTTGAAGATGCATAGTGATACAACAAATGACATTGTAAGATTACCACTCAAAATATCACTGATATTATCGTAACCGACTCCTAAAGTGCGGGGCGAAAAATAACCTACTATTCCAACAACAATACCTCCGATAGCCGGCCACCAGGCCCAATGAACCGGCAATTTTTCAAAACCGTCCTCAATGAGATAAACCAGTCGGGTGACTAATACGGACAGGAAGCCCACCAGCAAACCAATTCCGCTATAAGTCAAAAGGGCTATATTTTCCGGAGGCGCAATAGTGCCTGTGATTTCAAAAACCGGATGCGTGCCAAATAAAAAATGGTGCCCCGCAGCACCTGTTATACAAGCTAATGCAACCGGTAAAATCGAACGCGGTGAGAATTCAAAAAGCAATAATTCTATTGCTAAGAAAATGGCTGCAATAGGGCTCCCGAAGATGGCAGACATCCCTGCAGTGGCTCCAGCTGCCAGCAAGATCTTACGTTCATTATTAGATATCTTCAACAACTGACCTAGCGTGGAGCCTAAAGCTCCTCCTGTAGCAATAATCGGGCCTTCTGCACCAAATGGGCCGCCCGTACCGATAGAGATTGCAGAAGAAACTGGTTTGAGATAAGTGATGGTCGGTTTTATTCTACTTTCGTTGGTCAGAATTTGCTCCATCGCTTCGGGTATGCCATGCCCCCGGATGGCCTTTGAACCGTATAGTGCCATCAAACCTATAATTATACCTCCTATAGCCGGCACAACAATTACCCATAAACCTAATTGATTATTAGCCGGACTGATTTCTTCCACAGAAAATTTTCCGTAAAATGAAAGTTGGGTAATTAGATCAATCAGGTGAACCAGCAATTTGGCTATCAGACTAATGGCTATAGCAATAACTATGGCTAAAGCTGAAATGGTCAACAGGCGTCTTTTATTATGCACCGGTTGTATTCCCTCCCCTTCTAACGAAGCGTTCAGGGAAACCGATACCGGTATTTTATTGGACGTGATTTTACGCATATAAAATGATATTTCAAGATGATTTGCCGAAAGGAAAAAGAGGCAGTCGTTAAGAATAAAGCTTATTCGGCATCTGAAAAACGGGCAGTAAAACTAGTACATAATAATTTGGAACATTAATAAAAGCCTTTTCAAAAACATATCAATAACAAAAATCTGAGCCTTGAAAAACTAGCGGCTTGGAAGCCGGAAACAAACCAACCACTAATTGACCAGATAGGAGTGGATCGTTTTGTAACCTTTCTCAATTTCATCCACTCTAATTCATTTGTACACAAAAAACGAAAAACATGAAATCGGAAAACATGTCAATATTGCTGAAGCCAACTTTTCAGTTATTGCATCTCACTTTTATCATCGTACCCATTGTAGCAGGAGCAGATAAGTATTTCAACCTGCTCACCAACTGGGGAGATTATGTCAGCCCCTCTTTTGCCAGCCTGCTACCCTTCTCCATTCCTACCTTTATGATGGTAGTGGGCATAATCGAGATCATTGCGGGAATATTGGTGTGGAAAAAGCCGGAAACAGGCGGCTATATTGTATCAACATGGTTGTGCCTAATTGCCTTAACTTTATTGGCCAGCTGGCATCATGCTGATGTAGCGGTGCGCGATTTAGTCATGGCATTATCAGCCTGGAGTATGGCCAGAATATCCAAAATATTCGCTTAAAATTCAGCTTATGCAAATAGCCGATTCACTCTCGGAACAGGCAATCATTGACCGGATACTGAAAGGGGAGAAGGCGCTGTATGAAATTATTGTCAGACGATTCAATCCTTTTCTCTATAAAATAGGAAGATCCTACAACTACTCCCATGAGGACACAGAAGACCTGATGCAGGAAACATTCCTTGATGCTTATAAAAGTCTCCATTTGTTTGAAGGCCGATCCCATTTTAAAACCTGGATCATTCGTATCATGATGAATAATTGTTACCGTAAAAAAGAACGATTGAGTTATAAAAATGAGCTTGCAAGGGAAATCAATGAAAACGCCAGGCCTATGTTTACCGCTACCGACAATAATACAGAACATCAGATACAAAAAAGCGAGCTGGGACATATAATTGAACATGCCCTGGCTCAGATTCCTTTCGATTACAGGATGGTATTTTCCTTAAGGGAAGTAAATGGCCTGAATGGTTCCGAAACAGCCGATCTCCTCCAGATTAGCGAGGCGAATGTGAAGGTGCGGCTGAATCGAGCCAAGGCCATGCTCCGAACCGAAATGGAGAAAAAGTATGCGATTGCTGAATTGTTTGAGTTTAACCTGAAGTATTGCGATCCAATGGTGGAACGGGTTATGAAAAAAATCCGGGAACTGTAGTCGGACAGTACCATCATTTTTCCAAAATGAAGCCGTTTTCATTAAGCATCAAAACGAATATCTTTGTTTTTAAAAGGATAATCAACCAGGCGTTGCATCATCTTTTTATCCTTACGCAACATGTCCAGGCCTTGTAAATGTCGAAGATGGTGAGCATCTGTACCGGCATAATCATACAAACCTAATTTTAAAAGATGCAGAGCTTTTTTTCGTACCATCGGGCCGTAATAATCGGTAAGCGACAACAGATTCAGTTGAAAGAGGCAATTCAAATCCTTTAGCTCTTCCCACATTGTAGTCTCGATCGGATAAAAGTTATACCGTTCCGGATGCGCCAGCAGCGGTCGGTATCCTTTCGCCTGCATTTCGAACAGACCCTGCTTCAGGTAACGACTCTCCTGCAGATAACTTTGCTCTACCAATACCACATTTTTAAAAAGTGGTAATAGGCGGTCATTGCGTACTACTTGCATGAAGTTTTCGTCCAACATATATTCTGCAGCACCGGTAATAGGGGGAGATGTTTTAAAATGTGCCTGCAACTGCTGCAAGGGCGGGGTTATGGTCTCCGGGGAGTTTCTGTGCACTTCCGCCATAATATGTGGTGTTCCTATCAAGCGGGAGAAACCTAATTGCTGCATTTTTTTTACCAGCTCTATAGCGGTCTCCATATCTGGCGCGCCATCATCAATTCCAAAAATAAAATGTGCATGGATATCGGTTGCTAAAAAGGAATAATCTTCTTCAGTAGTTTTACTTCTTTGAAATATTTTGAACATGTTAATATTTACGACTCTCTATTGTTTTGAGTAAACAATTTAATTATTTTCTTTTAAATGGCTGTTAATGTGTGGGTAAAATATATTGTAAAGTTAATAAAAATATTCTGATTTTGCGTTTGTGGTCCTTTATTAAAATAAAAAGCGCGAAATTATTTCAAAAACAATAGAAAAATCATTGCGCTATTTTTGATGCTTCGCCTGCTTTGCACCTTGCTGATATTCTCTTATTATTGGCTATACTAAAATCCGGATCTAATGCGCTGATTATGATTAAAAGTGTTTCCTTTACATATCAATTCATCTACAATATTTCAGCCGGAATTCGCAATATCAATTACCTTGTTTTCCTGGTACTAATGCGCTCATTTCGGTAATTTTATTTTTCGCCAATGGCTACTTCCCTTTCGGGCAAAAGGTAGCATTAATCTTATGAAGTGCTTAATCATCATAAAAAAAATGTCATTTTTTGAGTTTGGGGCGCTTGTGTACTCGATATTGAAGAAATGTACTTACTTAGGTCAGGGTTATCATTTGTGCATCCTCGATAAAGTCTGTTAAATGCCGATTCATATCAGCAGCATCGGTGTGGGTAATGAGCATTTGTGGTAATGTGCATGTTTTCAGCAATTCAAACATGCGGTCCAAACGCTGGCGATCTAATTTTTCAAAGATGTCATCTAACAAAAGCACCGGATATTTTCCCGAAAGACCCAAAAGATAGATATGTGCTAACTTCAGACTAATGAGCATGGATTTCTTCTGACCTTGCGAGGCATGGGATTTTAAAACATTATCATTCATCATAAACTGCCAGTCTTCGGTATGCGGCCCTATACTCGTTCTTCGAAGTTCCATATCGCGTGAACGTGCATTATAGAGTTGTTGATGTAAAGTATCGGGTAAAGCAGATGGTTTGTAAACAACAGTCACCTTTTCTTTTCCACCGCTCAATTGTCTGTAATACATGCTGATTTGCTCAGGTAAAATTTGAGCTAAGTCCAAACGACGTTGGATGAGGTAACTTCCATAATGCGCCAACTGTGCATCATAAACATCCAAAAGCTGATGATCCAGCGGAACTGCAATCTGCTTCAGGCAGGCATTTCGTTGAGCGAGTATTTTTTGATATTGCAATAAATGTTCTAAATAAGCTATATCCGTTTGAGCCAGCATTCCATCCATATATCTTCTACGCAATTCACTCCCCTCATTAATCAGGCTGATATCGTCCGGAGCAATCATTACAGCATTAAATCTGCCTATATGTTCCGACAACTTTTCATAAGCACTATCATTGAAAGTGACCGTTTTCTTACCCTCCTTCCAAACGCAAACTACTTCATCATGGGAATTCATCTGGTCATCATGCCAGGTTCCGGTAATGCGGAAGCCATCTGCTCCATGTTGTACATTATTCCACTCTCTGCTTTGAAAATAGCTTTTTGTATAACACAAATAATATACTGCATCCAATAAATTGGTCTTTCCGCTGCCATTTGGCCCGGTAATACCCGTTACAGGGGCATTTAAAAGAAATTCTCGCCGGGCATAATTACGAAACCGGGTAAGACTGATTTTTTCTAAACGATGCAAATGAGGAATATTTTTTACTTTCGCAACAAAAATAGTAAAAGGTGCAAACACAATTCGGAAAAGAAACATACCTCCACTGGTATGAGAGTATGCTGCTGCAACGGCGCTTTGAAGAAAAGGCCGGTCAATTGTACGGAATGCAAAAGATCCGGGGTTTTTGTCATCTCTATATCGGACAGGAAGCGGTGTCTGCCGGCATTATGTCGGCTATACGGGAAACTGATAATCTCATTACAGCTTACCGCGATCATGCCATTGCTATTGCAAAAGGTATGTCAGTGAATGAATGTATGGCGGAACTTTACGGTAAAGCTACCGGCTGTACCAAAGGTAAAGGTGGTTCTATGCACTTTTTCTCTAAAGAAAAAAGGTTCTTCGGCGGCCATGGGATTGTAGGTGGACAGATTGGCCTGGGTGCAGGTATTGCTTTTGCGGAACAATATAATGATACCGACAATGTTACGGTTTGTTTGTTTGGTGATGGTGCAGCCCGCCAAGGTTTGTTGCATGAAACCTTTAACTTAGCCATGCTATGGAATTTGCCCATAATTTTTATTTGTGAAAATAATCATTATGCTATGGGAACATCTGTTTCCCGCTCTTCTAAAGTGTTGGACATTTACAGATTGGCAGATGGTTATGATATGCCTGCCGATTCCGTTGACGGCATGAAGCCGGAATCTGTTTGCATTGCTATGGAACGTGCTGTAAAACGTGCAAGAGAAAAAGGTGGCCCCACCTTCTTAGAAATGAAGACGTATCGTTATCGCGGCCACTCTATGAGTGATCCGGCAAAATACCGTACTAAAGAGGAATTAGAAGAATATAAGGAAATTGATCCGATAGCTTATGTATTGCATACTATTAAGGATAACAACTTTGCCACAAATGAAGAGCTGGAAAC
>Ga0182792_1003194_pt1 | contig 10757 bp, 10 predicted proteins | sample Passage237B_FD_130497 | JGI IMG/M metagenome (GOLD analysis project Ga0182792, IMG submission 130497) | Cellulose adapted compost microbial communities from Newby Island Compost Facility, Milpitas, CA, USA - Passage2 37B (version 2) (version 2) ...
GAGCCCGGCAAGCGCTACCAGCGAGGAGAAAGGAGCCCGTTGACAGAGGCGATTAGAGAACGCCTCGGGACATCACCTGCCGTCCCCGCAGGATGTGCGCCGACCATCAGTCAGCCCTTCTTCGTTCTTGCAATCCAGCCAGCGACACGGCGTGCGTCGCGTCCGGCGCCTGCGACCATTGTCGAGGAAACCGCATACTGGAAGTGAAGGCCGACGAAATAGAGCCCGTCCACGTCGGTCGATCGTCCGAAGCGATGGCGCGGCACGCCATGCTCGTCGAGGATCGGCAGGTCGATCCAGTCGAAGCCAGGATGGAAGCCGGTGCACCAGATGACGCTGGCGAAGGAGATTTCCTTGCCGTCTTCCGTCACCGCCTTGCCGTTCCTGATCCCAATGATCTTGCCGATGCGCCGGACCCCGGCGCGATCAAGCTGCCATGGCCGCGTCCGGATCAGAGGCATGCCGTGTCCGTGCATCTTTGACCGGAATTTCCGCCCCATGGGCGTGCGCATGGTCAGCAGGTGGTGGAACATGCCGCGCACCACGAGGCGGACCAGGAGCTTGCGCCCCACGAAACCGTGAATGTCGAACGGGACATGGCCGACGTCGCGCCCTGAGAGCCAGACCTTGTGCGATTTGGCGATGTCCATCGCGATCTCTGCGCCCGAATTGCTCGCGCCGACCAGCAATACCGGCCCGTCCGGCAGCTGGGCGGGGCTCCGGTATTCATGCGAGTGCATCTGGGAAATGTCGGGATCCAGATCGCGGGAGAAAGCGGGGAGACGCGGCTTCTGGTAGCTCGCCGCCGCAATGATCACCCGGTCCGCCTCGTAGACGCCGTTCGTGGTTTCCACACGGAAGCGGCCGTTCTCCTTGCCCAGCCGCTCAACATGCGTGTTCAGGCGAACCGGCATGGCGAATTTCGTGGCGTAGTTTTCCAGATAATCCGCCATCTGGTCCTTGGTGGGGTAGGTATCTCCCGGCGCCGGAAAGCGGTAGCCGTCGAGCGAACCAAACTTGGCCGAAGTGAAGAGCCGGAGCGAGTCCCACCGGTTGCGCCAGACATCGCCAATGCGAGCCGCGCCATCGAGGATGACGTGCTCAATGCCCCGCCGCTTCAGGTGATAGCCGGCCGACAGCCCTGCCTGGCCGGCGCCGATTACCACGACTTCGTGACGCTCAGGGCTGCGCTCGGCCGCCTGACGCGGATGCGGAGCGGCGAATGCGTCGGGCTGGGTCCTGAGCAGGTTCCCCGTCTCCACCAAGTCCGCGGGGTGGAGGCCGGCGCTCGTCGTGTCGATGGTTAAGGTTGTCGCGCGTGCGGAGGCCATGATCCTTCTCCAGTCTCGCGTTGATCCTGGAGGAAAGCCTAGTCCTGCGACGGCCGCCTTTCATCGTGAGCATGACCCACGCAATAGATTCCTCGATGGGGCGCTCTACCCATTGCCGACCGGTCAGATCAAACCCGTCCTCAGCGCCTTCGCCACCGCGGCCGCGCGCGAGGAGACGCCGAGCTTGTCGAAGATGTTCTCGACGTGGCGGTTCACGGTCTTGGCGCTGAGGCCAAGCTGCTCGGCGACCTTACGGTTGGTGCCGCCATCAGCGACGAGGGACAGCACTTGCCGCTCGCGGGGGGTCAGATCGTCCGATCCCGTGGCTTTCGAGCCGGTCCGTAGCTCATCGATTCGCGCCAGATCGGGACCGGCGCCGAGCTCCTGCAAGATCCTAACGGCCGCCTCGAACTCCCGCTCAGCGTTTTCCAAGTCGCCAAGTCCGGCATAGCTGCGCGCAATGTCGACGCGCAGGCGGGAAACCAAATAGGGCGCGCCGAATTCGGACCAGTACTGGCGCGCACGCGAGAGCGCGGCTACGGCATCGCCGAATTCGCCGCGCGCCAGAGCCAGCGAGCCACGCCCCTGATCGGCGACGCGGGCCAGGATTTCAGTGCCGAAGCGCTCGGCGATGTCCGACATCTCGCGGCAAAGCCTTTCGGCGGCGTCGAGATCGCTGCAGGCGATGAATATCTCAATAGCGGCGGGGAGCAGGACAGTCTTCAGGGCCATATCGTTGCCCGTTTCCAGCGCCCGCCGGATCGCGGCGGCCGCCTCGTCCCGGCGACCCTGCGCAAGACGGAGCAGCGCCAGTCCCGGCTGTGGATCGAGGCCGATCTCGCCGGCTAAGCGATATTCGGCCTCGGACTTCTCGAACGCTCCGCGCAGCCGCAGGATCTCGCCACGGCGATAGGCGGCGTTGGCTAGCGCGGTGCGTTCGGCGGTACCGGTCAGGCCGCGTCCAGCGCATTCCGCCTCGGCGAAGGCCTCGCTCCAGTTGCCTTCGAGCTGCAGGACTTCTGCGCGATGCACCTGGCAGACGCCGCTGAAGGCCTTGGCCTGGGGATTGCGCCGACACCAGTCGGTCAGGATCGCGGTCCATTCGCGCGCGCGCACCACTTCAAGCACACGGCAGCAGGAGGCGACGATCTCGCAATAGACGATGCCGCTCACCAGGGGCGAAAGGCGCCCGCTGCTGGCCAGCAACATGGCCTCGTCGATCGGCACATAGCCTTCGTCAATGCGGCCGAGGCGGAAAAGGGTTCCCCCCTTGATGCTGCAGGCGAGCGCGACAAGATCCGGCTCGCCGCCGTTCTCGCCGATTTCGATGGCACGCTCGGCGAGATTGACCGCGGTCTCATAGTCACCTTTCCGCCGTAGCATGAATGTCTGAGGCAGGAGCAGGTAGCCGCGCTGCACGCATTCGGTGGGAGTATGTTCGGCATGCCTGGCTGCGCGCTGGAGCCAACCGGAGCCTAGCACGGCTTCCCCGATCAGCATGTTGCGCAGCCCGCACCAGAACGCTGCGCGCGCGCACTGCTCGTGATCGTCGCCGGCGGCGTAATGCGCGTAGAGCCGTTCGAGCGCAGCCAGCATCTCGCGGTCCTTCGCGGCGATGCCCGCGGCCCAGACCAGCGCTTCGAGGTCGATTACCTCAAGCTGGGATTCGGCATCGGCGCGCACGAACAGATCCGTTGCGTCCGCCCATGCGCATCGTTGGTAGGCGTCCCGCGCTGCTTGAATTGCTTCAAGCGGGTTCTGTGACATCTCGCCAACGTACACTACTGCGCCGGAATGCAAAAACTTTGACATCGATCTACCCGCATCGCTGGCGATGAACGCCGGCGTGACCATTTGGGTCGCTGAGGACAACCCGCTTGCTTGGTTGCAGACATGAAAAGCCGTCAGTGCACTTTGGCCACGAGGAGACGTAGATCGTTCGTGGCGAGGCGCCTGGAGCGCTCCGTCACCCCTGAGTTGGCTTTTGCTTGATGTCAGTCTCCGATGATGACGCTGCCCCTCTGACTCTGCGCCTCGCTCTGTCCTCCACGAGTGATTCACCTGCAAACCGCGTTACATGGAGTAATGGGGAGAATACGACCTGGAGGTGCGAACGCTGTTTGCCGCTGCATACCCCGCTGAGTTCAGGAACGAACAGAAGCATGCAAGGCTTCGGTTATCCTGCGCAAGCGTCATCCGGATCATCCTCGCGCCGCCGCAGCAAGTGCCGCTTGCACTGGAAGGACCATCCGGCAGCGTATCGATCGATGATCGCATCGAAGGCGTCATCGCTTGCCCTGAAGTCGAAGCCATGCTTGACCAACCTGTCGACGATCTCGTCCTGGACGCGCTGCAGCTTCTCGCGGTGGCCTTCCCTGATTGCCTCCGTGACCGCCCAGTGGAGGAATGCACGAGCCACGTCGTCGCGTGACGGCGCCTTCTGCCGCTTCATTCGCGCGCGATATTCGCGCTGCCGCAGCTTCTGCTTCTCCAACCTGTTCATGACCGATCCTCCCTCGCCAGCTTCTGCCGGGATGGTGAGGTCGACCGCTGCAAGCCACAAACCGCGTTTGGCCTGTAACGCCTTTGCGGCGATCGGGATCGCAAATCCGTCCTTCTGAATCGAAGTCCAGGGATCCTGAATCGGATTACCGCAAATCATCTCGACCCGAGATGACGTGCGGGCAATTTCGATCAGGATGCCGCAGCGCCCTGACGGCTGCCCCGTGCAAACGCCGTTCCTCGATGTAACGCGGCTTCCGGTTCTTGAATCGGTGATCGCTGATCCAGAATCGCGAGCTTGTCAGCCTGAATCGCATTACCGCAAATTGAGACGACGTAATCCGACGTGCGGAGAACCCGAACCAGGTCGCCGGGCACTCAAGGCAGCTTGCTCTCACCCCAGAACATGCTGCCCAGGCACACCCTTGGGATGGAACGACGCCGGCCGGTGGTGGTCGCCACACGAGACAACTACACGAATGCAGTGCAGCCACTCGGTCGAGGAGCCCTTCGAAGGCGTTCGGGCGTGGCAGTTGGCTTGCCACTCCTTCCGCTCAAATGCGCTCAGCCCGACGCATGCCAGCGATACGCTCCATCACATGCGCCAGTTCGGCGCCTTCCAGAGTGGCCCTGGCGATGAGAGCATGGGCGAGTTCCTCGACTTCCGCCTGGTGATTGCCGACCAGCTCTCTCGCCTCGACATAGGCGTTCTCCAGCCGCGCATTGACGCGCCCGGCGATGTCGGGCCTGTGAATCAGGAGCGAGGCATGTTCCTCCACATTCCGATAAAGCAGCGGCATCTCCCGTCCGAAGCCGAAGCTGACCTCCATGTGGAGCGCGAGCTCGGTGGCGGCGGCAAGATCGCTGTCGGGGCCGACGCCGGACCCGGCAACGCAGGAGCCGTACATGACCTCTTCGGCGGCGCGCCCGGCGAGCTTGGCGATCAGGATCGATGACAGCCATTCCTCCGTTTCTTCGACGAGCGAGGGCTCCTCGCTCAGGACCTTGCCGCCCTCGGGTCCGTCGATGGTGATCAAGGTGATCTTTCCGAGCTCCAGGACCATGCGGGCGACGGCATGACCTGCCTCGTGCAGCGCGATGCGCCGACGGAGGTTTTCCGGCCGGGATGGATTGGAGGCTGTGAGCCGTTGCTCGAGGTCGGACCAGGTCAGGCCGCGACGCTCGCGCCTCGCCGTCTGCCTTGCCTCACGGACGAGCCGCTCGATGTCGGCGCCGCTCAGACCAATGGCTCTGCGCGCCAGCATGCGGAGCACCGCGTCGGCCTCCGCAGGTGCGGAACCATGTCCATCAACGGTGATCATGACCACCTCCTTCTCGGCTATGCCTGCACCATCGGGGCAGCAGGATACCTCTCGATTGCAGACGGCCGCTGGCTGGTGCTTCACTGCCATGACCAGTTTCCTCCTCCATAAGCATCGGCGGGACTGAAGGGATCGCCGAGACGGTACCAGCGCGACAGGGTGCGAGCCCAGACGCCATCCTCGGAGATCAGGCAGAGGTCGGATGTGGTGATCAGCCGGCCTGTTCCTTCCAGAACGGGATGTCCGGTCGAAAGTCCCATCAGGCACGCTGCCGGACGCTCCCCGAATACCCAGCGATCGAGAAGGGGAGCAGCCTCGCCAGCCAGGACTTCGACAGATGCACCCTGCCTGATCTGCTCCATGTCCGAGACGAGCGCGGCAAGCCGCCGGAACTGCAACTCGAAGACAAGCCCCTGCGATGCGTGGTATGGATTGAACTTCACCATGCGTCTGCGCCTTCTGAAGTGTAGCGGATGAGATCCCGGACCTCGGTCCGGCTGGATTCTGCGACTGCCGGCGGTTGAATGCTGCCAGCGACGTCTGACGGGTTCGCAGATGCCATCGCTTCGGCAGAGGCATCCAGATCGTCGGGCCCGGGCACATCCTTCTCATCCTGGTCGGGATCGACGCCCGCATGCACCGGGTCGGCAACGGCATCTGCCATGGCTCCGTCGGTCGGCTCGATTCCGGCAGCCTGCGTGACCTGCACCGGCGCGCTCTCGACGACACCGTCAAGATCGCCCTTCAGGTGATGACGGAGGATGCCGACAAGGGCCTCCGTATCCGGCACCGGGATCTCCACATGCTTTTCGAGCCGTCCAGAGCGCAGCAGCGCCGGATCGATCGCCTGCGGGTGATTGGTAGCTGCGACAACGATCACGCCCGAGGACCGGGAAGCGCCATCGAGCAGTTCCAGTCCCCTGTTGATGATGCTGTTGCCGTATTCCGCCCACTCGCCGCGCTGGCGGCGTGTTCCGATACCGTCGAGTTCGTCGATGAACAGGATCGCGGGCTTCATCCCTTCCGCCTCCGCGAAGGTCGCCGCCATGCGCTTCAACACATCGCCGAGATAGCCGGGCTCGAGCCAGGTCGCGACAGAACAGGCGACGAGCGGCACCTGCAGCGAGTTGCAGAGCGCCCGGGCGAATGTTGTCTTGCCGGTGCCGGGCGGACCGGAGAGGAGAAGCTTCGTGCTCATCTCCTCCCAGGCCAGTTCGCCGGCGCGCCAGAGTTCGAGATCGGCCTTGAGCGACATCGCCCATTCGGCAGCCTCGCCATAACCGCTGAGCGTTTCCACCCGTGCAACGAAGCGGTCGCTGTCGCCGCCCGTCAGCCGAGCCGGCTGGATGATCTCGCTTCCCGAGCCGGGATTGCCTCGGCCACTCTTCGATGCCTGCTTCGATGAGGTTGAACATCCTGCCGACATCCTCCCATCGCCTGGCATGCGCTCGGCAGACTCTGCCGCAGCGGGCGGCCTGTCGGCCGCGAGTTGGCTCAGCACGTCGACGGCCTGGTCGGCTTCGACGCCGGGTCTGATGGCGATGGCGAGGTCGAACAGCGTCAGCGTCGCGCAGATCTGGTCCGGCAGACAGACCTGAGGCTTCTTTCCGAGGACCGCCGCGATCACCTGTCCGACAAGGTCCATGTCGAGAGGTCCGGTGACAAGCCGGAGCTGGGCTGCGCATGTCAGGCGCGGCGGCAGGCGCTCCTGGCTCTCGGCAACGCCGAGGATTGGATGCTGCATCAGAGCGGCAACGCCGACCTGCTTGCCGATGCTCTCCGGCTCGTCCGGATCGTAATTTGCGCCGGGGAACACGATGATCCGCCAGCGTTCGCTGTTGCGGCCGCCGAACCGGGCCGGTCGGCCGCTGATCAGTTCATACCCGCTCGCAAGTGAGGCCTTTCCCGGGAGCACCATCCCCCGCGCCAAAAGATCGAGGAAGGTTCCCTCGAATCCCGGCACGGCCGCCGTGAGCGTGACGATTGCGTTTGGCAGGCGCAGAACCCGCAGCACCTCTTGCAGCGGGGTTCCGCTGTCGACTGCTGCCCGTGCGACAAGCAGCAGCGTTGCGACCTCGGCTGGCTGCAGGGGAGAAGCGGATCTGCGAACCTGACTGAGCAGCGTTGCGGTAAGGCTGCGATAGCCGGCATCGCCGCGGCACCTGGACGACGAGCCCTGCCGCGGTTCTCGCTGACCCCGCCCGCTCTTGACGGGCGGACGGATGCCTTGATCGTCGATGACGTAGGTGTCGCCATCGAAGTCCATCGAGGTGATGCCGGAGCCGACTGAGGACGCACCATGCAGTCCGAGCCGCGCCACGAGCTGGCCGATCTGGCGCGGCGACTTCTCCAGCATGGCAGGGTGCGCGGTGAAGCCCCTGACCTGGACGCCCTCGACATCCCATGTTGCGGCGATCAGGATATCGGCTTCGACAGCGCGATCGCGCGCCTCGCATTCCAGCCTGTGCCGCAGCCTGGCGAGCAGATGCGCCGCAAGGCGATCCGGGTCCGACCGGTGCGGCATCATCATCGTGCGCCCCCGCATTCCGGCTCCGTCTCATTAAGCAGGCCCTGTCGCTCGAGCCAGTCAGCGACCGCAAGACAGGCGGGGTCGCCTTTTTCGATGTGCTCGCCAAGCAGGCGGATGATGCCGGACGGGACCGGGATGCCGAGGAGCGTCGCCTGGCGTGCGAAGTGCATGGCGAGCGCCACGGCAACTGCGGGATCGTTCATGCCTCTCGTCCGACAGGTGCAGGAGAGCGCCCTCCCGCTCCGGGCGCGGGCGATGCAGGCATCACCATGGCCGAGGATGCCGAGCAGCCCGTGTGATCGTCGTCCCGCGATCCTGGACTTGAGGTCCTTTACCGCCGCACGGCCGGCAGCATGCCAGTCGAGGCTGTCACTGGCATGTCCAGCGGATCGCTTCGCAGCGTCGGCTGCGATGTCAGGGTCCGGGGCGGCCGGTCCGGGGAAGGATGCTACCCGCGACCGCCGGCTCCCGGCAGCCGCGCCATCGGGGCGGCTGGCTCCATTGCCGCCATTGCGGCCAATGTCGAACCCAGACGCAGGCGTCGGGGCAGCGGCTTCGGCGCCGGCCATCCGGAAGATGTCTGCGCCGGGTTGGGAGGTTGCGTCTGGTCCGCCGGCCTGAGTCGGGGGGTGGTCGTGCCTGCCGATCGGCGTGTTCCTGTTCATGGCAAAGTCTCTCCATGCCGCTCGGAGGAGCGGGTCTGATCGGATGTTCTGGTGGGAAGGCCTCGGCCCCTTTGGGAGCCGGCGGTGATTGCGGATGAGGTCAGTGAATGGCGGGGCGTGCCAGTCCGACCTTTACGACGGGTATCCGCAGCGGCGACAAGTCCGGATCGGGTCCACCGATCGCATCCCGTTCGCTGGCGTCGCCATGACGCTGGTGGTCCTCGCCAGGATCACGAGCATCGCCCCCGTTCGGAACGGACGCCGCCAGTCCGTGCCCGCCATCACGCGAAGCAGCGTTCTGGCCAAGTTGCCTCACGAGAGCACGGCACTGGGCTTCGAGTTCCTCCTGGACGGTTCGGGCAAACATTGCCCGCAGCCGCTCCATCGCCTCCCCCGCCCCTTCGATGTGAAGGAGGGCATCGAGCGCCGACAGCGGGAACACCCCATCCGTTGCGTTGCCGGTCTCGTTGGATCCGTCGATGATGGCAATTCGCACCTCACGGATCAGCATTCCGCGATACTCGGAATAGACCCAATCCGCCGCCGTCAGCCCTGCTGCGGTCATCCGGCGCAGCAGCGCGACCAGCCGGCGATCTTCCGTTGATGCGACCGACCGCTTCACATCCGCGATCAGCAGGGACTGCGTCGGCCGATGCACGATGAGAAGATCGGGCATGTACCAGTCGACGGCATGCGTGCGCGCATTGAGCCGGATGCCTTCGAGGCTGGAGGGCTCGTTGCCGTCGACGACGTCGATGGCGGCCTGGACGATCGGAAGGCGCCGGTTCTGCGGCAGGACCGTCAGGTCCGGATTGCAGTGGGCGATCGCAAGCAGGCCTCCTTCGAGAAGCCTGCCTTCGTGGAAGGTGCTCGATTGCAGCATCGAGCGCAGCGGGTTGAACGCGCCGAACACGGCATCCGGCTTCGGCTCAGCCGCACGAATGGCTTCCATCGCCTTCTCGACGACCATGCCGAACTGCGCGTCGAGGCCATCTTGCGCCAGACGACAGATCATGGCCGAGCCGGCAACGAAAGCAGGGTCGGACATCGTCGCGGGCGCATCCGGCCGGCGACGATCTTCCAGTGACGCGTTCTTCAGGGTAGTGCTCATGCAGCCCAATTCCTTCCTACAAAGGTTGCGGGTCAGGCTTCCGTCGGCGTTGGCGCGCCGGCGGAGGCCGTCATTCCCGGTCGGGTCAAGACGGGAACGGGGATTGCATAAGCGGATCCGAATGCGCTGGGAGCCCGCCACTCGATCGCATGGTTAACGGCGGGCTCGCAGGCTCAGTCGGGATCTGTCCGGCGGGCGGGCAGGCGGTCCGCCATGCGAGCGACCGCCGCCGAGCAGCTCCGTCAGAAGACGGGAGCCACCGCGCGGAGTTCGGCCTCGAGGCGATCGAGTTCGCATTCCGCGAGCTCGAGCTCCGCCTCGAACCAGCTCAACGCCTTCCACAAGCTGCTGGCGCTCGCCCGATGGACCGGGTTCTTCAGAGCATTCCAGGCGGCAAAGAGCCGCTTCGTGAAGGCGAGCTCCGGTCCACCCTCCAGCTCGAACTGCTCGTCGAGTTCGAGCATCCGGTCGATCGCCGACCGAAAGCGGGAACCCAGCCCCTCGAACCGCACCGCATCCTCAACCACACACACTAGACTCACGATGATCCTCCTCGTCGGATACCGGAGGTCCGCCGACCGAACCTCCTGCCACAACGGTGCGGGTGGGCCTTGCAAGCGACAAACCCGCTTCATCTGCGGCCGGCAGGCTGACCAGAGGCGGGTTCGCAACTGCCATGGCCGACGATCCCGGCGCACGGATGGGGCGCTCGAGACCGGTGATGATCAGACGCGGTTGGCGGCACCTTGTCCCAGGCTCAATGTATTGGTGCTTTTTGCCGCCACCGCCAATTTGCCGACAGCGATCCAATCGGACCGATGAAGCACGCGCCGACGCCGACGGCGGCAACCGATCCCGGTCAGCCTGGTTCCGAACTCATTGCCGTGAACCGAGCCATCGCTTGCCGGAGACTGGCATTCATCAAAGGCGCCGCCATGCGGCCGCCTCTGCGGCGATGGACCCGAAGACAAATTGCCATCAACGAGCGCCTGCCGCCCGCAAACGGCGAAGGCCCCGCGAATGAACGCGGGGCCTTTGGTGGCAAGATCCTGGTGATCGACGGCTAGCGGCCGATCAGCCGGGCCAGTGCGGGCGCGGTCGCAAAGCTGCCGCGGCGTTCGATGAGCCAGCAGTCGCGCTTGAGGCGTTTCAGTGCGCCCTTCAGCACCCGCGGCCCGAGCCGGGTCCGCATCTGGATCTCCGCGACGGCAAGCGGGGCGTGGCCGGCGGCCGAGAGGCAGGCGATCACCCGCTCGTCGGCAACGGCCCGCCCCGCCCGCCGCCTGGCCCCGGCCC
>Ga0182792_1003196_pt1 | contig 10746 bp, 5 predicted proteins | sample Passage237B_FD_130497 | JGI IMG/M metagenome (GOLD analysis project Ga0182792, IMG submission 130497) | Cellulose adapted compost microbial communities from Newby Island Compost Facility, Milpitas, CA, USA - Passage2 37B (version 2) (version 2) ...
CACGCCGAAGGGAACTACACCACTTTCATTACGACCAACCGCAAGATTGTTCTTCGGAAGTGCTTGAAAGAGGTATCGGAAACGATATTGAATAGCAAAAAATTCATCCGGATACACAAGTCGTACCTGATAAACAAAGATGCCATCAGGGCCCGAAGTGCATCGAACATCCTGCTGAACAATGGGGAGAACCTGCCGCTGGGCCGTGCATATGCAGGATGTTTCTGCTAATCCCCGTGGCCTAAAAATTTTCTCCGCCCGTCCCTGCAACTTCGTCCGAAAACCGCTATTTTTGCCGCTTAACACAACGGAAAAATGCATAGGACACATACATGCGGCGAACTGACCCGCTCGGATTTGGGTAAGACAGTAGTACTGAGCGGTTGGGTACAGAAATCGCGCGATTTGGGCGGCATGACATTCATCGACGTGCGGGACCGTTACGGCATCACCCAATTGGTTTTCGATACGGCAGACGATGCGGCCCTGCGAAGCAAAGCCCGGGAGCTTGGTCGGGAATATGTCATCAAGGTTACCGGAAAGGTCATTGAACGGGAGAGCAAGAATCCCAAGCTGGCTACGGGCGACATCGAAATCAAGGTCTCCTCGCTCGATGTATTGAACGTGGCCAAACTGCCTCCTTTTACCATCGAGGATGAAACTGACGGCGGTGACGACCTGCGTATGAAATACCGCTATCTCGATCTTCGGCGCAGCCCGGTGCGCAACAACCTGCTATTGCGGCATCGGCTCGCGCAGGAAACGCGGAAATACCTCGACGAGCAGCAGTTCATCGAAGTGGAAACGCCGGTATTGATCAAATCCACCCCCGAGGGCGCCCGCGATTTCGTGGTGCCAAGCCGGATGAACCCAGGGGAGTTCTATGCACTACCTCAATCGCCCCAAACATTCAAGCAGTTGCTGATGGTGTCCGGATTCGACCGCTATTTCCAGATCGTCAAATGTTTCCGTGATGAGGACCTGCGCGCCGACCGCCAGCCAGAGTTTACCCAGATCGACTGCGAGATGGCTTTCGTCGAGCAGGAGGACATCCTCCACCTTTTTGAAGGATTGGTGCGCCACCTGTTCAATGCCGTGAAGGGCATCGACCTGGGTGAAATCCCCCGCATGTCCTACGAAAATGCGATGCGCCTGTATGGGTCCGATAAACCGGACATCCGCTTCGGCATGCCCTTCGTGGAACTCAACGATGTGCTCAAAGGCGCGGGATTCGGCGTGTTCGACCAAGCCGAACTGGTCGTGGGCATCAACGCCGAACGGTGCACGACTTATACCCGCAAGCAACTCGATGCCTTGACGGATTTTGTAAAACGCCCCCAAATCGGTGCCAGCGGACTGGTATACCTCCGTTACAACGAAGACGGCTCACTCAAGTCCTCGGTCGACAAATTCTACACACCCGAACAACTTCAGCGATGGGCGGAAGCATTCGATGCGAAACCGGGCGACCTGCTCCTGGTGATGGCCGGGGAGACGGACAAGGTACGGAAGCAACTTAGTGAGCTCCGTCTGGAGATTGCCGCGCAGCTGGGGTTGCGGGATAAAAGCAAGTATGCCCCCCTTTGGGTAGTGGACTTCCCGCTACTGGAATGGGACGAGGAGCGTGGCCGTTATCACGCCATGCACCACCCGTTTACATCCCCGAAACCGGAAGATATCCCGCTATTGGACGCCGCTCCGGGCAAGGTCAGGGCCAATGCCTACGACCTGGTAATCAACGGCACGGAAATAGGCGGCGGTTCCATCCGGATACATGACCGCGAGCTGCAGTCGCTGCTATTCAAGCACCTTGGCTTTACGCCGGAGGAAGCCCAGCAGCAATTCGGTTTCCTATTGGACGCATTTACCTACGGTGCCCCACCCCATGGCGGAATCGCCTTTGGGTTTGATCGGCTGGTGGCCGTATTTGCAGGACTGGACAGTATCCGCGATGTCATCGCCTTCCCGAAAAACAATTCGGGCCGAGACGTGATGATCGACTCCCCTGCCCCCATTTCGGACGAGCAGTTAGCGGAGTTGGCCATCGCCGTCAAGCACTGATGACAACACTTTCCGTTTTTATGCGTTATTAATAGCATAGTAATAACTCGCTGCATATGCCTTCTGCACAAGAAGCCGCTTTTCTGAAAGACAGCGCCGCCAAGGCGTTTGAGCTGCGCCACAGGCAGATCATCAATTATAATATTGACAAGTATGATGTGGCTGTTGAAAGCGGACTTTCCCAGTTCCACCATATCGAGAACTCCAAGCGCAAGGCCCACACGATTAAGTGGCGGGTGATGGAAAACCTGGATAAGCTCCTGCCGGAGTTTGAGGCCAATTTCCTTCGGAAAGGCGGAAAGGTCATTTGGGCCAATGACGCGGAAGAGGCCCGGCAGGAAATCTGGAATATCATGGAGCGGGCGGGTGCCAAGACCGTGGTCAAGTCCAAGTCGATGACCACCGAGGAAATCGAATTGAATGCTTTTCTTGAAAACAAGGGCGTCCGCACCGTGGAGACCGATTTGGGTGAATACATCGTACAACTGCTCGGCCAAAAGCCTTATCACATTGTCACACCCGCCATGCACCTGAGCCTGCAGGACATTGCAGCGCTCTTTCACCAGCACTTCGGCACGCCGCCGGATGCATCCGCCCAAGCGCTTACGCTGAAAGCGCGAGAACTCCTGCGCCAACAGTATACCACGGCAGATGTAGGCATAACGGGCGGGAATTTCCTGATTGCAGACACTGGCAGTGTGGCTATCACCGAAAATGAGGGCAATGCGCGACTCACCACCACGTTTCCAAAAATCCACATCGCGATCGTGGGCATCGAGAAAATCATCCCTTCGCTCAGCGACCTCGACCTCTTTTGGCCGTTGCTGGCGACCCACGGCACCGGACAACGACTTACGGTATACAACAGCATCATCGGCGGCCCCAGACAAGAAGGGGAAACCGACGGCCCCGAAGAGATGTACGTCGTATTGCTCGACAATGGCCGTACAGAGTTGCTGGCGCAAAAGGAACAGCGCCAGGGGCTTTATTGCATCCGTTGCGGGGCTTGCCTCAACAGCTGCCCGATCTACAAGAATGTCGGTGGCCATGCCTACCACACCACCTACAGCGGCCCAATCGGTTCGCTCATCACCCCCCATCTCCGCGGGATGGAGGAATTCAAACACTTGAGCTATGCCTCCAGTCTCTGCGGCAAGTGTTCGGAGGTATGTCCCGTAAAAATCGATATCCACCGTATGTTGCTGCTCAACCGGCGCGATGCGGTAAACAGCAATATGGTCACCAAGAAAGAGAAACTTCTCTGGAAGGGTTTCACTTTTGCGATGACCAAGCGGAAGGTCATCGATTTTTTCAGTGGCAAGTTCAAAAATTCGATGCTACAGTGGTTTTTCAAAAAGGCTTGGGGCAAGCATCGCAGCCTACCCCAAATGACCAAAAAATCGTTTAGCCAGGAATGGAAAGAACGGCACAAGTAGCTATTCGAGTTCCGCCGATTTTGCCCAGATATTGATATCACCGTCTTTGGCGTAACGATCGATTTCTGCTAACTCTTCGCCGGAAAAATCCAGCCGTTTGAGTGCCCCTACACAATCGGCCACCTGCTCGGGCCTACTGGCACCGATGAGCGCGGAAGTCACGCGGCCTCCCCGTAGCACCCAAGCGATGGCCATTTGGGCAAGCGTCTGACCGCGGCGCTGTGCAATGCCGTGGAGTGCGCGTACATTGGCCATGTTTTGTTCGCTAAGAAACTCACGGCGAAAGAACCCCCTGGTATTGGCACGGCTGTCTGCCGGGACACCATCCAGGTACTTGTCCGTAAGCAGGCCTTGGGCAAGGGGGGAAAAGACGATTGAACCGATGCCCAATTCATCCAGCGTATCCAACAGGCCGTCTGTCTCGACCCAGCGATTGAGCATGGAATAGCTGGGTTGGTGAATGAGACAGGGTGTCCCCAAATCCTTCAGGATGGCCGCCGCTTCCTGGGTCCGTTTGGTGTTATAGGACGATATGCCCACATACAACGCTCTGCCCGAGCGTACGATATGGTCCAATGCCATCATGGTTTCTTCAAGTGGCGTGTCCGGATCGAAACGATGGGAATAGAAGATGTCCACGTAATCCAAACCCATCCGTTTCAGGCTTTGGTCGCAACTGGCTATTAGGTATTTACGGCTACCCCATTCGCCGTAAGGACCGGGCCACATGTCATAACCCGCTTTGGAAGAAATAATCAGTTCATCCCGAAGCCCAGCAAAATCCGCCTTCAATATACGTCCAAAAGCCAGCTCGGCACTTCCGGGAGGCGGCCCATAGTTGTTGGCCAGGTCAAAATGCGTGATGCCGAAATCAAAAGCTTGCCTGCATATCGCTTGTTTGGTGCGATGCGGCACGTCATCGCCAAAGTTGTTCCACAGACCTAGCGAAATCGCCGGCAATTTCAACCCGCTTCTTCCGCAGCGGTTGAATACCATGGTTTCGTAACGTTGAGGGTTGGGTATCCAATTCATTCGAAAATAATTGTTGATTTCTTGTTTGCTTTATTTAACCGTATCAATGAATACTTCGCATGTTGCACTCCTATTTTCACACCCCGTACCTGGCCAAAGGTGCTACATCCTGGCCAACAAAGTCGCGTGCAAGATACTTATGGTACCCCGCAATGGCAATCATGGCTGCATTGTCCGTGCAGTATTCGAAGCGCGGGATAAATACCCGCCATCCTTGTTCGTTGCCCAATGCGGTCAACCCGTCGCGCAGACCCGAATTGGCGGATACGCCGCCGGCGATGGCCACATCGTTGACTCCGGTTTCCTTGACCGCTCGCTTCAGCTTATTCAGCAGGATGGAGACAATCCGCGACTGCACCGATGCACATATATCGTGCAGATGCATTTGGAGGAAACCCGGATTGTCCTGTTCCTGCTGCCGCACGAAATAAAGAATTGCCGTCTTCAGTCCACTGAAACTGAAATTGAGCCCCGGGATTTGCGGCTCGGGGAACGCGAACGCGTCGGGGTTTCCAAGCCGGGCGTAGCGGTCGATCAATGGACCGCCGGGGTATGGAAGGCCCAGTATCTTGGCTGTTTTGTCGAATGCCTCTCCCGCCGCATCATCCAGCGTCTGTCCAAGCAATTCCATGTCAAAGTAATCCTTCACCAACACCAACTGCGTATGCCCGCCTGACACGGTGAGGCAGAGAAAAGGAAAAGCCGGTGTAGGTTCCTCGATGAAATGGGCAAGGATATGCGCCTGCATGTGGTTGACTTCGATCAGTGGGATATTTCGGGCCAGGGCAAACGCCTTTGCGAATGACGCGCCTACCAACAGCGACCCCAATAAGCCGGGACCCCGCGTAAAAGCCACCGCCGCTATGTCATTTTTATGTACTTTTGCCTCGCTGATCGCTTGCTCCACGGCTGGAATGATGTTTTGTTGGTGTGCTCGTGACGCCAATTCGGGGACCACCCCACCGAATTTTTCGTGGATGGTTTGGTTCGCAATAATATTTGAGCGGATTTTCCCGTCTATACAGATGGCAGCCGATGTCTCATCGCAGGATGATTCGATGCCGAGGATAATGGACATGAATAGCTAGTTATTGGACGCTTAACTTTAGCACAAAGCTATCAAAAAAATATTAAAAATAACGCTATTGACGTTAGCCGGCCTATTGCTGTTGCTGGCAGGCTTGATTTATGCGCTTCAATACCGACCGGTGCAGACCTATTTTGCGAAGAAGGCTGCTGCCTACCTGGCTAACGAACTGCATACCACCATATCGTTGGAAGGGTTGTATTTCAAGCCGTTTTCATCCTTGGTGCTCAGTGGGCTATATGTATCGGATCAGACAGGCGATACGTTGCTCTACGCCAAGCAGCTGTCCGTATCGGTCGATTTGCTGAAATTGCGTGACCGCCGGGTGATTGTCAAAGCGCTCAAGCTCGCTGATGGGCGTTTCTTCCTCAAACGCCGGGCTGATGGTTCGAACCTATCGTTCATTATCGACTACTTCCGATCGCCATCCACCAAATCCGCTTCCGGCCGGCGCATGATGTTGGATATCCATTCAATAGATCTTGCCAACGTTTCATTGGGCTATCAAGCTACCACCGACCGTCTCCACACCGGAGGCATTAACTTCAACGACATTCGACTGACGGCGCTTAGTGGCCGCTTTTCCGACATCGAGTTCACCGACCACCTGTTCAAATCGACCGTTAAGAATCTCCGATTCCGCGAGAAGAGTGGGTTCGTTCTCCGGGAAATGAATGCCACGGCCATAGTGGATACCGGCAGCATGGAATTGCGGGACCTTTATATAGAGACCAACCGAAGCCGGGTGCGTGACTACCTCCGTCTTGAATACGGTGATTTCTCCGCATTCGGCAACTTCATGGATGCTGTCGCCATGGAGTTGAACCTTGACCACGCGCAAATCCATTCCAAGGATATCGAATTTTTCGCGCCGAGCGTAGCGGTCACCCATTTTAACGTCGGCTTAACCGGATTATTTACCGGTCACGTCTCTGCCATAACGGCGAGGCGTGTAGATTTGCAACTCGACCACGGTACGCGGCTCCATGGCAACTTTACCATCCAAGGTCTTCCTGACATCAACCAAACCGTCTTCGACATGCAGCTTAGCCGGCTTACCACCAACAGCCATGAAATTGAATCACTGGTGCCCCAACTCGGTCGTCCCCAGGTACTGAAGTTACCGGCGCTATTCAGCCGGCTGGGGAATCTATCTTACCAAGGTAACCTCAAGGGTCTTTACTATGATTTCGATGTAGATGGCACGCTCGAGACGGACTTAGGCACCGTCAATACGGCCGTTAATCTTCATATCCGCGACGGCGGCCGTTATGCTGGGCAACTCGCTTCGGATGACTTCGACCTGGGCATTTTACTCCAGCATCAGGAAATCGGCCATGGCGGTTTCAACCTCACGATAGCGGGTACGGGGTTCACCGTCCATGACATCAACAGTGAAGTGGACGGCGATATCGATTACCTGGATTTCAGGGGCTATCGTTACAGCAGCATCGGCATACAGGGCAAATTCGCGGAGCTATTGTTTGCAGGCCAAGTCACCGTGGATGACCCCAATTTGAGATTGGGTTTCGACGGCAGCATCAATTTTAATCCGGAATGGCCGGAATATGCGTTCCATGCCCAGGTAGATTACGCCCACCTCCGCAACACCCACCTCTATACAACATCTCCGATCGTCATCGAAAACACCACGATAGCTAGCAATTTCAAGGGCAATACATTCAATGATATCCAAGGTGATATCGCCGTGCGCAACCTCCGGTTTCAAGTGGATTCCCAGCGCCACACGGTAGATTCGTTGCTATTGACGGCTTCGGGGAATGAAACCTACCGCACACTTCGGCTAAAATCGGATATAGCGGATATGACCGTCGACGGCGAAATCGACTTAACTAGGCTAGGCAGCTATTTTAGTTCCGTGGCCATGCAGTATGCTCCTGCCTTGGGACTGGACCTGAAACCGATAGGGAAACAGGCATTCAGCCTGAACCTCGTATTAAAAAACTATGCCCCCATCGCCGCCTTACTGACCCCCAACCTCATTATATCCGAAGGCGCACGGATGAATGCTCGTTTTTCCGCCGAAGATCGGATAGCAAACGTCAATTTGCTCGTACCCAAGCTAGCTCATGGCAATATCCATATCTCCCGTTTGATTGTGGACGAATCGGCCAACGGCGACGCGCTCCGTCTGCTGGTCACCGCCGACCGGGTAAGCGCCGCCGACAGCCAGTACATCAACAATGTCAACCTCGCCACTGTAATGGCTCGCGACAGCCTGCATGTCAACCTGAAACTTTCCGATCTTACCGCAAGTAATCGGCTAGATTTCAATGGAACGGTGAGCTTTGAAAAAGATGAGCCGATTAAGATGCGGGTGCTTCCCTCGTCCCTTATCTTAAATAATGCAGCGTGGGAACTGGATGAAAATGCGCTGTTTCGCCTAAGCAAAGGCCGGCTCGAGGTCCAAGGGCTTCAGATTTCCAACAACCAACAGGTCGCCAAACTGGAGGGTATCTTATCGGCAGATACGGACGATCAGGCGACACTCACCTTTCAACATTTCAATTTAAGTACACTCAATCCCTTTACGTTGCCCTCCGGCATCGAACTCAACGGGATGCTCAACGGCCGGATGGAGGTGTCGTCGGCACTGAAAAACCCCTATGCCGTCGCGGACATGAGGGCCGAGGGGGTCCGCTTCAACCGTACCGATATCGGCAACATGCTGCTGCAAGCAGACTTCGATCGTGTCAGCGAACTGATCAACGTGAAGCTGGAGGCAACACGCGACGGCATAAAAACCGTTGCGGCAAGCGGCACCTATAATGCGGCGGCGGAGACCGACAAGCTTGATATCGATGCGCAGCTCAACCGGAGCGAGTTGGTTGTTTTCCAACCCTTTCTCGGCAAGTTGGTTTCCGATATCAGCGGGACCGCATCGGCCGACCTTCAAATCACCGGATCGGTATTGGCGCCACAAATCAATGGCACATGCTATCTGCATGATGCTGGCTTCACCGTCAATTACCTTAAAACACCTTATCGGATAGATGACGAGGTTTCCGTAATGAACAGCACCCTGCTCCTCAACAATCTAGCGATAACGGATTCGAAAAACAACCGGGCTGTGGCCAACGGGAAGGTGGATATGCGCAATCCCCTGATTCCCGACATCAACGTGGTCATCGACGCGGTTAATTTCCATGTGCTTAATACCACACGCCGGGACAATCCGCTATACTACGGGACGGCATACGGCACGGGCCGGTTTACCTTCATAGGACCAACCAATGCGATGAATATCGGCATTCAGGCGCATACCGACGAACATACCCGATTCTATATTCCGCTCAATGCCGTGGGTACCGTGAGCGACAATGATTTTATCCGCTTCATCAGTGCTGATACATTGGGCACATCCCGCCCGCAATCCCGGCTGTTTCAGGGATTGAGCATGAACATGGATTTGCAGATTACCCCCGATGCGGAAACCAGCTTGTATACCGACTTGGGTGAACTCTCCGGACGGGGAGAGGGGCCGATTTCACTACGTATCTCCAGCTTGGGCGACTTTGAGATGTTCGGCGATTATACCATCAACTCCGGTAAGTTCACCTTCACTGCGCAGGATTTCATCAACAAGATATTTGACATCAACCAAGGGGGGACCATCCGCTGGACAGGGCAGCCTACCGAGGCCTCCATCAACCTCACGGCGGTTTATGGACAGCGTACCAGCCTCGGTCCGCTGTACAATGCAGCGGGCAGGGAAACCGTCGAGCAACGGGTGCTGGCCCAGGCAGAAATGAATCTCAACGGTAACCTGATGCGGCCCGATATCACGTTCGCACTGAATTTTCCGAACGACCCCTATGTGAAGGATGAACTGCAAAGCTATCTCAGTGATGTCAACAACGTAAACCAACAGGCCCTCAGTCTCATCGTCCGACGCAGCTTCACGCCGGGGTCGGCTGCGGATTTGAGCCGTGAGTTAAACACGACATTGCTGAGCGCGGGCACCGAACTCGCTTTCAACCAACTCAACAACCTCATCTCGCAATCGCTCAATCTCCGATTTGTCGACCTGAACATCCGTTCGCTCAACGAGGCCAGTGCATCCGTACGGCTCTTCAACGACCGGCTGATCTTCACTGGTGGCGTAACGGACCGGCGCAACCTCAATGACCTCAACGTATTCAGCGATCGGGTAGTTACCGATGCCGAATTACTCTACCTCATCCGCAAGGACGGCCGATTGGTGCTGCGCGGCTCCAACCGGCTGAACAGCCGGAATTTCCTGCCGCTCACCATCAACGAGAATTACGTAAGTGCGCTGGGATTGGTGTATCGCCAGGAGTTTTACACGTTTGACGAGTTTTTCCGGCGGTTATTCTCCATCCGGGGAAAGACCGAGGAAGAAGAGCCCGCCTCGGGAGCCGACCCTAAGTCGCAATGAGGCTTCTTCTACTTTCCGATGCAGAATGCAGTTTGTATTGATTTACAATAAATTATAAGAAATAGGTACAAATTGTAGCCGAAACACTATAGGGTGAGCAAATAATTTGTGCTCCTTCCACCGGCTTCGTCCTTCACCAATATCCCCTTTACGACTAAGTCTTGTATATCACGCGTTGCCGTATCCTGCGAACACTTTGCAATCTTTGCCCATTTAGAAGAAGTCAGCTTGCCCTCGAACCCATCCATTAATTTATTCAATAGTAATCGTTGCCGGTCATTGAATGTCTGTGCTACCGGCATCATCCAAAGTTTAGCTTTGCGCATCACCGAAGCCAGCACCACATCCGAAGCATCGATTGCACGACCAAGGCATTCGAAAAACCATGTTAACCATTCCGTAATATCCAAATCACCCGATTGGGTTTTCTCCAACACCGAATAATACTGCTTCCGCTCCTGCCGGATTTGGGCTGACATGCTGTAAAAACGTTGGGGGCTACCGTCTGCCCTTGCCAGCTGCATGTCTGCAATCGCCCTTGATATCCGTCCGTTGCCATCCTCGAATGGGTGTATGGTCACAAACCAAAGATGTGCCACCGCAGCCTTTAACATCGGATCGATGACTGTATCGCTATTGAACCACGTCAAAAAACGCTCCATCTCTACCGGCAACTTCTCACTATCGGGTGCCTGGAAATGCACTTTCTC
>Ga0182792_1003200_pt1 | contig 10739 bp, 5 predicted proteins | sample Passage237B_FD_130497 | JGI IMG/M metagenome (GOLD analysis project Ga0182792, IMG submission 130497) | Cellulose adapted compost microbial communities from Newby Island Compost Facility, Milpitas, CA, USA - Passage2 37B (version 2) (version 2) ...
CGGCGCATATTGTCCGTACTCCATCCCGTACCAAACATCACGTATTTACTGCCTATCTTGGTTACAAATACACCTTCGTGCCCAAGAATCCGATCCGAGGGACCGATCAGCTTCCGAAAACCGTCAAAGTCTGAAAAATCCGGCTTTAGCTTATGTATCTCCACCGCATCGGTAAGCATCCATTTGGTACCGTCATCGTCCACAAAAATGGTAGGATCACGGTGAAAACCGACATTCAGCCCCATGGGCTCAGTGTATGGTCCTGTCAAGTCTGTTCCTTTTGTGACCAATATATTTGCCATCCGCATATTCGAGGTATTCACAACGACCCATTTCCCATCGATAAAATGTACTTCAGGGGCCCATATCCCCGCATGTGTGTTCCGCTTTGCTGCCGCATCCATCAACTCCCTGCCATATTCCGAATCCTTCGCTTCCCATATCGGGCTCAGCTTTTGCCAGCTTACCAGATCTTTGCTCCGGAAAAACTGCATGCCGGGCAGGCTGTTCGGAAATGTCTTTAAGGGACGTGTACAGGCCAGGTAATAATATCCGTCCGGTGCTAGCGTGACAAACGGATCTCGCATCGTACCACCAAATACCCGAACAGCCTTGTCATGACGTTCGAGAGCCCTTTGGAGATTGGTATCAGATTCTTTTTGAGCTAAAGAAATCATCGGCAACATTGAAAGACAAAGAAGCAACTTAAAAAGAGGTAGTTTACGGTTTAACAACATAACGTTTATACTAATTTTCTATCGGAAACCAAACAAAACAATCTGGTGTAGTCTGGTGTAGTTTATAATTATGAACCAAATGTAGGATATAAAAAATTAAACACCAAACTTTTTTCCAAAAAATATACAATAAGGCCCCTTTGTAACGCTAGAAAAACCTTAAACTTTGGTCTAATCTGTTGTCTTACTTGCTTTAACCAACCAAAGCTATTAGCTTTGTAAGGGTTTTTACACTTAATACATCTCCAAATTGAAAGAAGTAACGGATTCTATTTCTGAAAGTAGCACACAACGGCTAAAATATATGCAACTGGTGGATTATGTCATGGTGCAGATAGAACAAAAGAAACTGGCCATCAATGACAGGTTATCTTCTCTCAACCAATTGACGGCCGATCTTCGTATCAGCAAGAAAACTGCGCTGAAAGGCTTGCAATATCTTTTAGAAAAAGGCATTATCGAATCAGAGTACCGCAAGGGATATTACGTCAAACGCCTAAAACTAGACCAACCTTATCGGGTGTGTTTGATATTGGACAAAATGAATATCCTGCGTGATCGGGTTTATCAAGGTTTTTTGGAAACGATAAACAATCAAGCAGAAGTAGACGTATTTTTTCATCATCATAACTTTAAGGTATTCGAGAAGCTGGTGGAAGAGAACCTGAATAGCTATACCCATTTTGTAGTGACTACTTTCTTCCGCGAAAATCCTGTATCCATCCTGAACAAAATCCCGCCCCATAAACGGATTATCATTGACCGCCATGAACATGGTCTGGAAGGAACATACAGCAGTATCTATCAAGATCATAAATCTGCTCTTGTGGATTCGCTAGTCACCTTGTTACCTCAATTGGAAAAATACAAACGTTTGGTCCTTGTCGCTCCTTTAGAGGCTTTTCACGCCCAAGACCTGATCGATGGATTTGAAGCATTCGCCAAGGAACACAAGAAGAACCATATCATCTTCCACAGTGTGGAGAGGCCTTCATTCAAAAAAGGCGATGCATACATCACGTTTAACCGGTACGACCAAGACGATGCGAATGTTATCAAATTTTGCCGGGAGAAGGACTGGAAACTCGGCGAAGATATTGGCCTGATCTCTTATAACGACACCGCTATAAAAGAGGTGTTGGAAGGAGGCATCACAGTCATCAGTCCTGATTTCTATAAAATGGGTGAAGAAGCTGCAAATGCTATTTTAAATGAAAAAGCTGTCACATTACGTGATCCGGTAAAGGTTGTTATCAGAAAGTCATTGTAAAAACTAAAATCCCGACAAGAACATTGGTATAGCCGACAACATTCATACAGTCCAAATATGTCCCATTTATTCGATCCGCCAGCTGGCGGATCGAATACTAAAAAGACAAATCATTCTTATAACATTAGACCTCTTCGAGGTCTTAAAAACAAGACCATCCCTTATCCCGAATTCACGTTAATTATTAAAGCATCGATTATTTCAACTCCAACTCCCCCACTTCCGTTTGGCTATTTCCCCGCAATTGTTTATAATGTTTTTTCATTTCCTCCAACTTCTCCGGGTTGCTTTCCGCCAAGTTTGTTTGCTCACCGATGTCCTCTTTCAGGTTGTACAACTGATATTTGTCCGAATTACCCAATTCTATGTTCACCTGCTTGTTGACAGCAACTCCTCGGTAGGGAGGAATCATAACCCAATCTCCTTCACGCAACAGTGTCCTTGAATTGGCTTCCAGCACCAACTCATCCCGTCCCTGCTGGCTCTTGCCCAGCAAAACATCCATATAATCACGACTGTCTGTACCTTCGATCTGCTGACCAGTCAGTTTCGCAAACGATGCCAGGAAATCCAATTGGCAGACGACTGCATCTGATACCTGCGGTTGGATTTTTCCTTTCCAGTACACCAGGAAAGGCACACGGAATCCAGCCTCATAAAGACTGTATTTTCCTCCACGCAGCGGTCCTGTAGGGCGATGGTTGCCGACTTTTTCTACAGCATCATCATAATATCCGTCATTCAGCACAGGACCGTTGTCACTTGTAAAGATGATCAGCGTGTTTTCAAGCAAACCTTCTTCTTCCAATGTCTTCAGGAAAGCACCGACACAATAATCGGCCTCCGCGATCACATCTCCACGAGGTCCCATCGAGGTCGCTCCTACAAATCGCGGATGTGGCGTACGGGGCACGTGTGGCTGATGCAAGGCGAAGTATAAAAAGAACGGCGAGGATTTGTGTTCTTTCACAAAGGATTGTGCCCTTGCCAAAAACGTATCTGCCATGTCCTCATCTACCCATTTCGCTTTTTCTCCACCTTTCATGTAGCCGATACGTGGAATACCATTTACAATACTGTTGTTGTGTCCGTGGTGCCATTTCATCCGCAGCAGTTCGGGGTTGTCCTTGCCTGTAGGCTGTCCTTCGAAATTTTTCTCATAACTTACTTCAATGGGATCGTCGGCTTCCAATCCTACCACACGGCCGTTTTCAATATATACGGTAGGCACACGATCCTGTGTAGCGGCCATGATAAACGATTCATCGAATCCGACTTCATTCGGGCCTGGCGAGATATGCTGATTCCAGTCCACATGGCCTGAGCCAAGACCTAAATGCCATTTGCCGACTATTCCCGTACGATATCCGGCCTTCCTAAGCATCTTTGGCAATGTCTGCTGTGCCGTATCGATCAGCAAAGGCGCCGTACCCGGCAAGATTTTGGCATCGCTGTTGCGCCAGGGATATACACCTGTCAGCATGCCAAAACGGCTGGGTGTACAGGTCGAAGATGTGGCATAGCCGTTCGTGAAACGGATACCTTCATTGGCCAATCTGTCCATATGGGGTGTCAATACACCTTCTGCTCCATATGCTCCCACATCACCGTAGCCCAGATCATCCATATTGATGATGACGATATTGGGCAAATCTGACTTGCCCTGGCTTTTTTTTGTTGAATTGCAACTGGCAAAAAATGCTACCAATAGCCCCATACCTATGCTTAATATAGGTTTGTGATACTGTCTTTTGTTCATTGTTTTTTTGTTTTGTGTCATATATTTATTATAGTAATCATACGTATTTCACTGTTCATTGTCAGTTATCCTCTGTCCTCTCTTCTCTCTCAAACCCGCTTGACGGCATCTTTCAACCGATCTGTACGGAAAGGGGCGGCAGGGAATCCTTCTTTATTGTAAAAATTGATTTTCTCCGGATTATTTTCAAAAGCATATCGCACATATACGGGCTTCGCCACATGTTCACTGTACACGATGACCTTATTTCCTTTGATTTCTGCTTTCGCCCGATAAAACTGATTGTCTTCGCCTGCGAGTGCAAAGCCATAGAGTTCCTGAGCTCCGTCCTTTGCCACAAGCCCACTACCGACATATTCAAACGAAAGCTCAAATACATGGCCATTGCGTGTAGCTTTTTTCAGTACAGGGCCTTGTGTTACCTTCCCTTTGTGTCCATACATCAGTTCCAAGGCCTGTGCGGCAAGACGTCTGCCTACATCTCTTTTATTCCTAGGGTGAATGTCTTTCGCCTCGCCGATATCATTCGTAATCGCAGTCCTTACATTGTGCATATTCTGACTCACTTTAAATTGGGCCTCCTGTACCACAGCCCAGGCCGAGGCTTCGGGTTTTTCGACAACTTTGCCATAATTGGCAAGTTGGGCAATGAAGAAGGGCAGATCTTTGTTTTTCCAAGATGCACGCCACGAAGTGATCATGTTACTGAGCATACCTTCGTATTCATAGCATATAGGCACAAAGGCATTGCCTTCTCCTTGATACCATACCACACCTTTGATCGGATAGACAAAAAACGGAGCGACCATATTGTTGTATACCATAGTGGGATAGCGATTATCTATATTGACAAAGCCTTTAGGAGTTTTGACACCCGGATTTTCCCGCAATAAGCGTTCGTTAGCCTTGCGCGTGTTTTCCACAAACTCTGGAGTGATTTTTTCTACCTGGTTTTTTGCTTCGGAAAAATCCATCAATGATGCAGGAGACATGAATGTCTCGATGGTAGAAGCTCCCCAGGAGGCATGAATGATACCTATAGGTATTTTTTCTGATTCGTGGATTTCTTTGGCAAAGTAGTAGGCTACGGCCGAGTGACGGTTGAGGTTTTTGTTGGTCGCGATGATCCACTCGGCTTTGTAAGTGTCCTTTAATGGGGATATGGCGGTCTTCCGAGCGACATGCAGAGAGCGAATCAAGGGATAATCTTGTTTTTCGTCCGATCGGTAGGCTTCCCTTCCCATCAGAAATTGCATGTTGCTCTGTCCGCTACAAAAGAAGACATCACCAAAATAAATGTCATTGATAGCGATCTTTTCCACATCGGCCTCTATAGATATCTTATAGGGACCGCCAGCGGCTCTCGCCGGAAAGGTCACCCTCCAGATACTGTCCCTGCCCGTGGTAGCTTTGTAATGTTTACCGTCCAAGGAGACCGATACCTCTTTGTCCGGGCTAGACCATCCCCAGAATACGATGGGCTGTTCGCGCTGAAGTATCGCATGGTCAGCAAAATAGTGCGGCAACCTCAATTGTGCATGGCACATTAGCGTGGCCATCACGAAAAATATAATACTAAAAATTTTCATTTTTTGTTCTCTTTTTAATCTTATCATGGCTGTACTACTATAAATAGGCTACTCCGAGGAGCTATTGTCCGGGAAAACTTTCCGGAAAATGTCCCTATATGTTTTTGGGTAAACACATCCTGTATGCGGACTTTGCCTGTGATACCTATATCGGATAGGGGAAGTGACACGGTGGCCATCTTTTGCGGATTTCTGTTAAGCAGCAGAAAGGCAGTTTTTCCGTTGTTCAGTTTTTTTGCCCAAATCTCTGTATCGTCCTGTTGTCGGATCCGTGTACCCTGTCCGGTCGGATCCTGGTTGATGGCAATGGCTGTTTTGTTAAGAATAATCTCTTTTTCTGCATCGCTCATATTTCGGGGGTCATTACCCAAAAACAACGGAGAAGACATGATACACCATAGGGCAAAATGTGCTTTTTGCTCTTCAATCGTCAGTCCCTGCTCTCCGATCACCATCATATCCGGGTCGTTCCAATAGCCGGGACGGGCATGTTCCGCGACTGCATTGTTCTGCTCGGCGATTGTCATGACACTTAGAAAGTTCTTCACAGGTTTCTCGTCTATAAAGTTAGCACCTCCGGTCACTTTAGCGGCGATATCGAGCGTGGTACGAGACATCTGGCTGACCTCCGGATTCCAATCCCTGTACGCGTACGCACTGATGTTGAGGATCATATCCCGGCCACTTTCCTGCATAAGTTTACTCCATTTGCTGTACAGCTCTTTGACAAGGCCTTCGTTCCAGCCTCCTTTCCGAAATTGACATTTGTCCAGCTTGATGAAATCAAGTCCCCAGTCTACAAATTGCCGGACATGTACCTCCTCATGACCATAGCCTCCTACCGGATCTCCTCCACAGTCATGTGTACCGGGTACAGTATGTACACCGATCTTCAACCCCTTGCTGTGTGCATAGTCCGCAAGAGGTTTGATGCCATTCGGAAATTTGACGGGGTGACACAACAGTTCACCATTTGGTCCCAATTTTCTGTCACGCCAACCTCCATCTATGACGACATAGTCGTATCCAGCATCCCGAAGGCCGCTAGATACCATAGCGTCAATTACCTCTCGTATCATTTGTTCGTTGATATCATGCTTACCGAACCAATTCCAGCTATTCCATCCCATAGGTGGTGTAGCAGCCAGATCCTTGAAACGCTGAGACTGCGAAAAAAGTGTCCCTACCGTCAGCCCCTGTAGTAGCAAGAGGACTACTGTTATTTTAATCCATGTTTTATGCATATTATTCTCCGCAACTACTTGTTTTTATATTCCGTCAATAGATTATTTGGGATAAACCTCACCCTTTACATGTTCGGCATTTTCCGTAAAACGAACCAAATGAGCCTTATCGGCATACTTACCGATATTTTGGTACACATTAGCATCTTTTCCTGCTCCAAGGGTTACTCCATCGACATAGTCCATCCAGATCAGCGCACTGTTATCTACCCCAACATTTTTTCCGGCAAGGCTTTCCTCGTGGTGTGAACGGATAAAAACATTGCGGTCAACCTTAACATCAGTGGCATTGCTAACCTGTATATTCACACCGGGAATATTAATAAACTGATTGCCCTCAATACGAATACGGTGATGCCCTTTAATAGTCTGGTTGGCAAAGACAACGACAAGTCCTCCTGCCTGTATTTTCCCTTCCGGATTAAGCGCGCTCTCTTTTACGGATTCAATAATATTGTTGCGTACGACCACATCGGATACCATGTCCGATTCGATAAATGCGGTTGCTTCCGCAGCGAGTATAATACCCGGCAAAGCCAGATGGCTGATATGATTTCCCTCTACCACACCGTCAGAGGCTTTGATCAAAATTCCTCTGGCCCGACCGTTTTTTATCCTGCTGTTTCGCACGGTAAACCCATTTCCGTTGCGGTCCATATTGGCCAGCAGATTACCCTCAGAAACATGCGTTACGGAATCAAGTTCAAGTGATGTCACATATTTATAACCTCCGGGGAATTTTAATCTGGGGTAATGCTTGACAACAAATGCTCTCATAGCCGCGGGATCTTCTACTCGAACCGACGTTGCGCCGATAATTTTACGATACTGTATCTCGCCCGAACTCGTATAAAAGCGAATCCTGTCTCCTACACGCAAAGATTCTTCATGGGCGGCCACTTTAACTGTGTTTCCTCCCGAATTTTCCATAACAATACTGAAACTTCCATTGATGGCCACTGCATCATCCCCCAATGCTTCAAAATGGCAATCTTCGATCCGAGGACCGATAGTGGCGTATTTGCTATGAATTCCGTCCGAGTGTGTACTGCGTAAACGGTTTATGGAAGCTAGCAACGGACGCGGACCGGGCTTTATCGCTACATTCCGATATACATTTTCTGACGCGTATTTCTCAAAGATACTGAAATGTCTTGCACAGGAATATAACGTGACATCTTCCAGCTTAAAGCGCGTGCTTTCATAAATAAAACAGCTACCACCCGCTCCCGGATTGGTCAAGCTCACGTAGTCTCCCAGTGCCCAACCATGATCTCTCAGGTTCCGTGCTCCTATAGAAACCCGGTATATCGTAGAGTCGAGCTGTTCAACAGATGTCGGATTGAGGTCTTTGGCCAACTTCTTTCTATAAAGGGTTGCCGGGTCATGCACCATAGCGCGGTCGGCAGCTTTGCCGGTAGGTACCGGATACCCCTCGTGAAGTTCTATATCTATCCATGTACCGTTTTCCGCAACAGCCACTACCGTTCCCTGTGGAAAAAGCAGGGGATCGTTGTCGGCAACAAATCCTTTCACAGCCACATTCGTACAACGTTGCACATCCAATATCCGTTGGGATGTCCTCCGTAGAATCATCTCCACTCCATAGGCATGGACAGTAAGATCAGAAAGGTCATGCAAAAATATGCCGGCCTTTCGATCTGGTCGCACATAGTAACGACCGGGATATATGTAAGCTATCGGTTCTTTGCGGGAAACGGCTTGTTCAATCTGGGTTTGGATATCGGTCTGTGCCAGAAAAAGGACATCATATGCCAATATTGCATTTGCACTACCCTCTCCTACCACCTCTAGCTCGATGACATCGCCCGGTTGCAACCAACCGATCTCCGTATCCAGGGAAATTGTCTTTCCAGCTTGTACCTGCTGCCGCAAGAGCGGAGACTGTTTTCTGACCAACACGCGTACATCCAACCCGCTACCGTTTTTTTTACCGGAAAATGCCGCGTTTGCCAGACCATAGAAGCCTACCTGCTTCACTTCGTGAAGTACAGTTGTACCCGTTTTCACGTCGATCCTGGCAGATTTTACCGTTTCGACCTCTTTTTGAACAATTGACAATGTAGCCGGAGCAACCGTTTTCGTATCGACTGCCGCCCCTGCAGGAAGAAACCCCAATGGGATAATCTCGTCCGTCAAGACGCTGCTGTACGTTTTTCGCTGCCCCACCGTCAGCGTAAAATTTTTATCCGTGGAATTTCCATTCGAGACAGCCTTAATCTCATAGAATCCAGATTTTTTAATGACTGTTTTCAAATCGGTGGCATGCCCGGACATAAATATTCCTGTTAATAAAAAAAGTACAGCCGATTTCGCAAAACCCAATTTCATCATATGCTTATATCTATTTGTTATATATTTCACCTCTTATGTTCTGTGTATTGTCCGTAGAGCGGATCAAGTTCGATTTGTCTGCATACTTTCCGCTATTCCGGTAAAAATTGGCGTTTTTTCCATCGCCGAATGTTACTCCGTCGGCATGGTCTATCCAGACCAATGCACTGTTGTCCACACCTGCGTCCTGACCGGCTACACTTTCCCTCTGATGAGAGTTAATAAAAAAATTACGGTCGATGTGAACATCGGTTGCATTACTAATCTGCATATTTACGCCCGGTATATTGATTAACCGATTGTTCTCAATTCGAATATTGCGGTGTCTGACACGGTATTTTCCAAAAAATAGGACAACAAGCCCGCCCGCCTGAATCTGTCTGTCCGGACTAAGGTTCCCCTCATTGACAGATTCAATGATATTATCACGTACCACTACATTGGATACCACGTCCGCTTCTATAAAATCATTCACTTCCGCGGCGAGGATAATGCCCGGCAAAGCCAGATGACTGATCTTGTTTCCTTCGATAACACCATCAGAGGCTTTAATCAAAAAACCTCTTGCCCGCCCGATCCTGACCTCATTGTTGCGAACAGCAAACCCTTTTCCGTTGCGATCCAGATTTGCGATCAGGTTTCCTTCTGAAACCTTCGTCACTGAATCGAGCCGGATAGTGTATGCGTGTTGGTACAACCTTACGAACTTCAAGTTGGGATAATGCTTGTGAATAAGGCTTTGCATCTGGCCGGCATCTTGCTCCTTTGGCGATGCACTGATCACCTTGCGATGGACAATCTCTCCCGAATCGGTATAAAACCGGATACGGTCTCCCGGACGAAGAAAGTTGTCCTGAACACCCACCTCAATCACATCTCCCAAAGTATCGCCCAGCACCACACCGAAACCGCCATGAATGGCAACCGCATCATCACCCAATCCTTCAAAATAACAGTTCTCGATCAGAGGGCCTACAGCGGCATATTTGCTATGGATTCCATCAGAATGCGTACTGCGCAACCTCTCCACGGAGGCCAGCAACGGACGCGGGCCGGGTTTCATCACTACATTGCGGTAAAGGCATTCCGAAGAGAATTTCTCATAAACACTCCATTGCCTCGCACAGGAATAAAGTGTCACATCGACCAACCGGAAACGCGTACTTTCATTAATAAAACAACTGTAGCTCGTGCCTGGATTGGTCAGACTGACATAGTCTTCTGCTTCCCAACCATGTCCGGTTTTATCCTGCCCCGTAAATATCCGATAAGTGTCTACGCTTAGTGTTTCTACTCCTATGCTGACAAAATCCCGGGAATTCTTTTTACGGTGACGGGTGTTAGGGTCATGTACCATAGCACGGTCACTATTTTTAGCCATGGGTGCCGGATAGCCCTCATGTAGTTTCATATCTATCCATGCACCATTTTCTGCAACAGCCACAATCGTTCCCTGAGGGAAAAGAAGCGGATCGTTGTCTGCTACAAATCCTTTCACGGCCACGTTCGTACAACGTTGGACATCCAATATCCGTTGGGATGTCCTTCGTAGAATCATCTCTACACCATAGGCATGGATCGTAAGATCAGATAGGTCATGCAAAAACATACCGGCCTTTCGATCTGGTCGCACATAGTAACGGCCGGGATATATGTAAGCTGTTGGTTCTTTGCGGGAAACAGCCTGTTCAATCTGGGTTTGGATATCGGTCTGTGCCAAATAAAGGACATCATATGCCAATATTGCATTTGCACTACCCTCTCCTACCACCTCTAGCTCGATGA
>Ga0182792_1003203_pt1 | contig 10730 bp, 10 predicted proteins | sample Passage237B_FD_130497 | JGI IMG/M metagenome (GOLD analysis project Ga0182792, IMG submission 130497) | Cellulose adapted compost microbial communities from Newby Island Compost Facility, Milpitas, CA, USA - Passage2 37B (version 2) (version 2) ...
CCGGCCACACCGACAGCATCGGCGGCGACGAGGTCAACCAGCGCCTGTCCGAGCAGCGCGCCAACGCGGTCACCCAGTACCTGGTCTCGCAGGGCCTGAACCCGCAGCGCTTCATCACCGTGGGCGCCGGCAAGCGCTACCCCATCGCCAGCAACGACACCGAGGCCGGCCGCGCGGCCAACCGCCGCGTGGAGATCACCCTGGTGCCGGTGCGTTCCTGACGTTCCCGGCGCGGGAAGGAAGCGGGCCGCTCGCGCGGCCCGCTTTTTTCTTGCCCGGGGCCGGGCGCGCTATCCCACCACCGCCTCGAGGATGCGCTTGCCTTCCCAGGCCGCCTCGTCGAGTGCGGGCGCTTCCTGCGTTTCGGCGTCCCCGTTCTTGCCGCCGGAACAGGTGGCCGGGCACTGCACCATCATGTAGTCGGCGTTGGAGCTGAGCCGCTCGACCAGGAAGTCGACGAAGGCGCGCACCTTGGGCGACATCACCCGTCCGCGGGGGAACACGGCGTTGAAGTCCACCTCCGGCCCGATCCAGCCGGCCAGCACGCGGCGCAGCGCGCCAGCCTCGACGTACGGCTTGGCGGCCACGTCGGTGGCCAGGGTCAGGCCCTCGCCGCACAGCACCGCGCCGATCAGCGCCGAGGGGTCGTTGGCCACCATCAGCGGGTTGATCGGGTATTCCACCGCGCGCGTGCCGTCGCTGAGCGACCAGGTGATGCGCGTGGGATGGGCGTGGTAGTGCTTGCGCACGGCGATGATGCGGTGGTGCTGCAGCTCGTCCGGGTGCAGGGGCTCGCCGTGCCGCTCGATGTAGCGCGGGCTGGCGAACGCCTGGGTGCGGAACCCCGCCAGGCTCCGCGCCACCAGCGTCGAGTCGGGCAGCGGCCCGGCGCGCAGCGCCACGTCGATCTCGTTGCTGATCAGGTCCACCGGATCGTTGCTCATGTGCATGTCCAGGCGGATGTCGGGGTATTGCGCGTGGAACTCGCCCAGCAGCGGCGAGATCCAGGCGATGCCGATGGAGTAGGGCACGGTGAAGCGCAGCCAGCCGCGGGGGCCGCCCTGCAGCTGGCCCACCGCGCTCTCGGCTTCCTCCAGCTCCTGCGCGATGCGCTGGCAGTGCTCGTAGTACACGCTGCCGGCCTCGGTGAGGCCCAGGCGCCGGGTGGTCCGGTGCAGCAGCTGCGCGCCCAGGCGCGTCTCCAGCTCCTGCACCTTGCGGCTGACGGTGGTCTTGGGCAGGCCGAGCGACTTGGCCGCGGCGATGAAGCTGCCCTGTTCGACCACCTTGACGAAAACCAGGGTGTCGTTGAGATCGTGCGCCATGGGGAAGGCTCCGGGTGGGGGAGGGGATTGGCCCTGCGGTGGGATGATTATTCCCTTTAATCCGGACTAATCAAGTCCGGATTATCGGCGTAACTTGCCCGGCGTCCCCTCTCCCCCGGAGCGACGCCATGTCGATCGCCGAACTGTTCTCGCACATGTTCGCCCCGCCGGAACCCAGCGGCGGCGAAGAGTTGCCGCGACCGAAAGCCCGCCAGATCAGGCCCCTCGGGCATTTCCGCGAGTTCACCCTGCCGCGCCGCTACCAGCGCGGCGGCGGCGCCGCGCCGCGCCGGAATGCCGGCGTCCGCCAGGCCCTGCGTGGGATTATCCCGTTCACGGGAGAAAATATCCCGTGAGCGGGATGCTCGCCCCCGAGGTGCTGGTGCTGGGCGCCAGCGGCCGGGTGGGTGCCGGCGTGGTCGCCGCGCTGCTCGAAGCCGGCAGCCCGGTGCTGGCGGTCGGCCGCGACGCCGGGCGGCTGCGGCTGCTGGCCGAACGCCACGCCGACGAACCGGCGCTGGAAACCCTGGCCGGCTCGGTGGCGGGCGAGCGCGAGGCGGCGCGGCTGGCCGCGCGCGTGGCACGCCGCCCGCGGCGGCTGCGCGCGGTGGTCGATGCCGTCGGCGCGCCGCGCACCAGTGCGCGCCTGCTCGACCGCCCGGCGGCCTTCCTGCGCCGCACCCTCGACCTGGAGCTGATGCCGCGCCTGACCGCGGCGCGCCACCTGCTGCCGCTGCTGGGCGAGAACGAGGGCCAGGGCCGCTACCTGCTGATCGGCGGCCCCCACGCCAAGCAGGGCTGGGCCGGCTACGGCCACGCCTCGGTCAGCGAGGCCGCCATGCGCATGCTGGCGCGCGTGCTGCACGAGGAGGCGCTGCCGCTGGGCGTGCACGTGCACCTGTTGTCGGTCGATGCACCGGTATGGACGCCGGAGAACGCGGCCAGCGCCTGCGCCGGCTGGCCCAGCGCGCTGGCCGTGGGCCGCAACGCCGTGGCCCTGCTTGGCCGCGACGGGCCGCCGCCGCCGCCCGTCGTGCCGTATTCCGCGCGCCATGCGATGCCGCCGGGGCGGATGCTCGCCTGCGACTTCGCCGACGCGCTGCCCGGGATCCCCGCCTGCAGGGACGCGCCCTCCCGCCGCGCGCCCTGACGCGTCCGGCCCGCTTTCCCCCGTTACCCAGCCTCACCACCCCCTCCCCAATCACGAGGTCATCCCATGAACAACCGCACTCCTTTCCGTCCGAAAGGCCTGGCCCTGGGCGCCGCCAGCGCGCTCGCCCTGGCGGTGCTGGCCGGTTGCAGCGGCCAGGCCGCGGAGCAGGCGCCGCCGCCGCAGGTCGGCGTGGCCGAGGTCCCGGTGCGCGAGGTCAGCCAGTGGGACGAGTTCAGCGGCCGCATCGAGGCCGTGGAAAGCGTCGAGCTGCGCCCCCGCGTGTCCGGCTACATCGAGCAGGTGAACTACCGCGAAGGCCAGGAAGTGAAGAAGGGCGACGTCCTGTTCACCATCGACGCGCGCAGCTACCGCGCCGAACTGGCGCGCGCCGAGGCCGCGCTGCAGCGGGCGCGGGCGCAGGCCACCCTGGCCCGCAGCGAGGCCGAGCGCGCGCGGCGGCTGTCCGAGGAGCAGGCCATCGCCACCGAGACCTACGAACAGCGCCGCGCCGCCGCCGAGCAGGCGCAGGCCGAGCTGGCGGCCGCGCAGGCCGCGGTCGACGCCGCGCGCCTGAACCTGGAGTGGACCCGCGTGCGCGCCCCCATCGACGGCCGTGCCGGGCGCGCGCTGGTCACCGCCGGCAACCTGGTCGGCGCCGGCGACGCCGCCAGCGTGCTCACCACCCTGGTCTCGCTGGACAAGGTGCACGTGCACTTCGACGCCGACGAGCGCAGCTTCCTGCGCTATGCCGAGCTGGCGCGCCGCGGCCAGCGCCCCAGCGAGCGCGAGGGCAGGCTGCCGGTGCAGGTGGCGCTGGCCGGCGAGACCGGCTTTCCGCACACCGGCACGGTCGACTTCCTGGACAACCAGGTCGACCGCAGCACCGGCACCATCCGCGCCCGCGCGCTGCTGGACAACGCCGAACGCCGCTTCACGCCCGGGCTGTACGCGCGGGTGCGCCTGCCCGGCAGCGGCCAGTTCAAGGCCGCGCTGGTGGACGACCGCGCCGTGCTCACCGACCAGGACCGCAAGTACGTCTACGTCGTGGACAAGGACGGCAAGGCCCAGCGGCGCGACATCCGCATCGGCCGCCTGGCCGACGGGCTGCGCATCGTGGAGGAGGGCCTGGCGGCCGGCGACCGCGTGATCGTCACCGGCGTGCAGAAGGTGTTCTTCCCCGGCATGCCGGTGGAGGCGCGCCCGGTGGCCATGGGCGAGCGCGACGCGGCGCCTGCCCAGGCCGTCGCCGCGAACTGACCGCCCCAGAAACGCGTTTTCCCCGGCCCGTTCCGCCCGCGCGGAACGGGGCAGGGCGCCCTTTCCCAGCTCCCAGGAAATCCACCCATGGACTTCTCCCGATTCTTCATCGACCGGCCGATCTTCGCCGCGGTGTTGTCGATCGTGATCTTCGCCGCCGGCCTGATCTCGATCCCGCTGCTGCCGATCGGCGAATACCCCGACGTGGTGCCCCCCTCGGTGGTGGTGCGCACGGTCTACCCGGGCGCCAACCCCAAGGTGATCGCCGAGACCGTGGCCACGCCGCTGGAGGAAGCGATCAACGGCGTCGAGGACATGATGTACGTCAAGTCCGTCGCCGGCTCCGACGGCGTGCTGCAGCTGACCGTCACCTTCCGCCCGGGCACCGACCCGGACGAGGCCGCGGTGCGGGTGCAGAACCGCGTGGCCCAGGCACTGGCGCGCCTGCCCGAGGACGTGCGCCGCCAGGGCGTGACCACGCAGAAGCAGTCGCCGGTGTTCCTGATGGTCGTGCACCTGACCTCCAGCGACGGCCGGTACGACTCGCTGTACCTGCGCAACTACATGCGTCTGCACGTGAAGGACGAGCTGGCGCGCATCCCCGGCGTGGGCGACGCGCAGCTGTTCGGCGGCGGCGACTACGCCATGCGCATCTGGCTGGATCCCGACAAGGTGGCCGCCCGCGGCATGACCGCCGGCGACGTGCTGCGCGCGGTGCGCGAGCAGAACGTGCAGGTCTCGGCCGGCCAGCTCGGCGCCGAGCCCATGCCGGGCGGCAGCGACTTCCTGCTGCCGATCAACGCCAAGGGCCGGCTGGAAAGCGTGGAGGAGTTCGGCGGCATCGTGCTCAAGAGCGGCGAGGACGGCCAGGTCGTCCGCCTGGCCGACGTGGCCCGCATCGAGCTGGCGGCCGGCGACTACACCCTGCGCGCGCGCCTGGACGGCAAGAACGCCGCGGCCATCGGCATCTTCCAGGCGCCCGGCGCCAACGCCCTGGAGATCCGCGACGCGGTGGTGGCCAAGATGGACGAGATCCGCAAGACCCTGCCGCCGGGCGTCGAGATCACCTCGATCTACGACACCACCATCTTCGTGCGCGACTCCATCAAGTCGGTGATCACCACGCTGCTGGAGGCCATCGTGCTGGTGGTGCTGGTGGTGATCCTGTTCCTGCAGACCTGGCGGGCCTCGATCATCCCGCTGCTGGCGGTGCCGGTGTCGGTGGTGGGCACCTTCGCCGTGCTGTACCTGCTGGGCTACTCGATCAACACCCTGACCCTGTTCGGCCTGGTGCTGGCCATCGGCATCGTGGTGGACGACGCCATCGTGGTGGTGGAGAACGTCGAGCGCCACATCGAGGACGGCGCCACCCCGCTGCAGGCCGCGCACCTGGCCATGCGCGAGGTGTCCGGTCCGATCATCGCCATCGCCCTGGTGCTGTGCGCGGTGTTCGTGCCCATGGCGTTCCTGACCGGCGTCACCGGCCAGTTCTACAAGCAGTTCGCGGTGACCATCGCCATCTCCACCGTGATCTCGGCGATCAACTCGCTCACCCTGTCGCCGGCGCTGGCGGCCAAGCTGCTGCAGCCGCACGGCGCCGCCAAGGACCGGGCCACGCGGCTGATCGACCGCCTGTTCGGCTGGGTGTTCGGCCCGTTCAACCGCTTCTTCCGGCGCAACTCCGAGCGCTACGAGGGCGGGGTGCGCCGCGCCCTGGGCCGCCGCGGCGCGGTGTTCGCGGTGTACGCGGTGCTGCTGGTGGGCGCGGGCCTGATGTTCAAGGCCGTGCCGGCGGGCTTCATCCCGGTGCAGGACAAGCTGTACCTGATCGCCGGCGTGAAGATGCCCGAGGGCGCCTCCATCGAGCGCACCGATGCGGTGCTCAGGAAGATGGCCGCCATCGCCCGCGAGGTCGAGGGCGTGGCCAGCGAGGTCGCCTTCCCGGGCCTGAACCCGTTGCAGTTCACCAACACGCCCAACAACGGCGTGGTGTTCTTCACCCTCAAGCCGTTCGGCGAGCGCGAACGCAGCGCCGAGGAGATCACCGCCGAGCTCAACCAGCGTTTCTCGGCCATCGAGGAAGGCTTCACCTTCGCCTTCATGCCGCCGCCGATCCAGGGCCTGGGCAACGGTTCGGGCTGGTCGCTGTTCGTCGAGGACCGCACCCGCCTGGGCTACGGCGAGCTGCAGAACGCGGTGCAGGCCTTCCAGGGCGCGGCGGCGCAGACGCCGGGCCTGGGCTACCCGATCACCAGCTACCAGGCCAACGTGCCTCAGCTGGACGCCGAAGTCGACCGCGTGAAGGCCAAGGCGCAGGGCGTGCCGCTGACCGAGCTGTTCGAGACGCTGCAGACCTACCTGGGCTCGGCCTACGTCAACGACTTCAACATGTTCGGTCGCACCTGGCAGGTCATCGCCCAGGCCGACGCGCCGTTCCGCGACGACGTGGAGGACATCGCCAACCTGCGCACCCGCAACGCGCAGGGCGAGATGGTGCCGGTGGGCTCGGTGGTGGACATCCGCCAGAGCTACGGCCCCGACCCGGTGATCCGCTTCAACGGCTACCCGGCCGCGGACCTGATGGGCGAGGCCGACCCGCGCGTGCTGTCGTCCGGCCAGGCCATGGCCAAGGTCACCGAGCTGGCGCAGCAGGTGCTGCCGCCGGGCATGGGCATCGACTGGAGCGACCTGAGCTACCAGCAGGCCACGCAGGGCAGCGCCTCGCTGGTGGTGTTCCCGCTGGCGGTGCTGCTGGCCTTCCTGGTGCTGGCCGCGCTGTACGAGAGCTGGACCCTGCCGCTGGCGGTGATCCTGATCGTGCCGATGACGCTGCTGTCGGCGCTGCTGGGCGTGTGGGCCACCGGCGGCGACAACAACGTGTTCGTGCAGGTGGGCCTGGTGGTGCTGATGGGCCTGGCGTGCAAGAACGCGATCCTGATCGTCGAGTTCGCGCGCGAGCTGGAGCTGCAGGGCAAGGGCATCGTCGAGGCCGCGCTGGAGGCCTGCCGCCTGCGCCTGCGCCCGATCATCATGACCTCGGTGGCGTTCATCGCCGGCACCGTGCCGCTGGTGCTCTCCAGCGGCGCCGGCGCCGAGGTGCGCTCGGTCACCGGCGTCACCGTGTTCGCCGGCATGTTGGGCGTGACCCTGTTCGGCCTGTTCCTCACCCCGGTGTTCTACGTGGCCCTGCGCAAGCTGGCCGGCCGCCCGCTGGTCTCGCACGCGCCCGCGGCCGACGCCGGCACCGTGCACGCCTGATCCGATCCCATTCCCCTACGGAGACGAACAATGACTGTCACGCATAAGATCGCCCTGGTCACCGGGGCCACCCGCGGCATCGGCCTGGAGACCGTGCGGCAGCTGGCCGAGGCCGGCGTGCACACCCTGCTGGCCGGCCGCCAGCGCGAGCGCGCGGTGGAGGCGGCGCTGGAGCTGCAGGTGCTGGGGCTGCCGGTGGAGGCCATCGCCCTGGATGTCACCGACGCGGCCAGCATCGCCGCGGCGGCCAAGTCCGTGGAAGGCCGCCACGGGCGGCTGGACATCCTGGTCAACAACGCCGGCATCCTGATCGACGAGCCGGGCAAGGCGCCCTCGCAGCAGTCGCTGGAGGTCTGGCGGCGCACCTTCGACACCAACCTGTTCGGGCTGGTGGCGGTGACGCAGGCCTTCCTGCCGCTGCTGCGGCGCTCGCCGGCCGGCCGCATCGTCAACGTGTCCAGCAACCTGGGCTCGCTGGCGCTGAACTCGGACCCGGCCTCGCCCATCTACGACTTCAAGGTGCCGGCCTACAACGTGTCCAAGAGCGCGGTGAACGCCTGGACCGTGCAGCTGGCCTGGGAGTTGCGCGACACCCCGGTCAAGGTCAACACCATCCACCCCGGCTACGTGAAGACCGACATGAACGCCGGCGGGGGCGAGCTGGACGTGGCCGACGGCGCGCGCACCAGCGTGCGCCTGGCGCTGGTCGGCGAGGACGGTCCGCACGGCGGCTTCTTCTACTTCGACCAGGTGCTGCCATGGTGACCCGTCCGCTGATGACCGTGCTGGCCGCCGCGCTGCTGTCCGCCTGCGCGGTGGGCCCGGATTACCGCGCCGCGCAGCCGGCGCCGGTGGAACTGCAGGGCGCGCGGCAGGCGCCCGGCGTGTTCGCCGCGCAGTCGCCGGAAGCGGCGTGGTGGCGCCAGTTCGAGGACCCCGTGCTCGACCGCCTGGTCGCCGACGCGCTGCTGGCCAACCCCGACCTGCGCATCGCGCTGACCCGCGTGCAGGCGGCGCGGGCGGTGTTCGTGGAGCGGCGGCTGGATCCGTGGCCGCACGTGGGCGCCGGCGGCGAGCAGGTGCGCGCGCGGCAGCCGTCGGCCGGGGCCGGCGGCGCGCGGGCGACCACCGAGGAATACAGCCTCGGGTTCGACGCGGCCTGGGAGCTGGACCTGTTCGGCCGCCTGCGCCGCGGCGCCGAGGCCGCGCGCGCGGACCTGCAGGCCGAGGAGGCGGGGCTGGAGGACGCGCAGGTCAGCGTCGCGGCCGAGGTGGCCCGCAACTACTTCCTGTTGCGCGGCGCGCAGAAGCGGATCGCGGTGGCGGCGCAGACCCTGGAGAACCTGCGCCAGACCCAGCGCCTGACCGAGACCCGGCACGAGCTGGGCGCGGGCAGCGAGCTGGACGTGCAGAGTAGCCGCGCGCGGCTGAAGGCGATCGAGGCCGACATCCCGCTGCTGCAGTCGGCCGAGACCCGCGCCCGCCACCGCCTGGCCGTGCTGCTGGGGCTGCGCCCGGGCGCGCTGGATGCGCTGCTCGCGCCGCGGCCGGCCCCGGCCTATGCGCGCGCGCTGCCGCTGGGCGACACCCGCGAGCTGCTGCGCCAGCGGCCCGACGTGCGCGCGGCCGAGCGTCGCCTGCACGCGGCCACCGCGCGCATCGGCGTGGCCGCGGCCGACCTGTTCCCGCGCATCAGCATCCGCGGCTTCGCCGGCTTCGTCTCGGGCGAGGCCAGCGGGCTGGTGGCCGGGCGCAACGAGGCCTGGTCGCTGGCGCCGTCCATCACCTGGGCGGCGTTCGACCTGGGCAGCGTGCGCGCGCGGCTGCGCGCCACCGAGGCCACGGCCGACGGCGTGGCGGTGCAGTACGAGCAGGCGGTGCTGGCCGCGCTGGAGGATGCGGAGAACGCGCTCACCGACTACGCCAGGCGCCAGGAGCGGCTGCGCATCGTCGCCGAGCAGGCCGCCGCGGCGCGGCGCGCCGAGTCGCTGGCGCAGGTCGCCTACCGCGAGGGCGCGGTGGACTTCCTGACCCTGCTCGACGCCCAGCGCAGCCTGCTGGCGGCCGACGACGCCCTGGCCGACGCCGAGGCCTCGGTGAACGTCGCGGCGGTGGCGGTGTACAAGGCGCTGGGCGGCGCCGGCACCGCCCGCGACCAGGGCCTGGCGGCGTTGCCAGCGGGCTGAGCCGCGCACGGCGGCTTCACGGCGCATCCGGGATGGTGCGCCGATGGACTGGATGGAACAGCTGCGGTTCCTGCCCGGCGTCGTCTACGCGATGGCGCTGGGCGGGGCCATCGGCTTCGAGCGCGAACTCAAGGACCGGCCCGCCGGCTTCCGCACGCACATGCTGGTGGCCGGCACCGCCGCGCTGCTGCTGGGGCTGAGCCGGATGGTGCTGGAGGACGGGCGCTACGGCGGGCAGGGCCTGCAGATCGACCCGCTGCGCCTGGTGGAAGCGGTGGTGGCCGGCGTGTCCTTCATCGGCGCCGGCACCATCTTCGCCCGGCGCAGCGGGCACGGCGTGGAAGGCATCACGACGGCCGCCTCGCTGCTGGCGGTGGCGGCCATCGGCGTCACCGTCGGCTTCGGCTACCACCTGCTGGCGCTGGCGATCACGCTGCTCACCCTGGCGGTGCTGAGCCTGCTGCGGCTGCTGGAGCGGCGCGCGCTGCGGGCGAAGGACGCGGCCAAGGCCGGGTGAGGGCGCGGGGCCGGGCTCACGTGGCGGCCACGGCGGCATGGCGATGCTGGCGCCATCGCCAAGAACGGAGCCTGCCCATGAACCGCATCCCCGTCGTCTCCGCCACCGTGCTGTGCGCGCTGCTGCTGGCCGCATGCGGTACCGAGGTCGCCGCGCCGGGCACCGCCGCCGCCGGTCCGGAACCGGCCGCGTCCGACATCGCCGCGCCCTCGGCCGCGCAGGAGACCGACATGCGCCAGGCCGAGCTGGGCGTCTCGGCCGACCCGGTGCCGCATTTGACCGACGCCAGCGGCGCCTCGCTGTACTACCTCGAAGGCAATGCCGACGGTTCCCGCTGCGACGCCGCCTGCGAGGCGATCTGGCCGCCGGTGCTGGGCCGGGCGATGCTGCGCGAGGAGGATCAGCGGGTCGCGCAGGGCCTGGACCCGGGCGCGCTGGGCGAGCTGGACCGCGGCGGCGGCCGGATCCAGACCACCTACCGCGGCAACCCGCTGTACCGCTACGCGGGCGACCTGGGCGCCACCCGCACCGCCGGCGACGGCATCCGCGACGAGTGGGGCCACTGGCAGCTGGCCCGGCCGTAGCGCGGATGCGCGGGCGGCCGCGCCGCTAGGCGCGGTCGCGCAGGCCGGTCACGCCCGAATGGGCGGCGCAGCTGGCGCAGCAGAAGAAGCGGCCGTCCTGTTCGACGCCGTGGCCGATGATGCGGCAGCCGCAGTGCTCGCAGGCCGGGGCCGCGGCATGGATGGCGCATTCGAACGAATCGTAGGTGCCCCGGGTGCCGTCGGCCTGGATCAGCTGGAAGGCCTTGTCGTAGTCGTTTCCGCAGACGTCGCAGCGTGCCATGGCCGGGTTCCTCGCCGTTGGGGGGGCTCCGATTGCAGCGCGGCGGGCGTGAACGACGGGCGAGGACACCAGGGAAGACAACGGCTTCAGGCTGTGCGCGCCCGCCCCCTTGGCCTTTGCCGGCCGCAGGAGTACAAATGTACTCCATGAGCGACCTCAGCCCCCGCCGCGCCGCCGTCCTGGCCTTC
>Ga0182792_1003204_pt1 | contig 10723 bp, 9 predicted proteins | sample Passage237B_FD_130497 | JGI IMG/M metagenome (GOLD analysis project Ga0182792, IMG submission 130497) | Cellulose adapted compost microbial communities from Newby Island Compost Facility, Milpitas, CA, USA - Passage2 37B (version 2) (version 2) ...
CCACCACGCAGGCCAGGGCCGCTGCGACCGCGGCCGCGATGCGCATCCGCGCCGAAGGCGCGCTCATGCGGCGTCCCCGGCGCGTGCGGGAAACGCGGACGGCAACGGGAGGAAACGTGACATGGGGCTTGCGCGGGGCCGTGGCGGGCCGGCCATGCTCCGCCGCCAGGCCGCTAGACTGCAACCCCGGCGTGCGCCGCGCCCTTGCAAGCCACGGCCGCGGCCCCATCTGTCCACTTTCCCGATCCGGATGCCCGCAATGTCCAATCTCCCCCACGTCGTCGACGTCACCACCGACAACTTCGAGACCGAGGTGCTGCAGAAATCGCTGCAGGTGCCGGTGCTGGTTGATTTCTGGGCGACCTGGTGCGGGCCGTGCAAGTCGCTGGGCCCAATCCTGGAAAAGCTGGCCGGCGAGTACGGTGGCGCCTTCGTGCTGGCCAAGGTCGACGTGGACCAGCAGCAGCAGATCGCCGCCGCGTTCCAGATCCGCTCGGTGCCGACCGTGTTCCTGCTGGTCGGCGGGCAGCCGGTGGACGCGTTCCAGGGGGCGCTGCCGGAAGGCCAGCTGCGCCAGTTCCTGCAGCAGCACGGCATCCAGCCGCTGGCCGGCGCCGAGGCCGCCGAAGCCGACGCCGCGCCGCTGGATCCGCACGAGGAAGTGCTGCGCCTGCGCCAGGCGGTGCAGGCCGAACCGGACAAGGAAGAGCTGAAGCTCGACCTGGCCCTGGCCCTGCTGCGCACCGGCGCGGCGGACGAGGCCGGCAAGCTGCTGGACGCGCTGCCGGCCAACCTGGCTGCCGACGACCGTGCGGTGCGCGCCCGCGCGCGCCTGGGTTTCGCCGCCCTGCTCAAGGACGCGCCGGCGCAGGCCGCCCTGGAACGGGCCGTGGCCGCCGACCCGGACGACCACGCCGCCCGCCACCTGCTGGCCGTGCACCAGCTGGTCGGCGGCGATTCGGCCGCCGGCCTGGAGAACCTGCTGGAGCTGCTGCGCCGCGGCCGCGACTACCAGGACGGCCTGGCGAAGAAGGCGCTGATCGATGCCTTCCGCGTGGTCGAGGACGAGGACCTGGTCGGCCAGTACCGCCGGAAGATGGCGTCGCTGCTGTTCTGACCTGCCCTCCGGCGCGGCAGGCCTTGCCGCCGCGCCGGCCTGGCGTCACATCCCGCGGAAGCGGTGCAGGAAGGCGCCGCTGACCGGAAGGGTCTCCGGGTGGTCCTTGAGCCGCAGGCTGTGCCGTCCCAGTTCGTTGCGCAGCAGGCGGTCGATCGCCGCGACCCGGACCACCACGCTGCGGTGCACCTGCCAGAAGACGTCCGGGTCCAGCCCCATCAGCAGTTCCTTCAGCGGCGTGCGGATCAGCGCGTTGCCGCCGGCGGTAGCCACGCGCACGTACTTGTCCTGCGCCTGGAAGAACAGCACCTCGTCGATGCCGATCATGCGCACGCTGTCGCCGACGCTGGCGGTGATCCAGCGGATCAGCTGCCCGCCGCGCGGGCGCAGGCGCGCCTCCAGTCCGTCCAGCAGCGCCTGCAGGTCGGGGCCGGCGCCCGCGGCGCGCTCCTGCAGCCGCTGCCGCAGCCGCGCCACCGCCTGTTCCAGGCGTTGCGGCTGCAGCGGCTTGAGCAGGTAGTGGGCGGCGCCGGCCTCGAACGCGCGCACCGCGTAATCGTCGTAGGCGGTGGTGAACACCACCAGGCCGCCATGGCCGGCCACCGCACGCGCCACGTCCATGCCGCTGGCGCCGGGCATGCGGATGTCCAGGAACGCGACCTGCGGCCGGTGCGCGGCCACCGCGTCCAGCGCCGCCTCGCCGTCCTCGCACACCGCCGCCAGCTCCAGTTCCGGCCAGGCCAGGCGCAACTGTTCGACCAGCGCGCGCCGCTGCGGCGCCTCGTCCTCGGCCACCAGGCCAACCACCTTTCCCGTGCTCACGTCCCTGCCTCCTCCAGTGCCGAACGCTCCAGCGCGATCATGGCGACCACGCCGCCGCCCTCGCGCGGCTGCAACCGCAGCGATGCCCGGCGGCCGAAACGGTGTGCCAGTTGTTCGCGCACATTGGCCAGGCCCATGCCGCTGCCAAGGCCGGGCTTGAGGCCGGCGCCGTCGTCGAGGACGCGGACCACCAGGTCCCCGCCCTCGGCCGAAGCGTCGATCTCCACCCGTCCCGGCCCTGGCCTGGGCTCGATGCCGTGCTTGACCGCGTTCTCCACCAGGGTGATCAGCAGCGCCGGCGGGAACGGCAGGCCGCGCAGCGCCTCCTCCACGCGCACCGTCCATGAAAGGCGGCCGCCCGTGCGCACCTGCATCACCGCCAGGTAGCTGGTACAGATGTCCAGCTGCTGGCCGAGGGTCGAAAGCAGCCGGTGGTCGTCGCGCAGGCGCGGGATGGCCGTGCGCAGGAACGCGACCAGCGCGTCCAGGGCGGCCTCGGCCTGGGCCGGATCCTGGCGCACCAGCGCGCGCACCGAGGCCAGGGTGTTGAACAGGAAGTGCGGCTCGACCTGGGCCTGCAGCACGCCCAGGCGCAGGTCGGCCTCGCGCACGCGCGCGGCCATCGCCTCCAGCTCGCGCGCGTGGCGGTGCACTTCCCAGCGCCGGCGCTCGCTGAAATACGCCGGCAGCGCCAGGCCACCACCCAACAGGGCATGCAGGATGGCCAGCCCGATCAGCTCGAGGAAGCTGCGGGCCGCGTTGAGCACCGGCCCCAGGTCCGGCGGTGGGGTCCGCTGCAGGCCATGCGCGTGGACCAGTTCCCTGATGTGGGCCGAAACCACGATGTCCACTGCGACGCCAAGCGCGATGCCAAGGAGGACCGCCGCCACCACCGCCCGGCGTTCGCGCCGCGCCGGCCAGCCACGATGGCGCACCCAGGTGGCCATTACCGGTGCCAGCATGGTGAACAGGCAGAAGAAGGCGAACTGGACCGCGGCGTAATACAGCCCGAACCAGCCATCGCGCGTGCTCAGCCCGGTCACGGTCCCGGTCAGCGTGGCAAGCAGCGCACTCATCCCGCAGAACAGCCAGGCGCGCCCGAGCAGCCAGGGCCGGCTGAACACCGGGTACTGGCGGTAGTGGCCCCAGGCCGCGTGGCTGCCCACCAGCACCTCCGGCGGCAGGACCTGCTGTAGCGGATAGTCCGCGTCGGTTTTCATCCCGTGGCTTTCCTCGACGGTCGCCGGCATTGCACAGCAGCGCCGCCGGCATGGCCCGCGGCGGCGCCAGGCGCCGGGCCACGTCCATCCGCGTGCGGCCGCCGGCGGGACAGCATGCGCGGCGTGGCGCCAGCGCATGCCCCGTTCCGCCAGGTGCGCACGGGACATGGCCGGGCCGATGCGGCAAGGGTGTCCATGCAGGCATTCCCTGCTGTCCTGGGTGCCGCCATGATCGGCGTCCAGGCCGGGCCCGTGCACGCCTGCGACGGACGCGGCCGCAGGCGCGACGAATGCCCGCCTGCGCGGCGCGGGCGCTCAGCCGGCCAGCAGGCCCGCCAGCGCCTTGCGGTAGCGCGCGGCGATCGCATCCGCGTCCACGTGGCGGCCGGCGCGCACGCGCACCTGCCCGGCCACCCGGGTCTCGGCCACCAGCGGGCGGTTGCCGGCGAACAGCCAGCGGTCGGCCAGGTCGTCCGGCGTGGCCCCGGCCAGCTGCGCGGCGCCGGCATCGAGCAGGACGAGGTCGCCGGAGGTATCCGCGAAGCCGGTGGCATCGGCCGCGCTGGCGGCCACCCCGGCCAGCAGGCTGGCGCCGACGCGCGGGTGGTCCACGCTGGCGACGATGTTGCGGCGCCGCGCGCAGAGCCGCTGGCCGTATTCCAGCCAGCGCAGCTCCTCCACCGGCGACACCGACACGTGCGAATCCGAGCCGATGCCCCAGCGGCCGCCGGCATCCAGGTATTCGCGCAGCGGGAACAGCCCGTCGCCGAGGTTGGCCTCGGTGGTCGGGCAGATCGCCACGGTGGCGCCGCTGGCGGCGATGCCCTGCACCTCCCCGGCGTCCAGGTGGGTGGCGTGGACCAGGGTCCAGCGCCGGTCCACCGGGAAGCGGCGCAGCAGCCATTCCACCGGACGCTCGCCGCGCACCGCCAGGCTGGCCTCGACTTCGGGCACCTCCTCGGCGATGTGCAGGTGGATGCGCGTGTCCGCCGGCAGCGCCGCCAGCACCGCGCGCATGGCGTCCTCCGGCACCGCGCGCAGGCTGTGGAAGGCGCAGCCGACGCACAGCATGTCGTCCTGCAGCGGGCGCAGCGCCTCCAGCAGGCGCAGGAAGCCGTCCACGTCGTGGGCGAAGCGCCGTTGCCGCGGCGACAGTGGCTCGCCGGCGAAGCCGCCGCTCATGTACAGCACCGGCAGCAGGGTCAGGCGGATGCCGGCATCGCGCGCAGCGGCGACGAGCGCGCGCGACATCGCCGCCGGATCGGCGTAGGGCGTGCCGTCGGGCTGGTGGTGCACGTAGTGGAACTCGCACACCGTGGTGTAGCCGGCCTCCAGCATCTCCGCGTACAGCTGCGCGGCCACGGCGTAGGTGCTGTCCGGATCCATGCGCGCGGCGAAGCGGTACATCAGCTCGCGCCAGGTCCAGAAGCTGTCCTGCGGATGGGTGCGGTGCTCGGCCAGCCCGGCCATCGCCCGCTGGAAGGCGTGCGAATGCAGGTTGGCGATGCCGGCCAGGGCGAAGGAGTGGTGATCGGGCATGGACGCATTGTGCCCGGCGGACCGCGGGCCGGCATGTGCGTGCGAGAATCCCGGCCATGACCGACGCGATCCCGATGGCCCGCGAGGGCTTCCGATGACCCGCCCGCCGCTGTGGGACGGCCTGCTGCTGGATGCGCGCCTGGCCACCCTCGACGGCCCCGGCTACGGCCTGGTGGAGGACGGCGCGCTGGCGTGGAAGGACGGCCGCATCGTCTGGGTCGGCCCACGCGGGGCATTGCCGGCCGGCGATGGTCCACTGGCCGCGCAGGTGCTGCAGGCCGGCGGTCGCCTGGTGACGCCGGGCCTGGTCGACTGCCACACCCACCTGGTGTTCGGTGGCAACCGCGCCGGCGAGTTCGAGCAGCGCCTGGCCGGCGCCAGCTACGAGGAGATCGCCCGCGCCGGCGGCGGCATCGTCTCCACCGTGCGCGCCACCCGTGCCGCCGATCCGGCCAGCCTGCTGGCGCAGTCGCTGCCGCGCGCCCGCGCGCTGGTGGCCGACGGCGCCACCACCGTGGAGATCAAGTCCGGCTATGGCCTGGACTTCGACAGCGAACGGCGCATGTTGCAGGTCGCGCGCCAGGTCGGCGCCAGCCTGGGCATCGAGGTGCGCACCACCTTCCTCGGCGCGCACGCGCTGCCGCCGGAGTACTCCGGCCGCGCCGACGACTACATCGCCGCGGTCTGCGAATGGTTGCCGCGGCTGCACGCCGAAGGACTGGTCGACGCGGTGGATGCGTTCTGCGAGCGCATCGGCTTCGATGCGGCGCAGACCCGCCGGGTGTTCGAGGCCGCTCGCGCGCTCGGCCTGCCGGTGAAGCTGCACGCCGACCAGCTCAGCGACGGCGCCGGCGCGGCCCTGGTGGCGGAATTCGGCGGGCTCTCGGCCGACCATGTCGAGCACACCTCGCCCGAAGGCGTGGCGGCGATGGCACGCGCCGGCACGGTGGCCGTGCTGCTGCCCGGCGCCTTCCACGTGCTGCGCGAGACGCGGTTGCCGCCGCTGGATGCATTCCGTGCCCGGGGCGTGGCGATGGCGGTGGCCACCGACTGCAATCCCGGCACCTCGCCGCTGCAGTCGCTGCGCCTGGCCATGTCCCTGGCCTGCACCCACTTCCGGCTCACCCCGGAGGAAGCCCTGCGCGGGACCACGGTGCACGCCGCGCGTGCGCTCGGGCTGCATGATCGCGGCCGCCTGGCCGCGGGCCTGCGCGCGGACTTCGTGCTGTGGAACGCGAAGGCGCCGGCCGAACTTTGCTACTGGCTGGGCGGCAACCTGGCGGCCTCGGCCTGGAGCGGCGGCCGCCAGCTGTACTGAGGCGCGGGAAACCCTGCCCCGAAACGCAGAACGCGGCGCCAGGCGCCGCGTTCCGGGAGTACTGCTGCGAGGAGGCGATCAGCCGGCCTTGGCCACCGTCTTCTTGGCTACGGCCTTCTTCACGACGGTCTTCTTGGCCGCCGGCGCGGCCGCACCCGCCGCGGCACGGGTGCCACCATGGCGGCGCGCGTTGCCGTAGCTGGAGTTGTAGCGCTTGCCCTTGGCGGTCTTGCGGTCACCCTTGCCCATTCATTTAACTCCTTGATTTCGAATAACTTGGACGGCGCGCGGCGCGCGACAGGGCGGCAAGCCTAGCATGCGCGCTCAATGGGCGCAGCTGGCGTCATGAACATGGCCATGGTTGAGCCGCAGGTTCAGCACGTGGGCCACGCCGACCAGGGTGCCGCCGAAGGTCATCGCCACCGCATGCGGCACCGCCGCCTCGTGCAGCGGCGCGTACAGCAGCCCGGCCCACAGTGCCAGCAAGCCCGGCACGAGCAGGCCCAGCGCGCGCAGCGCACGGTGGCGGCGGTAGCTCCAGCCCAGGCTGAACACGCCCAGCAGGCTGACGAAGGCCACCAGGGTCCATTCCACCCCGTCGTCGAACCACAGCGACATGCCCAGCGCCGGCACCGCCGCCAGCAGCAGCGGCGTCAGCGCGCAATGGATCGCGCACAGCAGCGAGCCGGTGGCGGCCAGGCGATCGACGAGGCGGTGGTGGTGGTGATGGGGCATGGGCGGGGGGGCTGGCACCGGAATGAGCGATACATTATAACATCCGCCCTCCCACGTCACCCCCAAGGACCTACGCATGCCCGATCCGATGCGTTCCCCCGCTTCCCGCGTCCTCGTCCGTGCGCCGCTGGCAGCCTCCATCGCGCTGGCCTGCGCGGGCCTGCCAGCCCTGGCGCTGGCCCACGACGACCCCACCGAACTGCCGGCGCTGCAGGTCACCGCCTCGCCGCTGGCCGGCGATGCGGAGACCCTGGCACGCCCGGTGGAAGTGCTGCAGGGCCAGGCCCTCGATGACGCGCGCGCCGCGACCCTGGGCGAGACCGTGGCCCGGCTGCCCGGCGTGCAGACCAGCTATTTCGGCCCGGGCGTGGGCCGTCCGATCCTGCGCGGCATGGACGGCCCGCGCGTGCAGGTGCTGGCAAGCGGGCTGGGCAGCCAGGACGCGTCCACCGTCAGCGCCGACCATGCCGCCAGCGTGGAGCCGTTCCTGGCCGACCAGATCGAGGTGCTCAAGGGCCCGGCGACCCTGCTGTTCGGCAGCGGGGCCATCGGCGGCGCGGTCAACGTGGTCGACGGCCGCATCGCCCGCGAGCTGCCCGGCGCACCGCTGTCCGGCCGCGCCGAGCTGCGCGGCAACACGGTCAACAACGAGCGCAGCGGCATGTTCCGGCTCGACGGCACCAGCGGCGACAACCTCGTGCTGCACGTGGACGGCCTGCTGCGTGATACCGGCGACTACGACATCCCCGGCCAGGCCCACGCCGCGCACGACCACGACGCGGAGGAGGAAGGCCACGAGGCCGCGCCGGGCCGCCTGGGCAACAGCGCGATGCAGACCCGCGCCGGCGGCCTCGGATTGACCTGGCTGGGCGATGCCGGCTACCTGGGCGTGGCCGCCAGCACCTACCGCAGCGAGTACGGCATTCCGCCGGGCGCGCACGTGCACGCCGGCGACCATGGGCACGGGGAAGAGGAACACGGCGACGGGGACGCGCACGGCCAGGAAGACCACGCCCACGACGTGCGCATCGACCTGCGCCAGGACCGCCTGGAGCTGAAGGGCGGGATCTACGCACCGGCCGCGTTCCTGGAGCGGATCGACTTCCACGGCGCCTGGAGCGATTACGAACACGTGGAACTGGAAGGCGGCGAGGTCGGCACCCGCTTCACCAGCAGCGGCTACGACGCCCGCGTGCAGGCGGTGCAGAAGGAACTGGGCGGCTGGCGCGGCGCCTTCGGTTTGCAATCCGGGCGGATCGATTTCGGCGCGGTGGGCGCCGAAGCCTTCGTGCCGGCCACGCTGACCCGCAGCCACGGCCTGTTCGTGCTGCAGGAAAAGAGCGCCGGCCCGCTGAAGATGGAATTCGGCGCGCGCCACGACCGGGTCGAGCTGGAACCGGAAGGCGGCAAGCCGCGGCGCAGCTTCGGCGCCACCAGCCTCTCGGCCTCGGCGATCTGGAAGCAGGCCCCGTCCCTGGACCTGCGCCTGGGCGTGGACCGCTCCGAGCGCGCGCCCACCCAGGAAGAGCTCTACGCCGGCGGCCTGCACGTGGCCACCGCCTCGCTGGAGGTGGGCGACGCCGGCCTGGACACCGAGTCCGCCCTGCGCGGCGAGATCGGGCTGCACGCGCACCACGAGCGCTTCGACCTGGAGCTGTCGGTGTACCGCAGCCGCTTCGACGAGTTCATCCACCTGGCCGATACCGGCGTGTCCGAGCACGAGGTGCCGGTGCGGCTGTGGACCCAGGCCGACGCGGTGTTCACCGGCGCCGAGGCCGAGGCCGTACTGCACCTGGCCGACAACGCCAGCGGCCGCTGGGACCTGCGCCTGTTTGCCGACCACGTGCGCGGCGAACTGGACGGCAGCGGCACGCGCACGGCGGCGTTCGAGGTGCCGCACGGCGACCATGCCCACGCCTACGTCGTGGAACTGGACAACCGCGGTCCGCTGCCGCGCATCGCGCCCGGGCGCTTGGGTGCAAGCCTGGCCTGGGACCTGGGCGGCTGGCGCGCCTCGCTGGGCGCGGTGCGCTACCGCGCGCAGGACCGGGTGGCAGGCAACGAGGAACCAAGCCCCGGCTACACCCTGGTCGACGCGCACCTGTCCTACGGCTGGGAACAGTCGCACGGCGGCCGCTGGGAGCTGTTCCTGGATGGCAGCAACCTGGGCGACACCGAGGCGCGTCCGCACACCTCCCTGCTGCGCGAATACGCGCCGCTGCCGGGACGCGCGGTGGCGTTCGGCGTACGCGCCTGGTTCTGACCTCGCACGATGCGCGCGCCGCCACGCTTCGGCGGCGGCGCGCTTCCATGAATACGTGCATATGCACGTATAGTGGCGGCCCGCCCCGCGCAGGCCGCCCGCATGCCCGCCCCGCACTCGCCTTGCACCTGCTTCCGGCTGCGCCGCGCCGCACGCCTGGTGTCGCAGATCTACGACCACGCCCTGGCCGGCGCCGGGCTCAACGTCAACCAGTATTCGCTGCTGCGCCACGCGCGCACGCCGCAAAGCCTGGGCACGCTGGCCGCGAGCCTGGGCATGGACCGCACCACCCTCAGCCGCAACCTGCAGCCACTGCTGCGCGACGGACTGGTTGCCGAAGTCCGCGATGAGGATCCGCGCCGGCGCGTGCTGGCACTGACCGCAGCCGGCCGCCAGCGCCTGGCCCGTGCACGCCCGCTGTGGCAGCGCGCGCAGCGGCGCATCGACGCCCTGCTCGGCAGCGGCCCGCTGGGCCAGCTGCACGCCGCGCTGGACGCACTGGACGACGCACTGGCCAAGGAGACAGAGGAATGAGCGCGGACACTGCCCGCACGCCCGGCACCACCACCCTGGTGGTGGCCGCCGCGGTGATCCTGATGCTGACCATGGGTGCGCGCCAGACCACCGGCCTGTTCGTGGCGCCGATCCACCTGGATACCGGCGTCGGCATCGCCACCATCAGCCTGGCGCTGGCGATCGGCCAGTTCGTGTGGGGCGCGGTGCAGCCGGTGTTCGGCGCGCTGGCCGACCGCCATGGCTCCGAACCGGTGCTGGTCGGCGGCGGCCTGCTGCTGGCCGCGGGCCTGGCGCTGGTCCCGTTCCTGCCTTCCGGTCCGGGGCTGATGCTGAGCCTGGGGGTGCTGACCGCCGCCGGCGCGGGCGCCGGCAGCTTCTCCATCCTGATCGGTGCCACCGCCGGGCGGCTGCCGCCGCAGCGGCGCTCGTCGGCGGCCGGTTTCATCAATGCCGGCGGCTCGCTGGGCCAGTTCGTGTTCGCGCCGGTGCTGCAGCTGGTGATCGGCGCGGCCGGCTGGACCGTGGCGATGCTGGGCATGGCCGCGACCTCGCTGCTGACCCTGCCGCCGGCGCGCTGCTTCCGCCGCCGCGAGGGCGAGGCGCCGCCGGCGCACGAGGGCTTCGAGGACCGCGGCCTGCGCCACCAGCTGGGCGTGGCCGCACGCGACCGCAGCTACTGGCTGCTGCACCTGGGCTTCTTCACCTGCGGCGTGCACGTGGCCTTTCTGGTCACCCACCTGCCCGGCGAGGTGGCGCTGTGCGGCCTGCCGGCCAGCGTCTCGGCGGTCTCCATCGCCCTGATCGGCCTGTTCAACATCGCCGGCAGCCTGGCCGCGGGCAAGCTGGGCGAGCGCTTCCGCATGAAGTGGATCCTGGCGGCGATGTACGCCAGCCGCGCGCTGCTGATCGCGCTGTTCCTGCTGGCCCCGCCCAGCGCCTGGACCTTCTACCTGTTCGCCGCCGGCCTCGGCTTCACCTGGCTGGCGACGGTGCCGCCGACCGCCGGCCTGGTCGGCAAGCTGTTCGGCCCGCGTTACCTGGGCACGCTGTTCGGCCTGACCCTGCTCTCGCACCAGGTCGGCGGCTTCTTCGGCGCCTGGCTGGGTGGCGTCGCATTGGAGGGCACCGGCAGCTACCAGTGGATGTGGTACGCGGACATGGCCCTGGCGCTGGTGGCCGCAGTGGCCAATGCA
>Ga0182792_1003212_pt1 | contig 10709 bp, 6 predicted proteins | sample Passage237B_FD_130497 | JGI IMG/M metagenome (GOLD analysis project Ga0182792, IMG submission 130497) | Cellulose adapted compost microbial communities from Newby Island Compost Facility, Milpitas, CA, USA - Passage2 37B (version 2) (version 2) ...
CATGTGCCCCGAAGGCGCCGCCGGCGCCGCCTGGATCGAGGAGGCGATCCGCGGGGCGGCGGGGGGCGCGGGCCGCCTGCTGGGCGGCGGCACCAACCTCGTCGACCTGATGCGCAAGGGCGTGGAGCAGCCCGGCCGCCTCGTGGACGTGACGGCCCTGCCGGACGCCATCGAGGAGACGCCCGACGGCGGGCTGCGGATCGGCGCGGCCGCCCGCAACAGCGCCGTGGCGGCGCATCCGCTGGTCCGCAGCCGCTACCCGATGCTGGCCCGCGCCATCCTGGCCGGGGCGTCGGCGCAGATCCGCAACATGGCCACGGTTGGCGGCAACCTGATGCAGCGCACCCGCTGCCTCTACTTCCAGGACGTGCCGGGCTCGCGCTGCAACAAGCGCGCGCCGGGCAGCGGCTGCGACGCGGCCGGCGGGTTCAACCGCTATCACGCGATCCTCGGCGCCTCGCCCGCCTGCATCGCCACGCATCCTTCGGACATGTGCGTCGCGCTGGCCGCGCTCGATGCAAGCGTCCACCTGGCCGGGCCGGACGGCGCACGCACCCTCCCGCTGGCCGAGTTCCACCGGCTGCCCGGCGACCGGCCGGACCTCGAGACCGAGCTGGCGCCCGGCGAGGTGATCACGGGGGTCGAGCTCGCCCCCTCGCCCTTCGCGCGGTCCAACTACCGCAAGGTGCGGGACCGGGCGAGCTACGCCTTCGCCCTGGTCTCGGTGGCGGCCGGGCTGACGCTGCGCGACGGCCGCATCGAGCGGATCGGCATCGCGCTGGGCGGCATCGCGCCCAAGCCGTGGCGCGCGCTGAAGGCCGAGGCGGCGCTGCGCGGCGGCCCCGCCACGGCTGAGGCCTTCGCGGCGGCCCTGGCGGACGAGCTGGCCGAGGCCCGGCCTCTTCCCGGCAACGGCTTCAAGGTCGAGCTGGCGCAGCGCACGCTGGCCGCCGTCCTCACCGACCTCAGCGGGAGCGAGCGATGAGCAGGGTACAGAACGTCGTCGTCGAATCGGTCAAGACGGTGCTGGGCTGGGTGCCGGCGCAATGGCTGCCGGGCGGCACACCCGACCCCCTGATCCGGCGCCGCGCGGCGATCGGACGGCAGGCGTCGCGGCTCGACGGACCCGAGAAGGTCGCCGGACAGGCGCGCTTCGCCGCCGAAGTGGCGATGGACCGGCTGTGCCATGCCAGCCTCGTGCACAGCACGGTGGCGCGCGGCCGCATCACGCGCCTCGACACCGCCGCCGCGGAAGCGGCGCCCGGCGTGATCCTGGTGATGACGCACCGGAACATGCCCCGTATCGGGACGCTGGCGCTGATCAGCCTCGCCGACCTGTCGGCGGTCGGGAACAGCAGCCTGCCCATCCTGCAGGATCCGGTGGTGCGATATAACGGCCAGGTGGTCGCCGCCGTCGTCGCCGAGACGCAGGAACAGGCCGACCATGCCGCGTCGCTGATTCGGATCGACTATGCGGTGGAGGCGGCCCGCACTCGCTTCGACGACGCCAAGGCCGACGCGCGCATCCCGGCCTCGATCCTGATCGAGAAGAACCATGTCTCGGTGGGCAATGCCGAGCGCGAGCTGGAGCGGGCAGCGCATCGCGTCGACAACGTCTACCGGACGCCCGGCCACAACCACAACGCCATCGAGCTGCACGCCGTCACCGTGGCGTGGCAGGGCGAATCGCTGCTGGTGCACGACGCGACGCAGATGATCGCGCCCAGCGCCAACGCGCTGGCCAAGCTGTTCGGACTCAGGAAGGAGCAGGTCCGCGTCCTCTCGCCCTTCGTCGGCGGCGGCTTCGGTGGCAAGGGCCTGTGGGACCACCAGGTCGTGGCGGTCGCCGCGGCCCGGCTGGCCGGCCGCCCCCTGCGCCTGATGCTGAGCCGCGACGGCGTCTACCGCATGGTGGGCGGGCGCAGCCCGACGGAGCAGCGCGTCGCCATCGGCGCCGATGCCGAGGGCCGCTTCACGGCGATCCTCCACAGCGGCTATTCGATCATGCCGAGCTACGGCGCCTGCCCCGAGCAGTACACGCTCTGCACGCGCGCGCTCTACCGCTCGAAGAGCTTCGAGATCGTCCAGCGACACCTCGATCTCGACATCGTGCCCAACACCTTCATGCGCGCGCCCGGCGAGGCGATCGGCACCTTTGCCGTCGAGTGCGCCGTCGACGAGCTCGCGCATGCCATGGGGATCGACCCGATCGAGCTGCGCCGGCGCAACGAGCCGGACCGGCATCCTCTCCACGGCGCGCCCTTCTCGCAGCGCGCGCTGATGCAGGCCTATGCCGACGGCGCGAAGCGCTTCGGCTGGGAGCGGCGGCTCACCCAGCCGGGAGCGCGGCGCGAGGGCGAGTGGCGCATCGGCATGGGCTGCGCCAGCGGCAGCTTCCCCTATGCAAGGATGCCGGGCGCCAACGTGCGCCTCACCCTGCACCGCGACGGCCGCGCCACCGTGGCGTGCTCGGCGCAGGAGATGGGGATGGGCACGGCGACCGCGCAGGTCCAGCATGCGGCCGACCGGCTGGGCCTGCCCGTCGAGGCGGTCACGTTCGAGATGGGCGATTCCAGCCTGCCGGCCGGGCCAATGGCGGGCGGGTCGGCGCAGACCGTGTCGATCGCGGGCGCGATCATGGCGGCGACCGACAAGCTCACGGCCGAGCTGCTGCGGCTGGCCGGCAACGACAGCCCGGTGGCCGGCCTGCGGGCCGGCGACGTGCGGCTGGCCGAGGGTGGCATCGCGGGCCTGGAGGATCCGGCACGGCACGAGAGCTACAGCTCGATCCTGGCGCGCGCGGGGCGCGAGGCGGTGAGCGTCACCGCCGCAGGCAGCGCGCCGCTGGAGATGCTGAAGTTCGCGATGCACAGCTCCTCGGCCATCTTCTGCGAGCTGCGCGTGAGCGCGGTGACGGGCGAGATCCGCGTCGACCGGCTGCTGGGCGCCTTCGACTGCGGCACCATCCTCAACCCGAAGACGGCGGCCAGCCAGTTCCGCGGCGGCATGATCATGGGGCTGGGGCTGGCGCTCACCGAGGAGACGCTGTTCGACGAGCGCAGCGGCCGCATCATGAACGCGACGCTGGCCGACTATCATATCCCCTCGCACCTCGACGTGCCGGAGATCGACGTGATGTGGACCGGCATCCCCGACCCGCGCTCGCCGCTGGGCGCCCGCGGCATCGGCGAGATCGGCATCACCGGCGTCGCCGCCGCGGTGGCCAATGCGGTGTTCAACGCGACGGGGAAGCGGGTTCGGGAGTTGCCCATCAGCCTGGACAAGGTGCTTTGAGGCCCCGGGGACCGATCGGCATTTCACTCCCGGCTCGGTTGCCTCCTGTCGAACGGCACGTATTCCAGCTGCGCAGCGCGTCCTAAATGGCCGTGGATGTCCTCGCCGTCACGCAACCTTCCGAGGAAGCGATGCGAGCGGCGCCGGGAGGGCCGGCGTCGGATCGAGCCGAACCTGGCGAATCGCCGACAGGCGCATCGAGGCGAGCCGCCGGCTCGCCGCAAGCAGTCGCTGCAGGGCAAGCTCGTTCCGCACGAAACGTTCGAGTGCGAGCAGGTGTTCTGGGCGCAAGGGAAATCCCCTCTCCTGGTTGGTCATGTTGCGTCACGCCGCAGTCCGTGCGGCGTCGCGGAAACTCACCAAACGCCCACACGCCTCGTCCCACAGGGTGAGCCAGGGTGCGCGCAGGCCGCCCAACAGGCTGAGCGGTTCGACCGGCCACAACCTCTGCACGGCATCGTGCGCGGCGCCGAGCCGGTAGCTCGGCACGCGCGGATTGAGATGGTGGATGTGGTGGAAGCCGATGTTGCCGGTCAGCCAATGCAGAACCTTCGGCAGGCCGAACCAGGATGACGCCTCCATCGATGCAATCGAGGCGTCCCACTCCTCCCGTCGCGTCCAGCGCGCCGTATCGAAGCGGTGCTGGAGCGAGAACAGCCAGACCCCCACGATCGAGGCAACGGCCATCACCGACAGGTGCAAGACCAGCACCTTCTGCCAGCCGAGCAGCAGGGCCAAGGAACCGAACAGCGCCAGGAGCGCGGCATTGGTCAGATGGATGGATCGGCGCTCGCGTACCCAGCGGCGGGGCGTGTCGAATGGTATGCGGTAGAGCAGCAGAAACACCACCGGCGGCAGCAACACGTTGGCGACCAGCGGATGACGAGGCAGGCGATACAACAGGCGCCGCCAGCGCGACAGGGCAAGGTATTCGCGCACCGTCAGGCAGGCTGAGTAGAGGTCGCTGCCCATACGGGGGTCGAGGTTGCTCCAGTTGCCGTGATGCTGGCCATGCTGGCGTGCCCAGCTGACGAAAGGCGTCATCGTGAAGAGGCTGCACGCCCTGCCGACGACAGTGTTGGCCCGCGCAGAGGCAAAGAACGAGCCATGCCCACAATCGTGCTGGATGATGAAAACGCGCACCAGCAGCACCCCGGCCAGCAGGGCGAGCGAGACGGCGAACAAGGGGGAGATCGGGTAGACGAGATACATCGACACGCAGGCGGCGATGAAGGGGCCGAAAGACGTCAGGAGCTGCGCCACTCCGTGACTTTTGATCGGCCGAGCGAAAGCCGCAGCGGCTCGTCGCACCTCGACACCCGAGCGGGTCGGCGCCCGGTCGACATCCATGAGGAGTCCTTTGTCTGATGAGGTCGACGGTGGTGCCGACGCTGCCTTACATGGGGATTCAGGACGTCCCTGGCAATGGTCTCGCGGGAGCGGCCGCGGTTCACGGACTTCGTTGCTGGCGAACGGCAGGGGCGCATCATCCCCCTTGGGGATCGTGGTTGGCGAAACTCCTGGCCGTACGCGGATCGCGGCGAGGCGGGAGGGGGCACCAGCGCAACCGACCGTAGCCTGCGATAGCGGCACGACCCGGAAGCCGGCGTGCCGGTGGCATCCGGATCACGGCACGATCAGGACCATGCAGGGGGCGAGGCTGGCGAGCTTCTGGGACACGCTGCCAAGCAGCAGGCCGCTCAGCCGGCCGCGGCCGCGGCGGCCGACGACCACGACATCGATCTTCTCGCGCTGGATGACGCCAATGATGACCTCGGTCGCATCGCCCCAGGCCGCGTTGGTCCGCGCTTCGGCGAGGCCGGTGGCGAGCGCTTTCCGCCGGGCTTCGAACAGGATGCGCGAGGCGTGGGCGTCGATCACCTCGCCGACGATGTCCGGGGCGTATCGCTCGGCATCGCTCACCACGCCGCCCTCGCCCTCGACATGCAGGATCAGGAGCTCGCCCCCGATCGCATGAGCAAGCGCGGCAGCCGCCGTCACGGCACGATCCGCTCCCTCCGACCCGTCCGTCGTCGCCAGGATGCGCTTCACGATGACCCTCCCATCGACCTATCTGAGGAACCGCCGGAAACGCCGCAGCGAGACATAGAAGAGGGCGGCTCCGATGCCCAGCAGCGCGAGCAGTTGCGGCCACACGACCTCGAGCCCGGCGGCCCGGAACAGGATGGACTGCGCCAGCATGACGAAATGGGTGTTGGGCGCGGCCAGCATGATGTCCTGGATGATCTCGGGCATGCTCTCGCGCGGCGTCGTGCCGCCGGACAGGACCTGCAGCGGCAGCAGCACGAGCATCAGCAGCAGGCCGAACTGCGGCATCGAGCCCGCGACGGTCGCCAGGAAGATGCCCATGCAGGTCGTCGCGAACAGGTGGAGCGCCGTCCCCACCAGGAAGAGCACCAGGGACCCTTCGATCGGGACGGCGAGCACGCCCTGCACGACCACGACCAGCGAGAAGGCCGAGGCCGCCAGGACGACGAGGCCCATGGACCAGATCTTGCTCACCATGATCTCGACGGGCGTGACCGGCATCACCAGCAGATGCTCGATCGTGCCGTGCTCGCGTTCGCGGATGAGGGCCGCGCCGGTCAGCACGATCGCCAGCATGGTGATGGAGGAAATGACATTGTTGATGGCGCCGAACCACGCCTTGTTCAGCTCTGGATTGAAGCGGACCCTGAGCGCCAGGTCGACCGGCAGGGTCTTGCCGTCGCGGTAGCGGGCCAGGAACTCGCTCACCTCGCCCGACACGATGGACTGGATATAGCCTCCGCCGGTGAACGCCTGGGTCATGCGCGTCGCATCGATGTTGAGCTGGATCACCGGAGACCGGCCAGCCAGCAGGTCGCGCTGGAAATCGGGCGGAATGTCGAGGGCGAAGGTGTCGAGGCCGGCATCCATGCGGCTGTCCATCTCATGCTGGGAGATCAGCCGCGGCGGCACGAAATAGGGCGGATAGAACGCCGTGACGATGCGCGACGCCACCGGTGACTGGTCCTCGTCGACGATCGCGATCGCCGCCCGGTTGAGCGTCTCGGGCATCGCGCTCGATGCCGTGTAGATCGACAGCGTGAAGGAATAGACGATCAGCACCAGCAGCATCGGGTCCCTGGCGAGGCCGCGCAGCTCCTTGATGCCGAGCTGGAGGATGTTGGCGGCACGCACGGCTCAGGTCGCCTGCTTGCGGAGGAGGACCGTGCCCAGCGCGAGAAGCACGGGAACGGCGACGAACAGCGGCACCATCGTGCCCGCCAGGTCGGCGAAATCGAGCGCCTTGGAGAAGGCGCCGCGCGAGATCGTCACGAAGTAGGTGGTCGGATAGATCCGTCCGATCATCGCACCGGCGCCTTCGAGCGACGACACCGGATCGGTGAGCCCCGAATACTGGACGGCGGGGATGAGGGTGATCAGCGAAGTCCCGAAGATGGCGGCGATCTGGCTGCGCATGAAGGCCGAGATGACGAGACCCATGGCCGTCGCGACGATCACGTAGAGGAAGGCAGCCACGGCGTAGGCGAGGAAGCTGCCGGTGAACGGCACGCGGAAGACGAAGACAGCGAAGGCCGTCAGCATGAGGAAGTTCAGCATGGCGAGCCCGACATAGGGGATCTGCTTGCCGAGCAGGAACTCGAGGCGGGTGACCGGCGTCACGTAGAAGTTGGTGATCGACCCCAGCTCCTTTTCGCGCACGACGCTCAGCGCCGCGAGCATCGACGGGATCAGCAGCAGCAGCAGCGGGATCACCGCCGGCACCATGGCCACCAGGCTCTGGATGTCGGGATTGTAGCGGTAGCGGACCTCGAGCCGGAAATCACCGAGCGTCGCGGCGGAACCGTAGAGCTCGCGGGCCTTCTGCGTCAGCCAGGCCGCATGCATGCCCTGGACATAGCCGCGCACGGTCTCCGCCCGCTGCGGCATGGCACCGTCGAGCCATATGCCGATCTCGACGTTGCGGCCCCGTTCGAGGTCGCGGCCGAAGCCCGGCGGGATCTCGATGGCGAGGCTGATCTCGCCGTTGCGCATGCGCCGATCGAGATCGTCATAGTCCTTGATCGGCGGCTTCTCCACGAAGTAGCGGGAACCCGCGATCTGCAGCGCGTAGTCGCGGCTGATCGTCGTGTCGTCCCGGTCGAGGACGGCGAAGGTGAGGTTCTCGACGTCGAGATTGATGCCATAGCCGATGACGAGCATCAGGAGGACGCTGCCGACGGTGGCGAGCAGGCCGCGGATCGGATCGCGCCGCAATTCGAGCGTCTCGCGCTGCGTATAGGCGATCATGCGCCGCAGGTCGAAGAACTGCCCGATCCGGCCCCGGTCCCCGGCGCCAACCGATGGAGGCGCCGGCGCCGGCCGGGCCGCCTGCGACGGCGGTGCGTCCGGTCCGCCGATCGCGTCCTCGAGATAGCCGATGAACGCCTCCTCGAGGGAACCGGCCGACCGCCTCTCGACGATGGCGGCCGGCGTGTCGCTGACCAGCACCTTGCCGGCATGCATCAGCGAGATGCGGTCGCAGCGCTCGGCCTCGTTCATGAAGTGGGTCGAGACGAAGATCGTCACATTGTCCTTGCGCGACAGGTCGGACAGGATCTGCCAGAAGCCGTCGCGCGCGACTGGATCGACGCCCGATGTCGGCTCGTCGAGGATCAGGATGTCGGGCGAATGGATCATCGCCACGGCCAACGAAAGCCGCTGGCGGAGGCCGAGCGGCAGGGCCTCCGGCAGCGAGTCCATGACGCCGACGAGGTCGAAGCGCCGGGCCATCTCCCCGATGCGGCCGGGAATGGCGGCGTCGGCCATCCGGAAGAGGCGCGCATGCAGGTCGAGATTCTGCCGCACCGTCAGCTCGGCATAGAGCGAGAAGGCCTGCGACATGTAGCCGACGCGACGGCGGACCTCCAGGTCGTCCGGATCGACCGCGCGCCCGAACAGCCGCGCCGCGCCCTCGCTCGCCGGCAGCAGGCCGGTCAGCATCTTCATGGTCGTCGTCTTGCCGCAGCCGTTCGACCCCAGGAATCCGAAGATCTCGCCGCGGGCGATGCGGAAGCTCACATCGTCCACGGCCGTGAAACCGTCGAAGCGCATGGTGAGATGCTCGGCTTCGATGGCGACCTCTTCCGTACCGCCCGAGGCACGCGGCGGAATGACCACCTCGCGATGACCCTTGCGCTCCTCCTCGGGCAGCAGCGCGATGAAGGCCGCATCGAGCGTCGACGCACCGGTGCGGACCAGCAGGTCGCCCGGCGTGCCGGTGGCGAGCACGCGGCCGGCATTCATCGCCACCAGCCAGTCGAAGCGGGCCGCCTCCTCCATGTAGGCCGTCGAGACGATGACGCTCATGCCGGCGCGATGGGCCCGAATGTCGTCGATCAGCTCCCAGAACTGGCGGCGCGACAGCGGGTCCACGCCGGTGGTCGGCTCGTCGAGGATGAGAAGATCGGGATCGTGGATCAGCGCGCAGCACAGGCCGAGCTTCTGCTTCATGCCGCCCGAGAGCTTGCCGGCCGGCCGGTCGGTGAACGGCGCCAGGCCGGTGCTTTGCAGGAGTTCGTGGATGCGCCGTTCTCGCTCGTGCCTGCCATGTCCGAAAAGCCGGCCGAAGAAATCGACGTTCTCGAAGACCGAAAGCGTCGGATAGAGGTTCCGGCCGAGGCCCTGCGGCATGTAGGCGATCCGCGGGCAGGTCCGCCGACGGTGCGCGGCGTCGGCGATGTCGCCGCCCAGCACCTCGACATGTCCCGCCTGGATCGCGCGGGCGCCGGCGACCAGGGACAGAAGGCTGGATTTGCCCACGCCGTCGGGCCCTATCAGGCCGACCATGCAGCCCGCCGGGAGGTCGAGGGTGATGGCGTCGAGCGCCCGGGTCTTGCCGTAGGACAGGCTTACGCCTTGCAGCCCCACGACCGGCGGCAACACATGGCTGGCCGCCGGGTCGCTCATTGCAACAGCGTTCCCGGCAGCCAGGCCGGCCATTCCGCATTGGGATCGAGGCGGATATAGGCCCGGCCGGGCAGGCCCGTCTTGACGAAGCGGATGTACTTGCGCAGCAGATCCGGCGCGATCTGGGCCTTGATCCGGAACATCAGCTTCAGGCGCTCCTCCTCCGTTTCGACCGTCTTGGGCGTGAACTGCGCCACGTCGGCCACGAAGGAGACCTTGGCCGGAACGAGGTATTGCGGTGCGGCGTCGAGCACGAGGCGCACCTCGGCGCCCAGAGCGACGCGGCCGGCCTCGGCGGTCGGCAGGAAGAAGGTCATGTAGACATCGCCGAGGTCGACGAGGTTGAGCACGCGTCCGCCGGCCGCCAGGATCTCACCCAACTGCGCCACCCGGTATTGCACGCGCCCGTCGCGCGGCGAACGGAGCGTGCTGTCGTTGATGTCCGCCGTGATGGTCTCGATCTCGGCCTGGGCCGCGTCGACCGCGGCGCCGGCGTCGACCATCTGGGCCTTCGCCGTATTGATGGCGGCTTCCGAGGCCGCGACCTTCGCCTCTGCCGCAGCCACGGCGGCCTTCGCGCCCTCGCTCGCGGCACGGTCATCGTCGAAGACCTGCTGGGAGACGGCATTCCGCGTCACCAGTTGCGCCGATCGGGCAAGCCTCCTCTGCGCCGAATCGAGCTGGGCCTGGCGCTGCGCAACCTCCGCCACCGCCGCCGTTCGCTCGGCCTCGCGCTGCACCACCAGGCTCCTGGCCGCATCGACGCCGATCTTCGCGCGCCGGAGCTGCGCCTCGGCCTGGCGCCGGCGCGCCTCGAGCTGCTCGGTATCCATGCGGACGAGCACCTGGCCCGCCGTGACGAAGTCGCCTTCGTCGACCAGGATCTCCTTGATGCGTCCGGGGATCTTGGCCGCCACATCGATCTCGATCGCCTCGATGCGTCCGTTGCCGCTGGCGATGCCGGCCGGCAGTCCGCGGTTCGCGAAGATCTGCCACGCGTAGTATCCGCCGCCGGCAACGGCGACGGCCAAGGCAACCGCAAGCCAGCGTTTACCGGCCGTCGTCATGATCAAGCTCCTTCCGTGGGGCGGTGCGAAATCTCTCCGGACATGACGAGCCGGCGGAGGACCGCTCGAAGTAGTCGCGCGGGCAGGATCTACGTCAGAACTGGACCGCGCCTTGATTCATGTCAACTGTCGTTGACCGAGCTGGGACCTCCTCCTCGAAGACAGGCGCCCCTGCGACCATGCTCGAGGGCAACCTCAAGGGAACTGGCTTCATCGCCAAGCAATGAATCCACAAGCAGAAAGCCGTCCTTTTTGGGGACGGCTTTTTGTTGGTTGCGGGGGCAGGATTTGAACCTACGACCTTCAGGTTATGAGCCTGACGAGCTACCGGGCTGCTCCACCCCGCGTCAAATCCTTGCGCGTATGTCTGAGATCGTCATCGGAAGAGGTGCC
>Ga0182792_1003213_pt1 | contig 10705 bp, 10 predicted proteins | sample Passage237B_FD_130497 | JGI IMG/M metagenome (GOLD analysis project Ga0182792, IMG submission 130497) | Cellulose adapted compost microbial communities from Newby Island Compost Facility, Milpitas, CA, USA - Passage2 37B (version 2) (version 2) ...
CCTTCAGATGCCTGTACAGAAAAACTGCAAAGGGAAATAAATAATGTAGCTGCGATTAATAACTTTTTCATGGCTTAACTTTTTTAAACTGAATTACTTTTTTGTTGTTTCTATATATGACGCAGCAAAAGTATTTTGTGTTACACCGCATGTCAAGTAAATCTTGATCAATGGCAGGCATTGTTAAAGCAGGTTAATTTTTGTTGAAACAATGCGTTCACACCGAATACACATACCTCATGAAACACTGATCTGTAGTGGGTTTCAGCCGATTGTCTAAAAAAGTATTAAATGAGGGTTAATCAAGCGTTAAAATAAAGTTGCGGCAAAAACATGTTATGCAGCACCTGTATTCTAGCCGGATTGAGCGAGCAACTATCACACAAATATGTGAGCTCGCTATCAGTTTAAACTCCCGGAAAAACAGGTTTGCCGTTCATCACAAAAAAAATCCGGGTTTTAACAGATATGGAAAAACCAGGCGGGTATTTGCAGTAAATTGTATCAAAATCGAACAGTAGCACGGTGAATTTTCTTGCACACGCATATTTATCATTCAGGCAACCGGAGATCCTGGTAGGCAATATGATCAGCGACTTCGTTAAGGGCAAGAAGCAATTCGATTATCCTGCCGGTATACAAGCCGGTATTGCACTGCACCGCGCTATTGACCAGTTTACCGATGATCATCCTGCCACCCGTGCAGCCAAAAAAATCTTCCAGCCTCATTACCGGCTTTACAGCGCTGCCTTTGTAGATGTGGTATACGATCACTTTTTAGCAAATGATGTGACGGAATTTACAGAAAGTTCCCTCCATGATTTTTCGCTGGAAGTATATGAAGTGCTGACCCTTCACAATGGTACGCTGCCTCAGAACTTTGCCGGCATCTTTCCCTACATGAAGCAGTACAACTGGTTGTTTCATTACCGCGTGAGAAAAGGAATTGAAAATAGTTTTGGCGGTGTGGTGCGCCGCTCCCTGTACCTGAAGGAACACCATACTGCCTACCGCCTGTTTGAAGAACATTATGATGAACTGCAACAACACTACCGGCAATTCTTTCCCGCTGTTAAACAGTTTGCAAAGAATATTATAGAAGGTAAATGAACAACAAGAATCTTTTTGTTCTGTTGATGCGGATTTGCTTTACTTTTTAAACCGTTCTGCAAAAGCTTTTTCCAGCATTTCCCTGTCGTCCGGGTGCGCAATGGCAATAAGCGCCTGTGCACGCTGGCGAAGATTTTTACCAAACAAAGAAGCCACTCCATATTCCGTAACCACATAATGCACGTGTGCTCTGGTAGTTACTACACCGGCCCCCGGTTTCAGCAGGGGAACAATGCGCGGCAATCCTTTTTTGGTGCGTGAGGTTAGCGCAATAATGGGTTTGCCACCCTGGCTGAGCGCGGCGCCGCGCATGAAGTCCATTTGTCCGCCAACGCCTGAATACTGATAGGTGCCGATGGAGTCTGCACATACCTGCCCGGTAAGGTCTATTTCAATGGCGCTGTTAATGGCAATCATCTTGTCATTCCGGCGAATGACGGATGTTTCATTTACATAGTCTATATCAAGGAAGGCAAAAGCAGGGTTGTCATCTACATAATCATAAAGTTTGGTAGAGCCGAGTGCAAATCCGGTAACTGTTTTATTGGGATGGATGCGTTTGTACCGGTTGTTGACCACTCCTCTTTCTATCAGGTCAATAATACCGTCGCTGAACATTTCAGTATGTACACCCAGGTCTTTATGGTTGTGCAGGCAACTCAGTACTGCGTCCGGTATAGCGCCAATACCCATTTGCAAGGTGCTGCGGTCTTCTATGAGACCGGCTACATGTTCTCCTATTTTACGGTCAGCATCGGTTACCTTGGTGCCAAAATGTGCTTCCTGCAAGGGTTGTTCACAGAATACCGCTGCATGGAATTTGCTCACATGCACCATACCATCGCCATGTGTTCGCGGTACGCTGGGGTTAACCTGCGCCACCACATAACGGGCATTATTAACCGCAGACCGGGCGATATCTACCGAAACGCCCATTGAACAAAAGCCGTGTTTGTCAGGCACCGATACCTGGATGAGGGCCACGTCTACCGGCAGCCTGCCCGTGGCAAACAATTCGGGAATATCGCTTAGGAAAACGGGTACATAATCTGCTCTTCCTTCATTCACCGCTTCGCGGATGGAGGCAGATACAAACATGGAATTGATATGAAACGATTCTGCGTACTCAGGTTTGTTGACTTCAATGTCGCCATATACACTGATGAAAACCAATTCAACGCCCTTTAATTCAGGGGCCCTGGCAGCAAGATGCTTCAGCAGGTACAGGGGCGTTTGGGCGCTCCCATGAACAAACACGCGGTGGCCCGACTGTACAACGGCCAACGCTTCTTCCGGCGTTACATATTTCAGGTCCTGGTACATGGTTGTTTCTTGTAAAAGTATACATTGTGCCTGATGCAAAGGATGCCGTTATTCAGCTCATCGCCGGCTTTTCATCATTTGCAACAGTTACCTGTTTTTGTATATTCCCGTGCAACCAACCATCCACAATTTCAGTCCGTATTAGCTGTAATCGATTATTTTTGTCGCTAAAACATTTGAAAGCATGAAGCGGCTGGCAGCCATTGTTTTTTTCCTTGCAACATTCATTCCGCCATCTGAGGCCCAGTTTAAGATACCGGCTCTTGACAAGTCGCCCATGGACATGAGTTACTACCCTGCTGAATATCCCGTACTGAAAGTGCAGAACAAAATATCCGAGCCCTTACTGGCAAGGGTGGTATACAGCAGGCCGCAAAAGAATGGCCGCCGGGTATTTGGGGAACTGGTGGAGTACGGACAGATCTGGCGGCTGGGGGCCAATGAAGCCACCGAGATTGAATTGTACCGCGACTGCCGCGTGAATGGTGAAAAACTGAAGAAAGGCCGGTATACCTTGTATGCCATACCACAACCGGGTACATGGACCATCATTTTCAATAAAGAAACAGATAGCTGGGGCGCATTTTTGTATGATCCGAAAAAGGATGTATTGCGCACCGATATCAAAACAGAGAAAATGGAAGAAGTTGCCGAAGTATTTTCAATGGCGTTCACCAAATCGGATGACGGTGTGAACCTGGTGATTGCCTGGGATGATGTGAAGGCCGCCATACCCTTTAATTTCTAATAGTAATACCCCATCATCTGTAATATGAGTATAGCAAGCAGATATAAGAAAATTTGGATGCTGCTCTGCGCGGCTGGTCTTCTCGTGGCGTGCGGGCAGCAGAACGACCGGAATGGCAATGGCGACCGGAATGGCAACAAAGTTACCGTCAATCCGCCTCCGGGCACCAGTGCCGAACAGCCTGCATTGCCGGTGGGGGTAGACAAATCGCCTATGGATATGAGTTATTACCCGGAAAATTTTCCGGTGTTGAAAATGCAGGGAAAGGCGGGTCAGCAACCTGTTGCGCGGGTGGTGTACAGCAGGCCGCAAAAACATGGCCGCACTGTTTTCGGCAACCTGGTTGAATATGGTAAACCTTGGCGGCTGGGCGCCAATGAGGCCACCGAAATTGAATTCTTCCGCAAGGTAACCATTCAGCAGAAAAAAGTACCGGCAGGCCGCTATGTGGCTTACTGCATTCCGTATCCCGACACATGTGTCGGAAAAATGAAAAGCCATTTGTATACCTGGGGGCTCAAAATTGATTCCACCCGCGACCAGTTTGCATTTGAAATTCCGGTTGCCAAAACCATTTACCCCTACGAATATTTCACCATGCAGTTTCAATCGGCAGAGGCTGGCATTGAGCTGGCTATGATGTGGGATAGCGTAAAGGCTGTGCTGCCGATTCAATAGTCTGCACTGCAAATTCCCGGACCTGGATTTTTTACAGGTCACCAACTGAAACAAATTCCTCAAAAGCTTCAAAGTCCAAAAATCATGGTTTACTTTGCTGCCTATGTGCGGCATTGCAGGTATCATATCACCCAACAGGGAAAAGGTAAATCAGCCGCGGCTGCGGCAAATGAGCCAGGCGCTGGCGCATCGCGGGCCTGATGGAGAAGCGGTGTATATCAGTCCCGGCGGCAACGCGGGTATGACACACCGCCGTCTTGCCATTATTGACAGAAGCCCTGCTGCCGCCCAGCCCATGCATGTGGGCAATCGCTACACCATTGTACACAACGGAGAAATCTACAATTACCGCGAATTAAGAGCCATGCTTGAGCGCGCCGGTCACAGCTTTCGTACCCAATCGGATACGGAAGTGATTGCAATGGCTTATCTCCATTATGGCACAGCATGCCTGCAACACCTGGATGGTATGTTTGCCTTCGCCATATGGGATGAGGAAGCGCAAACACTGTTTGCGGCGCGTGACCGTTTTGGAGAAAAGCCTTTCTTCTATAGCTTCAATGAAGAAGAATTGCTGTTCGCCAGTGAAATGAAAGCGCTGTGGGCAGCAGGTATCACCCGGGAGGTGAATGAAACCATGCTGTATAATTATATCACCCTTGGTTATACGCAGAACCCGGATGATGCCGCAGAAACTTTTTTTGCAGGAATTGAGCGATTGCCTGCCAGAAGTTACCTGCTGTACGATGCCAGGAATCAGCAACTGAAAGAGGAAGTGTACTGGGACATAGATGTGCAGACGACCACTCATCAGGCATCGGAGCAGGAACTGGTCAACCGGTTCAGTCAGCTGTTCCAGCATTCGGTAAACCTTCGGTTAAGAAGTGATGTGCCGGTAGGCACTTCCTTAAGCGGGGGGCTTGACAGCAGTGCCGTGTTGAGTGTAGCTACTGCGCTGACCAATGCTCCTGTAAAATCCTTCTCCGCTACCTTCCCCGGTTTTGAACGGGACGAATCGAAGTATGTAAAGGAAATGGCCGATGCCGCAGGCAGTGAAAATGTTGAGATACAGTGTTCCATTGATGAAGCGATCAGCAACTTTGAAACAGTTTGTTATCATCAGGAAGAACCGTTTCAGTCGGCCAGCATATTGGCGCAATGCAGCGTATACAAAACAGCGCAGCGGCATGGCGTCAAGGTGTTGCTGGATGGACAGGGCGCCGATGAAATACTGGCCGGGTATCATAAATACTATCCCTGGTACTGGCAGGAACTGTTGCGCACCGATAAGCAACTGCTGCAACAGGAACTGACCAAAGCGCGGGCTGCCGGCATTGCCGCCCCATGGTCGTGGAAGCATAAACTGGCGGCCTGGTTCCCTTCCCATGCTGTTGCATTGCTCAGGCGATTACGGGCCCGGCAGCAGCGCCGTCATCCTGATCTTGATCCTGCTTTTCTTGAAGTATGCGGCCGCTCGTATTACACGCTACCGCATATTGATAACCTGAACGGTATTTTATATTACAATACGCTGATCAACGGACTGGAAGAATTGCTTCGCTATGCCGATCGTAATGCTATGGCTTATGGCGTGGAGGTGCGTTTACCATTCCTCAGCCATGAACTGGTGCAATTTGTTTTTTCGCTGCCCGCTGCTTACAAGATTCGCGATGGACGCACCAAATGGATCCTGCGCAAGAGTATGGAAAATCAACTGCCGGCTTCCATTACCGGACGCACAGACAAAGTAGGTTTTGAACCGCCACAGCAGCAATGGATGCATGACCCGCGATTGCAGGAATACATTCACGAATCGCGGCGCAGACTGGTGAAGTATGGCGTATTGAAAGCTTCGGCCCTGCAAAAAAAAATCCGGCCGATGGATGCCCACGCGGCCGGAAACAATGACTGGAGATATTTGCTGGCAGGCCGTTTGGTATAGCCCCCTCCTGTTACGCAGACGCTGCCCGCTTACTCTCAGCCCTTCTTGTATTTTTCTATAAGCTGGGTATTGCCACTCATATCTACCTTGTAGGTATACCAGTGCTTATCGCTTTCCACTTTCACATAATAGGTAACTTCTGCACCGGCGGTTACTTCCGTTACACCAAACAAATTCTTTTTTTCGTTTTCTTTCTTTAGCTTGTTCAGGATATTCAACGGAAGCATGTGTGGTGAATAATACCGGATAGAACCCAGCATATTCCCTTCTTTGTCGTAGTTCACCTTTGAGCGGATACCCGCATTGATGAAACTCACCGTATAATAGTTTTCATATTCCTCCCACTTTACATCTTCAGCACCCGTAAAGGTTTCATTGAATGATTTCAGCACCTTTTCGTTGGGATCGTCGAATGCATATACGGCAACGGTCGTCAATGCACATACCAGGATGGCAAGTAATTTTTTCATGGCTATATCTATTTAATTACGGTGTGAATGAAATACCGCCATAAAAGTAACCGGGAATCGTACAGACGGCAAGCTAATTGGTACCGGCGGAGCGAACATGACAAGAAATACGAAGTTTTTCGCAGATACGGATATTTATCTGCGGAAAAGCCATCCCGTGAAACACAGTACAGCACTGCATTTTGCGAGTGTTACAGTAAATTTCATGATTCTGGTTAAGCTTGTGTTAAACTCCACGGAAGCTAAAGTGCCGCTATGGTGATTAGCTGATAAGCACATTTTTATCTTACCTTGAGTTCCGATTTTCATTTTAGCTTTTATATACTTTTTATCAAGAGAGGAATTATGAAGCCAGCCACAAAATTCATACATGCCGGCACCGAGCCGGATCCCGCTACAGGGGCTATTATGACGCCCATTTACCAGACGTCTACCTATGTACAAAGCGCGCCCGGCAAGCATAAAGGATATGAATATGCCCGCTCGCAGAATCCTACACGCAAAGCGCTGGAAGATGCCCTGGCAGTGATTGAAAACGGGCGATATGGTCTGGCTTTCAGCAGCGGCGTGGCTGCTACGGATGCCGTTATCAAACTGCTGCAACCGGGCGATGAAGTTATTGCCGCCAACGATATGTACGGGGGTACCTACCGGCTCTTTACGAAGGTGTTTGAAAAATTTGGTATCCGGTTTCATTTTGTCAATATGCAGGACCCTGCAGCTATTCGTCCGTATATCAATCAGCATACAAAACTGATCTGGACAGAAACGCCTACCAATCCGCTGATCAATGTGGTGGATATTGCTGCCGTTGCCGCCATTGCCAAAGAACACAATATTCTTCTTTGCGTTGACAACACGTTTGCTTCGCCCTATCTTCAGACGCCGCTCAACCTGGGAGCAGATATCGTGATGCATTCATCTACCAAATACCTGGGCGGACACAGCGATGTAATACAAGGCGCGCTGGTGATGAATGATGCCGCTTTGCGCGAGCAATTGTATTTCATCCAGAAAAGTTGTGGCGCCGTGCCGGGTCCCATGGATTGTTTCCTGGTGCTGAGGGGCATTAAAACATTGCATGTACGCATGCAGCGGCACTGTGAGAATGGTGAGAAAATCGCCCGTTTCCTGCGCAATCATCCCAAAGTAGGTAAAGTATACTGGTGCGGCTTTGATGATCATCCCGGCTATGCCATTGCTAAAAAACAGATGAACGGATTTGGCGGTATGATCAGTTTCACCCTGAAAGATGATCAGGTGGAGACTGCCATGAAATTGCTTTCATCAACAAAATTGTTCTCTCTGGCAGAAAGCCTTGGCGGGGTGGAATCGCTTATCAACCATCCGGCCTCGATGACCCATGCTTCCATTCCGAGGGAAGAAAGAATCAAAAACGGACTAACGGATTCGCTCATTCGCCTGAGTGTGGGTATTGAAGATGCTGAGGACCTGATAGAAGATTTACAACAAGCTATCGGATGATGATTGTCTGATCACTGCAACCATACCCGCTCATGAAGAATCCGTCGCTCAAGGAATTTCTGGACCGGAAGGCTGCTGAATACAACCAGCCTTCCTTTATCCGTACGGACCCGGTTTCGGTGCCGCATTTGTTCTCAAAAAAACAGGATATAGAAATAGCCGCCTTTTTTGCAGCGATCTTCGCCTGGGGAAACCGCACTACCATCATTCAAAAGGCCACCCAGCTGATGCAGCTGATGGATATGGCGCCCCACCAGTTTATTACGCAACACCGGGAAAAAGACCTGAAACGATTGCTTGCCTTTAAACACCGCACTTTTAACACTACCGACCTGCTGTATTTCATAGCCTTTCTCCGGCAGCATTACCAGCAACATCCTTCTCTTGAAAGCGCCTTTGTGATGCATAATACGGCGAACCAGGATGAAGAGCCGGTGGAAACAGCCCTGAATCATTTCCACCACTATTTCTTTTCACTGGAAGATGCGCCTGCCCGCACACGCAAGCATATCGCCACGCCTGAAAAGCATTCCACCTGCAAAAGGCTCAATATGTTCCTGCGCTGGATGGTGCGGAGTGATGAGGGGGGTGTTGATTTCGGTATCTGGAAACAGTTAACGCCTGCACAACTGATCTGTCCCATTGATGTGCATGTTGCCCGCGTAGCCGCGCGCTTAAACCTGGTGAGCCGCAAACAGGTTGACTGGCTTACAGCATTGGAACTTACCGGCCGGCTGCGCAACCTGGACAAAGATGACCCGGTGAAGTATGATTTTGCTTTGTTCAGATTGGGTGTGATGGAAAAGTTTTAGCGGAACAGAGGTCGCGGAGCCGCACGTTAAAACTTCCGCAGATTATAAATAAAACTCAACAGGATATACTGTTGCAACACCTGCGACTGGTAATCTTCTATATAAGTTTCGGAAATATTGCGCCGCACCCCAAGGTTTTGACGTAATATATCGTATATAGCTAACCGTATGGTAGCCTGTTGCCTGCTGAACAATTGGTAGTTGGCAGCGGCACTCCACATGGTAACGCCTTTACGGAAGCCGGGGGCAATGCGGCTGTTATAGTTGTAGTTGAGATTGTTTTCAATGATCAGTCGCTGCGGGTAATTCCATAACATGGTAAGTCCCAGCCGCGATGTGTTGTAAGTAGCATTCTGTATGGTGGAAACAGAATAGCGGGTAAAATTATACCGGATATTATAGTTGGGTTGCAGGGTCAGGATCTGTTTATACGAGAAGTTAATCCCTATTGTAGGTGATATGCTATAGGCATCGGCCTGGTTGGCAATTTTATTGGTAAAGGTTATACTGCGATTGTAACTACCCCTGTTCCCCACGCTAAGGCGCAAAGACCAGTTTCTTCTTTTCCAGCTCCTGCTGTAATGCAGGTTCCACGAAAAATTATAATTCCCGTTCACATTGATCGGCCGGGTTACCGTGCGGCCAAATTCATCGAAGAAGGTTTCATAGGTAATCTGTCGCATGGTGGAATTTACGCCCACCGCCGTATGCCAGAAGCTGTTGCCATTGGAGAACCTCACATTGAGCTGCAGGTTGTGATAGAAAGCCGGTTGCAGGTCGGGGTTACCCAGCCGCAGGTATAATGGGTTGCGGTTATCCGGCAGCGGTTGCAACTGACTGATGGATGGCTGCTGGCTGCGGCCATTGTAATTCAGGTTGAGGTGAAAGGTCCTGCTGAAATTGTATCCCACACTGGCTGTGGGGGTGAAGTTCACATAATACTGATGTAATAAACTGTCGTCGGTTAGCGATAAATTATCCTGCGTAAGAAACTGCAGCGCCGTGCCCACAGACCATCGCCATTTGTCTTTGGAATATTGCAGGCTAATGCCTGGCGAATGAGAGATAGTGGTGTTGCGGAATGCATTGGAAAAAACCGTGTCTTCTATATCATATTCGCCGGTGAGCGGATTGAACCGGTGCGTCTCCTTTTCGGAATTGTTGGTGTTACGCGAATAACTGTGACGTATATGCAGGGTAAGGTCTTCCCATACCGGTTCGGTATAAGAAGCGGATATGGAGATTGATTTTCCGGTGCTCATGGATACACCGCGCTGGTTTACTTCCTCCCGGCTATCCAGCGTATCTTCTTTAAAGAATTCATTGAAGCCTTTATTCTCTTCCGTTCCGGGCTGGTCGTTGTAGTTGAAGTTGATGCCGAGCGACAAACCGCGCCCGCGTTTATGGAAGCGGCGTCCCAGGAAAAATTGTCCATGTACGCGATGATCGCGGGTATTGTTACCAAAAGTGTTGGCGCTGTTGTTGATGAGTACTCCTTTCTCCCCGGTAGATATGGCTTCATTGATGGTCCGTGCATTATTGCGGTTGGCGTCGAAGCCGGCGTTGATGTGCATCTGGGTAAGGGTATCCGGCGTAAACTGTGCATTGACGTTCAGCCGGTGGTTGTCGTTCGTGTTTTTACTATTGGTCTGCGCATTGTAAAAGAAAGTGGTATCCGGTAAAATGTTCTGTCGCTGCAGGCGGGGATTGTTTTCCATTTCACCGCGGTTATAAAAATAACTGCCGTTCACCTTCCATGCCCGGCCCGCGTTATCGCTGAAATTGATACCGGCGGACTTATTGGTTGATATACCACTTCCCCCGCCTCCGCCCAGTGTGGCGCGGCCCGCGGAAATATTAAAGTCACCCGTCGATTGTCCCCGGTTGGTATTGTTGGCATTGGAAATAATGCTTACCTGGCGATCGGCATTGAAGTAGTTGAGGTTGGCCAGCAGTTCATACCGGTTGTCTGTACCATAACCTGTTCCCAGCATGCCGAACAATCCTTTGTTTTTGTCTTTGTGTATGGTAAGATTGATGGTGAGATCTTCTTCGCCCGTACTGGCGCTGCGGTTGAAACGCGCTTCGCGGCTTTTGAGTTCGGTTACCTGTATCTTGTCAATGATATCTTTTGGCA
>Ga0182792_1003216_pt1 | contig 10696 bp, 6 predicted proteins | sample Passage237B_FD_130497 | JGI IMG/M metagenome (GOLD analysis project Ga0182792, IMG submission 130497) | Cellulose adapted compost microbial communities from Newby Island Compost Facility, Milpitas, CA, USA - Passage2 37B (version 2) (version 2) ...
GCAGCGTTGACCGGGAACGGGGATATCCCCGTTCATCAAGGCGTCCGGGGCCGTAGCTCAACTGGATAGAGCTGTTCCGTCCTAAGGAAAGGGTTGTGGGTTCGACTCCCGCCGGCCCCACCAGACAACATTCATCGCGGTATCGAGGGAAACCGCGATTTTCATAGGTATTACCTCGTAAATTGATCTTTGCTGGTTTTGGTTCGTTTTTAATGGTTGTAGCCTTATTTGTATAAAATATTGCCAGCAGAATGCCAGCAAGGCCATGCACGTCAGCAAACCTCACCTCGACAAGAAGCGCCGCAAATCGCCCAAATCTTGGTATTTGTCCTACTTTACGCTGTCTCAGGACGCTCAGGGCGTCATCATTCGCGATGAAAATGGGCGTCCGGAACGGCAGCGTCACCGTCCCTATTTCCCCACGCGCGCTTCCGCCGAGGCTGAACGGACACGGTTGCTGGAGCAGCAGGGAAGCACGGGCGCGAGTGGGTATGGAGTTTTGACCGCGACCCAGGTCTCGGAGTATCAGCGTGCCAAAGCGATCGTTCCGGAAGTTGCCCTCGATGTAATCGCTGCTGACTGGCGGCGGCGCAACCCGACACAAGCCCGCGCCACAATTACGGAACTGCGAGAGCAGTTCCTCGAAAACGTGAAGATCAGGCTTGGCGCGAAACATCAATGGCGGGATCTGAAAACTCGGACAGGGATCTTCGCGAAGTCTTTCGGCCCGCGTGATCCGGAGGGCGTCGACCGCAAAGAGTTGCTGGCCTGGTTAAACAGCATGCCCGGCCACGCCAAGGCCGGTCGTACTGTGCTCAACCTGAAACAGTCGATCTGCACGTTTTACAACTGGTTGAGAGATGAAGGGCTCACCAGCCACAACCCCGCGGGCGGGATACGCCGGCAGAAGCTGCCCAAGGTCAAGCAGTCAGAAATCCGATTCTTTCCGCGCGAAACCGTCGAGCGTTACCTGCGGGCCTGCGAGCGTTACGATCCTGACCTGGTGGCGAGCGAGGCCGTGCAGTTCTTTTCCGGTGTACGGTCCGATGACGAGATGCGCAACTTCGACGGTCGATGGGTGTTGCCTGCCACCAAGGAGATCGTGGTCCCCGCTGAGATCGCGAAGAAGGACCGCCGCGAAGTCATCACCGATGTTGAGCCGGTGTTCTGGCTTTGGTGGGCCAAGTATGGCCGGACGGGGTTGCTGCAACCGGCGAACTACCGCAAGCGTTGGGGACGGGTGCGCATCCTCGCGGAGATTGAAGACCGACAGCAGGCGGACGAATTCGCCGGACTCCCGGTAAAGGACCTCTACGAGTCCGACTTGGGCAAGGAGAAGCGCGGCATGTGGCTGTTCAATGTTCGCCGGCGAACATTCGCCACCCATCATGTTGCGAAGTATCAGAGCGCCGGTCGCACGGCGTTGATCATGCGCCACCGCGGCGACGTGCTCACGCTGCACAACTCCTATCGTGGCATGGGCGTGACACAGGAACAGGGGGTAGCGTTCTTTGAATTACGACCGCGGCCGGTGAAGGACCCGATCAAACCGAAAACACGACCGGCGCGAACCAAGACGGATGATGTTGCACTAATGCCATCGCAGCAACACTCCTGAATTTCCTATCACTGGGAAGTGGCCTCAAAATTCATCCACCACAGTGCGGTCGCCAGCGTGGTTCGATTCTCGCCGTATGGGAGGTCTCCATCCCGATATGTCACAAGATGACGAGAGTCCCCCGCCTCCTGATCCTCCTAAGGTTAGTGTCCAACCTGCTCGCTCCTCTTTCGTTCATCCCGACACCATCGATGATCTGAGTTGGAAAGCCTTTTGGATCGGTTTCAACGAACCTCCTCGGCCCAATCAATGGACGGCTTTCCGCCGGGTCTGCGAGTTCGATGAACCGACGTCGAAGGCCCTCGCACGCATCGCGGTCGATTCAAAATACTGGCTCTGGGTCAATGGACAGCTGGTCATCCGCGAAGGCGGACTCAAGCGCGGACCTACTCCCACGGATACGTATTTCGACGAAGTTGACCTGGGAAAACATCTGATCCGCGGCACGAACACGTTCGCCGTGCTCGTCTGGTATTTCGGCAAGGAGGGTTTCAGCCACAAGAGCAGTGGCCGCAGCGGGCTCCTGTTCGAACTCCGGGACGAAGCCGGCAAAACACTTCTGCTTTCCGATTCACTCTGGCGGACGACGCCACATCCCGCCTTCGGCGACACGGATTCGCCGCATCCGAACTATCGACTCCCCGAATCAAACATTCGCTTTGACGCGACGCGCGACCTGATCGGTTGGGAACAGACGGTCTACGACGACACCGACTGGTCCGAGGCGATCGAGTTTGGCCGCGCGCCGTGCGGCCCGTGGAACCGGCTGGTTCGCCGGCCGATCCCGTTCTGGCAGGAGAGCGATCTTCTTGATTACGTCTCACAAACCCGGCAGGGCACGACGGTCATCGCCCACCTCCCGCACAACGGCCAGGTCACACCTTTCCTCGAAATCGAGGCGCCGGCCGGCTTCACCGTACGCATTCAGACCGACAACTACCGCGGTGGCAGCGCCCCGAATGTCCGCGCGGAGTATGTCACACGCGAAGGCGGTCAGGCGTTCGAATGCTACGGCTGGATGAACGGCCACGCCGTCCATTACGAGATGCCGGCCGGCGTTAACGTCATCCGCCTCGCGTATCGTGAAAACGGATATGCAACCAGGCCGGCCGGCTCGTTCCATTGCGACGATCCCTTCGTCAATCACCTGCGCGCGAAGGCCGAGCGCACGTTGTATCTCACGATGCGCGACACCTACATGGATTGCCCCGATCGCGAGCGGGCCCAGTGGTGGGGCGACGTCGTCAACGTGCTCGGCGAGGTCTTTTACGCCTTCGACCGTGACGCCGACGCCCTGACGCGCAAGGCCATCCTCGAACTCGCCGGCTGGCAGAAGCCGGACGGTGTATTGTTTTCCCCCGTGCCGGCCGGCAACTGGGACCGCGATCTGCCGATGCAGATGCTCGCCTCGATCAGCCGTCAGGGTTTCTGGACCTACGCTTTCTACAGCGGCGATTTCGACACGCTGCGCCACGTATATCCCGCGGTGCAGCGCTACCTCGAGATCTGGGACCTGCGCCCCGATGGCCTGATCGATCCCCGCCCGGGCAGCTGGCCGTGGGGCGACTGGGGCGACAACGTCGACATGACGCTCCTCTCCAACATCTGGTATCACCTCGCCCTCCAGGGCCAGCGGCACGCCGCCCTCGCCCTTGCAAGGGCGCAGGATATTCCCTGGCTCGACGAGCGGCTGCGCAGCATCGAGCGCGCCTTCGATCGCGCATTCTGGAACGGGCACGCGTATCGATCTTTCGACTACACCGGCGAGACCGACGATCGCGGCAACGCGCTCGCCGTCGTGGCCGGCCTCGCCCCGCGCGAACATTTTCCCGATTTGATCCACCTGCTTCAACGCACCGAGCACGCCAGTCCGTATATGGAGAAATATGTGCTCGAGGCCTTGTGCCTGATGGGCCGCCCCGCGCTCGCGCAGGAGCGGATGAAGCGGCGCTACGCCAAGATGGTCGAACACCCCGTTCACACCACCTTGTGGGAGGGCTGGGGCATCGGTCTCGAGGGCTTCGGCGGCGGTTCCATCAACCACGCCTGGAGCGGCGGACCGCTCACGATCATGAGCCAGTATTTCGCGGGTATCGCGCCACTCGCGCCGGCTTTCACGCATTTCGGTGTGTTTCCGCAGCCGGGTGCACTCACCCAACTCTCCGCCACCGTCGAGACGAAGCACGGCAGGATTTCCGTCGCGCTCCAGGCGAAGCCGGAGGCGCTGGAGCTCCGTATCGAGGTTCCCCCAGGGACCACCGCGGTTGCCGGGTTGCCTCTGCTCGCGCGTCGACGTTTCCGGCAGGTCCTTATGAACGGCCAGCCGATCTGGCCGGCAGACTCCAATGCGAAACGCTCCCGCGGGGTCGAGCCGCTCGGCCTGGAGGAGGATTACCTGAAGTTCTCGATGACTCCCGGGGCGTGGTCGTTTGTCGGCGAATTCGCCTGACCGCATGAAATCTTCACCCCGAACTCGCCATGATCTCCACCCCCTCACTCTTCCCGAGTTGGATCATGCTCCTCGCGCTCGCCACGATCTTCTCCTCCGCCGAAGCCGCGCCACCCGCCGCCCCCGTTAATCTCCGAACCGAACAGCTGCCGAATCCGCTCGGCATCGGAAAACGAAACCCACGCCTGAGCTGGCAGTTTTCCGGCAGCGAACGCGGCTCGTCCCAGCTCGCCTACCGCGTCCAGGCCGCCGCCGACCTCGCTTCCCTCCACGCCGGACAGCCCCTGCTCTGGGACAGCGGCAAGGTCGCGTCGGACGAATCCGTTCACGTGACCTACGGCGGGCCTCCGCTGCAATCGATGAACACGGTCTGGTGGCGCGTGAAATATTGGGACCGCGTCGGCGGCGAATCGCCATGGAGCGAACCGGCTCGTTTCGAAACGGGTTTGCTCAACGTCTCCGACTGGTCCGCGGAATGGATCCGCCCCATCCCCGCAGAATCCGAGTCGCTGGAGTTCCCCGTCTCGCTCCTTCGCACCGAGATCGTCGTCGACAAGCCCGTCGCTTCCGCCCGCGTTTACGCGACCGCCCTCGGCCTCTACGAAATGGAGATCAACGGCCGCCGCGTCGGCGACGAGGTGCTCACGCCGGGCTGGACGCCCTACGATCGCCGGCTCCTTTACCAAACTTACGACGTCACCTCGCTGCTGCGCCCCGGCGCCAACGCGCTCGGCGTTTCCCTGGGCGACGGTTGGTATCGCGGCGAGCTGATCCGCAACTCGCGCAATGTCTTCGGCCGCGAACGCGCCGCGCTCGTGCAGCTTCACGTCCGCTACACGGACGGCAGCTCCGCCGTCTTCGGTTCGAACGCCAACTGGAAAAGCGGCGTCAGTCCGATCCTGTTCTCGGGTATCTACGACGGCGAAACCTACGATGCGCGCCTCGAGAAAACCGGCTGGTCCGAGCCCGGCTACGACGATCGCGATTGGAACGGCGTGCGTCCGCTCGACCACCCGAAATCGATTCTCGTCGCGCCGGAGAGCCCGCCCATCCGCCGTATCCAGGAAATCACTCCCGTCGCGATTCTGCGCACGCCCGCCGGCGAAACGGTCTTCGACTTCGGCCAGAACATGGTCGGCTGGGTGCGTCTGCGCGTGCGCGGCCCGGCCGGCACGAAGATCGTTCTGCGTCACTCCGAGATGCTCGACGCCCAGGGAAATTTTTATACCGAAAGCCTCCGCGGCGCCGCCCAGACCGTGACCTACATCATGAAGGGCGGCAGCGACGAGGATTTCGAGCCGCATTTCACGTTCCAGGGTTTTCGCTACGTGGCCGTCGACGGCCTTCCCGGCGAGCCCGCGCTGCACGACCTCACCGGCATCGTCATCCACTCCGACCTCGAAACCGCCGGCCACTGGGAAAGCTCCAACCGCTGGTTGAACCAGCTCCAGAGCAACATCGTCTGGAGCCAGCGGGGCAACTTCGTCGGCATCCCGACTGACTGCCCGCAACGCGACGAGCGCCTCGGCTGGACCGGCGACGCGCAGGTGTTTGCCCGCACCGCTGCCTACAACATGAACGTCGCCGGCTTCTTCACCCAGTGGCTGCACGACCTGGCGGCCGACCAGCGCGCCGACGGTTCCGTGCCCTGGGTCGTGCCCGACATCACTTCGCGCGGCATGGACACCTTGGCCAACGCCGCCGCCGGCTGGGGCGACGCCGCCGTCATTATTCCGTGGACGATGTATATGTTTTACGGAGACAAGCAGCTCCTTACCGAGCAATACGCGAGCATGAAAGGTTGGGTCGATTACGTCCACACGCGCACCGAAGGGCTGATTTGGAAGAAGGGCCACCAGTTCGGCGACTGGCTCGCCTACGCGGCGCCGAGCGACGAGGCGCGGCAATACCCTGGCGCCACCACGAGTCTGGATTTCATCGGCACCGCCTTCTTCGCCCACTAGACGCACCTTCTGGCCAAAGCCGCCGCGGTGCTGGAGCGGCACGACGACGCCCGGCGTTATCAGCAATTGTTCGAACAGATTCGCGCCGTGTTCCTTTAGGAATACGTCACCCCGGCCGGCCGTGTCGGCGAGGGGACGCAAACCGCCTACACGGTCGCGCTTCAATTCGAGCTCCTTCCCGAGGAAATGCGCGCCGGTGCCGCTGCCCGCCTCGCCGCCGACGTCGCCAGTCGCGGCAATCACCTCACCACCGGGTTTCTCGGCACGCCGTATCTCTGCCACATGCTGTCGTCCCACGGCCAGCTCGACACCGCCTACACGCTGCTGAATCAGGACAACTACCCGTCCTGGCTCTATCCCGTGAAGAAGGGCGCCACGACGATCTGGGAGCGTTGGGACGACATCAAACCCGACGGAAGTTTTCAGTCGCCCGCGATGAACTCCTTCAACCACTACGCCTACGGCTCGATCGGCGAGTGGATGTATCGCGTCGTCGCCGGGATCGATCTCGATCCGGAGCAACCCGGCTTCAAACACGCCATCATCGCTCCCCAGCCCGGCGGCGGACTCACGTGGGTCTCGGCGCATCTCGTCACGCCTTACGGCTTGCTGCGTTCCCGCTGGGAAGCCCGCGGAGATCATCTCGACGTGACTGTGCGCATCCCCGGAAATTCCCGCGCAACCGTCCGCCTGCCCGCCGCCCGGCTCGACGAGGTCCGTGAAAACGGCACCACGCTCGCCCGCGCCGCGGGCATCTCGTCCTCGCGTCAGGACGGTCCGGAAGTCGTTCTCGAGCTTGCCGCCGGTGAATATCGTTTCACCTATCCCTCCCCCGAGCTCGTCGCGAAACTGCGCCGCGGCCCGACGTTCTCCCTCGCTGATCCACTTCACGCCGTGCTGGCGAATCCGGCGACGCGCAAGGTTCTACGGGTGCGCGCCCCGGCGTTGCTGACGGCTTCCGAAAGCTATCTCGTCTGGCGTCTCTCGGCTCTCGCGGACGCCCGCCCCGAGTTGATCCCGCCATCTGCTCGCGATCCGCTCGAAGCCGCGCTGCGCCAGGTCTCGAAGTAGCCGGCCGGCTCCGCTCTCGCGTGGTGCAAAAAAGCTTCCAGTAAAACCGCATTGGCATCGGCGGGCCGCATTCGTCTGTTCTCTGCACCACGTGCGAAGTCACGTCCCTATGAAACAGCGTAATGCCCATTCGGTTTGTGTCGGATTGCTCGCCTGCACCGTTTTCACTCCGTTATGGGGGCAATCCGGCACGTCGCCCCAGCAACCCAACATCCTTTGGATCGTCACCGACGACCACCGGCCTGATTCGGTCGCCGCGTTCAATCGCGCCGTGAGGGGGAAAAGCGAAAGCCCGCTGGGCTTCGTCTCCTCGCCGAACACCGACAAACTCGCGCAGGAGGGTGTGCTCTTCATCCATGCCTACGCCAACGCTCCGTCCTGCTCGCCGTCACGCTCCTCCATGTTCACCGGGCAGTATCCGTTCCGCAACGGCGTCTACGGATTCGAGACGTGGCGCCGCGGCATGCCTTTCAGCAAGCCGCTCATTCCTGAGGTGATGGCCCAGGCCGGTTACGATACCATGATGCTGGGCAAACTGGACGTGCGCCGGCGCAACGCGGACGGCAAATACGATGTTCCCTTCGCCTCCTTCAACGAACGCTCCGAATTCGAGTACCAACGTCAGATTAGCCGAGACTACAGAAGTGTGGCCGCAAACCAAAGAGAGCGGTATTTTTTTCCGGATGGTTCCATGCAGGAGATAACGGTCAATTGGCCACAGACGAACGTGACGCCCGAGGTACGCGCGCAAACCGAAGCCTTCGAGGCACAATACCACATCCTTCGCAGCTACACGCGCCAGTCCGGTCCTACCCTGATCATGGGCGGCGAATCCACCATGCCGACGGAAGGGCACTACCAGTCACAGGTAAACCAGGCCTTTCTCAAATACCTGGATCATCCTGATCAAACCTTTGCGATCGCCGAGGGCGGAACGCCAGCCATGATCGGACCGGATTCCTCCAAGCCGATCTTTGTCAACCTCGGCTATGAATGGCCGCACACACCCGTTCTCCCTCCGAAGGAATTCCGCGACCAGTTCAAGGACCTCTCCTTTAAGATCCCGGATTTCTCCCCGACGGAGCTCACCAAGCTGCCGCCCCAGCTGCGCCTCTACGCCGAAAGATTCCAAATCGTGGACATGACCGAGGCGGAAAAACTCCAGCTCATTCAGGATTATTATGCGTTTTGCGCCTATGGTGACTGGCTGGTCGGCCAGGCCGTGGAGGCCTTCAAGGAATACTCCCAGGAGAACGGACGCCCGTGGGTGATCATCTATACCGTCGGAGACCACAGCTGGCATCTGGGCGAAAATGGCGTGGCCGCCAAATTCGCGCCCTACAACCAATCCACCCGCTGTGCCATCATCGCCGCCGCTTCGGACGAATCTATTTTCCCGCGGGGCCTCGTCTCCAGTGCGTTGGTCGAGTTCGTCGATATCGCCCCCACGTTATATGCGCTCGCCGGCGTCGACTTGAGCGACAGCTCGTATGCATTTCTCGATGGCCACCCGCTGACGAGCATTCTGAGCGGTGAGAAATCCCGGGAATACGTCCTCAGCAACAGCAACCATACCTTCGAGCATCGCGCGTCGATACGTAACAAGGACTTCGTCTTCTCCATGCGCACCCGCCCGAAGGGTTATCTGCCCGTCCGAGGCGTGAACGAGGCAAACATCCGCTGGGCGCTGGAGGCTTCGGACGCCGACGCTGAGCTGGCGCTGTTCGACCTCCGAATCGATCCGCTGGAGCGCAACAACGTGGCTCACGATCCCCAATATCAGGAGCTCGCACAGTGGTTCCGCCAAAAACTGGGCAACATCATTCTGGGCGATGGCCGCGTAGAGTGCAATTGGACCGTGGAAGACGAGTGGTCGGTCTTCGACTTCGCCGAAGGCAGCGACGACAAAAAGCTGGATGTGCCGTTCGACCTCATTCCTCAAATCACCGTCTCAACCACTATCATCCTCGGCGATAGCCGCGGGGAGCGGAACCGGATCGAGAGAGGCCGATAAGCCCTGCTCGAGTCAGCCAAGGACACCGGCGGGAGTCAGGATGCTCCCCAAGCGACCACCGCCCCGGCGCTGCTCTAGATCGAGCCAGGGGAATGGCTCCGTATGCCCGAGGTGCCATTTGCCAATCAACCCGGTGAAATATCCCGCCTCCCGCAGATAGGCGGGCATGATCTTCAGCTCCGGCGACAAATCTTTTTCGAACCGGTCGGGCGCGATGCGTTCGTAGCCGAACCGCTGCTGGTAAAGTCCCGTCATCAACCCCGCCCGCGTCGGGCATTGAGGCGCGGTCACATAGACGTTGGTCGAGCGCGCCCCCTGTCTCGCCAGCCGGTCCAGATGCGGCGTCGCCTCGTCGGCCACGATCAGCACGAAGTTCGGCCGCCGCCCACCGCCGATTGGAAAAACGCAAAAAAATACAGGAAGGGGTTCGTTCCATCATCATACGATCACACACGCCGACGGATCGCGGTCCAGCACCGCAACGTGGCGTCTTTTCAGAGCCACGATGCCGGCCGCCGCGCCTGTCTTCCTTCTTGCTTGGCACCAATATAGCGCCACGTGATCTCGTTTGTCCCGTGACCGGTAAACACCGGAACGTGTGGCTCACCCCTTTCCGAACTCATCCCCTTCACCTGATGTTCCGATGAAAGCCCCTGCCCCCGCTGCCTCGACTCCTCCCTCCGCCCCCGCCTCGATCCCGGAATGCGTCGCGCATCTCACCGCGCTGTTTCAACTCTTCCGGGAAACGCTGCGCTACGAAGCCGCCTGGCTCGCCGGCGTGCCCTACTGGGACGCCAAACAGAAAATCGGCGAACACCTCCTCGAGGACGCCCACCACGCCGAGTCGCTGCTGAAGCGCCTCCACGAGTTGAAAGCCGCCAATGCCGAGCACAAACAGGTGCCCGGCGTCGAGGCGCTGTTGCGTGAGTGGGGCTCCGCCGCCAACGGCGACGAATGGCTCCGCGGCCTCTACGGCACGATCAAGCCCTGGCTCGCCTCCCAGCTCCGCGCCTATCTCGAGATCGCGGATCCGCTCATGGACGCGCCGACGCAACTCTGCATCCGCCGGATTCTGGTCGAACTCGAGGCCCAGGTCGCGTGGTTCGAACGTTTCACCCCCCAGTATACGCCGTTGGAATACAACGATACCGCTGCCTGGACCTCCTTCGCCAGCGCGGTCGCCAAACAGGCCCGAATCGGCCAGGGCCAGGTAGCCGGCCTCGAGCAACTTCCTCCGCGCCCTGCGAACCACCTCGACTTCGCCGGCCTCACGCAGGTGCGCCGCGACCGCACGTTCAAGGTCGTGTCCACGCGCGCCGAGGCGCCCGTCGAAAACGACACGTTCGAGAGCCGTCGTTTCATGGTGTTCTACAATCACCTGCAGGAAATGCAGTTCGCCGAATCCCTCGGAGCGATCCTCTTCGAAACCTCGGAAATGCCGTGGGCCTATCACCTCGACATCGCCCGGCACATCTCGGACGAGGTGCGCCACGCGCGCATGGGCCAGGAGCGGCTCGAACAAACCCGCCACCCGGTCCAGGGCCCGCCGGTGATTACACACACACACGCCTTCCCCACCA
>Ga0182792_1003221_pt1 | contig 10681 bp, 10 predicted proteins | sample Passage237B_FD_130497 | JGI IMG/M metagenome (GOLD analysis project Ga0182792, IMG submission 130497) | Cellulose adapted compost microbial communities from Newby Island Compost Facility, Milpitas, CA, USA - Passage2 37B (version 2) (version 2) ...
CACCTCCAGCAGCGACGGCGCGAGGTGGCGCGGCGTGACCACGCTGACCGACTTCTGCCTGATCGCGCGCTCCAGCCACGCCACGAGCCGCCCGGTCAGCGGCAGCATGATCGCCAGCCCCGCAACATTGAACAGCGTGTGGAACAGCGCGAGCTTCAGCGTCCAGTCGTCGTCGGCGATGCCGAGCCAGCCCGCGCCGGCCTCGACGGCGTCGACGAAGACGCGGATGCACGACAGCGCAACCAGTCCCGTCGTCAGGTTGAAGATCAGGTGCGCGACCGCCAGCCGGCGCCCGGCCGCGTTGGCGCGCAGCGAACCGACGACGGCCGTGACCGTGGTGCCGACGTTGGCGCCGATGGCCAGCGCCAGCGCGTTCTCATAGGTCAGCTGCCCGGCTCCGAGCGCCGTGATCGTCAGTACCAGCGTCGCGTGGCTCGACTGCATCACCGCCGTCGCGACCATGCCGATCAGCGTGTAGAGCAGCAGCCCGCGCACGCCGCCGACGGCGTATCCGGCGAGATCCAGCGACTGGCCGAAGGCCTCGAAGCCGCCCTTCATCCACGCGATGCCGAGGAACAGGAAGCCCATGCCCAGCAGCACCTGCCCCACGCCGCGCGCCGTGTTCGAGCGCAGGAACTGGCACACGACGCCGAACACCAGCATCGGCATGGCCCACGCGGCGATGTCCACCTTGAGGCCGAAACCCGCCACCAGCCACGCGCCGGTCGTCGAGCCGAGGTTGGCGCCGAAGACGATGCCGATGCCCTGCGCCAGCCCGAGCAGCCCGGCCGACAGGAAGGAGATCGAGATCAGCGACACCATCGCGCTCGATTGCATCAGCGTGGTCGTGACCATGCCGAAGGCCACGCTCTTCCACAGCCGGTTCGTCGAGGCCTGCAGGATGCGCTCCAGCGTACCGCCGGTAAAGGTACGGAAGCCCTGCTCCAGCGTCAGCATGCCGAACTGGAACACGGCCACGCCGGCGGCGACCTGCTGGAACTGGGGGCTGACCCAGAACCCGTAGCCGAGCAGCCCGCACAGCAGCGCAAGGGCGAGATGACGCGACATGCCGGACCCTGGCTTCAGGCGCGCATGCGGCCGGCGCGGCGGCCGGTGACCAGCGCGCCGAGCGCGCCGGACGACCCGTTGGCGTGGCAGATCGCGCAGGCCAGCGCGTCGGCCGCGTCGGAGCTCGGATCGCCGTCGAGGGAGAGCAGGCGCTGCACCATGTGCTGCACCTGCGACTTGTCGGCCTTGCCGTAGCCGACCACGGCCTGCTTGACCTGCAGCGCCGTGTATTCGGCCACCGGCAGCTCGCACGACACCGCGCCGCAGATCACGGCGCCGCGCGCCTGTCCGAGCAGCAGCGTCGACTGCGGATTGACGTTGACGAAGACCTGCTCCACCGCGACCTGGTCGGGCGAATACGTCGCGATGATCTCGCGCACGCCGTCGAGCAGCACCTTGAGCCGCGCCGGCAGGTCGCCGTCCCGGGTGCGGATGGTGCCACTGGCGACGTAGCGCAGCTGGCTGCCCAGCTTGTCGACGATGCCGAAGCCGGTGATGCGCAGGCCCGGATCGAGTCCGAGGATGCGCGTGGGGGTGATCTGGGAGGCCGAGCTCATGGCGCCGATTGTGCGGCGTTCAGCGCGCGCGCGCCAGCCATACGCCGGCCACCGCCACCGCCATGCCGGCCAGCGCCAGCGGCGCGAGGCGCTCGCCGAACAGCAGCCAGGCCATCACGGCCGTCGTCGGCGGCGTCAGGTAGAACAGGCTGGCGACGTTGACCGCGCCGCCCGAGCGGATCAGCAGGTTGAGCAGCGAGATCGCGCCGAGCGACAGCACGACGACGAGCCAGCCGAGCGCGAAGACGAACTCGCCGCTCCACTCGACCGCCATCGTCTCGCTCACCCTGGCCGCCAGCGCCGTGACGGCCAGCGTCGGGATGAACTGGATGACCGCGCCGGTGCGCAGGTCGAAGGTCGGGCAGAAGCGCTTCTGGTACAGCGTGCCGGCCGTGATGCCGGCCAGCGCCAGCAGCGCGGGAATCAGCATGGTGCCGAGCGGCGCGTCGAAACCGGCCGCGCCGCGCTGGCCCGTGACCACCAGCACCACGCCGCCGAAGCCCATCGCCAGCCCCAGCCACTGCCGGCCGACGACGCGCTCGCCGAGCAGCCAGCCCGCGCCCAGCGCCGTCAGCAGCGGCTGCATGCCGACGACCAGCGCGGCGATGCCGGCCGGCAGGCCGGCGCCGATCGCGGAGAACACGCCGCCGAGGTACAGCGCGTGCACGAGCAGGCCGGAGACGGCGATGTGCAGGTACTGGTGCGGATCGCGCGGCCACGGCGCGCGCGTGAGCAGCACCAGCGGGATCATCAGCGCCAGCACCAGCGCGTAGCGGATCGAGAGGAAGGTCAGCGGCTCGGCGTAGGGCAGGCCCAGCTTGCCACCGATGAAGCCCGTGCTCCACAGCACCACGAACAGCAGCGGCATCGCGGCGGAGAGCAGGGGGCCGGGCATGGCGGTACCTCAGGAGGATCGTGTCGTCACAGTATCGCCCGGACGCCCCTCCGCCGTCATGGCGTCATTCGTCGCCGAACACCGCCGAGGTGTAGACCGCCTGCACGTCGTCGAGGGCCTCGAGCGCGTCGAGCAGCTTCTGCATCTTCACGGCGTCCTCGCCGGAGAGCTCGATCTCGTTCTCGGGCTTCATCGTGACCTCGCCGAACTCGGCCTTGAAGCCGGCCTTCTCGAGCGCCTCCTTGACGGTGGTGTACTCGTACGGCGCGGTGATGACCTCGATGGAGCCGTCCTCGTCGGTCACGACGTCCTCGGCGCCGGCCTCGAGCGCGGCCTCCATCAGCGCGTCCTCGTCCGTGCCGGGCGCGAACAGCAGCTGGCCGCAGTGCTTGAACTGGTAGGCCACGCAGCCGTCGGTGCCCATGTTGCCGCCGTGCTTGGAGAAGGCGTGGCGCACGTCGGCCACGGTGCGCGTCTTGTTGTCGGTGAGGCAATCGACCATCACGGCCGCGCCGGCGATGCCGTAGCCCTCGTAGCGGGCCTCCTCGTAGCTGACGCCCTCGAGTTCGCCGGTGCCGCGCTTGATCGCGCGCTCGATGTTGTCCGCCGGCATGTTCTCGGCCTTGGCCTTGTCGACGGCCAGGCGCAGCCTCGGGTTGAAGGCCGGGTCACCGCCGCCCATGCGCGCGGCGACCGTGATTTCCTTGATCAGCTTGCTGAAGATCTTGCCCCGCTTCTCGTCCTGACGACCCTTGCGGTGCTGGATGTTGGCCCATTTACTGTGTCCGGCCATGGCTGTTCTCTGGTGATGGTTCGTAAAACGCGGGATTTTACCCGAAGCGGCCCGCGGCCGCGGCGGCGGCGCGACGCTTGCAGTTTGTGACGCAATCGCGGCGCACCGGGCCGGTGCGACGGCCCGCGGTCTGATAGATTCATGCCGTCCGGGCACGACGCCCGCCCCCGGGGAGAACGATGATCCGCACGCTCTGCATGCTCGCCGCGCTCGTGCTGGCCGGCGCCGCGCCCGCCTCGGCGCAGGTCCGGCTGGTGTTCGACGGCTGCGTCGACGCGGCCGGCCAGCCCGTGCCGTCGATCGCCGACCCGACGCTGGAGCGCGGCTTCGTCACGCGCGTCGAGCACGGCCGCGCCGTGATCCGCTACAACACCGCCGTGCCGGCCGGCCTGCCCGACCACGTACGGCTGTTCTTCTACGCCCACGAATGCGCGCGCCTCGAGCTGGGCCTCGCGCCCGACGTGCCGCGCACCGTCGGCGACGCCTGGCGTGCCGACTGCCGCGCGCTCGACGCCATCGTCGCGTCCGGGCTGATGGCGCCGCGCTATGTCGCCCGCCTGCAGGACGACCTCGTGCTCACCGACGCGGAGTGGGACGCCCTGCCCGGCCCGCAGCGCGAGATCGACCTGCCCGCCTGCGCCCGCGTGCCGGCTCCGCGCGGCGTCGGCCTGCCGCCACGTCCCACGCCCGCGCGCGAGGACTGGAACGCCTGCGTACACCGCTGCGGTGATACGCTGCTGCAATGCCAGCGCCGCACCTGCAACCGCCTCGACTGTCCGGACTGCCTGCCGGCCAACGAGGCCTGCGTGGCCGCCTGCGGCGACCCGAACCGCTGAACGGAACCCGCCATGACCACCCCGCTCCCGATCGCCCGCGCCGACGGCCGTGACATCGTCCTGCTGCCCCGGCTCGCCAACCGCCACGGCCTGATCACCGGCGCCACCGGCACCGGCAAGACCGTGACGCTGCAGAAGATGGCCGAATCCTTCGCCGACATCGGCGTGCCGGTGTTCGTCGCCGACATCAAGGGCGACCTCTCCGGCGTCGCCGCGGCCGGCACCGCCTCGCCCAAGCTCCTCGAGCGGCTGGCTGCCATCGGCATCACCGACTTCACGCCGCGCGCCAACCACGTCGTGTTCTGGGACGTGTTCGGCGAGCTCGGCCACCCGGTGCGCGCGACGATCTCCGACATGGGGCCGCTGCTGCTCGCGCGGCTGCTCAACCTCAACGACACGCAGTCCGGCGTGCTCAACATCGTGTTCCGCATCGCCGACGAAAACGGCCTGCTGCTGCTCGACCTCAAGGACCTGCGCGCGATGCTGCAGTACGTCGGCGAGAACGCGCGGCAGTTCACGACGCAGTACGGCAACATCTCGGCCGCCTCGGTCGGCGCCATCCAGCGCGGGCTGCTGAACCTGGAGAGCCAGGGCGGCGAACGCTTCTTCGGCGAGCCCATGCTCGACCTCGCGGACCTGATGCAGACCGGCCCCGACGGGCGCGGCGTCATCAACGTGCTCGCGGCCGAGAAGCTCTACCACTCGCCGCAGCTGTACTCGACCTTCCTGCTGTGGATGCTGTCGGAGCTGTTCGAGCAGCTGCCCGAGGTCGGCGACCCCGACAGGCCCAGGCTGGTGTTCTTCTTCGACGAGGCCCACCTGCTGTTCCGCGACGCGCCCAGGGCGCTCGTCGACAAGGTCGAGCACGTCGTACGCCTGATCCGCTCCAAGGGTGTCGGCGTGTATTTCGTCACCCAGAACCCGCTCGACGTGCCCGAGGCCGTGCTCGGTCAGCTCGGCAACCGCGTGCAGCACGCGCTGCGCGCCTTCACGCCGCGCGACCAGAAGGCCGTGCGCGCGGCCGCCGAGACCATGCGCCCGAACCCGGCCTTCGACGCCGTCGCGGCCATCACGGAACTGGGCGTGGGCGAGGCGCTGGTGTCCTTCCTCGACGACAAGGGCCGGCCCGGCATCACCGAACGCGCCTCGGTCATCGCGCCGCACTCCCGCCTCGGCCCGCTGACGCCGGCCGAACGCGAGGCCATCGTGCGCGCCTCGGTGCTCCACGGCCACTACGAACAGGTGATCGACCGCGAGTCGGCCTACGAGCGGCTGCGCGCGCAGGCCGAGAACCGCCTGGCCGAGGCGCCGGCGGCACGCACGCCGGGCGGCTCCGGCGGCGGACTGAGCGACGCCATCTTCGGCTCCACCGGCCCGCGCGGCGGCAAGCGCGACGGCCTGGTGCAGATCGCCGCCAAGACCGTCACGCGCACCGTCGGCAGCGCCCTGGGCCGCCAGATCGTGCGCGGCGTGCTCGGCTCGCTGTTCGGAGGACGCCGCTAGTTTCCGCACTTTCCGGCACCCGCCGCTGTCGAACGTCCGCACCGCAACGAGGAGGAAGGCCATGACCCCGCAATCGCTTGCCGAACTGATCGCCGACATCGAGGCCGAGGACCCCGTGGACCTCGGGGACCTGGCCATCGACGAGGCCCACGCCCGGACGCTGATGGCCAACCACCTGTGCGAGCTGGACCGCCGGCTGACCGAGCACGGTCTGGAAGCCGAGGAGCGGCTGGAGATGATGGCCGCGATCGCGGCCCACACGCTGGTCGAGAACCTCACGCTGCACATGCGCCGCCTGCGCGACGGACGCGACGGGCTGGAGGCCTTCCGCGACTGGATGGGCCGTCACGGCCTGCACTGACTCAGGCGACGCCGGCCGACTCCAGTTCGGCGCACACGCTCTCCGGCGTGCGCACGCGGAACCGCCCCCGCAGCAGGCTGTGCCGCCCCACGCGCAGCAGCGCCTTGTCGCGGCTGATCAGCAGTTCCGCGCCCGCGTCGCGCGCGACCTCGAGGAATTTCTGGTCGTCGTCGTCGCGGCAGCGCGGCAGCGGCGCGGCGCCGTCCGCCGGCGGCGGACACGGCCGGCAGCGCGCGGCGTAGGCGGCGAGCAGCCCGGCCTGCCGTTCGGGCGGGATGCCGAACTGACGGTAGGCCAGCACGTGGCTCAGCTCGTCGAGCGTGTCGGCCCGCGCCACCGGCACCAGATCGCCGGCGTCGAGCGCGCGGGAGAGCGGCGCGAGCGCCGGATCCCGCCACCACCACAGTGCCATCACCGTGTTGGTGTCCAGCACCACGAGTGCGCTCATGCGGCGGCCCGCCGCGGGACGTCGAGGCGTTCCCGCACATAGCGGCCCGGCGCGTCGTCGAGCGGCTCCAGCGGCCCGCCCGACGGATCGCGCGCCGGCACCCGCCGCGCGTCGAGCGCCTCCAGCCACGCCTGCCAGTCGTTCCACCACGAGCCGGAATGCGCCGTCGCGGCGGCGAACCAGTCGTCCGGATCCTCCGGCAGCGCCGCCTCGGGCCCGGTCCAGTAGCCGTACTTGTTCGCGGCCGGCGGATTGACGATGCCGGCGATGTGGCCGGAGCCGCCGAGCACGAAGCGCACCGGCCCGCCGAAGCGGCGCGCGCCGGCGTAGGTGGTCTTCCACGGCGCGATGTGGTCCTCGGCCGTGGAGATGAAGTAGGCCGGCACGCGGATGCGGCCCAGGTCGATGCGCGCGCCCCCGATCTTCAGGCCTCCCGGCTCAACGAGGCGGTTGCACAGGTACATGTTGCGCAGGTAGTAGCCGTGCATGCGCGCCGGCAGGCGCGTGGAGTCGGAGTTCCAGTACAGCAGGTCGAACGGGAACGGGTCACGGCCGAGCAGGTAGTTGTTGATGACGAAGGACCAGATCAGGTCGTTGGCGCGCAGCAGGTTGAAGGTCGCCGCCATCTCCGAGCCCTCGAGGTAGCCACGCTCGCCCATCGTGCGCTCGAGCGCGGCGACCTGCTCCTCGTCGATGAACACGCCCAGCTCGCCCGGCTCGGAGAAGTCCGTCAGCGTGGTCAGGAAGGTCGCCGCCGCCACGCGCTTGCTGCGCCGCGCCGCGAGCCAGGCCAGCGCGATCGCCAGCAGCGTGCCGCCGAGGCAGTAGCCGACGGCGTTGACCTGGCGCTCGCCGGTCTGGCGCTCGATGGCGTCGAGCGCCTCCAGCACGCCCTCCTTCAGGTAGTCCTCGAAGCCCAGCCCGGCGAGGCTGGCGTCGGGATTGACCCACGAGATCACGAACACCGTGTGGCCCTGCTGCACGCACCAGCGGATGTAGGAGTTCTTCTCGCGCAGGTCCAGGATGTAGTACTTGTTGATCCACGGCGGCACGATCAGCAGCGGCCGCCGCAGCACCGTCTCGGTCGCCGGCGCGTACTGGATCAGCTCCATCAGCCGGTTGCGGTACACGACCTTGCCCGGGGTGGTCGCGACGTCGCGGCCCAGCTCGAAGGCCCCGGTATCGGTCATGCGGATGCGCAGCTCGCCGTCGCCGCGCTCCAGGTCGGCGAGCAGGTTGTTGAAGCCGCGCAGCAGGTTCAGCCCGCCGCTGGCGACGGTCTCGCGCAGCACCTCGGGGTTGGTCAGCGCGAAGTTCGTCGGGCTCAGCGCGTCGACGTACTGGCGCGTGAAGAAATCGACCTTGCGGCGCGTCGGCCCGTCCAGCCCCTCGACGCGCGCGACGGCGTCGAGCACGTGGCGCGCCGCCATCAGGTAGGCCTGCTTGACGAAGTCGAACAGCCAGTGCGTCTGCCAGGCCTCGTCCCGGAAGCGCTTGTCGCCCGGCGCGGGCTGGACCACCGGCTCGGCCGGCGAGCCGCTGAAGCGCAGCACGGCGTTGCGCCACAGCGCGAAACCGTCGGCCGCCAGCTGCATCTGCGCGCGCCACAGCGACACCGGATCGGCAAGCAGGCGCGCGGACAGGTCGGCGAAGGCGCGCGTGAGCCCCAGCGGGTCGAGCGGCGGCGGTCGCCCCTCGAGCATCCGGCGCTGGGCCAGCGTCTGCAGCCGGACCAGGCGCTGCGTGATCTCGGCGCACAGCGCCGCGACCTCGGCCGGATCGGGGGTCCGGGCGGAATCGTCCTGCGGGGGGCTCGTGGCCATGGCGTTCTCCTTCCGTCAGCGCATGCGCGCGTAGAGGATGCTGCCGTCGGCCTCGTCGATGCGGCGGATGCGCCCCCGCCGCTGCAGGTGGTTGAGGTGCGCGATGGTCTCGCCCATCGCGAACATCACCTGGTGGTTGTCGAGTTCGCGCCGGAACAGCGTCGGCAGCAGCTGGGCGGCACTGATCGGGTGGCTCATGGCCTCGATTAGTGCACTGCAGCGATCCGCGTGATGCGCTTCCAGTTCCTCGATTCGTTCGCGAATACCGCGGAATGGCTTGCCATGTGATGGTAGCACGAGCGTCCCCGACGGCAAGTCGATGATGCGGTGCAGCGAACACAGGAACCAGCCCAGCGCGTCGTCCATCGGATTGGCGGCATGCACGCTGACGTTGGTCGAGATGCGCGGCAGCAGCATGTCGCCGGAGATCAGCACGTCGGTCTCGGCGCAGTACAGGCTGGCGTGTTCGGGCGAATGGCCGTGGCCGACGATGACCTCCCAGCTGCGGCCGCCGATGCTCAGCCGGTCACCGGCGAACATGCGGCGGTGCTCGCGCGGCAGCTCGGGCACGCCGCGCGCGTAGGTGTTGCCGCGCGCGGTCAGCGCGTCGAGCCGCGCGGGATCGAGGCCGTGGCGGCGGAAGAAGGCCACCATGTCCGCGGTCGAATGCCCCGGCAGCGCGTGCCAGACCGCCTTCGCGGCGAGGTACTCGGCCTCGGCCATGTAGACCGGGGCGCCGTCGCGGCCGGCCAGCCATTCGGCCAGACCGAGGTGGTCCGGATGGAAGTGCGTGACGACGACACCCGAGATGCGCCGCTTCTCGGCCGCCAGCACGTCTTCCCACAGCGCGCGGGTCTCGGGCGTGCCGAAGCCGGTGTCGACGACGGCCAGATCGTCGCCGTCGTCGAGCAGCCACAGGTTGATGTGGTCCAGCGCGAACGGCAGCGGCATGCGCAGCCAGCGCACGCCGGGCGCCACCTCGACCGGCTGGCCGGGCGCGGGGACGTCTTCGAAGGGGTATTCCAGGCTCACGGGATGCGGACTCCGGAGGGATGGCACGGACCGGCATGGTAGCGCGATGGCCCCGGACGGGTCTAAATGGCAAACTGTCGCCCTGCCCCGACTTTCAGGAGAGACGCGCGATGAGCGCCCCCATCGATTTCTGGTTCGACTTTTCCTCCCCCTACGGTTACCTGATGGCCGAGCGCATCGACGCGCTCGCCGCCCGCCACGGCCGCGAGGTGCGCTGGCGCCCCTTCCTGCTCGGCGCCGTGTTCAAGCACACCGGCGGCCAGCCGCTGCCCGCGCACCCGATGAAGGGTCCGTACTCGCGCCACGACCTGGAACGCTCGGCGCGCTTCCTCGGCGTGCCGCTGAAGCTGCCGGAATCCTTCGCCGTCTCGTCGCATCAGGCCTGCCGCGTGTACTACTGGCTGGAGTCGCGCGACCCGAAGCTCGCGCGCGACTTCGCGCTGGCCGTATACCGCGCCTTCTTCGCCGAGGGCCGTGACATCACCTCCGTCGACATGCTGGCCGACATCGGCGAGTCGCTCGGCCTCGCGCGCGACGCCGTCGCCGGTGCCACCGCCGACGACGCCGTGAAGAACCACCTGCGCGAGGTCTGCGAGCAGGCGATCGCCGGCAACGTGTTCGGCTCGCCCTTCGTCGTCATCGACGGCGAGCCCTTCTGGGGCGCCGACCGCCTGCCGCAGATCGAGCGCTGGCTCGAGACCGGGGGCTTCTGAGGATCCCGGCGATGTCCCTGCCTTCCCGCGTGCGCATCGTCGAGGTCGGTCCGCGCGACGGCCTGCAGAACGAGAAGCAGCCGGTTCCGGCCGGCATCAAAGCCGAACTCGTCGCGCGGCTGGCCGACGCCGGCCTGCGCAGCATCGAGACCACGGCCTTCGTCTCGCCGAAATGGGTGCCGCAGATGGCCGACGCGGCCGAGGTCATGGCCCGCGTCAACGCCGCGCGCCGCCCCGGCGTGCGCCACGCCGCGCTGACGCCGAACCTGAAGGGCTTCGAGGCGGCGCTGGCGGCCGGCGTGGACGAGGTCGCCGTGTTCGCGGCCGCGTCCGAGACCTTCAGCCAGCGCAACATCAACTGCGGCATCGCCGAGTCGCTGACGCGCTTCGAGCCGGTCATGGCCGCCGCGCGCGCAGCCGGCCTGCCGGTGCGCGGCTACATCTCGTGCGTCGCCGGCTGCCCCTACGAGGGCACGGTCGCGCCACAGGCCGTGGCCGACGTGGCCGCGCGGCTCATGGACATGGGCTGCTACGAGGTCTCGCTCGGCGACACCATCGGCAGCGGCCATCCGGCCAGCGTGCGCGCGATGCTCGAGGCCGTGCTGCGCGTCGTGCCGGCCGAGCGGCTGGCCGGCCACTACCACGACACCTG
>Ga0182792_1003226_pt1 | contig 10671 bp, 5 predicted proteins | sample Passage237B_FD_130497 | JGI IMG/M metagenome (GOLD analysis project Ga0182792, IMG submission 130497) | Cellulose adapted compost microbial communities from Newby Island Compost Facility, Milpitas, CA, USA - Passage2 37B (version 2) (version 2) ...
GGTGCAAACAGCAACGAGGTCATTAAAAACGTGAAGGAACGGATCGAGGTCATCCAGCAAACACTTCCGGAAGGGGTCACCATTGAACCGTTCCTAGACCGCACCAAAATGGTGAACAACGCCATCAGTACCATCGAAACTAACCTTGGTGAAGGGGCGCTGATCGTGGTATTTGTCTTGGTGCTGTTCCTAGGCAATCTCAGGGCAGGGCTGGTGGTCGCATCGGTTATCCCGCTTTCGATGCTGTTCGCCATTATCATGATGAACCTGTTTGGCGTAAGCGGCAACCTGATGAGTTTGGGGGCTTTGGATTTCGGGCTGATTGTGGATGGGGCCGTCATCATCGTGGAAGCCGTACTGCATCAATTGCACCAAGGCAGGGGATTCCGGGCACTGCCACGGATCTCGCAGCAGGACATGGATCGGGAGGTCGGCCTGTCGGCTACGCGGATGGTCAACAGCGCTGTATTCGGGCAGATTATCATCCTGATTGTGTACGTGCCGATTTTCACCTTGGAGGGGATCGAGGGAAAAATGTTCAAGCCGATGGCGCAGACGGTGACATTCGCCTTGATCGGTTCCTTTATCCTTTCGCTGACCTATATTCCGATGATGAGTTCGTTGATGCTGAGCAAAAAGCTGAAGCATAAATCGGGCCTTTCGGACAGGATCATGCAGCGTCTGGAAAATCTTCATCACAGGGTACTGGAAAAGGTGCTGTATTTTCCGAAAACGGTTATCCTCGTGGTGGCCTTGCTTTTCGCCGTCGCCTTTTTGGTCCTGTCGCGATTAGGCGGCGAATTTATCCCCGCATTGGAGGAAGGTGACTTTGCCGTGGACACAAGGGTGTTGACAGGAAGTAATCTGCAAACCACCATTGACTATACCCAAAAGGCCGCCCATATCCTCAAGACCAGTTATCCCGAAGTGGAAAAAGTGGTAACCAAAATCGGAAGTGGCGAGGTGCCCACCGACCCGATGCCCATGGAAGCGAGTGATATGATGGTGATTCTCAAAGACAAAAAGGAATGGACATCCGCCAAGACGTTTCCCGAATTGGCCGAAAAGATGGCCAAATCGCTGGAAGCGGTGCCCGGCATCAGCACGGGATTCCAGTTCCCGGTGCAGATGCGTTTCAACGAGCTGATGACCGGGGCCAAGCAGGATGTGGTCTGCAAAATCTTCGGAGAGGACCTGGACAGCCTAGCACGTTACGCCGGCCGCTTTGGTGAACTCGTTAAAGCGGTGGACGGCGCACAGGATCTATACATTGAACCCATCACAGGGTTGCCGCAGGTCATTGTGAAATATAACCGGGCGAATATTGCCCAGTTCGGGCTAAACATTGCGGACATCAATAGGGTGGTCAACACCGCTTTTGCCGGTCAAAGCGCCGGCAAGGTCTACGAAGGCGAAAGGCGGTTCGACCTGGTGCTTCGGCTGGATGAGGAACAGCGGGAAAATCTGGAAGACATCCGTAACCTGCTTGTCCCTGCACCTAGAGGCAACCAGATTCCATTGTATCAGGTAGCCGATGTCAACATCCAGGATGGGCCTGCACAGATACAGCGCGAAGACGCCAAGCGAAGGATTGTGGTGGGTTTCAACGTAAGGGAGCGCGATGTGCAAAGCGTCGTGAACGAACTGCAGACCAAAGCCGACCAACGGATGAAGCTTCCACCGGGTTACTACATCACCTACGGTGGTGCGTTTGAAAACCTCAATCAAGCAAAGAGCCGGCTGATGGTTGCCGTCCCGGTGTCGCTCGTGCTGATCTTCATCCTGCTGTATTTCGCTTTTCACTCCATCAAGGAGAGCCTGTTGGTCTACACGGCCATCCCACTATCAGCCATCGGAGGCATTTTTCTGCTGGCTATACGGGGAATGCCGTTCAGCATAAGTGCCGGGGTAGGCTTCATTGCCTTGTTTGGTGTAGCCGTACTCAACGGAATCGTACTCGTCGCGGAATTCAACCGCCTGAAACAGGCAGGCGAAAAGAATCTTTATACCATTGTACTTACCGGCACCAAAACGAGGCTGCGGCCGGTATTGATGACCGCTTTTGTGGCATCGCTCGGTTTTCTGCCGATGGCTGTCAGCAAAGGAGCGGGAGCCGAGGTGCAAAGGCCACTCGCAACGGTCGTTATCGGCGGTTTGCTCATCGCTACCTTCCTGACCCTTTTTGTACTGCCTACCCTGTTTGTTTGGTTTGAAAAACTCACGCTTCCGCGATTGAAATTCGGAAAGAGACATATGGTTGTCATGGTATTGCTGCTGATGCAGTTTCCGGTCTTTGCCCAGACCATCACGCTGGAACAAGCTCTTGACACGGCCGCGAAAAACAACCTTTCGGTAAAAAGCAGCGAGTTGCTTGCCGAGTATCACGCAAAAAGGAAAGCCACATCTACCAGCCTGCCGCAGGCAGCGCTTACTGCCGAGGTGGGGCAGATCAACAGCGCTACAACCGACAACAAATTCGGGATATCCCAGTCTTTTGCGTTCCCCACGGTCTATACAAGGCAAAAAAGGCTACTGGAAGCAGCATGGCATTCGGCTGTCGTAGCCGTGCGCCTGAATCGTGCTGCATTGCAGAAATCCGTCACGCAATTGTTCTATTACATCCTGGTCCAACGGGAGCGGGAAAACATCCTGAACCGAACGGATAGCCTGTACGCCGATTTCCTGGAGAAAGCCACGCTGCGTTTTGAAAAAGGTGCATCCAATGTACTGGAAAAAACAGCTGCCGAAATACAGCGCGAAAACATCGCCATCCAACTGAAATCACTTGAAAATGAAATTGAGCTTGCCAAGATCCAGCTGCAGCTGTTGCTGAATACCGGAACACGGTATGAACCCGTTGCAGAAAATTGGTTGGCAGGGAATCCTCCGCTGATGGCGCCTATCGAAGCGGATATGCACCCGACGGTCCGGTTGTCGGCCCTTGAAGTTGAGAAAGCCAAGGCGCTGCTGAAACTGGAAAAATCAAAGCTGCTGCCTAACCTGTCTGCGGGGTACGCCAACCAAAGTTTCCGCGACCTGAATAGCAACCGCTTCAGCGCCGTGGAGATCGGCATTGGCTTCCCGGTTTTCGCTGGCAGCCAAAAAGCGCAGATCAGGGCCGAGGCGCAACGGGTTGCCTTTGCCGAAAATGAACTTGTCTACCAAAAAGCTCTGTGGAAAACGGAATACGAAACGGCTTTAAGCAGCTACCGGACACAACTACAGATCGTGGACAACTACCGGAACAAGCAGCTGCCCAGGGCCTGGCAGATTGCCAGCGCAGCTCAGGAACAATTTGTTAACGGGGAGATCGATTACTTGGACTGGGTCATGCTGAATAACCAAGCGACACAGGTCGAAAATAATTATTGCGAGGCCATCATGCAACTCAATCAACGTATCATCACCCTGCAGTACCTCACTTCAAACTAATTCGACGACAATGAAAACGATTATTTTTCTAGCCAGCCTGCTCATTTTATCTGGCTGCAGCAATAAAACGGAAACCAACCGGGAGAAATCGGCTTCCGCCGCCGATATCGGAAATATATTTGAACTCACAGACGAACAGCTGAAATCCATTCCGATTTCCACCACTGCCTTACAGGAACGAATCCTTACCCATACCCTCAAGCTGAACGGGAAAGTAGATGTACCGCCACAGAACCTGGTATCGGTCAGCAGTGCGTTGGGGGGCTACGTAACGTCCACCAAGTTATTACCGGGCATGCATTTCCGGAAAGGCGAACTATTGGCCGAGATGGAAGATAGCCGGTACATCCAGTTGCAGCAGGACTACCTGACAGCTACGGCCCAATTGGAAAACAGGAAAGCCGAATACGACCGCCAAAGCGAACTGAACCGTAGCAAGGCCAGCAGCGACAAAGTGTATCAGCAGGCAAAAGCCGACTACGAAACACTGCTTATCTCAAAACAGGCATTGCAGGAAAAATTGAGATTGATTAACATCCAGCCGGATCAGGTATCGGCGGGAAACATCAAGCGGGCAGTCGGCATTTTCGCTCCGTTTGACGGTTACGTTACACAGGTTTTTGTAAATGTAGGCAAATATGTTTCCCCTTCGGACGTGTTATTCGAACTGGTCAATCCCAACGATTTACACCTGAACCTGAAGGTTTTTGAGAAGGACTGGGAAAACGTGAAAATTGGGCAGCCGATCATCGCATACACCAACAGCAGCCCTAGAAAGAAATACGAAGGGAAGGTCATCCTAGTCGGGAGAACCATTTCGAAAGAGCGCGCCGTTGAAATCCACGCTCATTTTGATAACCAAGACCAGTTTTTGATTCCGGGACTGTACATGAATGCAGAACTGGAAATCCCCGACACCAAAACGCCGGCCCTGCCCGAAGAGAGCATCGTAGCATTCGAAAGTAAGGAATACATATTTAAAATACTGGATGAAAACAGGTTTGAAATAATCGCCGTGCAGACCGGGGTCACCGGAAACGGCTGGACGGAAATCACTGATGCACAAAAGCTGGAGGGCGCAAAGATTGTTCAATCCGGGGCCTATACATTGCTAATGGCGCTGAAAAACAAAGGAGAGGAATGATAATAAATGGCATCAGGAATCCATTATCCAACAAAATAATCCATAGTTTTATGCCCGTCATACTCCCAAGCATATGTCTTATCGCATCCCCGGCCATCTCAAAGGCCTTACCGAAAATGAAGTAGCCGCTTCGAGGAAGCTGTACGGCTACAACCAACTGAATACCGCACGCAAAAGCTCGTGGCTAGAACTGCTCATCGACATCCTGAAAGAACCGATGCTGATCCTGCTTGTCGTCATCTCGATCATCTACGTAATCGTAGGCGACTACGGCGACGCCGCCTTCATGTTTGCCGCCATTGTCGCGGTTTCCGCCATTTCCTTTTACCAGGACAACCGCAGCAAAAAGGCGTTGGAAGCACTGGAGAAACTCAATGAGCCGCTCAGCCGGGTCATCCGGGATTCAGCCGTCATCGAGATACCCACCCGCGAGATTGCGGTGGGCGATCTATGCATCACCGAAGAAGGAAAAATGATCAATGCCGACGGGCGGATCGTGCACAGCAACGATTTTTCCGTCAATGAAGCTTCGCTCACCGGCGAGAGCTTTTCCGTATTCAAGGACAGCCAATCGGAAGACAACCACGTGTACAGCGGCACCCTTACCGTTTCCGGGCTGGCCGTTTTCGAGGTGGAGCGCATCGGGAAGGAAACCCGCCTCGGGAAGATCGGCGAGTCGATCCTGACGATAAAAGCGGAGCCTTCTCCCCTGCAGGTACAGATCACGCGGTTCGTAAAAGCGATGGCCGTGATCGGCATCGTCATTTTCCTGATGGTCTGTATCTTCCGGTTCTACCAGACAGGCGACTTCGTTGCGAGCCTGCTCAACGGGCTTACGCTGGCCATGTCCGTGCTGCCCGAAGAAATCCCGGTGGCATTCACCACGTTCATGGCGCTTGGAGCCTGGAAACTGATGCGGGAAGGCATTATCATCAAGCGGAGCAGCATCGTGGAGACATTGGGCAGCACCACGGTCATCTGCACCGACAAGACGGGAACGATTACCGAAAATTCGATGCAACTGATCGAGCTGTATGATTTCCAGACCGACAAGACATATGGCGAGCAAGCGTTTGGAGACCCCCGCTTGTCGGCACTCATCAGCTACGCGATGTGGAGCAGCGAACCTGTCCCGTTTGACCCCATGGAGAAAACGCTGCACAGCGTATACGAGCAGACGCAGCAGGACGACCTGCGGGGCGACTACCGCATGTTCCATGAATATCCCCTGGAAGGAAAGCCCCCGATGATGACACACCTTTTCGAGGATGCCCGCAAAGACCGGATCATCGCCGCCAAAGGCGCCCCGGAAGCCATACTCCGCGTATCCCGGCTTTCAGCCGATGAAAAAGAACGGGTAAGAGAACGGATAAAAGGATTCGCGCAACAGGGATACCGCGTGCTGGGCGTAGCCAAGTCACGGTTTGGCGGGGCCGATTTCCCCGAGAAACAGCAGGATTTCGAGTTTGAATTCCTGGGGCTGACCGTATTCCACGACCCGCCCAAGAAAGGCATCAGGGAAGTGTTCCAACGGATTTACGATGCCGGGATCGAGGTCAAGGTCATCACCGGCGACAATGCCGACACGACCAACGCCATTGCATTGCAGGCGGGCATTGCCAATAGCACTCCCCCGGTAAACGGCAACGAGGTCGTCGATTGTTCGGAAGCGGAGCTCATGCAGCTATCGGCTCGTACTACGCTGTTTACCCGGATGTTTCCCGAAGCCAAGCTGGCCGTAGTAAACGCGCTGAAAAGACGGGGCGAAGTGGTGGCCATGCTGGGCGATGGCGTTAATGACGGTCCGGCCCTGAAAGCCGCCCACATCGGGGTGGCCATGGGCAACAAGGGAACGGAGATTGCCAAATCAGCCGCCGCGTTGGTGATTACCAACGACGACCTGGGCAAATTGATTACCGGCATTGCAGCAGGAAGACGGATCTATGCCAACATCAAGAAAGCCGTGCAGTACATCATTTCCATCCACATCCCCATTATCCTGACGGTTTCGCTACCCCTGTTCCTGGGCTGGGTATTTCCGCAGATCTTTACGCCCGTGCACGTGATATTCCTGGAACTGGTGATGGGGCCCACCTGCTCCATCGTCTACGAGAACGAACCCATGGAACGGAATACGATGCAGCAGCCGCCGAGGATCATGACCAACACGTTTCTGAACGGACGTGAGCTGATCATCAGCATCATCCAGGGGTTGGTAATCACCGCCGGTGTTTTGCTGGCCTACCAGCTGACCGTCCGGAACGGCGGGAGGGAGGAAAAGACGAGGGCAATGGTATTCAGCACGCTGATTTTCGCCAATATCCTGCTGAGCTTTGCCAACCGCTCGTTTTTCTACAGCATCCTCGAAAGCTTCGGCAACCGCAATCCGCTGCTCATCGGTATCACCGCGTTGGTGCTGGCTTTGCTCTTCGCCATCCTTTATGTAGAGCCGCTATCGCGCTTCTTCGACGTGACGGGGCTACAGGCCACCGAATTGGGGATTTCCCTCACCATCGCGGCCGCTTCGGTGCTGTGGTTCGAGGCCTATAAATTGCTGAAGAGGCTATCCCGCAAATAACCCGCCAGTGGGGGAAGACCAATAAAAAAGCGGCGCGGAGGGTATCCGCGCCGCTTTGGAACACCAGGCCCGTTAAGGTTCGGGCTCCGCATCCGCGGCTACCGTCACCGTGCCCAGGTAGAGGCTGTTGCAGGCGTTGCCGCCCGTCTTGCCCACCATGCCCAGATACACGTGCACCTCATCGCCCGCGAAATAGTCCGGCAGCTCCAGCAGCAGCTCCTCGTCGAGGCGCTCCGCCGTGGCGGTGTCGTACTGGTATTCCGCCTTGGCGGGGTTGTACGCCACCGCGATAACGCGGTCGCTGTGGTCTGCCTTGATACCCGGCCGGGTGTGGTCTACCCACGAGAGCCGCAGTACCTGACCCGGCAGCGCCTCCACCGCCGGGTTGCGCGGCCGCACGAGGTCGCCCTCGCTGATGCGCACCAATGCCGGGTCTACCGACACGTCGGGGTGCTCCCCGATGATGGCCTCCTTGTAAATCTGCCGCACGGCTAGGTTATAGCCCGTGAGCTTCTGCTTGGCCAGCTTGCCGTAGCCCACGTTGAATACGTAGCTGATCGGCTTGGCAAACACCACCGCGGCAGCAAACCGCACACGGTGCATCAGCTGCTCTTCGGTGACGGGCCTCCCCTTGTTTACCCGTGGCAGGCTGCGCATGTAATCGATACCACGCCAGTGGGCGCCCACCACGTTTCCTACTTTGCCGGAGAATCCACCGTGGATCCCCCTATTGAAACTTCCCATAATAATTGCTATTAAAAATTAATCCTTTGCCAACTGCCAGACACGGCGGGGACAGCTGGCGTTCATTACTCCGTTTTCGTACCGGTACAATGCCGTTTCCGGAAGCAAACATCGGCAGCGAACAGGGCTGGGAAAACCCCGTGTCCGCCATTGGCCGCGGCTGGCCGGAGGTGGCAATAAATGACCCAGCACTACACCTCCCATACCCTTCGTTTACCCCTCCGATACCCGTTCTTTACCCTTTTGGTAAGGAAATGGTAAGGATTTGGTAAGCCCGAGGTAACGATTTGGTAAGGAACTGGTAAGCTGGAGGTAAGGAATTGGTAGGCCAGCGGTAAGGAAATGGTAAGCCAGCAGTAAGCGAATACTAAGCCGATGGTAGCCAACCAGTAACCAACAGGTAGCAACGAGGTAAAGAAACCCCACCGCCCAGCTATCGGCGATGGGGTTTCACTTCGCGGGAGCAATCAGCCGTTGCGGAGCACCCATCAACCGGAGGTGCGGCCCCTCCCCGACTCGATGATGTCGCTCATCAGGTAGTAGCGCATGCCACCGATCTTGAGTGGGCGCAGGATACCCTGCTCGTTGTAGCGCCGCAGCGTGCGGATGCTGATGCGCAGCATCATAGTCACCTCCTCGGGCAACAACAGCCCGTGGCGGTGCGCGGGATTGCCCAAACCCGCCAGCAGCCGCTTGAGCAGCTCGGCGAGTAGGTTCAATAGCGGAAGGACTGCTTCCACCATCGTGTTATCCTTTTTCGGATACGTAAGATAAGGGTTTGATTGCATAATGACCTCCTTTTTAGATTTAAATAAAACATGCTTAATATATGTAGACTATTTCGAACGGTTCAGTAGCTTCTCCAGGCTTGCGCGGTACGTATCGGACACCGAAAATCGCATGTGGCGCAGGTGATGGAGTTTCACGAACCCGCCGTGGAACTCATCGATCATTTTCAATGCCACGGCATGGCTCCGATGTAGCTGTATGAACTTCGGATAAGGCAACCTCGCGTATAGCTCGCCGAACGGAATGTTCACCTCCCACTTCACCGCGTTCCGGTAGATGGCTTTCTGCCGATCGTCGATGCAATGGTGCTGCCCCAATACATGCACATGGGTCACATTCCGGTTGGCTTGCAAGGCGATGATATCCGACAGGTCAGTGTTGATGAGCTTATGCTCAACAGGCAACGCGATATACGGGTCCCAATCCCCGACAGCCAGTTGCGGGGCTGACACCTCACCGAACATCTTCTCCTCGACGCGATGGATCGCGCGGGCAAACTGTGCGAAATCAACAGGCTTCAGGAGGTAATCCACCACTCCAAACTCATAGCTTTTAAGTGCAAACTCCTCATAGGCAGTGGTGAGCACAATGGGTGGCGGATTGTAGAGTTGCTCGATGAACTCGAACCCGTCCATCCGCATGTCCAGGAAAACGGCATCGACCGGATTTTCCCGGATGAAACGGATGCCTTCAAACGGGTCGGTGGTGGCCAACACCACGGTTACGTTTTGCATTTTGGCGGCATGGGCCGCGATGACATTGATGCCTGCCCGTTGGTCGTCTACGGCAACGATCCGCAGGAAATCCGGTGCATACTGCTTCGCCATGATCAAATCATCTTGGTGTAGTCAATCGATAAGGTAGCGGAGTACGAGCAGTGCGTTTGGCTGTCGTCAATCCTCAACTCAAACGGGATATCCACCAGTTCCAGGCGCCGCTTCACCCCTTTGAGCCCCAAGCCCGATGGCCTGTCGCGTTTCATCCGACTAGCCCTGCCAACCCGCCTCCGCTTGTTGCTGATGACGAAATCAACGCACCGCCGGTCCACCCCGATCCGGATACGGATCGGATGCTGCGGGTCCGTGTGATCGCCATGCTCGTAGACATTTTCTAGGAATGGGATGTAGGTAAACGAAGGCACCCAGATTTTTGGCACATGGGGCGCCACCTCGATGACCATCGGAACGGCGGTTTGATAACCCAACCCATACACCTTGGCACATACGCCAAGCATGTCGATTTCGCGCTGCAGCGGCACCATCCCCAATCGGTCCGGCACATTCTCCAGCACATATTCATGCATGGCTTTCAGCCCCAGTAGTCCCTCCGCAGCTTCCCGGTGGGACAGCAGCGGCTCATATATGGCATTGTAGGCATTGCGTATCCCGTGCGAATTCATCGCGGTGACCCACTGCGCGCTTTCCGCCCGCTGCCTTTCCAACTCGCGTTCGAGCGCCAGCTTCTCCATTTCCAGGCGCTCGATCTCCTTGGCGTGCAGCTCCCCTTCCAGCCTGATCTGCGCCCTCAAGGCCCGTATTCCATTGACGTACTTGACATACGCGACTACCGCCAGCACGATGTCGCAAAAAACGTTCAGGCCGAAAAGCAGGAATTTCCAGATGTCCTTCGCGCTACCGGCATACGGCAACACAATCCCTATCTTGGGCAGCCATTCTTCCAGCAAGAAAAACAGTGACCATTGCGCCGCGACAAATACCGCCAAGTAAAGCAGCGGCCGGTATGGCGCCGCAATTCGCCGGTGGATAGCCAGTAACGTATAGAATACCAGAGCCATGAGCAGCCCCATGGCCATGAAGCCGAAAAGGTAGTTCAGCGGCCGCCCCCAGATGTTCAAGACCGACATTAGGGCGACATACAGCAGCCACCACTTGGCATGCAGCAAAACACGTCTTAAGCACATTTCATAGTTGATTAGGTTCCATAATTGATATATATTCATCGGTTCCAAGCGTGAATCATCGAC
>Ga0182792_1003227_pt1 | contig 10668 bp, 11 predicted proteins | sample Passage237B_FD_130497 | JGI IMG/M metagenome (GOLD analysis project Ga0182792, IMG submission 130497) | Cellulose adapted compost microbial communities from Newby Island Compost Facility, Milpitas, CA, USA - Passage2 37B (version 2) (version 2) ...
AATAGTAAAAATAAACTAAAATTAGAACTTACCCAAAATACCTTTATAAATCATTTGTAAAGATAAAAGGGTTACGACCACAACAAATAACCAGCGAAGTGGTTTAGGTTGAACTTTAATCATTATCCTGGAACCAAAAAAAGCCCCTACAAGTACTCCGGTCATTACAGGAGCAACGACTTCGGGTAAAACATAACCTTGTTGAAAATACACCACGGCACTGGCTGCTGCTGTTACACCGATCATAAAATTACTGGTGGTAGTTGAAACCTTAAAAGGAATACGCATGATCTTATCCATCGCTAACACCTTCAGCGCACCTGAGCCAATACCTAACAAGCCGGAAATAATGCCGGCAAACAGCATCATCAAAAATCCGCCCTTTGCATGACTAACTGAATATTGTTGTGCACCTTCCTTGGTAGGGTAACTATTATTGAGCTTTAATTTTTCAACTAAATAATCTGATACTTGCAGTTGTTCACGGTTAGATTTTTCTTGAAGGGAACTCACACCAGAATACAATAGAACGAAGCCGAATATTACTGCAATAAAATTAGCGGATGTATAAGTTGCAATTAATGCTCCGCCTATTGCTCCGATAGTAGTAGCTACTTCCAGAAACATGCCCAGGCGTATATTAGTCAGGCCTTCTTTGACATATGCCGCAGCAGCACCAGACGAAGTAGCAATCACCGAAATTAACGAAGCGCCAATAGCGTAATGAATATCTACGCCTAATCCTAAGGTAAGTAAAGGAATAATTATTACACCTCCGCCTAATCCGGTCAGTGCACCAATCAAACCAGCTAGTAAAGCGCCAGCAAATGCGGTAAGTGAAAATATTTCGGCTGACATCAATACAAATTAATCAGGATTGTAGGTAAAAATAAATCTATAACGTTAATTGGATACCTCATTAGGGAACCGGATCATAACCACTTCCTCCCCAAGGATTACAAGATAATATACGTTTTAAAGCCAACCAGGAACCTTTTATTGCGCCATGTTTTTGTAAAGCCTCAATAGCATAGCTGGAACAAGTGGGCGTATAACGGCAGCTTGGGGGAAATATAGGAGAAATGAACCGCTGATAAGCCCGGATAAGTAAAATGAAAAATTTCCGGATCATGAAACAAAAGTAGCGATTTTAAAGCTTGCGGAATATTTTCTTGTTTTATCACACTGATTCTTGGCTTAATACATCAGCAAAAATACCGTCATGAGGGTATTGCTCAACGGTGGCCGATTATCTTTCTTTGCAATTAGAAAAAATATAAAAAGCTATGTTCAAAAAATTCTTGGGCCTTGCCCTAATAGCAAGTGTTGCACTCACATCTTGCGATCCTTCTGAAATTATTCCGGATACTGAAGATCCCACTCCCACTCCTGAAAATAATACCCAAACGCCTTCATTTGAATCTGGAGATGGTGTTATTGTAGCCCTTAAAACCCGTACTGTAACTTCTACCGTTATTGGTAATACCACTATAGAAATGGGTACGGGAGTAGCTGTTTTTGGTGATTTGGCCGCGGGCAATTTTACCGATGCCGGAACTGTAAAATTGAATGGAAAAGAGCTGACCAAGCACTCTAACAATACCTATAGCTATATGCCTTCCGCAACTGATATCACAGGCATCAACTTTGATAACAACATCAAATGGGAAGTGAGTACACCTTCTTTTACCTATGATGCCAAAACTCAGGGTAGAGACTTGCCTGAAGCTAATGGTGATTTTACATTCAGCGGCAGCAGTATCAGCGGATCCGAAGCCTTCACCTTAGCCTTGTCGGGTAGTATAAGTAATGCCGACTCTGTGTACTTCCAAATCAATGGACCAAACAATACTATATTGAAACGTATGGGTGGACAAACCACTTCTGTTACTTTCAGCGAATCTGAAATGCAAAGCTTGGGTAAGTCTATAGGTTGCAGCGTAACCATCGCTCCTTGGAACTATGAAACCAAAGAACTGGGGGGGAAAACTATTCACGTTGTTAACGAATTAGCCATTAATAAGGTTATAGAAATCAATTAAACTGATTTTCTAGAAATTAGTTTTGATGCAGAAAGCTGCCGGTTGTTAACTTCCGGTAGCTTTCTGCATTTTGTATGGTTTCAAATGGAAAAACATTTCTATTAGGGTAAAGGCATTGGCTTTAATTTGAATAACACTTTTTATAACGCTGTATCTTTCTAAAAATTAATCTAGCAAAGTTTATGGCAAACCTTATACAGGATACATAAAAGATCACTAAATTTACAGACGTAGTTTTAATGCTGGCATTTTGCCACTGGAGTAGTCTTTAGGAATAACTTAGTTTGCTTCATCTAATGCAGTAAAGAATTGAAACTTTATTATTACAATTTTTTAAATCGTGATCTGAAATTTCAGCAACTATGCAAACCACATTTTTCTTTAAAACAGCAGAGGAAATTCAGCCCGACATTATTGATGCTATAAAAATTGCTTTCAAAAAGAATGCAGTTTCTATTACCATAAAAATGGAGGCAACAGAAGCATTAAGCAATATTCCGGAGTGGCAAACCCGTTTAGCACTGAAAAAATTAGAAGAGATAGAGTTGGGCAATGTTGAGCTCAAATCTTTAAATGAGGTGAAAAACAGCTTTATCTTCAAATCGTAAATGGAATCATTATTCGCCTTATTGTTGCCATCCTTTGCAAGTTTATGCTAAACAATGATTTTGTTTTCTAGGCATAATCCACTTACCCTACGATGTTAGGAGCGGTTTTAAATATTTTCCGCTTCGAATTTGAAATAGAATGCCCTATCAATATCTGTTTAATCGCCCTTAATTTTTCCAATTGTATTGCTGCTGGGAGAATTGTTTATTTTTGGCCAAATGTTCTATATCAGGCAGCATATTCTTCGTATTATTGAGCAATATCAATTGCAGGTACCCTTACATCATTATCTCCGAAGCTATTTCAAAAAGCAACCTAAATTAGGAAGTCGTGACAGACGATCCATAGCAGATGCTGTGTATGCATTTTACAGGGCTAAGCCTTTCCTGGAAAAAGGAAACGATACTTTAGAAGATGTACAGAAAGCCCTTTTATGGGTAAATACCGAAAATGTTTTTTTGAGAAAAGTGTTCCATTTAGATGCTGTAACAGCGTGGCATCAAACACCTACATTTCATGAGCCTTTACCAGAATTATCTGTTGGACTTTCATTTGTTGACTATGCGGCATCATTACTCCAACAGCCGAATGTATTCATTCGGTTAATGCATCGGGAATTAGAAAACCTGCAGAAGGTCTTACATCATTTCAAGGAGGCAGAAGTTATAAACACGCCATTTTTTAAGAATCGTACCATACGTTTACCTGGAAATTGTCAATTACAAAATATTTTACAGGAATGTGATTATATCGTACAGGATTTGTCATCTCAATTAACCCTCCAAATTGCCTTATCCCATCCCGATCTCAAAGAACAACCACAAAGTAGGGCATTGCAAGTTTGGGACGTTTGTAGTGGTGCAGGTGGAAAATCCATACTTTTAAAAAGCATCCTACCGAATGCGGCCATAGTAGCTACGGATATTAGGGAAAGCATTCTTCATAATCTACGGAGTAGAATAGCATTGTATAAGCTGCCTCCCATCGTTACTTTGAAGGCAGATGTAGCTGTTGGTGCTGATGTGGTAAAGCCTCATGCTCCGTTTGACTTTATTATTTGTGATGTGCCTTGTAGCGGGAGTGGCACCTGGGCCCGCAATCCGGAACAGCATTATTTTTTTAATCCGGATACGTTAACCCGCTTTACCCAACAGCAAAATAGAATAGCGTTGAATGCCTGGCAGCACTTAAAACCCGGTGGATATTTATGTTATATTACTTGTTCTGTTTTTAAAGCAGAAAATGAAAACATCGTTGAACAATTAACCACAACAACAGAAGGCAAACTGCTTCATCAGCAAATCATAAACGGCATGCAACAACAAGCAGATAGCATGTTCATGGCATTATTAAAAAAATAAGCGATGAAATTATAGTGGGGTAAAGGCAGCCGATTTTTTTCTGCACTTACGTTTTGCGGCATTTATTTACGAAGCGTGAAACGATATACGTCACCGTTACGGTTTTCCGTACCCATCATTTTTCTATTGGTAAGTTGAAATTCATCCCATATGTGAATATCAGGAAAACCATATTGAGGATCGTCAAAAGACAATATCAAGGTTTGTACAGTAACCGTATTGTCATCATTAGTTACCGTAGTACGATTGATCTTCCAGCTTCCATTTATTATTTCGCCGGTTCGGGTGTTGTGTTGATAAAATGTACCATCAGAAGAAAAACTTAGTTTATAATCCCGATAATCATTCGTGATATTTTGAAAAGAGAATAAGCCGGAATATAATCTGACATTATCAAAATGCCAATCGCCGGTTATCTTATCATCGATGTTTTTTTTACAGCCAGAGAGGGCACCAATTAGGAAAATGGCCAAAAGCGCTGTGACAGCAAATCGTAATTGTTGTTTCATATGGTTTCAATTTTAGCGGTAATGGAACAAAAATTTGCAATAAAGTTTAATGGCCAAAATAATGCTTTTTATTTATCCAATAGCTATCACAACATCTTTCCACTCCACTACCAATTCAATAATAAGTTGAATACCTGAAAAAATACTTCAGACGATTTATTTACTTAGGATGATGTTAGGAGCGTTGGGACGCTTTTATTTTTTTGCACTATCAGAAACAGGGATTGCGTTCATACCTTTTACCACATCATCGGTGATATCATAAGCAGGATTACTCCAAAGTATCTGGCTGCCTGTTCCATGGGAGAGGATAAAATCATAACCTTTATCCTGATTATATTTTTCTAAATAATCATCTAAACGTTTTTTAAGGGCTTCCTGAAAATCATTCAGCTCTTGAGTATATTGTTGCTCCAGGGTTGCTTGTTTTTCCTGAAGACTTTGTTGCAATTGCCCCAGGCGCTTTTGCTTAGCCTCACCTTCTGACTGAGTCAATGTACCTGCCTGTGCAGCCTTTTGAAAGGCAATATATTCATTTTGCAAAGTTTGTTCCATTCTCGACAATTCGTTGCGCATGGATACTTCCTTTTTATCAAACTCTTCCTTTTTGAGTTTAAAGTATTCCAGTTGATTTTGTAAAGTATCCAAATTTACAAAAGCGATTCTGGGACCCATGTTTCCAACTTCTCCTGAAGTGCTGGTGGCGTTGGTGTTTTTAGGGGAATTTCCATTGTTACAAGCGGTAATTGCTCCGGAAAGGATGGCAAGACCCAGAATAAAAGTCCATTGCTTCATTTGCTGCGAATTTAATAAATAGATATGCGGCAAAAATAAGCAAGAATATTTACTCCTCCTTCAAAATGTATGAATAGGGTAATGGTTGGTTTCTTCTAGGTGCATGGTGATGTCTAATCCATTACAATGCTACATAGTAATTATAAAAAGAGGCACATAAGTAGGATTTACATTAGAGACATTCGGGAATGGTGCAATTCAGGTTAATAGAATCTTTATCAAAAAAAGAAAAAGGATTGATCCATGAGATGGCAAATGACATCAAATAAAAAAAAGAGAGCCGGCGTGGCTCTCCTGAATAATGATCTTGTAATTTTTCAATAAATACACTTGCATTTTTGCCATCTGGGCCAAACACGAGTGGTTTAAATGCCCTATTGGCAAAAGGAAGCATTACTGGTTCAAGCGGAATGTTACGGGTACTTTATAATATACCGCAACGGCTTTACCGTTGTTTTTACCCGGATTCCATTTCGGCATGGATTTAATAACCCGAACAGCTTCCTGCGTACAACCTCCGCCTAATTCTTTCAGAGGTGTAACATCAGTAACACTACCATCTACGTTTACTACAAATTCTACTAAAACAGTACCTTGAATATTCTGATCAATAGCAGCTTCGGGATAACGAAGATTATTGTACAGATATTTACGAAGCGCTTCTTGTCCTCCTGGGAATGAAGGCATTTGTTGTACTGTACGCAAAGGTTTGTTGTCTGGTGGTGGTGGTGGTACTACAGTAGGAGTGGTACCAGTTCCGGATACCGGACTCAGATTAGCACTAACAGCCGATGGGTCATCAGAACCTTCCACGTTTACCTTACCTACATCCACATTTTCTTCTGGCTTAGGTGGTTGTGGTTTTTCTTCTTCCCGTACTTCTTCATTCGGTTTGATAACCGGTGGAGTAAACTTTACAGTGGGTTTAACGGGAGGGGGAGCTGGTGGAGGAGGAGGTGGTGGTGGCTCATTTGGCTTTAAAGGCGGTGGTGGTGCCATCACGATTTCCTTAACCTTCACGGGTGCTAATTCCTCTGTTTCTGATTCGAAATCAATCATAGTAGCTGCAAATGCTAAAACTACTGCCAATATACCAATGATACCGGCAATGAGCATTCGCTTAGGATACTTTTTACGCAGCTCATAACCTCCATACGCTTTGTTTCTTCCTTCAAAAAGTATATCGAGGTAATCTGCGCTTAATATTTTATTGACATCCATAATTTTAATTCTTTTCAATAAAAAGATGTTCATTCATCAAAATCCGGGGTTTCGTATAACTACCCGGGTTGTTATTGCGCGTTAGCTTTTTCAGTAGCGGCAATAAATTCGCGGTCCACATCGGTAATATCCACAACGGCATATACCGGTATTGCATTAATCGTCATTTCGTCCAATATATTAATCAAATCGTCTGTAGTGCTGTTAGTATCAGGTTTGATCATAACAACGGGTTTGTCTGTGGCTGTAAGAACACCTTGTCGAATGAGTTCATTAACCGATTGTTTTTTCTTTATCAGCACGTCCCGGATACCGTCATTATCTTTAAAATAAGTAACCTTTACATCCGGTGGAGCGTTTGGATCATCACCTATTCCCTGGTAATAATAGATCCGGTGATCCCGGCTCAGAAGAATTGTAAGGGCAGCATCCTTTTTTACTTTGTTTTGAACATCTATTGTTAAAGTAGAATCTTTAAAAGGCATTTGAATCTGCATTGCTTTAGGTTTAGACATGGTTGTCGTAAACATAAAGAATGTGATCAGCAGGAAGCCGAGATCCACCATGGGGGTAAGGTCCACTCTGGGTGTGCCTTTTTTCCCACCTTTTACTTCTATTTCTGCCATGAGTTATTTTTTAAATCATCCCGAAATGCCGGGAAAATATTTGTTGATTAATGTTTGCCTGTTGTCAGGATTATTGTGCCGGGGTTCTGCCAGCCTGTTCTTCTGCCAAAGCGGTGCCCGATGGTACGCCTTTCATATCAGTAATGAAATTAAACCGGAAAATATTCTGTTTTCCTAATGTTTCGATTACTTTATGAATTTCAGGGTAGCCGGACTCACCATCAGCTTTAATAGCAATCCGAATTTGGGGATTGGTATAGCGAGCGGATACGATCCAATAAGCCAGTTCATTAGTCTGAAAATCACCGGTAGTGTCAGTAGGAATACCTGGAGCGGCTTTATCCATTTCGCTCTGTTCAGCCGGTGATGCGCTCAGATAAGCAGGCAGTTGGCTAAATGGAACACCCAAAGAAGACCCATTGATATAATTGGTGATTTGTGACTGCGTTAGGTTTAAACCCTTGTCTTCGCTAATTTTTTCAATAAGTGCCTGACGGTCGTTCAGGTTATCCATCGAGAAGAATACCCTTCCGTTTTTATCTAATGTAATCAGCAGAAAGCCTTCAGGTATCTGATCTGTAGAAACCGATGCAGGTGTACGTACCTGCACCGGCTCTTCAGGTTTAAATTTGGTAGCCAGCATAAAGAAGGTTAGGAGTAGAAACGCCACGTCACACATCGCCGTCATATCAATATGCGTACTTTTGCGTGGGAGTTTTATCTTAGGCATTTTGTGCTATTTAAGGGTAAAGACAATGAGTTGATTTTTTTCCACAAATATTTTACAGCTTATCTGTAATTAGCTGCAAAACTTTGAGTAAGCGTAAATCCGCTTTCATCAATACTATAGTTAACGCCGTCAATAGCTGTAGTGAAATAGTTGTAAGCAATCATGGCTATGAATGAGGTACCGATACCTAAAGCGGTATTATACAGGGCCTCAGAGATACCTGCTGCCAGTGTGGTAGCATCCGGAGCACCGGATTGTGCCATAGCCTGGAAGGCGGTGATCATACCCACAACCGTTCCTAACAGACCTAAGAGGGTAGCTGCAGAAGTAATAGTGGAGAGGAATACCAGATTTTTTTCCAGCATAGGCAATTCCAAAGCGGTAGCTTCTTCCACTTCGTTTTGAATACTGAGTATTTTCTGGTCGGTATTCAATTCAGCATTACCGATCATCTCTTTGTATTTCAAAAGGCCTGCCTTCATAACATTTCCTACGGAGCCACTTTGTTTGTCACATTCGCTCAATGCGGCGTCCATATTTTTATTAGCCAGGTGATATTGAACTTTCCGAACGAATTCGGCGCCATTCACCTTACCTTTTGCTTTAATGATAGTAACTGTGCGTTCCAGAATAAATACCAACATCACAAGGAACATTCCAATAAGGAAAGGGATGATATAACTCACGTGCATGGCACCCAGTACATTTACGGGTTTGTGTTTATCCGGATCACTAAAATTGCTTGGATCGCCCAATACATATGCCCATATCAGCCAACCGGCAACAATACAAGCTATCACAATGATTAAATTTATCCAAAAGCCGTTAGAACTTTTTGCTTTCCCTGCACTATGTGCACCTGACGGCCTTGCTGTGGCTGTTTTTACGTCTGCCATAATTCGTGTTTTTTGTTTAATAGATTTACTTTTGAATGATTAAAAAACGTGTTTATAAAAAATAAGAGTTAACAAAGATAAAAGCCCCGGAAATATAAACAAGTTTTGTAAAAAAAAATAAACGAAACTTCATTTATTGTTTCAGTAAGGGGCGCTAAAAGTATATAATTTATTTTTTAAAAAAAAGAAATAATCTAGCCGGGTTTATTTTGTAGGTATATATTTAGTTTAACAACCTCCTCCTCTTCATTGCTTTTATATAGCCTATTGCAAACTATAAGAATTTTCACAAAATTTGTTGGTTGGTGTACTTTTAAAAAGTATTTATCATTTTCTTAGAACCCTATTCAATAAAAATTTCTACTCAATTCAGATTGGATTTTTATTTTTTTCAAAATAATCTGCTACTTTGCGAAGATGAAAATTTTCAGGTTCTGCTGTTTATTCATTTTACTAGGCTGGCACTTATCAGTAGTTGCTCAGGAGCATCCTATTATTAGGGTGGATAAGAATTCTGCCACAATGATTGGGAAACATATTGAGGTATTTATCCCAAGTGTAGAAGTAGGTTTTGAAGAGGTGTTGAAGGCCAATTTTACATTGTTTGATAAAAAAGTCCCTAATTTGGGTATTCAACCTAATAGTGTTTGGTTAAAGATGACCGTTCAAAATGTTAGCTGGAGCTCTTCTCTAGCATTTTACATTGATAATCCAGCATTAGATGAAATGGAATTGTTTCATCAGGAAGCACCGGGCAAGCCTTATATGCGTCAATTAATCAGCAGAGCCTTGCCTATTAAGAACCGACAATACAAAGGGTCTGATTTTATTTTTCGCTTGGATCGGAATGATACTTTGCCTTCCGTTTATTATATACGGATAAAAAGCGATCAGCCCATTATATTACCAATGAGTGTCAATTTGCCCAGGTCCCAACTATTGGAAACCATTAAGAAAAACTGGTTCAACGGTATCTATTTCGGTATTGTACTCGTAATGGCTTTTTATAACTTTTTCCTTTACTTGACAGTTAAGGATTCTAGTTATTTGCACTATGTGTTTTTTATATGTTGTGCGGGGATGACACAACTTATTTTAAAAGGGATTGCATTTCAATATTTCTGGCCGAATTCTCCTTTTGTTGAAAAGTACAGTATGGTATTCATGGCCAATTGGAGTGGCATTGCAGCCTTGTTGTTTACCCGAAAGTTTCTTAATCTAAAAGTTGATTATCCTAAATTGAACAAGCTGATTCTGATAATGATTACACCTTTTGTAATCAGTTTGTTGATGATGCCATTTCAACAATACACCTCTTTTGCCTTTGCTTTGATGCGTAGCGGTACTACCGTTGCTTCATTAATCATCCTTCTTGTATCAGTTTACATAATGAGTCAAGGCAGAACGGCCTCTGCAACATACTTTGTGGTAGCCTGGTCATTCTTGATAACTGGTTCTATTATCTATTTGCTCTATAATTACGGCATTTTTTCTTACAATACTTTTACTAATTATTCTGTTCAATGGAGCTCGGCTATTGAGATGACTTTATTCTCTCTGGCCCTTGCCAGCAGGATTAAAATTTTGGAGCGGGACAGAGAATTGTCGAGGAGAGATGCTTTAAGGTTGGCGCATGAAAATGAACGTATTGTTAAGCAGCAAAATATTATGCTGGAAGAACAAGTAGTGATTCGAACAAAGGAGTTACAACAAAAGAACGAAATCTTAGATACGGCATATGAAAGCTTGAAACAAGCACAAGCCAAGCTTGTAGCTGCAGAAAAGATGTCGTCTCTAGGTCGTCTGACTGCAGGTATAGCACACGAGATCAATAACCCCATTAACTTTGTAGCTGCCAATGTGAATCCACTGAAGCGGG
>Ga0182792_1003230_pt1 | contig 10651 bp, 7 predicted proteins | sample Passage237B_FD_130497 | JGI IMG/M metagenome (GOLD analysis project Ga0182792, IMG submission 130497) | Cellulose adapted compost microbial communities from Newby Island Compost Facility, Milpitas, CA, USA - Passage2 37B (version 2) (version 2) ...
CCGTGGTGACGCCCATCGGCAAGCTGGGCTCCGAGGACTTCGAGCTGACTGTGGGCAACGGCGAGCCCGGCCCCGTGACGCTGTCGATCCGCCAGCGCCTCACGGACATCCAGTACGGTCGCGTGCCCGATGCGCACGGGTGGATGCGCCGGGTCGTCTAGTCCGGCCGCTGGTTGGCGTGGCGGCTGAGGGCTGCTTTGTCAGCTGGAGAGGGCCGATGGCAAAGGCGCGGCGGGGGCAGCTCCCCGTGGAGCATGACCCGCAAGAAGATGAACGAGGCGCGGCCGCATAGGGAACGGGCCTAGCAACAGGGCGCTGGGCTCGCGTCGCACCTCGTTGCTGTCGAGCCACGCCTGCAACAGCGCGGTGTTCCCTAGGTGCTCAGTGACGGTATCCGCGAAACGCCTACTTGTGATTCGCACAGATTCAGCTCGTGCGTGGACCTGGCGCCAGGGGACCGAATGCGTCAACGATCTCGGCGAGGCTGTCTCGCTCAACGTGGGGCCCGTGAGCGCCGAACCCCTCCAGGATGAAGAACCCCTCAGACCAGTCGACAGGAAGCGCGAGGCCATGGATGCGGTAGGTCTTGCGCTGCCTCGCCTGGCTCGGAAGCTCCTCTACGACGCCCACCGGAACGTGATCGTAAACGCACTTCATTAGGGCCACGTTTGTATGCGTGTGATCTCTTCGTGCGGGGTCATCGCCTTCCTGGTGATAGTGGAGGACCCAAGTGCCGTCTTCGCGCCGAAGTATTCGGCCATCGTTGTAGGGGGTGTCCGGGACGATTCGCACAGAAAGAGCGTGATCCCAGCCCTCAGGCTTGTAGATTCCCTTGGGACGTGCGGCCACGAGTTCACCGTCCCTGCCCGCCGGCCAGTCCGTGAAATCGCGGCCGGCATGCCCGTGGAACCACAGGAGGCGATCACGATGGTCGTCCGTCAGTCCGTCGAGGAACGGAGGCATCGCTGTCGTGCCGCCCGGGGTGCGGTGAAGTTCGCCAGGCTCGAACTCGAGGACGTAGGTTTCGTCCGGCAAACGGGTGAAGTCGACGTGCTTGGACCCGAAGCGCTCCAAGTCTGCAGTTGTGACAAACGCGTCGTGATCCAGGCCGAGTCTTTCGCGCAGGTACCGGCCGATGATCGAGTTGTCGTGCGTCGTCTCCAGCGCTTTGCCGTTCTGCTGCGCTCGCACCATCGTCATCTCATGGCCGTCACTGGTGCGGACCGTGAAAGGGACGCCAGGCGGTGGGAAGAATCCTGACTCTTGAACGTCTCTCGGCACCGGAATGTAGGCCTCCGCGCGGTTTCTCGAACCCCGGTGTCCCCAGTTGAGCCCAGCGCCTGCGTTGTGCACCTCACCGTTCCGAGCCTGCACCAGGGGCAGACTGACGCGCGGCAGACTCGGACCCACGATCACGGTCTCGGTCCTGGGTGAGGCAGGTTCGCGTACCTCAACGTGCGCCACCCGGAAGAAGTCGACGAGCGCATCGCGTTCGGCGTCGCGCGCGGAGACGGACCGGGCGAACGCCTTGTCGAGCGCTCCGAGGGCATCGGTCGGCGATACCGACGTCAGGGTCTCAACCCGGGTCTCGCCATGGAGCCCGAATCCTTTGCCCGAGTAGTTGGCAGAGCCAGTCCAGGCAGCAAAGGCCTGTCCATCCTTGAGCCATACGTAGGTCTTGGAGTGGTCCGACGTTCCACGAGGCAGGTATCTCAGCTCGAAGCTCGCCGAACCGGCAAACTCATCGATGACCTCGAGCCATTCGCTGTGCACATTGACGTCCACGCCCGTCTCGCCTGACATCCCGACGATCAGGCAGATGTCGACGGTCAGGCCAAGAGATGCGAGGACGGTGAGATGATGGCGCCCGCACTCGGGGGATGCGTATCCGCTGAGAATGCGCAATTGATCGGCGCCGCGCAACGCTGGGTCGACGAGGACCGTGTGGAAGAGCTGCTCCGTCTGCATGGCACACTCGCCAGCCCTACAGTGCGGCCAGATCCCTTGCCGAGGGCACCATGTCGATCAGACTCGGCTCGATCGACGGATATGCGATTCCCGCGAAAGACCGGAGCACCGCGGTGAACACCGCACGGGCCCCCTCGACCGGCACCGCCATCCCGATCTGCTTACGGACGCTCTCCTTGCTGCCCTCGAACACGAACCAGTCAGGGAACGTCTGAATCCGTGCGCGCTCGCGATTGGTGAGAGCACGGGGCTCCGACCAGTGATAGACGTGCGTGCCTCCACCGCCGGACCCGGTGACCGTGTACGCCGGCTCGTCGTACTTGAGTCTGCGATAGATCTGGCTGATCTTGGCTCCGGAGACGTTGAGCTTGAGATGGTCCGGCAGATCCGCATTGAACGCGTTCTCGCCCGGGAGAATGTGCCGCAATCGCTCAACCACCCGTGCGGATTGTCGCGTGAGCTCGTGGTTCTTGGCATCCGGCGCGATCGGGGGCTGAGTGAGGCGCGGCCCGACGCGCACGTCGATGTGGCGATAGGGTGCCGGGTCGGGGACGCGGAAGTCCACATCGAGATCGGCGCGGATGCCCACGATCAGGATTCGGTGGCGACGCTGGGGGACTCCGTACTCCTCGAACTTGTACAGGTGAGGGTAGAGCTTGTACCCGTAGGTGCCGGCTTCTTGAAGAGCACCCAAGATCATACGGAAAGCCTGGCCCTCGTTGCTGCTCGCCAGGCCTCCGACGTTCTCCGCCACGAACCACGAAGGATTGTGTGCGTCCAGGGCGTCGACGCCGTACTTGTATAGCGGCCCGAAAGACCCGTTGACCCCCTTCTGTTCGCCGACAAGGCTGAAGTCGTTGCACGGAAATCCGAAGGCGAGTCCATCGATGGGCGTGAGCGACGGGATGTCGAGCTTGCGAACATCCTCGTGGATGACGGTGGACTTCGTCGCACCGGGGATGTTTCGCAGGTACGTCGCGCACGTGTCGGCGTCGTAGTCAGATGCCCATGCGTGAGTGACGGTAACTCCCGGCACATCGGATGCGGCGAGGTGAGCACCGAGCGCGATCCCGCCGGGTCCGCAGAACAACTCACCCAAACGAAAGTCCATGCGACGCTCCTTGAAGTCTCGACCCATCTTGCTGCAACGGCGTCTGCCCCTGGGGGAGGCGCGCGGCCGGCTGTGACAGAAGGATGCCAAGCGGCACTGACACGCGTCGGCAGTGCACGACGGGTGGTCGAGACTACGAGCTTGGCGAACCTCGTTCCAAGCCCAGAGCGTGATAGACCGCATCAACGACCGCATCGTCATCGATCAGCCCGTCGGGCCCATGGTCTTCGAGGGCGTCATCCTCCCGGAGGAAGTACTCGAATGCCGCATGGACCATTGCGCGCTCCTGCGGTCGGAAGTCCTCCCAATCGTCTACCAGAGCAACGAGGTCCGTGACGATCTGTATCGCGATCGGATCTGCTCCGAAGCTCGTCGCATGGAGGCGAGCCCTTTCGGCGAGTTCCAGAGCCTGCCCGTGCGAGATCGGTGTGAGATGGACCGCAAGGACGCTGAGGTACGGCCCGGCCTCGTCGCGGAAGATGCGGCCCGACTCAGCGGGATCAAGCTTCGCGCGAGGGCGCGTCTCGGGCTGCTCGCGCGGGGAAGACGACGTTGTGCCTGTTGCGCGGTCGAAGACGTCATTGACGATGGCCCGCACTTCATCCTCTTCAAGCGAGTCGAACGCTGTCCGCCCGAGCTCGCGCCGAAGCAGCTTGGTGGCTTCACGGATTCCCGCCCGCCTGCGGTACTCGCCGTTGCCAACGCGAGCCACATGCGCCTCCACGACGGCACGTGCAAGCACAGGATGACCGACGATGCCGGTGCGGTCCGCTAGCTGGACGAAATCGTCTTCCGTCAGACGAAGGCATGCGTCGGATCCAAGGAAGTAGCCGCGCCACCACGCTTGCCGGAAGATGCCGCGACGACGGCCGATGAGCCTCTCAGCGCGCGGCTCCGGGTCGTCATCGTCGTCGAATGGGTAGCGCCAGATGGCGACATCGGGGAGGACCCGTAGCGTGATGAAGTTCCAGACCTCGGTGTCGGCCGCCTCTGCGGGAACCATGGGCGCGATCTCGACGAACTGAGAGGCAAGCACTTGCTCGAAGCCGGGCTGATCCTGCGGCGTTATGGGCGCTTGTAGGGGGAACCCGAACTCCGCGGCGATCTTCACGACCGATTCACGAATCTGCGTGAGTGCGCTCGTCCCGACACGGGACGGCGCCATCGGGTAGTAGGGAACGCCGTCTGTCGCGAGTTCGATGAGCTCCCGCGCTTCGTGAACGGTCATGGACCTGAGGCGGGACAGCAGCTGCTGCGCTTCGATGTCGCGAAGTCTCGGGTAAGACGGGGGCAGACCGATCATGGCAACTCCAAGGCTTCTCCAAGGCGACCCTGGATTTCCGTGTCGAGCTGAGCCGGGTTGTCGTCGCGAAGGATGCGCAACGTCTCGATCGGCTCACCTAGGAGGCTGAGTTCGAGCCGCAGCAGAGCGCCGATCGAGTCGTCAGGGTACCTCCGCGAAGGATCGATCCCTGTGTCTTCGTGCAACGCCGCACGCACCAGCTCGCGATGGACGTCGAGCGCGAGGAAGTGCTCGACCGCCCGCGCCGCCTCTCGGTTCGGCTCTTCGAGAAGCAGCTTTGCTTCGGGGTTGTCCTCGTTAAGGATCAGCCTCACCGCAGCTTCCACGGGCATTTCGAGGTCTGACCGGTCGATCTCGATCTTCCACTTTGCGCCCTGCATGCCGAGGAACGGCTCCCCACGCGCTGGTGCAGTCATGATCGGCATCCGCGCGCCGACGCCCTCGAGCCGCACAACGATCGGCTCGGACCGTTGCCACAGGAGCGCACCCCGAACGTCCGGACTTCCTTGCTCACGGGAGGATCCCGGGCGCAGCAGGACGATGCGCGGTGATATCTGGACCTGACCGCGCACGGCCCCGGCGGGGATCTCTACGCTTACGGTCAGGTTCTGGTCGGTGATGGGAGTCGCCATAGACGTGCCGCGCAGCCCCGTCCACTTGCAGGCCCACGCGAGCGAAACGCCGAGCTCTCCCGTGGGATCTCCCGTCGCGCGCCGGGCTTCCGTGACATCGATCGACAGCGCCACGGACATGCGAAGTCCCTGATAGTAGGTCCAATCCTCGAGATACTGCGGGTCGTCATAGGAAGGCCCGCCTGCAACTTCGACCGTCAAGTGATCTGCCTTGACGAATCGATCGGGGATAGTCCGATATCCGCGGCTTACGGCGTTCACGAGGCCTTCCTCTTCTTTATCGTGAGTGTCACCGCGACGTGGGGGTCGTGTCGCACCCTCACCGCGATGCCCTTGCCAGCCAGGTCGGCGCTCCGTGAGCCGCCGGCAAGGGTGTGAACCGGTGCTTCGGGCCCAGGTACACGGAGCTCGTGGTCGACGAGCCATCCTTCGACTGTGGCCAAAGCTGGGTCGGGAACACCTTCCTCCACCTGGCCGCCTTCCAGAACGATCCGTGGCTCCACAGTGAGAATCCACGTCGTCAGATCGGTTGTCGGGCGCGAACGCACTGTGACGGGAAAGTCCACGGTGACGAGATCTCCTGCGGCTACCCACTCGACGGAGCCGAGCGAGAAGGCCGAGATCTCGGCAGGCTCACCCGAGCTTCGTGCGCGCGAAGCGCTCTGGACCTCCCCGCCGGGGCCCAAGATCCCGGCAAGCAAACCGCCGAGCCTCCGCGACAGATGAGCCACTCCCGACAGGTTCGTCGTGCTCAGAGCATCCGCCTCGACCTTGGCGTCTCGCTTCGCGACGTTCGTGATATCCCGCAAGGTGCGCCAGACCGGTCGCTTCTCGGCTCCTCCGCCGGGCTGCTCAGGGGTCCACGCCTCATGTGTGACCGGCTCCTGTCTTGCGAACTCGGCGTCGCGGTCGTCGGCTGCGATGAAGACTCCAGCCGTGGACGCCCCGGACGGATCGGCGGGAATCGGGTAATACGCAACGACGAAACGCGGCCTGCGCATGAGCGCGACCTTGTCCCGATATTCTTGATCGCCAGTGGGCGTGGCCTCCACAGTGCGCCGGAGTGCCAAGACGCCCGTGCGCCGGAGACGGACATTCTTCGGCAGCGAATGCAGGTCGGTTCCGAGCGACGGCGCATGGTGTGGATCCGCCATGTACGCCTCGGCCTCACGGTATGCCTGTGCGAAGCGGGAGATGTCCGGGTCGTCGCTGATCCTTGGTGGGTCAACGTCGTGTCCTTCCCGCAGGAGACGGAAGTGGATCGTGGGCTCGCCTGATGCCGTAGCCAGATGCGGCCAGGCCCACTTGAGGATCGCGACGCGAAGCTGTGAGAGGACGTCCGATTCCCCGGCCTCCTCCTCGTCGTCCGTAGCAAACGGGTTGTGAGGTGCGAGAACGGCCAACGTGGTCCCGGTGTCCGTCGGGTCGAGATGTGTGTGCATCCCGAGCGAGTGCGCGAGCTCGCGCGCTTCGGGGCCGACGATGGGCACAACAGAGTCAGGCAGTTCGGGATTCAGCATCCCCCACCAATGTCGGCCCGTGTACTTCTTCCCACTGTCCGCAGCCCTCTCGGCTACCGACAGGATCATGAAACGCGGCTCGATCTGTCCGCTCGAGGTCTTCACCTGCGTGTACATCGCGACCGTGCTGACCTTGCTCGCGAGGTAGAGAACCACTTTGCCGAAGCCATAGGTGCCGCCACCCACCGCACGACTGGGATCGCGACCCAGGTCGAAGGCGAAGCTCGTGAAGTCTGTGGACTCATGAGGCCCGGGTAAGACGTCTGAACGGGTCGGACCGCCGAGTCCCCGAGTGGCCCGGTCCGCGATGACGAGCACCTCAAGGGGTGCCGGATCGAGGGCGGCCTTGACGAGTTCCGAAAGCCCTGGCGGCGGCGTCGGACCGATCATCTCGCGGAGGGCGCTCTGCTGGCCAGCGTCGAGGTGCCGCAGCTCCAGAGTGAAGTCGATCGAGCCTGCAACCCGTGCATCCCAAGAGTTCTGGAGAGCCTCCCTGAGCACCACGTGCCAGAACGGCAGGTCAGGCTTGCCGATCGCGCGCCGTGCGCCGTCACCGTGAAGCCCGCCGACGGGCCTGACAGTCTCTGAATAGTGCTCGAGTCTTCTCATTCCGAGGCCTCCGCGCGAACTTCTTCGGCATGAACGGCATCGGCGAGCTCGTGCTCAGCGAGCTCCTGCTCCCAATCGGGCTCGAACTTCGGAAGGGCCGCCGTGACGTGGGTTGCGCCCCCGTCGCTCCGTGCGCTCCGGGGGAAGTCGAAGGCGATGCCGATTACATCTTCAACCGCGTCGAGTGCAACGCGCCGCGTGGAACCCTGTCTGGCTGGGGAGTCCTTGTCGATCGCGTACAGGCGAATGATTCCCGCATCGCGCAAGCGATGTGCGCGGACCTGAGCGTAGGTCTCCTCGTCGCGGGTCAGAGCACCCCATTCGGCAACCGTGAGAGTGTCCCAGTGATCCTCACCGGAGGTGAGCGCACGAATGTTCGCCACATCGTCGGGCCCGCCGGCCAGGCGAGATCGCGTGATAAGGCCGACAGGTTCGGGCAGTCCGAGGTCGATCGTACGGTGAGCTCCATCCTGGCCCATGACGACGACCCGCCATCGTTGCAAGGCGCCCGCGCCCAACTCTTCTGTGATGTAGTCAAGGAGCAAGGCTGTGCTGAGGCTCGGCTTGTCGGGGTGGAACTGATAGCTGCCGATGAACTGAGCAATCGCGTCGGTCGGGACGTCGTCGAATCCCTGGAGTCCGGGTCGCAGGCCCTTCAACGGGCGGGCACCTTGCGCCACCTGCAGGAGTGCACGGGCGGCCTGGACGTTCGCTCGCAGCTGCGACTGGTCGGTGCGAGCGAAGATCGTGGTCTGCGGGCGCTCTCCGCTGTAGGAGTACGACGCCAGAACGGCATTGCGCATCTTGGATGCCGCTGTGATCGCCATGTCTGGGTGGAGCCTGATGCGGACCCCGGCTTCCGTGGGGGTCAGCCCTTCGCGCGCATACCTCGCGATCTCCTCGCGGATCTCGGCCTCGATCTCCGAAAGCTCACTGAACCAATTCGCGAGCTCTCGTGGGAGCCAGATCCGGCACAGGTCCTCGTACCCGATCCGATACCCGAACCATCTGCCCATCTGCATGAGGGTGTCGTACGTCCTTGCACGACGGACGAAGTAGCTCGAGGTGAGGCCTTCCAGTGTCAGGCCTCGGGAGAGTGTGTTTCCTCCGATGACGATGGCGACGGTCGGCACCGTGCCCGAGTATGAGAGCCGATCCGGCGAGACGTAGTTGTCCACGATGAGCTGGAGATCGTCAAGGACTCCGGGCAGGTGGTTTCGCACGATCTCCCACGGCACCATCTCGTGGTCGAAGCGTTCAGCTGGAACTCGCGTGCACTCTGTGAGGTATTGCTCTCGAAGGACGCCCAGTTCCGTGGCGTCGCCCGAGGCCACTGCGGTCCGGATGGTCTCGATCACGGGTCTCAGCGCGTCGCGCATCGCGAAATGAGCTCGTGACAGCATCGAGGTGTGAATGAGCATGGTCGCATGCTGAACAGCGGCTGAGCGAGCGCGTCGCGCCGCGGTGGAGAGCAGGAACCATCGGACGGCCTCTCCGAGGCCTTCCCCCACGGACGGTGCCCACCCCTCGTCAAGCGCGGCCTGATTCGGCACGGTCACGTCATCGCACTCGTCAGTGGCGACCTCTCGGACGATGTCGAGAGGCTCGGCATCCGGGTCCTTCCAGCTGCCGAAGATCGCCTCCGCTCCGAAGTACGTGCGAGGGCGGGGCATGGAGACGACGAACGTCCTCGGATACAGGTCGTCGTCAGTCTTGGGATCGATCAGGAGGTTGGCAAACGGAGTTGCGGTGTAGGCGACATAACTGACGCGCGGGAGCTTGGCGATCTGGCGAACAAGAGAGTTGATCCGCGAGATCGTGTCATCCTTTGCGGTGTTGACCGATGCCTGATCCGCCTCGTCGTCGATGAGCAGGATCGGCGTGTTTGCAAGCACACTCGTTCCCGCACGCGTGAGCCACCGGAGGAGCTTTTCCAGCCTGCGCGGGTTCTTCTTGACGACGGCAAGAAGTGGCGATGTGTTCATCTGCAACATGTTCGCGGCATTGGTGATCGGCGGGAAGAAGTCGGATTCCACCGATGTCAGCCTCTGCCAGAGTCCCTCCGTCTCAGCTCCGATGAGCTCTCTGTCGAGGCGTTCCTGCGTCTGTTCTCTGAGGCTGTCGGTCAAGCCCGACAAGACGATGATCAACTTGTAGTTGCTGTCTGCCGCCTTGGCGCACAGCGCGGTGAAATTGGTCGTCTTGCCGCTTTGGACATAGCCCAGCACCAACCCGCGGTCTTGGAACGAGTCAGTCCTGGACGGCGACATCGCGTTGAGAATGCTCGAGGTCAGATCGTCTATTGCATCGACGGCCTCGGCATCGAGCCGACTTGAGATGCGCTCGCGGACGGCCGGCCAGAACCTATGGTGGTCCTTGGGTCCCGCGTACCAGTCAGGGTGGCTGTGATCTTTGAGCACGGGAATGCTCGCGCGGGCTGTGCGTTGCGACAAGATGGATGCCGCCTGTTCCACGAGGTGCGAGTTCTTGACGAGCCGGTTGACTTTCGCCTTCGCGACGTCAAGCGGGAAACCGGCGCTCGTAAAGTCGCCGAGCAACTCCAAGACCGCGGCGAAGTCTTCATCTGTCGCCAATAGCTCCTCCTCCCTGATTGGCGTGAGGCTCTGTCGTCTGAACTTACCGGCCCGGACTGACGGGGAGCAATTGCGTCTGCGGTGCGCTAAGCGGGCTAGACGGACAAATGCGGGCGCATCTTATCCAGGATCACCTGGGCGACCTCCTCGGCATCCTCGTGCTCCCGGAACCGGAGCACTGTCCATCCGGCTTCCTCTAGCAGCGCATTGGTCTCGACATCCCGCGCGCGATTCTTCGCTATCTTCGCCGTCCAATACTCGACATTGCTGCGCGGCTGCACGTAGTGCTCAGGGCATCCGTGCCAGTAGCACCCGTCGATGTACACAGCCACCCTCGCCCGAGGGAAGACGATGTCAGCGGTGCGTCTCACGCCCTGCACCGGACGCGCCGCGACCCGGTACCTGAGCCCACGCGCGTGCAAGAGTCGCCGCACGGCCAGCTCGGGCCCCGTGTCGCGCGAACGATTGGCCTGCATCGTCCGGCGCGACGCCTCGCTCGAGGCCCACGAGACGTAGTCCGCCATGGGGCAAGGCTACGTGCGGGTTCCGCGCGGTCGACCGGTGATCGCGCGAGGGAATCCCCGCCGCCCGCCGCACGTTCTCCACTCATGACCACCATCGGGACCATCGGCGCCGGGAACATCGGCGCGAACGTCGCCCGCGCCGCCATCGCCGCCGGCTACGACGTGATCCTCTCCAACTCGCGCGGCCCGGAATCACTCGCAGAGCTCGTCGGCGAGCTCGGCCCCCAGGCCTCCGCCGCCACCCCGGAGCAAGCAGCACAGCACGCGGACCTCGTCCTGGTCGCGGTCCCGCTGGGCAAGATCGACCAGATCCCGCCGCACATCCTCGACGGCAAGATCGTCATGGACGCCAACAACTACTACCCGGGCCGGGACGGGCGCATTCCGCGC